>Ga0206131_10000191_pt1 | contig 86260 bp, 72 predicted proteins | sample Helgoland_Spring_FD_148636 | JGI IMG/M metagenome (GOLD analysis project Ga0206131, IMG submission 148636) | Pelagic subsurface seawater microbial communities from Kabeltonne, Helgoland, North Sea - Helgoland_Spring_Bloom_20160517_1 | ecosystem: Environmental > Aquatic > Marine > Epipelagic ... | reverse complement strand
CTCTTTGAAACTTCCGTTATCTACTACCTATGTTACATTTATGGTAGCCATGGGAACCTCACTAGCCGATAGAGCTTGGGGAAGAGAAAGTGCAGTTTACAGAATAGCTGGAGTATTAAATGTGATTGGGGGATGGTTTTTTACCGCTTTTAGCGCATTTGTCGCATCAGGTATCATTGCCTACCTTATCTACTTAGGTGGAAACCTAATGATTGCTATTTTATTGTTGATTACTGTTTTATTATTGGTAAGGAATTATTTAAGCTATAAGAAAAAAAGTAACAACGCTCATTTAAAAGATGGATTAAAAAAAACCGAAAGTAAAACCGTTCAAGGAATCATTGAGGAAAGTGCAGATAATATTTCTAATGTAGTTTCGAGAACTAACAAAATATACTCTCACATGTTAAATGGTTTGGCAACAGAGGATCTGTCTAAACTTAAAAAGAGTCGAAAGGGAGTTGAAAAATTAAATATGGAAGTAGATGAACTTAGAGATGATATTTTCTATTTTATAAAAAACCTAGATGAAACTAGTGTCCGTGGATCTAATTTCTATATTATTATTTTAGGATATTTACAAGATGTAGCCCAGTCTCTAGATTTCTTAGCTAAAACTAGTTATAAACATATAAACAACAATCACAAGGCACTGAAATTTAGTCAAATTAAAGATTTGCAAGACATTAACAACTCATTTGAAAGTTTATTAAATGAAATTGAAATGATATTTAACAATCGTGAGTTTGAAAAATTAGGAAAAATTAGGAGATATCATCAATGGAAAACAAAAAGCTCAAGATGATTTAGCTGTAAAAATTTCAAGTCAAATAACTAGAACACGTTCTGAAGAAGATGTTAGTCCTAAAAACACTGCATTGCATTTTAGTTTGCTATTAGAGACTAAAGATTTAGTATCTGCAATTATGAATTTAATTGAAGAATATTACAATAGTTATAATACCAAAAAGTAACAATACAATAACTATAATGAAGCCCCACAATTTTTAATAGTGGGGCTTTTTATTTTTAACTAATTTAAATAAATTCTAAATAAAAACTATATATGCTATAGTGTATATAGTTAATAAAAAAAGGAAAGCTTTCGCATTCCTTTTTTTTATTAACACACTTGATTTAAATTTTAAAGTATTTATCCTTCACAACTATCACAAGATTTTTTTTGTTTGAATTTTTGAGCTGCATTCATACTATGTTGATAGTACATAGACTTAACACCTAATTTCCAAGCGGTGATATAAATTTTATTTACATCTTTAATTGGCATATCTGGGTGAACCATCACATTAATAGACTGTCCTTGATCTATATGGTTTTGTCTATTAGCCGCTTGATATACGATTACATTTTGGTCTATTTCTGGATATGTTTTAAATACGTCTTTTTCATTTTCAGATAAAAAATCTAAATGCTGTACAGAGCCGTCAAAATCTCTAATACTCCTCCAAACTTCAGTAGTATTTTGCCCTTTTTCTTCTAAAAGGTCTACTAAAAATGGATTTTTAATAGTTGTTTTTATTTTAGCAATATCTTTTACATAACTATTGGACCAAATTGGCTCAATACCCTGTGATACCTGTCCTAATATAAAAGCTGAGGAAGTAGTAGGAGCGATTGCATTAAGTGTTGTGTTGCGTCTACCATATCCTTTTAATACGGCAGGTTCACCAAATAATTTTGCTAATTCCTCTGATGCTTTATAGGATTTATCTTTTATAGTTTTAAATATTTCAGAATTTAATTTAAAAGCTTCTTCACTATCAAAAGGTAACATTTTAGACTGTAATAAAGAATGCCAACCCAAAGCTCCTAAACCTAATGCTCTATTATCTTTTGCAAAATTATAAGCTTTCTCCATAAAGGTAAAAGTTAATTGGTCATCACGATCTGTTGAGTTTTTATACACTTCTAATTTTGTAATAAACTCTTCCATAACTGCATCCAGAAAATAGGTAAGTGTTTCTACAGCGTCAGTATTTTTCCATTTATCATAATGCAATAAATTCATTGATGATAAGCAACATACGAAAGACCAGTCCTCATTGGAGGGCAACATAATTTCAGTACAAAGATTACTCCCATGAATTTCTAATTTTTTATCTTTATAAACATCTACAGTTCCGTTATTAGCGTGATCTCTAAAGAAAATATATGGGTATCCTATTTCTCCCCTACGTTGTAAAACTTTCGCCCAAAGGGTCCTTTTTTCAACATCACCATCAATCATTTCTTGCATCCATTGATCTCCTACTGTAACTCCATGAGTTAGTTCTTGTATTGCGTTACCTTCAGTTCCAATTTCTAAAAATTCATGGATATCTTGATGATCTATTGGTAAATAAGGAGCAAATCGTCCTCGCCGAACAGAACCTTGACTAACGATGTCTACCATTTTTTCAAACAACTGCATAATATGAACGGACCCTGAAGAGCTTCCATTATTTTTAACCTCAGCACCTCTATGTCTAATTTTCCCAAAATAACCAGATGTACCACCACCTAGTTTTGACATCATACCTACTTCAGATTGTGTGTATAAAATATCACCCATATCGTCTGCAATACAAGAACCAAAACAACTAATTGGTAGGCCGCGTTTTTTTCCAAAATTTGACCAAACTGGTGATGCTAATGAATAAAATCCTTCCGACATGTATTTATAAAACTTTTCGGCATATCCGTCAATTCCAAGAATTTTTTCTGCGTGTTCAGCAATTTCTAAAATTCTTTCTTCGGGAGTTGTATCTCCAGTTAAATATCCAGATTCTAAAAATTTACGGCTATTTTCTGTTAACCATTTAATTTTTGGCAAGTCCATTTTACTTTTTGCATTCTGCATCGCTTCTTTTCTTGCTTGAAGTAATCGATCTTGTTCGGAAAGAGATTCTTTGGAGTTAGTCTCTTGGTTTGTTGTAGGGTTGTTCATAGTTTAAAAAAGGTCGTCACTGGTTATACTTTTTGTTCTTTTACTGTAGTTAATAGATCGTTTTACGAAGAAATCCCCGTGTTTGGTCCCAATTATTTCATCATCAAACCATTCAGTTTTCTTAACTAAAGCTTCATCTACTTCAAATATTTTTGTAATTCCAATACTTTCTAGAGAGTTATTGAAACGCTGTTTTATAAATTCATTAATAACATCTTTTGGTAAGAAATCTAATTCTCCTTCTTCAAAAATCCAATCGACAACTTTGCTTTCAGAGATAAAAGCTTCATGGCATATATCTTGAATCATTTTATTATAGTCATCATCAAACCAATCTGGGTTTTCTTTCTTGATAATGTTAATCAGATCAATTCCAAAATCTCCATGGATTTGCTCTTCTTTTGAGGTCGCTTCTACTACATTAGAAATTCCTTTAAAAAGGTTTTTTTCCTTATTAAATGCCATAATAATTAAGAATTGAGAAAAAAGCGAAACATGTTCAATAAATAAAGAGAATAATAAAATAGCCTCAGTATATTCTTTATTGTCTTCTGATTTAGAATTTTTTAAAGCGGTTTCTAAATAGTTAACCCGCCTCATGATTACGGGTTTCTTTTTTAATTGATTAAATTCTGTATTTAAACCTAATATTTCTAGTAAGTGTGAATATGCATCTTGATGCCGTACTTCACTTTCAGAAAAAGTGGCACCAACAGATCCTATTTCTGGTTTTGGCATTCTTTGAAAGATATTTCCCCAAAAGGATTTTACAGCCACCTCAATTTGTGAAATGGCAAGCATTGAATTTTTTAAAGCATTACGCTCCACATTGGTTAATGCTGTTTTATAGTCTTGAATATCACTGGTAAAATTAAACTCTGTATGAATCCAATAAGAATGACGAATCGCATCTACATATTCGTTTAACTCAGGATATTCATAAGGCTTTAAATTAATTCTTTTTTCAAAAATATTGGTTGTTCTACTTCGGTTTTGTTCATCTCTATATAAGATATAGGCTTTTGCTACATCATGAAATGGGCTATCCATTAATTTATATTCGACAATATCTTGCACTTGCTCAACATTTGGAATGTATTTTGGCTCCTTGAGCTTTCTTTCTAACAAAGTACCGATTACAATTTTTGAAATGGCAATTGCATCTTCTCTGGTTCCATGATTTACAGATTGCATAGCTTTTTCAATAGCATTAACAATTTTCTCTAATTCAAAAATATCGGTTTCGTAATCTCGTTTAATTATGTGTTTAATTTGCATGTCCATCCTTGGCTGTTGTAATGTTATTTTGTAGCTAGATTCACAATTTTAAATGGTAGCTAATACCTATTTTTTTATTGTGATTTCTATATATTTTTTAATTTTGGTAATTACTTCTAGATATCTAGGAGTTTTGTCTCTTACAAATATGGAAAAAATTAGAGGTGTTTTTTTAGAAAAATATTTAGGTTTTCAACAAGTTTTCAACAACAAGAATTTTTATCCGATTACAAATATTTTGTTAATATAATAGTCTATATGTTTAAATATCAGTTACTTATATTAAGTCTATTTATTTACAAACAATCTGTAATTTAAACCCTAAAAACCTTGATAAGTCAATGTTTTAGAGGTGATAATCAACAAAAATTGCTGTATTCATTAGGATATTTTTTAACAAAAAGAAACCTAGTTTTTTATTGACAAACTTTTAGAAAAATGCAGAAATAGAATAATAAAATGAAAAATAATGGAAAATAATATTCAAAAATTAATCTTGATAATCAGCGGCAATTTTTTCTAATTCCAAATACCAATTTTCTCCAAATTTTCGAATCAAAGCTTCTTTTACAAACTTATAAACAGGAACCTTTAACTCCTTTCCTAAAGTACATGCATCATTACAAATGGGCCATTTGTGATAATTAACTGCAGCGAATTCACTATAATCTTGAACTCTTACTGGATATAAATGGCAAGATATGGGCTTTTTAAAACCAATTTTTCCATCATTGTAGGCCTGTTCAATTCCACAACCTGTTGAACCAGTCTCTGAAATAGTCACATAAGCACATTCTTTACCATTGACTAAAGGAGTTTCTATTTCTGATAATTCAGTTACAATATGAGTTCCTAATTCATCAATAACTTTTATACCTTCTGGTCGTAAATAGGGTTTTACTTTTGAATAAATATCTTTTAAAATATCAACCTCTTCTTTTGTTAATGGTGCACCAGCATCACCTTCAATACAACAAGCACCTTTGCAAGCACCAAGATTACAGACAAATTCTTTCTCGATTATATCCTCAGATACAATGGTTTTTCCTAATTGAAACATTTAGCAAAAATAATAAAATTATTAGGGTAATATGCTTAATTTTGTCACATTAAAACCTAAAAATAATGAATTTCAACTCTAAAGAAATATTAACCGCAACCATGATTTTGTTTGCTGTAATAGATATTGTGGGGAGCCTTCCTATCATTATATCTTTACGTGAAAAAGCTGGACATATCCAATCTGGAATGGCTTCAATTATTGCTGCTATTTTAATGATTTCATTTCTTTTTGTTGGAGAACAAATACTAAATTTAATTGGAATTAATGTTAATGAATTTGCGGTTGCAGGTTCTCTTATATTATTTTTTCTAGCATTGGAAATGATATTAGGAATCACATTATTTAATGAAGATGAAGATAGCAGCCCTAAATTAGCTTCTGTATTTCCTTTAGCTTTTCCATTATTAGCTGGACCTGGAAGTTTAACAACACTCCTTTCTCTTCGATCAGAATATGATATTCAAAATATTATTATCGCTATAATTATAAATATAATCTTTATCTACATTGTTTTAAAAACCTCTGGTAAAATTCAAAAAGTAATAGGCAAAAATGGAATTATAATTATTCGAAAAATATTTGGAGTTATCTTATTAGCCATTGCTGTAAAACTATTTACTACCAACATTCAACTATTATTTAATTAATTATAAAACATCGATTTCTAAAGCTTTATTCGCAGAAGAAAGTAATTATCTAGAGGTCCCAAATGATCGATAAAAAATGAAATATTTCAATTATATATTTATAAGTATTGCAATTATTTTAATTGCGTATAATGTTACTTTTTTAGACTTTTCAAACCTTATAGAAGGTCAAAGTAGGGTTGCATTAATCGTAATACTTAATGGAGCATGTGCTATTTTATTAGTACTTATTTTAAGTACCGCAAAAAAGATTGCCAAGAAAAAAAGATACTAGCTATCGCTTTATGGATTTGTTTCTAATTTAGATTCTATTTCTAGCACTTTTTGAATCATTTTATCATCATTATTAAGTATCAACTCAAAGGTATTAGCATCAAATATTTGTTGGGCAATACTAGCTTTAATGATTGTTTTAATCTGATCTAAATGATTTCTAAATTCTGAATGATCCTTATCAATTGTTGAATAGTCGATAAATTCATTAAGCAAAACTTCATCCACTTTATAATTTACTAAAAAATCTTCAAGTGTAATACCTGAAAATTGAGTTCTGTTTTTTTCCAAATATTCAAATACAAAATAACTTGCAAAACCACTTCTAGAAATATATTCTAAAGTTTCATTTTCTAGACTGGTATCTTTTGGAACAAATACATCTGGGATAATACCTCCTCCTCCATAAACAACTTTACCTTTTGCAGTTAAAAATCTTAAGGAATCTGCTACTTTTATACTGTCTACACTTACCATTTCTCCATTTTTGTAACGATTTTGATAGTCATTGTAGTACGCGTTATTTCCGTTACCATAAGGACGTTGAATAGAGCGACCCGTTGGTGTATAGTACCTTGCAATGGTAAGCCTTACAGCGCTTCCATCCCCTAAAGACATTTCTCTTTGCACCAATCCTTTCCCAAAAGATCTTCTTCCAACTATGGTTCCTCGATCGTTATCTTGTAAAGCACCCGCTACAATTTCACTTGCTGAAGCAGAATTTTGATTCATTAATACATAAAGTCTTCCATCTTCAAAACTCCCCTTGCTACTTGCAAAAGTTATATCTTCTTTTCCACTTTTATTTTTGGTAATTAATATCAATTGATCATCTCCTAAAAATTCATCAATAATTTGTTGAGTAGTTGAAATATAGCCTCCAGGATTATCGCGTAAATCCAATACTAGCGATGTAATCCCTTTATCAATTAACATTTCAAGCGCGACTTTAAATTCTTTATAAGTAGTTTCAGAAAAACGATTTATTTTAATGTATCCTAACTCATCGGTTAGTTTATAAGAAGCATCGATACTTACCAAAGGAACTTCTTTACGTTGTAAGTTAAACTCCAATAAACTCTTTTCTCCTTTTCTAAATATTTTCAGCAACACTTTGCTATTAATTTTACCTTTTAATCGTGCAATAATATTCTCTCTGCGGATAAAGTCTCCAAATATTTTATATTCATCAGCATATAAAATACGGTCACCAGCTTTAATTCCTGCTTTTTCAGCAGGACCCCCTTCTATTGTTTTAATAACAGCAATGGTATCTTTATATATATAAAAACTAACTCCAATACCCACGAAATTACCGCGCATGTCGTCGGCATTATCTTGGTATTTATTTGCAGGAATATAAACAGAGTGAGGATCTAAATTTTCTAAAATTTCATTTACGGTAACATCTACAATACTATCGGTATTTACCTTATCAACATACTCATAATCTATATAGTCTATAAGACGGTTAAGTTTATCTTTTTTAGCATTTGTTGCAAATGTTTTATCTGAGTTATCGTTAAAATTAAGTTTAGAACCTAATAAAATCCCTGCCGCAATTGCAATACCTAGTAATAAAGGCAGGTATTTTTTTTTGATCCTCATGGCTTAAGACAAATCTGTGATATGTGAAATACTTACACCTGCTTTCTCTAAAAACCTAACTCCTGAAGTGTCTTTATATTCCTCTATATAAACCAATCGTTTGATCCCCGCTTGATGAATCAATTTACTACATCCTTGGCAAGGTGACATAGTAATATAAAGCGTTGCACCTTGACAAGCTTGATTGGAAGAAGCAACTTTTAAAATAGCATTTGCTTCCGCATGTAATACATACCATTTGGTGTATCCTTCGTCATCCTCACAAATATTTTCAAAACCAGATGGAGTGCCATTATAGCCATCACTAATAATCATTTTATCTTTAACTATTAAAGCGCCTACTTGTCTTCGATCACAATAGGAAAGTTGACTCCATTCCAATGCCATTTTAAGATATGCCTTATCGTATTTAAGTTGTTTTTCTGGTTTCATTAAATTAGTGTCTAAAAGTTAAATTTAGGATATAGAGCGAATTTAAAAGGAAATACATACAATCAAAATTTGAGGGAGTTAAATATTGTATAAATTATTTAATCGATAAATTATAAAGGCCAATTATTTTGAAGCATTGGAATAACAAGTCCAATAACTATAGATGATACGACCAATACCCAATCTTTTTTGTTAAATCGTAAAATAGATTGAAAGATAAAATTGAAAATTAAAACAATGGTGACAACGATTATTTGAGCCAACTCAATTCCTATTGCAAACTCTAATAAAGGTAAAATCCCATCACCTCCATTAATCATTTTATAATAGGTAGCAAATCCAAATCCGTGGACCAATCCAAAAAAGATAGTAATCACATAGAACAAACCTACTTTTTCGCTGCGATTATTTTTTCCTGAAGTAAGCAAATTATAAGAGGCTGCGACCAGAATGGTAACAGGTATTAAAAACTCTACCCATTTACTAGAAATAGTAACTACACTATAATTTACCAACAATAAAGAAACGGTATGGCCAATTGTAAATAATGAAACTAGTATAAAAATTCGTTTCCAGTTGCTAAAATTATAGGCTGTAACTAAAACAATTAAAAATAATATATGGTCGTATGCTTGCCAATCGAGCACATGTGTTAACCCTAACTTTAAGTAAAGCAAAAAATCTGACATATAAAGGGAATTTAGCAGGTTTAAATTCAAAGGTAACGAATATGAACTAATTATTATATTTTAAAAATGATCCACTAAAGTTTCATACGATGAAAAATTATTTTTTGATTTCCTATCATTTTTTATCTAGAATCAAAAAAACGTTGTGGCTAATTGGGCGTTAACTGAAATCAATAAAAACTATAAACAGTTTAAAATCTTTAGGTTTTATCTATTTAAGATGGTTACAGCTAGCTATTTACCTCTATTTCTTTAACTTTTACAGCATCAGAATTGGGTATGATTTTAACACCTAAATAGTCACTATATACTTTTACAAAGGAGGCTCCTACAAAAATACTTTGCGAAATATAAAATACCCAAATCATAAATAAAGCTAATACACTGGCGGAACCAAAAGCAGAATTAAAGTTAGTATTGCTGATGTAAATTACAATTCCAGCTTTTCCAATTAAAAATAAAACTGAAGTAAACAATCCACCAAATAATGAAGCTTTCCAATAGACTTTTGCATCAGCAAAAAAAGCATACATAATAGCATACATCAAACTTATGGATAGATAAGTAATTAGATACTCATAAATAAAAGAGAATTTTTTTATATAATAAAAACCTTCAGTATACTTATGTATAAAGCTAGTAGCTGAAGTGCTTATAAAAATTAAAAAAAACAAAACTATAATAAGAAATATCGAGGAAACATTTTTAACTAAGAAATAAATAATCCCGTTTTTAGGTTTTGATTTTATATCCCAAATGCTATTTAATGAATTATGTATTTGATTAAACATTCGAGAGGCCGTAAAGAATAAAACTACAAACCCCACTATGGTGGTTAAAATACTATCACGATTAATATGTTGAACTTTAATTAAATCTTGAACCTGCAAAGAAGCTTTACTCCCTAAAAAACCCTTTAATTTTGAATAAACCTCTCCAGAAATAGCATCTTCACCAAAAAATATTCCCAATAATGAAATAATTATTACAATCATGGGAATAAAAGAGAATACAGCGAAATAGGCTAATGCTGCTCCTTTTTGAAAAGTATTACTTTTAAAAAAATGAATAGAAACGTCTTTTAGTAACTTAAAAAAAATGATAATAAACTGAACCATTAGGTGGTTTTTATTTTTTTCAATTTATAAAAGTATTTTGTTTCTTTTGTATTATTCGTCTAATAAATTAAATATTCCTTTTTGAGGAGTATTTAATTTTTCTTTTAAAAATCTTGAATTTTCTAATAATCTATTGCCAGGCATTAATTATCATAGAAATCCTTTTTAAATAAATTGATGTAAAAAATTAAGAATTGTAAACTTTTAATTTTAATACAATTGTAATTTTGTTTAATTAAATATTTATTTTATTGAACTTTTTGTATTTTTGATAATCATAAAAAAATTCAAGCATATATAATTTTAATGTTTAAAAAGAGTTGAAGATTATAATTGTGATTTGAGTAATAAAGAGATATAATATGACGGCTAAAGATTTTAATTTTGGAAAAGGTTTTACAATCAGTAAACATATTTCAAAAGAAGTATCAAATTTTGATAGGATATTTGATGTTTTTAAAGACTTGCTTACCCATACCTCAGGTGATATCGATGAAGCATTTAAATGGTTAAATACACTTGACAAAGAATATAACATATTCAGTGATAAATATTCACTAGACGACTTTGAAGAAGAGCTTAAGAAAAGAGGGTATATCAAGGAAGAAATTGATCCAAAAGAAGGTAAAAAAGGGAAAGGAAAAGGTAAAAACCTATTGACTGCTAAACTAGAATCAGCATTGCGCGAATATGCCTTAGATCAAATATTTGGTAAGCTTAAGAAAAGTGGTATAGGAAATCACCAGACTACAAAAGCAGGTATTGGAGATGAACGTGATGGTGAAAATCGTTCTTTTCAGTATGGAGACGATTTAGCCAGGATTAATATGACAGAAAGTTTAAAAAATGCACAAATTAACAACGGAATATCAGATTTACGCTTAACCGAAAATGACTTAATCGTTGAGGAAACCAAACACAAGGCGCAAATGAGCACAGTTCTTATGATCGATATTAGTCACTCCATGATATTGTATGGTGAAGATCGCATTACTCCTGCTAAAAAAGTTGCAATGGCACTGGTTGAATTGATCAAACGCAAGTATCCTAAGGATACCATAGATATCATTGTATTTGGAAATGAAGCTTGGCCCATTAAAATAAAGGATTTACCTTATTTAAAAGTTGGACCCTATCATACTAACACTGTAGCTGGATTGGAATTGGCCATGGATATTCTTCGTAGAAAACGAAACACTAATAAACAGATTTTTATGATTACCGACGGAAAACCGAGTTGTGTTCGATTGCCATCTGGAGAGTATTACAAAAACAGTAATGGTTTGGACGAAATGATTGTTTCAAAATGCCTTAACAAAGCTGCACAAGCGAGAAAATTAAAAATTCCGATCACTACGTTTATGATTGCACAAGATCCATATCTACGCCAGTTTGTAGAACTTTTTACAGCACAAAACAAAGGGAAAGCTTTTTTAACTGGACTTTCTGGATTAGGACAAATGATTTTTGAAGATTATGAAAAAAATAGAATTAAAAGAATATAAGTAATGATGAAAAAAGAAATCACATTTCAAGAATTAAAAGATTCTGGATATAAAAGTAAAACGATAAACGAAGAAATTCAGGCGAATTTAATTCTACGGATTAAAGCAAAAAAGCCAGTTTTTGAGGGTTTAATGGGCTATGAAGACACCGTAGTCCCGCAGATGAAGAAAGCTATTCTTGCTGGACATCATATCAATTTATTAGGGTTGCGCGGTCAAGCTAAAACAAGAATTGCCAGAAGTATGGTTGACTTACTCGATGAGTACATGCCCATCGTAAAAGGATCTGAAATAAACGACAGTCCATTTGAACCTATTTCGAAATATGCAAGAGATAAAATCGCTGAACTAGGAGAAAAAACAATGGTTTCTTGGGTACACAGATCCAATCGTTTCTTTGAGAAATTGGCAACTCCAGACGTTAATGTTTCAGATTTAATTGGAGATATAGATCCTATTAAAGCAGCCACTTTAAAATTACCTTACTCAGATGAACGTGTATTGCATTATGGGATGATACCAAGGGCAAATCGTTCTATATTCGTACTAAATGAACTTCCAGATTTGCAGGCGCGTATACAAGTATCCTTATTTAATATATTGCAAGAAGGTGATATTCAGATACGTGGATTTCAGCTTAGGATGCCCCTGGATATCCAATTCGTATTTACTGCAAATCCAGAAGATTATACCAACAGAGGAAGTATTGTTACCCCATTAAAAGATAGAATTGGATCTCAGATTTTTACCCATTATCCAAAATCAATTGAATTGGCCCGAAAAATTACGCAGCAAGAAGCGAAGGTTTCAAGTGCAGATAAAGCGTTAATTCAAGTTCCTAGTCTAGCAAAAGATCTTTTAGAAGAGGTAGCATTTCAAGCTCGAAGTAGCGAGTATGTAGATGCCAAAAGCGGAGTAAGTGCTCGTTTAACCATTAGCGCAATGGAAAACCTAATGGCAGCTGCAAAACTACGATTGATTGAAACAAGTTCTGACAAGACAAGGATTCGATTGGTAGACTTTATATCTATCATTCCATCCATAACTGGTAAAATTGAGCTAGTTTACGAAGGTGAACAAGAAGGTGCTGATGAAGTAGCGAAAATACTAATTGATAATGCGGTTATAAAGCAATTTGAAAAAATATTTCCACGCATACCTAAACTAGAAAAAGAAGGAGTTAAAACCCCTTACACAGATTTAATTCATTGGTTCGATAATAACTTTATTGAATTGAACTATACAGATACTGATACCGAATTTTATACCAATCTTAAAACAATCATACCTTTGTCATCAGTAATTGAAAAATATGCTTCAAAACTGAGTAAGGAGGATCAATATTTTTGCATGGAGCTAGTTTTATGGGGATTAACAATCAATAATAAATTGGATAAGTCTGAAAACGACACCGCTTATAAATTTGATTCTGCTGGCATTGGTCAATACTTCCATAGAAGTAATTAACTAGAAAAATCATAATAAAATGAAAAATAAAATAAAGGTGGCAATATTAATTCTAGGATTAATACTGCCTATTTCTGCACAAAGTCAAGATAGTGAATTTGGAAATTGGCTTATTTATATAGGTAATAAAAAGCTGAGTCATAAGTGGAACCTGCATAATGAAGTACAATACAGAAATTATAATGCCATTGGAGATTTAGAACAACTATTGTTACGAGTAGGTTTGGGCTATACATTTAATGAAAGCAAGAATAACGTGTTACTTGGTTATGGCTATATTTTATCTGAAAATTATTTAGATAATAATACCGATAAAGTTTCGGTTAACGAACACCGGATATTTCAACAATTCACATCCAAACAAAAAATTGGAATTATTAGCCTAAACCATCGATATCGTTTTGAACAACGCTTTGTTCAAAGTGATTTTAAAATGCGCCTACGTTATTTCTTAGCATTAAACATTCCTTTAACTAAAAAAGAACACAACAAATTATATTTTTCTGCTTACAATGAGATATTTCTAAATACAGAACCGGCAGTCTTTGATAGAAATAGATTGTACGGAGGAATTGGATATCGTATTAATAAAAACATAAAACTTGAAGTAGGCTATATGAACCAGTTTTTTGAAAAATATAGTCGCGACCAATTAAATATCATAACTTTTGTGACCTTTTAATATGTGACCTTTTAATAAAGGTATAATTATAATCAAGACTTAACATAACTCTAGTATATTGCAGAAGTAAATTATCATTATTATGAAATTAAACTTATTGTCTTGTGATGCTCAAAGACCAGATAGAAGAGCCATAGCTAAATATATTGTAGAAATTTCATCTAACATTAGTGAATCCTTGTCAAATGAACTTACAGATATACTCTTAGAAGGAGATCCAGTAGAGATTGAAATGAAAGATAAAAACGCTGGTTCTACTTTAAGAGCTTTGCGAAAACTAAGTATTGATTACGAAATTATAGAATGAACCAAATTACTAGGAAGAATTTTTTCTTAATATCTTAAAATAATCTCTTAGGCTCAGAAGAACCAAAGTTTAATCGCCATAATTCCAACGACCACAAGAAGAAAGGTTTTGATAAAACCATCTCCCTTATTAACCGATACTCTACTGGCAATCCATGCTCCTGTAGCATTTCCAATTGCAAGTACAAAACCGACAGCCCAATTTACTTTGTCATTCAATATGAAAACAACCAATGCCGATAACGTATAGATACATACAACAGCGACTTTGGTAGCGTTAGCCCTCACTAAAGACATGTGATTAAAGAAATGCAGAAATAAAATAATAATAAAGCCAAGTCCGGCATTTATAAATCCACCATAAATTCCGAAAAAGAAAAAAGCAAGCATCCCTAACCATAAATATTTACCTGTAATGCGTTCATGCACATCCTTAAGATTAATTTTTGGCTTAAAAACGATTATTAAAATAACTGCAATCATGATTACAGCTAGTATTTTATTGAAAACTGCGCCATCTATATCGACTGCTATACTAGCTCCAATAATAGCTCCTAGTAAGGCCGAAACTCCCAAATATGTATTAAATGGAAAAGTTGTTACACCTTTACTTTTGAATCCTGCTATGGCAAATGCAGTTTGAATAAGAATAGCAACCCGATTCGTTCCATTAGCCACATTGGGAGGCAAACCTAAAAAAATAAGGACTGGTAAGGACAGTAATGTGCCTCCACCAGCAACGGTATTTATAAACCCCACGGCGAAACCAACAACAATTAAAAGAACATAATGATACCATTCTTCCATGTGGCAAAGCTAAGTTCAATTTATCAAATCGACGAAAAAAATGGTATAAACATTTATACCTAAATTTTAGAGATTTTATTTATTGAGTTCTTTTTATATTTTTGGTACGTTTATTAAATATAAATAAAAAAAGATTTATGGAATGCTGACGGATCATGACTAGGCCTAAACCTTATTTTAAAATAAAAAAAGTTATCGAGTTCCTAAGTAAAACTTATTTATGTCAATATTAACTGGGAACAGAGATAAAATAAAAGCGAGAAAAAGAGGTCAAAAACCTACAGATTCTCGCTTTGTACTCAAGGCGGGAATCGAACCCGCACGCCGTGAAGCATTGGATTTTGAATCCAACGTGTCTACCAATTCCACCACTTGAGCATCTAGAGTACAAAAATAAACATTTAATTAATAAGTATTAATAATTAACCTCTTCATTTTTTGGTTACTTGTAAGGATTCATTTTACATTTGCTAATAACCAACAAATTCTAATTAAATGGACATTTATATTCCTGAATCTAAAATTTTTGCTTGTAAACAAAGTAAAGAACTTGCCGAAAGTATTGCTGAACATTACGGAATACCTCTTGGGAACGTTATTACTTCTGAGTACAGTGATGGGGAATTTCAACCATCATTTGAAGAATCAGTTAGAGGAAGTAGAGTTTTTATTGTAGGCTCTACACATCCTAATAGTGATCATTTAATGGAAATGTTATTGATGTTAGATGCTGCAAAGCGTTCTTCAGCTAAACATATTGCTGCAGTTTTACCTTATTTTGGTTGGGCAAGGCAAGATAGAAAAGACAAACCTCGTGTACCAATTGCCGCTAAATTAGTAGCTAAAATGCTTGAAACAGCAGGAGCAACTAGAGTGATCACTATGGATTTACATGCAGATCAAATTCAAGGTTTTTTCGAAAAACCTGTTGATCATCTTTTTGCCTCAACTATATTTTTACCTTATTTGAAGTCTTTAAACTTAAATAATTTAACTATTGCTTCTCCAGATATGGGAGGATCTAAACGAGCTTATGCGTATTCAAAATTCTTAAAAAGTGATGTGGTAATTTGCTATAAGCAACGTGAAAAAGCGAATGTAATTTCACACATGGAGCTTATTGGCAATGTAGAAGGAAAAAATGTAGTATTAGTAGATGACATGGTTGATACTGCAGGTACGCTAACAAAAGCAGCCGATTTAATGATTCAAAGAGGCGCTTTAAGTGTAAGAGCTATTTGTACACATGCTATATTGTCTGGTAATGCCTACGAAAAAATAGAAAACTCTAAATTAGAAGAGTTAATCGTAACTGATTCTATTCCTTCAAAAATTAATAGTCCTAAAGTGAGGGTATTAAGTTGTGCGAAACTTTTTGCAGAAGTAATGATTAGTGTTACTTCTAATAAATCGATTAGCACAAATTTCTTAATGTAATCTTCAGAAAACCAGTCAGCATAGATTAAACTAAGATTATGTAAAAGAAAATCTATTTTGAAGTTATGTAGCATAATTTGACTAAAAAAAGAGCACTTATTTCTTTTCTCTATTCAAGAAAAAAAACGCATCTTTGCACCCGCTTTCACAAAATAGTGGGCAATTTAAATTTTAAACATAAAACAAAAAAATGAAATCAATTACAATCAACGGATCTCAAAGAGAAAGCGTAGGTAAAGTAGCTACTAAAGCTCTACGTAATGCTGGTCAGGTTCCTTGCGTAGTATACGGAGGAGATAAAGCCATTCACTTTTCAGCAGAAATTATGGCATTTAAAAACTTAGTTTACACTCCAGATGTACACACAGTGGTAATTGCTTTAAAAGATGGCTCTAAAATTGAAGCTATCATACAAGATATACAGTTTCACCCAGTAACAGACCAAATTTTACACATCGATTTTTACCAAATTTTTGATGATAAAGAAGTAAGTATGGAAATTCCTGTTCGTATGACAGGGAGTTCTCCTGGTGTAAAAAATGGTGGTGTCTTACGAATTGTAAACCGATCGTTAAAAGTTAAAGCATTGCCTAAAAATCTTCCAGATTTCTTAAATGCTGATATTTCTGAAATGAAAATTGGAGCAATTATGACTGTTGCAGATTTAAGTGGAGAAAACTATACGATACTTCAAGATGACAGTAGAGTTGTTTGTCAAGTTAGAACTTCTCGTGTTGCTGTTGAAGATGAAGAAACTGATGAAGAAGGTGAAGAAGGAGCTACTGAAGAAGGAGCTACTGAAGAAGGAGCTACTAAAGAAGGAGCTGCTGAATAAAATTTTTTATAAAATATACTTAAGAAGCATTCTATTTATTTGGGATGCTTTTTTTATTTTTACAAAAGTTTAATTATCAAATGTTTTCAATATTTAGAGAACTCTTTACAATAAATTCTAACAGAAATCTAACTGATGGTGATCCTATGAAAAAATATCTCATTGTAGGTTTAGGTAACATTGGTCCTAAATATGCAAATACCAGACATAATATTGGTTTTAAAATTCTAGATTTTTTAGCTGAAAAAGAAGAACTTACTTTTGAAAGTAAGAAACTAGGTGATGTAACAGTTTACAAATTAAAAGGCAGGACATTTTTATTGTTAAAACCTAGTACGTACATGAATCTAAGTGGTAAAGCCATTAGATTTTGGCTGGAAAAAGAAAAAATCCCTTTAGAGAATTTATTGGTTGTTACAGATGATTTAAATTTAGATTTTGGAACATTTAGAATAAAAACAAAAGGCAGCGATGGCGGCCATAATGGCTTAAAGGATACCCAACAGGTCTTAAATACAAGCAAATACAATCGATTTCGTTTTGGAATTGGAGACACCTTTTCACAAGGAAAACAAGTAGATTATGTTTTAGGAGAATGGATAGGTGAAGAACAAAAATTATTACCTGAAAGAATAGAGAAAGCAACTGAAATCATTAAATCCTTTGGTTTAGCAGGAATAACAAATACCATGAATTCCTTTAATGGAAAATAATATGGACGTATATAAATCTTTAGCTTCCTATAATAAAACCAATCCATCTGTAATAACTATAGGCACTTTTGATGGTTTACATTTAGGACATAAAGCAATTCTAAATCAATTAATTAATGCTGCTAAAGAGGACAATCTATCATCAATTTTACTTACGTTCTTTCCGCATCCAAGAATGATTTTACAAAAAGATTCATCCTTAAAATTGATAAATACTATAAATGAACGTTCAGCAATAATTAAACAAACAGGAGTTTCAAATTTAATCATCCATCCTTTCACAAAAGAGTTCTCAAGGTTAACTGCTTTAGAATTTGTTAGAGATATTTTGGTAAATCAACTAAATATTAAAAAAATAATTATTGGTTACGATCATCAATTTGGAAGAAATAGAACTGCCACTATTAAGGATTTAATTGAGTTTGGTAACATCTATGATTTTGAAGTTTTTGAAATTACCGCTCAACAATTACAAAATGTATCTATTAGTTCTACAAAAATCCGAAAAGCATTAGAGGAAGGTGATGTGAAAACCGCCAATCAATATCTTGGATATCCTTTTATGCTTTCGGGGAAAATAGTTAAAGGAAAAGGAATTGGAAAAACATTAGCATTTCCAACTGCTAACCTTAAAATCAAGGAAGATTATAAACTCATCCCAAAAAATGGTGTTTATTTAGTAAGATCTATCATAGCTAAAAAAGAGGTTTTTGGTCTTACCAATATCGGTACTAATCCAACTTTTGGGGGTATTCATAAATCAATTGAAACTCATTTTTTAGATTACAAAAATGATTTATACAATAAGAATATTCGAATAAATTTTATAAAAAAAATTAGAGAAGAAAAAATATTTGACTCTAAAGAAGCGCTAAAAATTGCTATTAAAGAAGATGAAATATTCGCGCGAAATTATCTAAAAATTAATGAATAATTTTTTTTTTAAACAAATTGACAATACAGGTTTAAGCCTCTTTAGGGTTGTTTTTGGATTTTTAATTACTTTGGAAGCTTTTGGAGCGATTGCTACAGGATGGGTTGGACGTGTATTAGTAAGACCAGATTTCACATTTAATTTTATTGGCTTTGATTTTTTACAATACTTTGTTGGCGAAGGAATGTATTTTTATTTCGCTCTAATGGGAGTCTTCGGAATTTTCGTGATGTTGGGATATAAATATCGATTAGCGATGTTCTTTTATGCTTTATTATGGACTACGGTTTATTTAATGCAAAAAACATCCTATAACAATCATTATTACTTAATGGTGTTACTTTGTTGGATAATGACTTTTTTACCTGCAAATAAACGGTATTCATTAGATGCTAAATTTAACCCTTCGTTCAAATCACTTTCAATGCCTCAATGGGTTAAATGGACATTGATATTACAAGTTGCTATTGTATTTATTTATGGGTCTGTTGCAAAATGGTATCCCGATTGGATAAATGGAATTGCTCCTGAAATTATATTGAAATCTAAAAAAGATTATTTCTTAATTGGAGACTTACTACAATATAATTGGGTGCATTATATTATTGCCTACTTTGGAATATTTTTCGATTTACTAATCATCCCAATGTTATTATGGAAACGAACAAGAGTACTTGGCTTTTACCTTTCGCTCTTTTTTAATTTGTTTAACTCCATTGTTTTTCAAGTAGGTATTTTCCCTTATATGTCAATTGCTTTTTTATTGTTTTTCTTTAGTTCGGAAACCATCCAAAAAAGATTCAAACTTAAAAATGAAATTTACGATGAACACCAAGTTAACATACCTAAAAAAAATAATATACTGATCGGTATATTATTGGTTTATTTTATATTTCAGATAGGTTTACCCATTCGTCATTGGATGATTCAAGATGATGTACTTTGGACAGAAGAAGGTCATCGGATGAGTTGGAGGATGATGTTAAGATCTAAAAGCGGTACTTTAATTATTAGGATTGAAGATAAAAAAACAAGAGAAAACAAAGTGTATGATTATAAAAAATTACTATCGCCTAAACAAGTTAGATCTGTAGCTACAAAACCAGATTTAATGTGGCAATTAGTACAAAAAATTAAAGCAATTGAAACTGAAAAAGGGAATGATGTTGCTATTTATGTAAATTCAAAAGTAAGTGTCAATGGAGGGCCATATCATCAGTTTACCAATCCTAAAATAGACATTGCAAATCTAAACTGGGAGCTATTTAAACACAGTAGTTGGTTATTGCCTTCGCCTGAAGATTATCAAAATAAATAAGGACCGAAAAATCTCCTAATAAACCCCTCTTTTTTCCTAAATTGCAGGCTTAAAAGTTTTAATAAAATGTTACAAGTAAACCAAATACGCGAAAACAAAGAAAAATTTATTCAAGCTCTTAGCAAAAGAGGTTTTGATGCAACAACTATTTTCGAAGAAGTTTTAAAGACCGATGAGTTACGTAAAGAAACTCAAGCTAAACTTGATGAAATTTTATCGCAATCCAATACATTTTCTAAAGAAATTGAAATTTTATCGCAATCCAATACATTTTCTAAAGAAATTGGAATTCTATTTAAAAGTGGGGACCCTCAAAAGGCAAATCTTTTAAAAGAGAAAACAACCCAATTAAAAGAAATTTCAAAACAACTTATAGAAACACTAAATACTGCTGAAGAAAAACTTCAGCAATTACTTTTTAACATACCTAATATTCCAAATGAATTGGTTCCAACTGGAACTAACGAAAATGATAATCAAGAGGTTTTTATTGAAGGTGAAATCCCAAAACTTTCTGAAGGTGCATTACCTCATTGGGAATTGGCAAAAAAATACGACATAATAGATTTTGAACTTGGCGTGAAAATTACAGGTGCTGGATTCCCAGTATACAAAGGGAAAGGAGCTCGACTACAACGTGCTTTAATCTCTTATTTTTTAGATAAAAATACGGATGCCGGTTATACCGAATATCAAGTTCCACATTTGATAAATGAAGCTTCAGGGTTTGGAACTGGTCAATTACCAGATAAAGAAGGACAAATGTATCATTCTACTGTAGACGATTTATACTTAATACCTACCGCAGAAATTCCAGTTACTAATTTATTCCGTGGTGATTTAAAAGTACATTCAGAACTACCTATTTTATGTACTGCATACACTCCTTGTTTTAGAAGAGAAGCTGGAAGTTATGGAGCACATGTTAGAGGATTAAACAGATTGCATCAATTTGATAAAGTGGAAATTGTAAGAGTTGAAAAGCCTGAAAATTCTTATACTGCTCTTACCGGAATGGTAACTCACGTTAAAGATATACTTAGAGAGCTAAAATTACCGTATCGCATCCTTAGGTTGTGTGGGGGAGATTTAGGATTTACTGCTGCATTAACCTATGATTTTGAAGTTTTTTCTACCGCTCAAGATCGTTGGTTAGAAATTTCATCAGTTTCAAATTTTGAAACATTTCAAGCAAATAGACTAAAATTACGATACAAAGATGAAAATGGTAATAATAAATTAGCACATACACTTAATGGTAGTTCTTTGGCATTACCAAGAGTATTGGCGGGAATTTTGGAAAACTACCAAAGCCCAGAAGGAATTAAAATACCTGAAGTATTAGTGCCTTATTGCGGCTTTAACATAATTAATTAATTTTATTTGAATCCACTAGTCTCTGTTAATTGGCTTTCTCAAAATTTAAACGCACCTAATTTAGTAGTTCTAGATGTTAGCTTAGAAAGTAATATAGCTAATATTAAAGTTGAATTTCCTGGTATCCAAATCAAAGGTGCTCGGTATTTTGATTTAAAAAGAAAATTTTCTGATCTAGAAAGCCGATTACCAAATACATTACCAAATCCTAAATATTTTTCATTGGCATCTAGAAATCTTGGGATAAATAACAATAGTACCATTGTAGTTTATGATAATATAGGAATTTATGCCAGTCCCAGAGTATGGTGGATGTTTAAAAGTATGGGGCATAAAAATATTGCTGTTTTAGATGGTGGACTCCCATCGTGGAAAAATAAAAAGTACCCTACAGAATCAATTCAAAATCGAGTATTCCCTGAAGGTGATTTTAAAGCAAAATTTAATCCAAATCTTCTAAAAAAAGCTTTTAATATCTTAGAAAACATAAAATCAAAGGAAGCTATACTAGTAGATGCTAGATCTAATGAACGGTTTTGCGGATTGATTCCAGAAACTCGAAAAAATTTAAAATCTGGCCATATCCCAAATGCTATAAACCTCCCATTTTTAGAAGTATTAAAAGACGGAAAATTTCTTTCGACAAATGAAATTTATGCTATTTTTAAAAAGTTGAAGATAGACAAACGGTCAAAAATATTCACATGTGGATCTGGATTAACCGCATGTATCTTAATATTAGCGTCAACATTAATTTCAAAAGATAATCACTTTTTATATGATGGTTCTTGGTCCGAATGGGGTCAATTAGAAGGAGTGCCTATTTTTAAATAATGCTCTATAAATTGATATTTTATTAAGGAATCAATTCCCTATCTTTAACCCATGTACAAAATTATTTTCATCTTATTTTTTCTACCATTAAGTATCGTTAATGCTCAAAATAATTTGTTAGCTAAAAACTATTTTGAACAAGGAGAATACGATAAAGCTCTTGCACTTTATACCAATCTTTATAAAAAAAATAAAAACTTTAATTATTTTAAGGCTATAGTGGCTTCACACCAACAATTAGAAAACTTTAAAGAAGCAGAACAACTATTAAAAGAAAGGCTAAATAATAAAAGAATTATCCCTCAACTTTATGTGGAATTAGGCCATAACTATTCGTTACAAGAAAATGACTCATTAGCCAATATTTATTATGACAAAGCACTTCTTTTTGTAAATGAAAGTAAAAAATTTAATTATGGAAGAATTATTGGTGAATCGTTTGAAAGGTATAGCCTTTTAAATTATGCAATTGAAACCTATATAATTGCTATGAATACTTTTCCAGATACTGACTTTAGTTACCAATTAGCACGTATTTATGGTGAACAAGGTAATCTTGAAAAAATGTTTGATAGTTATTTAGTGTTAATTAAAAAAAACCCTTCTTATCAAGGAATCGCTCAACAAAACTTCAGTCTATACATTTCTGAAAACCCTACCGAAGAAGGAAATGTGTTACTCCGAAAAGCATTACTTCAAAAATTACAAAAGCAACCTGATGTTTTGTATAATGAATTATTAAGCTGGTTGTTTATTCAACAAAAAGAATATGAAAAAGCATTTACTCAAGAAAAAGCAATTTATAAACGTACCGGAAATAACGATTTGTCTGGTATAGTAGATATTGCTTATTTTGCTAGTAATGATGATGATGATGAAAATGCCATATTAATGGTCAATTTTTTAATCGAAAATGCTTCAACACCTGAAGAAAAAATAGCAGGTTATCAACATTTAATGAAAATTAAACTAAAAACTGCTTCCGAAAAAGAATATCCAAAAATTAAAAAAAGTTATGAAGATTTATTTAATGAATTTGGCAACGGAAAAAAAACATATCAGCTTCAATTAGACTATAATTATTTTTTAGCCTTCCAAAACAATAAAAAAAACCTTGCTGTTTCAAATTTAAAATCTTTTTCTAAACAGCCTTTATCAAGATACCAAAAAGCAAGAATTAAAATGCTTTTAGCGGATATTTTGGTTTTTGATGAAAAATTCAATCAAGCATTGATCTATTATTCACAAATTCAACAGGAAGTAAAAGGTGATTTATTAGCTCAAGAAGCACGTTTTAAAGTTGCAAAGACTAGTTATTTTAATTTTGATTTTACTTGGGCTCAGGTACAGTTAGATGTCCTTAAAAAATCGGCAACACAATTAATTGCCAATGATGCAATGCAATTGAGTTTACTGATAAAAGATAATTCTTTAGAGGATTCTACTCAAACTGCCTTAAAACAATTTGCTCGAGCCGATCTTTTAAAATTCCAGAAAAAAGAAACGGAAGCGATTACAGTTTTAAAAAGCTTGTTAGAGAATCACAAAGGTGAAAAAATTGAAGATGAAGCTTTACTAAAACTAGGTGAGTTGCATGAAGACAATGGTGACTATGAAAAAGCCATAGAAAGCTATCTTGCTTTAATAGAATTTTATAATCAAGATATATTAGCCGATGATGCACATTATCGATTGGCAAAACTATACGAAACAAAACTTAATCAACCTCAAAAAGCAAAAGAATACTATGAGTTATTAATCTTCAATTTTGAAGACAGTATCTACTTTGTAGAAGCAAGAAAAAAATACAGGATGCTTCGGGGTGATGAAATAGAATAAAAAATGATTATATATAATGTTACCGTAAATATTGAAAAAAGTATCCATAACGAATGGCTGATTTGGATTAAAAATTATATCCCATTGGTTTTAGCTACCAGAAAATTTACAGATGCTAAACTTACCAAAGTACTAGTTGAAGAAGAAATGGGAGGTACTACTTATGCCATACAATACAGAGCAAAATCTCGCGAAGCTTTGGACAGTTATTATAAAAATGATGCAGATAAGCTCGGACAAGATGGTTTATTAAAATTTGCGGATAAGATGCTTACTTTTAGTACGGAATTAGAAATTATAGATGAATATAGTATAACACATCATTAAAAATGTCTGTAAAAGCAAAAAAATATTTAGGTCAACATTTCCTTAAAGACGAAAGTATTGCAAAAAATATTGCCGACACACTAACACAAGATACTTATAAAAATGTATTGGAGATTGGGCCTGGAATGGGAGTGCTTACCAAATATCTTCTAGAAAAAAATCTAGAAATCATAGCAATGGAACTAGATCAAGAATCTGTAATTTATCTAAATCAACATTTTAAAAACAAAAACCTATCAGTAATCTCTGCTGATTTTTTAAAATTTGATTTAGAAAAATTTTTTAATGGAGAACCCTATGCCATCACTGGGAACTTCCCTTATAATATATCCACACAAATTGTATTCAAAACTTTAGAATGGAGAGATCAAATTCCAGAATTTACAGGCATGTTTCAAAAAGAAGTAGCAAAACGTATTTGTGAAAAAGAAGGAAGTAAAGTCTACGGAATTATGTCGGTTTTGGTGCAAGCTTTTTACGATGCAGAATATTTATTTACAGTCCCTCCCACTGTATTCGATCCTCCTCCAAAGGTAGATAGCGGGGTGCTTCGCTTAAGAAGAAAAGAAAATTATAGCCTTCCTTGTGATGAAAAAATGTTATTTAAAGTCGTAAAAACTGCTTTTCAACAAAGAAGAAAAACATTACGTAATAGTTTAAAAGTCTTTAATCTTTCCGATAAATTAAAAGAAGATATTATATTTGGACAGCGACCTGAACAACTTTCGGTTTCAGAATTTATTATGCTTACTCAAAAATTAGAGAAAGATGAAATTTCAACTAACAACTAATTATTTAGAAAAAATAATCCGTCTCATCGCCAAAAAAGATGGCAATGTAATTAGAGATTTATTACACGAAGTCCACTTTGCTGATATTGCTGAACTCCTAGAAGAATTAAAACCTGAAGAGGCAGCATACCTTATTAAATCTTTAGAAAGTAAAATTACCTCTGAAGCTTTAATGGAATTAGATGAAGATGATAGGGAAAAAATTCTAAGTTATCTTTCAACAAAAGAAATTGCTAAAGAAATTGAAGAAATGGATACTGATGATGCTGCCGATGTAGTAGCAGAACTCGATGATCACATTCAAAAAAAGGTAATTGAAATAATTGAAGACGAAGAGCACGCATCCGATATTGTGGAGCTTTTAACCTACGATAAAAACACTGCTGGTGCATTAATGGCAAAAGAGTTAGTTCAGGTAAAAGAAACATGGACTGTAGCTGGTTGTGTTAGAGAAATGCGAAGACAAGCAGAAAATATAACTCGTGTTCATTCTATTTATGTTACCGATAAAGATGGAAAATTAAAAGGGCGTCTTTCTTTAAAAGATCTTTTAACCGCTTCTGTAAAAACACATATTAGTGATGTCTATATTCCAAAAGTAGATTTTGTAACCGTTGCTACAGAAGACGAGGAAGTAGCAAGGATTATGCAGAAATATGATTTAGAGGCCATCCCTGTTGTAGATGAAAATGGGTTATTAGTTGGCAGAATTACCATTGATGATATTGTAGATTTTATAAAAGAAGAAGCAGAGAAAGATTATCAAATGGCAGCAGGTATATCACAAGATGTTGAAGCTGATGATAGTATTTTAGAATTAACCAAAGCAAGACTGCCTTGGTTGGTTTTAGGATTATTTGGAGGATTGGGCAGTGTTTATATTTTACAAGGATTTGAAGAAGCATTATTCAATTATCCAATATTATTTTTCTTTACACCATTAATAGCTGCAATGGCAGGTAATGTTGGTGTTCAGTCTAGCGCTATTATTGTACAAGGTCTAGCAAATGATGTTGTTAAAGGAAGTTTGTTTTATCGATTGTTAAAAGAATTAGGATTGGCATTAATTAACGGAACCATATTAGGATTATTAGTAATCTTTTTTGGTTTCATTGTTGATCAAGATTTTATTGTAAGTATCACAATTGCTATTTCTATGTTAGTAGTAATTATAATTGCTGCACTTATAGGGACTTTTGTACCAATCATTTTGGATCGCAAAGGGATTGATCCTGCAATAGCTACAGGACCTTTTATTACTACTAGTAATGATATTTTTGGTATTTTTCTATTCTTTTATATCGCAAAACTTATTCTTGGTTTTTAAATGAAAATACATACTAAAATATTTGTAGTTCCCTCATCTGCTATAGACAAAAGAAACCATGTAAACAATCTTACTTATTTGCAATGGTGCCTAGATGCTGCTGAAAAACACTGGAATGATGCTGCACCAAAAAAAATTCAAGAAAATTATGTATGGTACGTGATTAATCACAACATTAATTATAAAGCCGCTTCCTTTGAAGGAGAAAAATTAGAATTAACTACGTGGATTTCTAAAAACGAAGGGGTTAAAAGTGATCGCCATTATAAAATTATTAGATTAAGTGATCAAAAAATAATCATCGAAGCAACAACTACCTGGTGCTTAGTAAATGAAAAAACACTTCGTCCAACTAAAATAACAGAAGAAATTAGTACCTTGTTTGACTAATTTCTAAGACTGTGGACTCCATAAACATAAAAGAAAAGTTCTCGAAATTCAACAAGAACTGGCACCCTCATCAAATTGCAATCGTAGACGATATGCAAGTACTTTTAGCGAAAATAAAGGGTGAGTTTGTTTGGCATAAGCATGAAAATGAAGATGAATTATTTCAAGTTATTAAAGGCAGTTTAGAAATGCATTTTAGGGATCGTGTTGAAATTATTAGTGAAGGAGAAATTATAGTCGTCCCAAAAGGAGTAGAACATTGTCCCGTTACAAAAGACGGAGAAGAAGTTTATGTTTTATTATTTGAAAAATTGAGTACCGCTCATACAGGTAATATTGAACACGAAAAAACAATTAGCAATTATCCAAAAATTTAAATCGTGAAAATTCTTCATTTAGATAAAAACCATCCTTTGCTTATTGAACAGCTCATTAAAGCTGGATATAAAAACGAAGAAGATTACACCTCCTCGAAATCTGATATTGAACAAATTATTTCAGGATATGACGGAATCGTTATAAGAAGTAGGTTTAAATGCGATTCAACTTTTATTGCTGCTGGAATTAATTTAAAGTTTATTGCGCGAGTAGGTGCCGGATTAGAAAGTATCGATGTTCCTTTTGCTGAATCTAAAGGAATTACTTTAATATCTGCACCTGAAGGAAATAGCAATGCAGTGGGCGAACATACTTTAGGGATGCTTCTTTCCTTATTTAATAAACTTAACAAAGCCGATCTTGAAGTTAAAAAAGGGAAATGGAATCGAGAAGCAAACAGAGGAATTGAATTAGATGGAAAAACAGTGGGTATAATTGGATATGGAAATATGGGTAAAGCTTTTTCAAAAAAACTACAAGGGTTTGATTGTAAGGTTATTTGTTATGATATCAAAGAAAATGTTGGTGATAAAAACGCGACTCAAGTTTCATTAATAACCTTTCAAAAAGAAGTGGATGTTGTGAGTTTACATATTCCTTGGACCCCCTTAACAAACAGAATGGTAAATAGCAATTTTATCAATCAATTTTCAAAAGCATTTTGGTTATTAAACACCGCTAGGGGAAAAAGTGTGGTTACTTCAGACATGATTCTAGCATTAAAAAAAGGACAACTATTAGGAGCTGGTTTGGATGTTTTAGAGTTTGAAAAGAGTTCGTTTGAATCATTATTTTCTAATAAAATCCCAGCATCTTTATCTGACTTATTAAGTATGGATAATGTAATTTTAAGTCCTCATATTGCAGGATGGACAATAGAAAGTAAAGAGAAATTAGCCCAAGTAATTGCAGAAAAGATAGTGCGCAAATTTAAAGAAATTAAAACCTAAGATCATAAAACGGATAATTGGATTAGAAGCTTAGTTATTTTTAAAACGAAAGAGCCAAAAAAATGAAGTTAATAAAATTCAACTTTGAGAGCTAATTGACAGTGCTTATTTATTATATTTACAAATCAACTTGCTAAAAAACAACTATTAATGAGCGAAGAAAACAAACAATCATTTGAAAATGAGGCAAAACAAACTGCAAATGAATTTAAAGAAAACTGGAATGATTTAACTTCTAATGGTGAAAACAAAAAAGTAATAGCTGGTATTATGGCTATTTTATTTGGACCATTAGGTATACATAAATTTATTTTAGGTTATACTAAAGAAGGAATAATTCAAATGGTCATCACATTTTTAACTTGTGGTGCTGCTGGAATTATAGGGTTTATAGAAGGTATTATTTATCTTACAAAGAGTGATGAAGAATTTTACAATACCTACCAGGTTGGTAAACGACCTTGGTTTTAAAATACTGTTATTTAATCTTGTAAATTTTTTAGCATTATAGCAGTCATTTCTTCTAATGATGTATTGTTTTTCCATCCCCAATCATCTTTGGCATTTGTATCATCTATACTTTTTGGCCAAGAATTTGCGATTTTTTGTCTGAAATCTGGCTTGTAAGAAATTTCAAAAATTGGAATTTGTTGTTTTATGCTTTCAAAAATTTCAATTGGATTAAAACTTAATCCTGATAGGTTATAAGAGCTTCTTATTTTAATCGACTCCTTTGGAGCATCCATAATAGTTATTGTAGCTCTTATGGCGTCATCAATATACATCATAGGCAATGTGGTTAGCTTATCTAGGAAACACACATAGTTATTGCCTTTAATAGCTTGATGGTAAATATCTACTGCATAATCTGTTGTACCTCCACCAGGTGGAGTTTTATAACTTATTAAACCTGGATATCTAATACTTCGAACATCCACACCATAAATATTATGATAATATTCGCACCATCTTTCACCAGCTTGTTTACTAATTCCATAAACTGTAGAAGGTTCCATTATTGTCCTTTGTGGAGTATTTTCTTTTGGAGAAGAGGGCCCGAATACTGCAATACTTGAAGGCCAAAACACTTTCTTAATTTTTTGATCTCTAGCAAGGTTTAAAACATTAAATAATGAGTTCATATTTAAATTCCATGCACGCATCGGAAACTTTTCAGCAGTAGCTGATAACATAGCCGCTAACAAATAAACATCTGTAACTTCATACTTTATAACTATGTCTTTAATACCCTGGTAATCTATGGCATCTAAAACTTCAAAAGGACCATCTTTACTTAAGGTCCCGTCGTCTTCCCTAATATCGGTAGCAATGACATTTTGGTTTCCATATTTCTTTCTCAATCGCATTGTTAGTTCTGTGCCTATTTGTCCCGATGCGCCTATTATAAGAATTATTTTTTTCAAATTTTTATTTTTTAAAGTGTAAATATAAGGATATTCTTCTCTTTTACATTCACTCAAAATTAACTTTAATATGTCCTTAGAACTTGTATATTTGTAACTAAAGACATTTTATCAAATGAAATTTCCTGTTTTTTTTATAGTAAGTTTAATCCTATTTTCTTGTGGAAACAATAAGGGTGAATCAACTCAAAAGGTGATTCCTCAAAAAATTAATTCAAGTATTTATGGTAACACTAATTTTGAATTTCCAAAAATATCAGAAAATGCACGAGCAGAAGTAATGCATTGGGGAGCTTTCGAAGATTTTGAAGAACAAGCAAAAACTATTAATGGTAACGCTATGGAAGCTTTACAAATCAAATCAATTCTTATGGTTTCTCATATCGACTCTATAATTAAAAAAATCCCCGACACCTTAAATACTCCTTTAATTTTCTCAAGAGTAATGGTAGTAAAAACGCGAACTCAACTATTAAATCTAGAAATAAATAAAGCTCATTTTGATTCTGTAAGGCTTCAAGATTATTTTAAGGAAATGAATATTTCCGTGAGAAACCTATTTATTCAGATCAATGAGAAATTTGAAAAAGATGCCATCGATTTACAAAGAGTTGACAGTGAAACAAAAGAATTAGCACTTCAAAAAGAATTTATGGATGCCGTTTATAAAGCAGAATTAGAAGACCAAACTAATAAATAGTTTTTTACTCTAAAAAAACTACTATTTAATGTCTTTAAAATTATAACTAATAATCATATTATGAAATTAATAGCATCTAAGTTTTCAACTTTAATCGCTTCTGTAGCGTTTCTGCTAACATCTTGTACTGAAGTCACTAAAGATTCTAAAAAAGCAGCTGAATTATCACACGGTATTATTCTGAAAAACATGGATACTACCATAAACCCAAAAGATGATTTTTATAATTATGTGAATGGAAATTGGATGAAAAACACAAAAATCCCTGAGGATCGAACCATCTGGGGAGGGTTTTCAGTATTGAGAAAATCAACCGATAAAGATGTATTAGATATTTTAGCAAAAGCGAAGAAAAACGGAAACTACAATGCAGATACTGATCAGGCGAAAGCATTATTTTTATTCGATTCTAAACTTGATATTGACACTCGTAATGCTGCGGGAATAAATCCTTTACAACCTGCTTTAGATGCTATTGCGAGTATAAATAATCTAAATGACCTTCAAACCGTTTTAATGACGGTTCCCAATGTAAGTTCCCCATTTATGGAGTTTGTTTCATTTGGAGACCTAAATGATAGTACAATTAATGCTGCCTATCTGACAGAGAATGGTCTTGGCCTTGGTGAACGTGATTATTATTTAGATATGGATACAAAATCTGTTGAAATTCGTTCAAAATATGTAAAACACATTTCAAGAATGCTACAGTTTTTAGGGGACAGTTTTTAGGGGATGATGAAATTTCTGCTATCGCTTCTGCAGAAAAAATATTAACGATGGAAACAGAATTAGCAATACCGCGATTGGATAAAGTACAAAGTAGAGATATGCGTAATTATAACAATCCAACATCTATTTCAGATATACAATTGTTAATTCCATCATTCGATATCCAAAAAATGATGGCTGATAAAAAAATTAAACAAAAAATCGATACCCTTATCGTAACTCAGCCTAAATTTATCATTGCATTAAATTCATTTTTAACAAAACATACTATCGATGATATTAAAACACTATTGCGTTGGGATACTTTTGTTAGTAGTGCAGGTCGATTAACTGAAGAAATTGAAGTTGCTAACTGGGAGTTTTATAGTAACTATTTAAGAGATGCTAAAGAAATGAGACCTGCTAAAGAGCGTGCATTAACTGTCGTTAATAATAATGTTGGAGAAGCATTAGGTCAATTGTATGTGGATGCTAAATTTCCACCAGAAGCAAAAGAAAAAGCAGAAGTTATGATTGCTAATGTAATTGCTGCTTATCAAGCTCGTATTCAAGTGCTCGATTGGATGAGTACCGAAACTAAAACAAAAGCCATTGAAAAATTAGATAAATTTACCGTAAAGATTGGTTATCCAGATACCTGGGAAGATTACTCAACGATGGAAGTTAAAAAGAGTAATACCTATTTTGAAAATATAAGTGCAATTAACAAATGGTCAACAGCTAATAATTTATCTGAAATAGGAGAACCTGTAGATAAAACAGAATGGGGTATGTCACCACAAACTGTGAATGCATATTTTAACCCATTAAATAACGAAATTGTATTTCCTGCTGCAATATTACAAGCTCCTTTTTATGATTATTTAGCAGATGATGCTGTAAATTATGGTGGAATTGGTGCCGTAATTGGTCATGAAATTTCTCATGCATTTGATGATAGTGGTGCTCGTTTTGATGCCAACGGAAATCTTGTAAATTGGTGGTCTGAAGAAGACTTAAAACAATTTACAACCAGAGCAGATGCTTTGGCAACACAATACAGTAAGATAGAGGTATTGGATAGTGTTTACATCAATGGTAAATTTACCTTAGGAGAAAACATTGGAGATCTTGGAGGAGTTCTAGGTGCATATGATGGTTTGCAAATGCTTTACGAAAAAAATGGAAGACCAGAGGATATAGATGGTTTTACGGCAGAACAACGATTCTTTATGAGTTGGGCTACTGTTTGGAGAACCTTAACTAGAGACGAGGAATTAAGAAATCGCATTAAAACAGATCCACATTCTCCAGGTAGGATAAGAGCAACACAACCTCTTATTAATATTGATGCTTTCTATGAGGCATTTGATATTAAAGAAGGTGACGGAATGTTTGTTCCTGTTGAAGAACGCGTTCGAATTTGGTAGCACCATTAAATTTATAAAAAAAGCGTATTATTTTTAGAACCTTTGTCCTCTAAAGGCAAGTCATCAATAGTAATTTTTTTCTTTACAATAATAGCATCCGTGACTACAAATGGTTTTGGCATCATATTTTCTGCTCTATTATTAATCTTAAATTGAGGGTGATCTAATAAATCATACGAGTATTCCATCACCGTAAAAGAAACTTTTTGATCTTTTGAAACTTCATAAGAAACCTCTAAACTATCTTTATCTGAAACATAATACCGCACTAATTCTTTGCTCTTAATTTTTTGTGAAGCACCATTTTCATTGTTGTTTAATGGTAAAACTTGACCATTAAAAGATAAAAAATCAAACTCAATCCCTTCTGCTACATATAAACTTATTTGATTTACATTTCTGTTTGGAATGATGGTAAAAGTTCTCTTTTTAATATCATTTACAATAGTATCACTATTTAATACTGCTTTAAATAAAGGAATATTTTTAGTAGGTGCTTCCGCAGCAAAACTATAGCCTTTAGCGTATTTACTTCCAGATGCATAGGTAATATAGTTAGATGCTTCTTCAGGGTTTTCTCCTAAATATCCTTTGGTCCAATCGTCTAATATTTTGTCATAAGTAACCCAATAAGTTGCATCGGTATCTGCATCATAATAATACACTAAACTATTTGGTTTTTGTCTTTCCGCAGTAAAATCACTGGTTAGATGTGCTTTTATAAAAAACACTATCGAAAAGAGAATAAATAACGCAGAAAGAATTCCCTTCTTGCTATAAAACCCAAAGACGGGTAGTAAAATTCCAAAAAGCAATGCAGTAATTAAACAGCTTCCTACCAACATTTTTAAACCTAAACCTACCGGGAAAAATTGAATTAGAGGCACAAACATAAAAATGGCTAAAGCTCCAATGATAACCATTAATATTAGATTGGGTTTTTCTTGACGTATTAATAACCACAAGGACAGAAGTCCTAAAAAAACTGGGATAATAAAAAATGCTGCACCTTTTAAATAGATAGCAACCATTACGTTGATGAGTAGCCAAAATATAAGTGGCGCAATTAACAAACTTGCAACGTTCGTTTTTTTAGAATACCTGTGATAAACTCCAAATAAAATTGCTAATGATATAAGTACAAAAAATGAAATATAAGTATGCCCGTTATAGGTAAAACCATGTTGAATTTCTGAATATTGTGGGTACAGTATCAAGAGCAACTTCCATCCATAAAAACCTATAAGTCCACAACTAACGAATACTAATAAAAAAGGAACAAAGCTTCTTGCTATCGTTTTACCAGAAAGTACCTTCTTGTTTAATCCATAAACGATTAAAACAATAAAAACTGAAATCGCTAAAATTAACATTGGAATTATCCATGCAAAAGGATAGCTAATCATTTTAAGAATTGGCACATTTATATAAACATAGTCTTCAGAAGATTTTAAAGAACTAAGGTCTGCATCCGCAAAATAATGAACCAATGGTAGTAAATATTCTCCTTGATGCTGTAAGGTATTCCGATCTAGATTTTCAAAATTATCATTGGCAGTGTGGTAATCAAAATGATCATCTATAAATGCAAAAAAGAACCCATCAATATCGCCTCCTTGTCTTAACACAGTAGAGTCTGTATCGTTAGGTAACATTTTATAAATACTATACATTAAGGATGAAGCCACCGGAAACTTAACATCAGCTTCCATAAAAGCATTGATTAAATTTTTATTACCGGAATTGGTTTCCACAATCATATTACTAGGACCTCCACTACCACGAGCTTCAAAATTTAAAGCAATCCCTACATTTTTTGCCCAGGGATGATTTTTGACAAAAAGTCTAGCTCCATCCAATCCTACTTCTTCCGCATCGGTAAATAAAATTATAATATCGTTTGTTGGTGTTTTTGCACTCGCTTGAAAAGCACGAATCGTTTCTAAAATAGTAACGACTCCACTTCCTGCGTCACTAGCACCAAACGAGGGAGTTAAGGCGCTGTCATAATGAGACAAGAGCAACAAAGACTTGCCGTTTCCAGACCCTTTAATTTTTGCGAGTATATTTTTAGGTTTGTCTAAACTCTTCCACTTAGGATTCATTATAAATCCTTCTTGAATTTCAGTTTCTAAACCCAATCCATTTAATTGTTCTACAATATATTCTCTAACTCTAGCGTGTTCTTCAGTTCCAATGTAATGAGGAGCTTTCGTAATTTCTCTTAGAGGAATTAAAGCTCTTTCAGTAGAAAATTTAGTTTCAGAAATTGAGGCTGGAGTTCCACTTTTAGGCATTAAACTGGAAAAACTTAAGTACACCAAGCCAATTATTAAAAAGAAAGATATTAAGGGTTGAAAACGCTTCATAAATAGAATTTTTATAAGCTTTAAAAGTACCAAATAATATCAATAAAAGTAAATATTACTATTTACTGGAAGGAGTTCTTAATATTTATGATTAACTTAGAGAGTTAAACAACTATTATTATGGGAATTAAAAGTTTTATTGGAAAAAGGTTTAAAAGTAAAAAAGACAAACCCGAAAACATAACTGTCTCTGATTATATGACCAAAAATTTAATTGTATTTAAACCTCAACAGTCAATCTTGTTGGTAATGAATCAACTTATTAAAAATCGAATTTCTGGAGGACCCGTTGTTAATGAAAATAATGAATTAGTTGGAATTATATCCGAAGGGGATTGTATCAAACAAATTACCGAAAGCCGTTATTATAATCAACCTTTAGAAAATATAAATATAGAAGAACATATGGTTAAAGATGTCGAAACCATTAATGGTGATATGAATATTTTTGATGCTGCTGAAAAATTTATTTCTTCAAAAAGAAGAAGATTTCCTATTTTAGAAAAAGGTAAATTAGTAGGGCAAATTAGTCAAAAAGACATCTTAAAAGCTGCTTTAAAATTGAAAGGTCATTCTTGGTAGTAATAAAAAATCTTCTAATATTTTATATATAAAACTGAAGCAAAAAAAATTAATATTTATTTAAACTAGTTAGAGTTTATGATAATTTCATCTATTTCATAGGTTCCGTCAAAATCTTCTTTACCACTTCCTATATATTTAAATCCAATATACCCTTTTCCGTTAATACAATCTAAACTTATATTTCCTGAAGGATACCAATCCCCATAAAAATCATCATCTTGAACTATATAAGCACCTGGTAAACTATCCCAAGCACTGGTAGTAATAGTGTTTGGATTTCCATCCCAATCACTAGAGAATAATAACATTAATATACTGCCATCAGAAAAACTATTAGAAGTTTTAAAGCGAATCGTTTCTCCATATTGAGCATCAAAATCAATTTCTGGCATAATTAACCAAGCAATAGTGCTATCATCATTAGAATTATAAGAACCAATGGAAGCAGAGATTCCTAGAGAAGGATTTCCATTACCACCATCGCTAAAATAAGCCTCATAATCTCTAGAACCTTCTTGTATATAATTTATCCACCCATTTCCAGTAATTGACTCCCCGTCTAGTTGTGAATCAAATAATTCACTAAATATTATATTGCTTCCAATTATTTCTGTTAAACCACAATCTACCTCAACAGGATCACAACGGTCTGTACTATCAAAATAGGTAGTTTCTGGAGAGTTTAATACTATATTAAATGTATCTCCAAAATAGTTATAGGTTAATATTCCATCTAAATATCCCCTTCCTTGAGGCACTTCAATAGCTTTAAAATCTGAAAATGTACTAGTACTTAAGATTACACTGAAGCCCTCGATACAACTCTCTAAATTTCTTTCTCCGTTAAATTCATCTTCTGATTCGGCAGCAAAAGTTTTACGATTTTCACCCAATGCATCATTGCGATTAAATTGCATGTCATTTAATCTCAAATAAAGATTTGTTTTAGCTGCTGAAAAATCTGAAATATTTATTGATAATGGTTCTATTTCTGATAACTCAGTATCTCTTATGATTGTATGTACCATAAGTGATTCAGCAATAGCTGAAATTTGATTCCCATCTCTAAATCCTAGAGATAAAACACCTCCATTATATCCTACAGATAAACCATCAAGTTTAACAAATACTTTTCTGCCAAATTCAAAAGTGGTAAATAAAGGGCTAACATTTATTAAAACTTTTACTCCTCTGTTAGGATTAACTGCTAGGTCTTGTATTACTAATTCTTCATATATATTCCCTGCTTTGTCATTTGAAATTACGAATCCCGAAATAAATAAATCACTTTCGGTAAAACTCAAAACATCATTACCATTTGCATTTTGTTCTTGTTCCAACAAAGAGTTTAAAGTATTAATTGTAATTAAAGTCCCATTTATAATTGGAGCAACAGGATCTGTGTTTGGCACTTCGTAATCATTATCTTTTAGACAAGATATTATCAGGATTATTGTAAATAAAAAAGTTGTTAGTTTATAATTTTTTATAATTTTCATATCGATAAATTTTATTTTTTATGTTGATGATAAATACATCTGTATTTTTCAATTAAAATCTTACGTAAACATTTAAATAATAAGAAGCCCCAGCACCAAAGAAATAACGAGGTCCAAAAACGGGCCCATATTCAAGTGATTTATCTTCCTTTAAATCTCTATAGTTTGATTTTCTTCCTTGTTCAAATCCACCAGTCACATATTCTTGATCTAAAGCATTATTAATAGATACAAAAAATCCAATATAATATTGTTTAATTTTCCAGGACTTACCTCCAGTTACATTTACTAAAAAATAATCGTCAAACTTTTCTTGTTTTAATAATTCCTTCGCAACTTCTGGATCATAATTGTTAAAGGGCTGTCCGTCAAAATCAGAACTAAAATTATCTGATCGTGCTAAATTATTGATATCTAGGTAAGCATTAGAATAGTAATTAGTTGTTAATCCTACCCACCAAAATTTTGGATCTCGATATTCAATACCCAATTGATATGCTCTTTCTGGACCTCCAGCAACATGATAATTTTTTAATTTAGTGGTACCATTCCCAAATGAAACTGGTCCCTCTAAATCATCACTTGTAATATATAAGTTTGGACTGTTGCTATACGTATATTGACCCATTGATGCTGCACTCTTTAACTTTATAGTAGGAGTAACTTGTGCTTCAATTCCTAATTCCCCACCAATATATTGTTTTTCAACATTGGTCATTACTTCTTGTATAAATGCATCTTGCTCCAATCCTAAACCAGAAATGTTTTCAGTAAAATAAAAACCTAAATCACTTCCAGCTTTAAAATTTGAATAAAAGGCAGTAAATCTAGCTTTTACTATAGCTAATCTAAAAATATATCCAATATCGATATTCTGGATTTTCTCACTTTCTAAACCAATAGTAATAGCGTTATTTTGACGAGCATTTGTAAATGTATTTCGAATGGTAGGTGCTTTTGAAAGGTATCCTAAATTTACATCTATTAAATGTTTACCTGTTACTTTACAAGTTGCACCGGCTTTTATTCCATAATTGGTAAAACTTTGTTTTTCACCTTCACCAAAAGATTCATTCCCAGGGTAATTACCATTTTCAAACAAACCGTCCCTTTGATAATTCGTATTAGAAACAGAGGCTCCTAAATAAAAATCTACTCGATTAAATTTAAATTGAGTTTGGGCAAAACCAGATAACACCTCTGATTTAATCTCATAATTATATTTATAACGATCTCCTTCTTTAGTAATTCTATTTCGATTCCTAAGATCAGTTTGAGCAATATCTCCAACTTTAATAATTACTTCCCCATCTTCACCTTCCGCGAAAAAATCTACATCTAAAAATCCGGATCCGCCTAATAAATCTTTTAATTCAGAAAAATTTTCGCTTTTTAAATTTCGATAATTAATATTCGCATTAAATATAATCTTACCTTCAATTTGAGCATAGAAAATAGTATTTACCGTAAACTGAGTATCATCAATTCTATCTTCTTGAATAGCATAAATAGAATTTCCTCCAGTAGAAACTGAAATTGCATTCGCTCTATAAAGAGATTCCCAATTTAATTGTCCATTAGTAACTAATTCTTGTCCGGCTAAATAAGCGTTTTGGAAATCCCCTTCACTTGGATTTGAATCTTGTAAAAAATAACTAGGTAATCGTTGGTAATAATTTCCAAGAGGATTTTTACCTCCACCTAAATAAGCTTCTTGGCCATTAAAAATTTTTAAATGAGTCCCTCCGTTATCAACTCTTGTATTACCATTACTTCCGCTTTGATAGGAAGCATTCGTATTCAAATTTATTTTTTTATTTATTTTCCAATAATGATTTAACATAAACACTGGCTCTTTAATATTGCGAACACGGCTGTTTCTAAATTCTCCATTTTGGTATCCCCAATTAGGATTATATCGAATCCCTTTTAGGTTTTTTACTTCCTGTGTAATCGCTGTTGAACGTCCTCTTTGATTTGGAGTATAAAATGAGGTAAAATTTAATGAATGATTTTTGTTTATAATCTTTTCAACAGAAGCGAAAAATGAATTAGCATCGTATAATGTTCCATCAATAAACCCTTCGTTTCCAAACCGTTTAGATACTAAAAATGAATATGCAAAACCTTTTTTGGAAAGTCCACTATGGTACGATGCCATTATACGACTTTTATAGCTTCTGTTGGCTGCAGCAAATGAAACTCGTCCACTTTTACGATACTTTGAAGCCCTCATTACAATATTAGTTGTTCCCGCTAGACCGCCAAAAGTGTAATCATTAGCTTTTAATCCCATAGTAAATGCTCTGTTTCTTTGCACATCGTTTAGTCCTCCCCAGTTTCCCCATTGTGGGCGACCGTTAAATTGTTTGTTCATTTCAATACCGTTGATTAAAACTTTTCCATTGGCATTATCTAAGCCTCTTGGTCTAAAAAAAGTAGTACTAAAATCAAAAGCTGCAGCATTTAAGAAAGTATCTTTTGATGCCTGTAGGAGTCCTGAAACATTAGTAGCTGAAACTCCTAAATCACCGTCTAGTTGATTATCAGAAAGATTAATAAGTCCTATTTGAGATTCTAATTCGGTTAAATCTATATCCATAATAATAGGATCTAGATAAATGGTTGCTCCGTTTTGAATGGTAATAGGAATACATTGAGTAATATAATTTAACTTACTGACCACGAGAATTTGTTCACCTTTTGGGAAATCTGAACCTATCAAGGCAAATAATCCTTTCATATCTGTCTTTGTTTCAAAATTTGAAGACAAAATATGTATTTGCACGTCTGTGATTACTTCACTCGAATATGTATCTACCAACCTTCCTTTTATTACAGCCTCTTGAGCATATAAAATGGTACCGCTAATATATACAACAGCTAATGTGAAAATAAATTTTCTCATTTTGTTTTATACGTTTGCTAAGATTTATATGTACTTATAAAAAGGGAAGTGTTTAAAGTTAAGCAATAAATTTGAAATAACTACTTTTGAATTATAAAATTTTTAAAAAAACCATTTTATAATACCTACTATATGAGACGAATACACTATTCTTTTGTCCTGTCAATCCTATATTTAACGTTTAGTTTTGGTCAGAATTCAAAAACATATAAAGTAAATACTATTGCTTTTTACAATTTAGAAAATTTATTTGATACTGAAAACGACCCAATTACTTTTGATGATGACAGAACTCCTAACGGAAAAGATCATTGGACGAAAGAAAACTATCAAGATAAATTAAAAAATATGGCAAGGGTGATTGCAGAAATTGGAGCTGATGTTTCTGGAACAACTCCTGCTATTATTGGTGTATGCGAAGTTGAAAATAGAACGGTTTTAGAAGATTTAGTTAATCAAAAACCTTTAATCAAAAAAGAATACGGTATTATACAATTTAATTCACCCGATAGAAGAGGGATTGATGTAGCTTTATTATATAAAAAAAAAATATTTACTCCTATCAGTTATAAGGCAAAAGAATTATTAATTTATGATGATAATGATAAATCTAAACGGGTTTTTACCAGAGACCAATTGATAGTAAGCGGAATGCTGGATGGAGAAAAAATACATCTAATTGTAAACCATTGGCCATCTAGAAGAGGTGGAGAAAAAAGAAGTAGATCAAAACGAATTAAAGCAGCAAAATTAAATAGACAAATAATAGATTCTTTATTTAGCGAAGATCCCTACGCAAAAATTATAACAATGGGAGATTTTAATGATGACCCGACAAGTCCTAGTATAAAAAAGTATTTAAAAGCACAACAGAAAAAAGAAGGGATAAGCATTAAAGAATTGTATAATCCTATGGAGGATATAGCTAAAAAAGGCTTAGGATCAATTGCTTACAGAGATAACTGGAATCTTTTTGATCAAATAATTATATCTACAGAATTAACAAAAAAAGAGTTCTCAAGTTATCGATTTTATAGGGCAGGTATTTATAATAAAACCTATTTAGTAAATGCTCATGGTAGGTATAAAGGATATCCATACCGTAGTTATGCAGAGGGTCGTTATACTGGTGGTTATAGTGATCATTTCCCAGTTTATATATACTTAATTAAAGAGAACTAATATTAATAAATAAGCCTCCAATTAGAATTACAATTGGAGGCTTTTATTTGATTATGCCATATTGGGTATGTCCAATAAAAATATATAGAATGTATTATTATCTAGCTTTCCTATTTGCAATAAAACTTTTTACAAAATAAACCATTGAAAAGGCAGAAGTTCCAATCATTAATAAGACTCTTAAAAGACCTAAGCCTCCTTGATCTATTGATTTAGGTAATCTCATACCTACTAAGGCAATTAAAATAACAAGCGTTAAAAGAACGGCTATATGCGCAACAACTTTATTTTCCTTTCTTACTCCTGGTGAACAAAGAATTAAAGCTGCACCAAAACCTACAGGAATAAGTGCGGTTGGTGAAATTACTTCAAGATAGCCCCACAATCCAATAGCGATTAAACAAACTGAATTTATAATATTAGCTTTTGTAGCATTCATAGTATGTTGTTTTTGTTAATTAATATTTGAAATAAAAATACAAGAATAATTTATATAAACTATTAATTTAATCTATTAATCCAATTTGATTCAAAACCAATAGATAACAGACTATTACAATTCTTAGCAATATTTTATGTTTAAAGGTGATATAGTTACTAAAAAAAAGCGCCCCAATAAAATTAGGGCGCTTTATAATTTATTGTATTCTAAGTTTTAGAACTCATAACGCATAGAAGCATTAAATGTTCTGCCACCAGTAATAAAATATCCAAATCTATCAGATTGATTGATTGCAATTTTATCAAACACATTAAATACGTTTGCTCTAAAAGTCATGTTATTATCCCCAACATTGAAACGGTAGGTAAGACCTGCATTGGTCAATGCATAGCTATCTAATTGTACTCCTTTAAAATCTTCTTTTGATGTATTTACATCTGTAAACTCGTAATGATTGTCATTGTATTTAATACGAGCATCAATACTTAACCCTTCAACAATTTTTGCATCAAATCCAATACCTGTTGTAAATTGAGGAGCTGTTGATACTTTAATACCGTCACGATCAACATTAGTTGTCTCACCTATTTGAACAGTTGTATCAGCATTATAAACAGAAACCTCAGCTTCTCCTTTATAATACCAAGAACCTCCAGAAATAAATCCATTTATTGTTAACCAATCAGTAGCTCTAAAATAAACATCTAATTCAGCTCCCGTATGGAATTGAGTGATTCCTCTTTGTAAAACAGTTATATCAAAATCATCTACATCATCATCTGGAGTACCGTTGTCATCTGTATCAAAGTTCGACAATGTTCTATCAGACCAATTAGTTGCATAAGCATTAAAGTTTGCTCTAAAACGATTTGCTTTTATATGATATCCTGCTTCAAAACTTGTAATTTCTTCGTTATCAACTGCTGGAGATACTGGTTCTGTAATTTGACCTCGATTTCTGTTAAAAACATTATCTAAATAAGGCTGTCTTGAATAATGACCAGCATTAAAGAAGATCGTATTATCTGGATTGACATTATAAGAAAGACCCCCTTTAATATTATATCCAGTTTTACTAATTTTATCAGATTTTACTCCATCATCGAATCTATCTTCTCTTTCATATGATTGATTAGAAAAGGCACCCTGAGCAAATATTGTAAATTTATCATTAGCATATTCTATTTGTCCAAATACCCCTTGATAGTTTATTTGCTCTGAATTATCATAAGCAATTCTATCTTCTTCAGGAGCATAATCAAATAAAGTTGACCATGGGTTAGCATCGTAGGTATTAGTCACAACAGCATCATCTGGTCTGTCATTAGACCATCCTGTTAAACCATACAAATCGACTACTTGCCTAAAATGATCACCTTTATAAAATCTTGCATCTACTCCAACACTTGCTGATAAGTTGTCAGAAAAATCATGATTTAAATTAGAAACCACTCCATACCAAGCGTGATTATTCATAGAACCTCTTCTAATATATCCTGCTCCGTTTGGAGCTCCATAATCACCACCAACACCTATTGCAGTGTTAGCTTCTTCTATTGCTGGGTAGTCAAGTTGTCCTGGGAAAGTTACCCCATCTACTACAACGTCTGCTGTTCTTATACGCCCGTTTCCTCTTGGACCAGTTCCACCACCACGTCCCCATGAAGCATAAGCAACTGTAGATAGTGTAGTTTTATCAGAAACAGTAAAATCCCAGTTTAAATTAGCAACTGGTTTGTGGTAAAAGTTTTGTCTTTCAGACGATATATCTGTACCATCTTCATTTAAATAACCCCAATGTTGGTTATATTTTGGGTTAGCAGCAATTCTTTCTTTAGATTGAGACCACTTTTGACCATGTAATTGCGGTGAGCCAGTAACTAAGAAGTTAAAGTTATGTTTTTCACTCGCCTTATAACCAACTGAAAAATAATATGTTTGCCCTTGTCCATAAGTACCTTCAGACCATTTTCTATGTGCTTGCCAGTAATCTAATAATACTGAAAAAGCCCATCCTTTTTCGTTCATACCAGAATCATACCCAGCAGTAGCTTTCATATAACTGTCATTTGCTCCAGTAAAGCGAACAAATCCACCTTGTTTTTTATCTGCAGCTTTCATAACAATATTAGTGGTTCCCCCAACTGAAGAAATCGCTAATCTTGAAGCTCCAAGACCTCTTTGTACTTCAATAGTTGTTGCAATATCTGAAAGACCTGACCAGTTAGACCAATATACCTTTCCATCTTCCATACCATTTACTGGTTGACCGTTTAATAGTACTGCAATGTTCGTTTGATCAAATCCTCTTAAAAATAATTGAGAATCTCCAAAACCATTATTACCAGTTACTGTTGCAGATGGTGTAAATGCAATTGACTCAGTTATGTCTCTATTTGCTCCTCCTCTGAGTTCAATCTCTTCAGCAGAAATTGTTGACACTGCAGTAGGTGTAGCTCTACCAGCTGCAAGTTGAACTACTCCAGTTCCAATAACTACAACTTCTGAAAGTGCATTTGGATCTGGCTCTAACGTAATAACTTCTAAAACTAAAACGCCATCAGATAGTTCATAAACATAAGTCTGAGTAGTGTACCCAAGATAAGAGATACTTAAGGTACCTTCGTCACCTTCTACTGTAAGCTCAAAGTTTCCATCAAAATCAGTTATAGCACCATTATCTGTACCATATTCAACGATATTTGCTCCAGATAGTGGACCTCCTAAATCGCTGTCGTTAATTGTTCCAGTAATAGTTCCTTGTGCAAATGAAATAACATTTACAAATAAAAAGGAAAATACTAAATAAAAAGTAATTTTTTTCATCATTAAATTGTTTTTAAGTTGTTACAAACTTACGTATTCAATTTGTTTTTTTATAAAATTTTAAAGTTAAAAAAACATCATAGAAATATTAAAAATTTGTTTAAGTAATAATCGTAAAATTCTGATAATTAACCAATTGATTTATTAACTTTTTATTAACAGACTTATAAACTAAAAAAAAATTAAAAAATTAATTCGTCTAATTGTTGTTTTAAAGGAGAAATGTGGTCAAAATAAGTTTCTTGATATTTTTTTTGAAGTGGTTTTGAAAGAGGTAAATCTTGTTTAAATGGATCTACTTGTTTCCCATTTTTCCAAAAACGATAACATACGTGTGGTCCGCCAGTATTTCCTGTCATTCCAACCCATCCAATCACATCTCCTTGTGCAACATGTTTTCCTACTTTTACATTTCGTTTTTTCATATGCAAATATTGTGTATCGTAAGTGCTATTATGTCTAATTTTTACATAATTACCATTTGCTCCTTTTTTTTCAGATTTGGATACAACACCATCTGCTGTTGCTAATATTGGGGTTCCAACTGGTGCAGCAAAATCGGTTCCTTTATGCGGACGCACCCTATTTCCATAATATTTTATTCTTCTTTTTAAATTATAACGTGAAGATATTCTACTAAATTTTACGGGTGCTTTTAAAAATGCACGTCTTAAATTATTAGCTTCAGCATCATAGTAATCAGTTATGCCCATGATTGAATCTCCAATAAAGCTAAAAGCATAAATAGGTTTTCCTCGATGCTCAAACATCACTGCTTTTATTTCCCCCAAACCAGCAGGAATAGAATCATTAATATATTTTTCGGTATAAACTACTTTAAAGCGATCTCCAGATTGCAATCTAAAAAAATCAATAGTCCAAGCATATATATCCGCTAATTGATCTGTCATATTTGGACTTAAATGCTGTTCTTCCATAGTTTGTGACAGGGAACTTGTTATCACTCCTTTGGCATATTTCTCAACGTAAGTAACTGGTTTTTTATCGTTAAACGTAGTAACACAATCTCTTAAGTCAATAACAGCATAATCAACGGTATTCTTTTCATAAATAAAAACTTGCGTTTTACCAATACTATCTTTGGAATTAAGAAGAACATAAGGATTTCCAACTTTTACTCTTCTTACATCAAAACTATCTTTAATTTTTAAAACTACTGCATATATTTCTCCTTGAGTTACATGGTTTTCATCTAAAATTGCTCCAAAAGTATCACCAGATCGTATGGTATCTCTCAGGACCGTAAACTCGTTAAGATCATAGCCATATTCAAAATTTGCCTTTACAACAGAAGGAGTTATTTCTTTGTTTTTTGTTTCTTGAGTACAGGAAAAGCAAAAAATAATAGCGGGGATAATTATCAATAATTTTTTCAAGGCTGATATTCTTTTATAATTTTAAACATTGGTTCCCCAATCTTTTAGTTCTTGTTCTGACCAAAGTGTTGGAAAAAATATTCTTCTTTGATATTTTGGATGCATGTATTTTTTCCAATCACTACCACCGGTAGCCTCAATTTTTTCTCCCTTGGCATTTCCCCCAGAAATATAATGATTTGCTGCTTTATAATGTGACATAACCCAAGTAATATTAACAGTATAATCGTAATGTCGCATTGCTTTTATTAACGTTTTATCTTCTTGAAATTCAATTGGAAGTTTTTTGAATTTAGCAAATAGATTTATTGTATTATACTCTTGTGTGAAAGCAATAAATTCATTTTTATATTTTCCTTCAAAAGCTTCTAATAAATATGATTTTTCACCAGTTTTAAAATCTTTACCAGCTGCCTGCCAATACAGATGATCTAGGGCATGTTCGTAGGGAGTATCTCTATCAATATTCTCTCTAAAACGTGCATCAATAAGATTAATTAAGTCTGTGGAAGCAAATTCAATTTTCCGATATTGAGCACTTTGAAAACCACTTGCAGGAGTTAGTGTATTCCTAAATTTTAAATACTGTTCTACTTCCATTCCATCTTGCATAATGGCGAATGAAGAGATTAACATATCAAAATAACGGCTAATACGCATTAATCGTGAACTGAAAAAAGTTACTGTTAATTCTTTATGATGAGCCACTTGTTCAATTTCCCAAAGTATCATTTTAAATAATAATTCGTTTACTTGGTGGTACATAATAAATACCATCTCATCTGGTAATGTAGTCCGTTTTGTTTGCAAATTTAACAGTGCATCCGTTTGAACGTAATCCCAATAAGTAATGGGCTCTCCATATAAAAGTCCTTCTAGATGAGTATCTAAATCTTGACCAATATCATTAAATTTATTTTCTAACTGATTCAGCAGTTGTTCTCTTTTTTCTTGGTTTGCCATGATTAATCGACTACTATTTTAAATGAATTTTTTAATTTTTTAAACTCTACTAGAGTTGCTTTTAAGGACCCAACTGCTAAATCTGCTTTTATTAATAAGGGGATTTTATTATCATCATCACTTACCCATATGGTAAGACTTTCTTTTTCTTTAAAAACTCTGCCTGATTGCACATAAGGTCTAAAAACTAAACAAGATACATCCCCAAATTTGGTACTTAAGATTTCTCTTCCTAAAAATTTAAGCTTGAATTTATAGTTTTCCCTATCAAAAAACATATCCATCCCTATTTCATCCTCTACTTCTAGTTCTTTTGTATCTAGATTATTTCTTAAATAATAGAAAGAAGAAACCATATCCTGAGCTTCTCTTGGAAAGGAAACCATTTTTTCTGTATCATTTTCAAAATTTGTAATGGTAGCATTTTGAGTGGTATGATTAAAATCTATTTGAATATCTTTGGTATGCCCTCCTTCATCAATTTTTCTAATAAACCGTTTTGGCAAATCTTTCCCTTTGATAATATAGGTTTCATAATGATCTTGTACATTAAAAAACCAACTAGTAACCCCTGTCGTCTCTCCATAACCTATTACATGAAAAGTTTCTTCAGCATCTATAAATTCAGTTTCCACTTTTAGGGTAGCTACTCCAGCAGTTATTAACCCATAATGAACTCTAAACTTAAGCCACTCACCATCATCATAAGCTTTATTTTGAGAAAAGGAGGAGTTACTTATCAATACTAAAATAAGAATAGTTAATTTTTTCATCTGTTTATTTAGTTATAAAAACTAAAAAATAGGATTTTATTCTGAAATTAAAAACGCTATCTAATTGATGATAGCGTTTTTAATTTGTTATACTTTAAAGGGTTCCTCTATTTGCTTGTTCTCTCTCGATAGATTCAAATAATGCTTTGAAATTACCAGCTCCAAATCCTTGAGCTCCCATTCTTTGAATGATCTCAAAAAACAAAGTTGGCCTGTCCTCTACTGGTTTTGTAAATATTTGTAATAAATATCCATCTTCATCAGCATCTACTAATATAGAAAGCCTTTGAAGTTCTTTAATATCTTCTTTCATTATATCCATATGCACTCCTAATCTACCAGGAATTTCATCATAATAAGCTTGAGGTGGTGGTGGTAAAAACTCAATACCTCTCGATTTTAACTGAGCTACCGTTTTTACAATATCATCGGTTGTTAATGCTAAATGCTGTACTCCAGAATCTTCATAAAAATCTAAATATTCTTCAATTTGAGACTTTTTTGCAGCTTTTGCTGGCTCATTGATTGGGAATTTTATTCGTCCATTACCATTACTCATTACCTTACTCATTAAAGCAGAGTATTCTGTATGTATTTGTTTATCATCAAAAGACAAAAAGTTAACAAATCCCATAACATCTTCATACCATTTAACCCATTTATTCATTTGTCCCCAACCAACATTTCCAACCATATGATCAATGTATTTTAAACCTACCGATTCCGGATTGTAATCTGACTTCAAAGGAACAAAACCTGGTAAAAAATTACCTTTATAATTTTTACGCTCAACAAACATATGAACCGTTTCACCATAGGTATAAATACCAGCTCTTACAACTTCGCCAAACTCATCTTTTTCCACAAAAGGTTCCATATAAGATTTAGCTCCCCTACTTGTAGTTTCTTCATAAGCTTTTCGAGCGTCATCTACCCATAAGGCAATCACTTTAACTCCATCTCCATGTTTAACTAAATGATCGTTAATAGGGGATTTGCTATTTAGAGGCGTTGTCAATACTAAAACAATTTTATCTTGCTTTAAAGCATAACTCACACTATCTCTTGAACCTGTTTCAAGCCCTTTGTATGCATAGGATTGAAATCCAAAAGCTGTTTTATAAAAATGCGCAGATTGTTTAGCGTTACCAACATAAAACTCAACATAATCTGTTCCTAATAAAGGCAAGAAATCTTGCGCTCCTTTAAATATTTTTTCTAAACCGTAATCAACCGATTTAATTTTTTTATCACTCATAATATTGTTTTTTCTTAAATATATCTTACTTAATCCAAGATTTATAATAATCGTCTACTTCTAATTTTAAGGCTTCTTCAGTAATCATAAGAGGTTTAAAAGGGTCAATCATAACCGCCAATTCTCCTGTTTCTTTTTTACCTATACTTTTTTCATATGCTCCTGGATGTGGCCCATGTGGGATTCCACCTGGATGTAGGGTTATTTGTCCTTTTTCTATATTATTTCTACTCATAAAATCTCCATCTACATAATACAATAACTCCTCTGAATCTATATTAGAATGATGATAAGGAGAAGGAATTGCCTCAGGATGGTAATCGTACATTCTTGGCACAAAACTACAGACTACAAATCCTGCTGCCTCCCATGTTTGATGGACTGGAGGTGGCATATGAATTCGACCAGTTATAGGCTCGAAGTCGTGAATTGAAAAAGCATAGGGGTAATGAAAACCATCCCAACCAACTACATCAAAAGGATGATTTGAATGTGTGTATTCCCAAATTACACCTTGTTTTTTTGATATAATTTTAAACTCTCCTTGTTCGTCATTGGTTTTTAAATCTTTTGGCAATCTAAAATCACGTTCACAAAACGGAGCACCTTCCAATAATTGACCAAAATTATTTCTATAGCGTTTTGGTGTTACTATTGGGCTAAAAGACTCAATGTATAAGAGTCTATTTTCTTCTGTATCAAAAGTAAACTGGTAGGTTGTTCCTCTAGGAATGATTAAATAATCTCCATATTTAAAATCTAAATTCCCATACATGGTTTTTAGGGTTCCTGAACCTACATGAATAAAAATCATTTCATCAGCATCAGAATTTCTATAAAAATAATCTTTAAAAAACTCTTTAGGCGCTGCTAAACCAATATGCAATTCATTGTTAACAAATAATGTTTTTCTACTTTTTAAATAATCTTGTTCTGGTTTTAAAGAAAATCCTTTAAAACTTAGCGCTTTCATATTTTTATCTATGGCTATTTTTGGAGAAACATCTGCTCCTCTTTTTATTTCAGATACTACTGTAGGAGGTTGCAAATGATATATTAAAGAAGACATACCTGCAAATCCTGCAGTTCCAAAAAGTTCTTCTTGATATAAAGATCCATCTGGCTTTTTGAAAGTAGTATGTCTTTTATGTGGTATTTTACCGAGTGTATGATAACGTGGCATAATTTTTTATTAAATGATTTAAATAATTAATTGAAAATTATAGCTTGCCTATTCTGGATTTCTTTTATTTAGAAACTTGATATCTAGAAGTGTATATTTCCAACATTTAGTAGTCATTTTACAAATATCGTAAAAATATAATTGTAATTTGATTAAGAAAATACTAAAAATAGAATTATGAATATTTAGTATTTAAAAACGATAACCTATACTCACATACCAAGCGCTTTCTTCTATTTCTGGAGCATATGAATACTTTGCTTCAATAGGCCCTAAAAAAGTATCCAAGCCCAACCCAATCGCATAACCTGAATGTTCTATGTTATCTATCCACTGCTTCGTGTCGAATAAATCATCTCCAACATTTGCAATATTTGCTGCAATATTAATATGTGCTTTCTTATAGAAGTTATAATCTATGGTAATTGTAGCTTTTAAATAGGTATTTCCTCTTAAATTTAAATCTTTATAGCCATATAAAGGAACTAGATTACTGCTCGCTTTATATCCATAACCTCCAACAAAAAAATCAAATGATTTTGTTTCATCACCTCCTATTTTAACACCTCCTGCTCCTTCTAATAGAACAGAAAAAAAATTAAATATAGTTGCTGCATACCCTATTTTTGCTTTTATTATTGAAAATTCATTGAAATTTTTATTGGTCCCATTTGCATAAAAATAAAAATTAAAATCTCCTCTTAAATAGAATCCTTTTGTTGGAAAAAATTTATTATCAAATGAATCAAAAGTCAAATAACCAAATGTACTTAGGTAGTTTGTATTCTCAAATACTGTTCTAGGTTCTTCATTTTCGTCAATTCCAATAGTTTTAGATAAATACTCCTTCCATTTTTGTTCCAAACCAATCCCCAACAAATAGGTTCTTTTAAAGAAGGTTTGTAAGAATAGTTGATTGGTTAGTTCTCCATATTCAAAATTTAAACTATTAATTCTATTGTCGTCAGGAGTCTCTTCATTTGAGTTGATAAAATGAATAGATACATTTTCATTAAAGTCATTATAGTTTGAATTAAAACCAATACTCCAATAGTATCCTTTATCAATAAAGTAATCGAAATTGTATCTTAAATTATCCCCTACAATGAAATCAAAAGAAGTAATATCATTATTTGTAAAAAGCCTTTTGCGGGTAAAGTTTATAAGAGCTGCTGTTTTATATAAATCATCGTAATGCAAAGCCAATCTAAGTGAAGTTTTATTTTCACTTTCGATTAAGTCAAGTTTTATGATTAGCTTTCCTTTTTCGTCTTTAATGAAACGATAATTAATTTTTCGAAAATTTTCGGTTGCTGATAAATTATTAATTCCTTCACTAAAGTTTTTATACGTAGTTTTTGAAGGTATTATCAATTTTAATTTTCCTAAAATATAGGAACGGGTATAACGATTGTTTCCTTGAATTTGAACTTCTGTGATATACAGAGAATCATTTGGATAAAAAACGACTTTTTCTTTTAGGTGTTTTTTTTGTTGGCCTGCTAATGCTATTAATTCATTTTTAAATAGCATTGCTTCCTTTGAGCCTACTTGAATTATCTCATTTCTTTCATCAAAAGAAACTACCGTATAATCATTGATATTTGGATGGATATAAATATCTGTTTTATTACGCTTTTCTTTCATCACCTCAATAGTCTCATAATTGTTTATTTGCCCTAAAATTTCAATAACGGATTTTAAATTTTCTCTAGTTTTTAAAGAGTCTTGGACATCTATACCAATAATGATATCTGCTCCCATAGCGCGAACTCTATCTATTGGGTAATTATTTGTAATCCCACCATCTATAAATATAGAATCACCTAATTTTACTGGATTAAATAATGTTGGCAATGCACTACTAGCAGCTACCGCTCTAGGCAAATAGCCTTGGTTTAAGATCGTTTCTTTACCGGATTCAATATTAGTTGCAATACAAAAAAATGGAATAGGAAGCTCATTAAAATCTTCTATATCATTTACATGTAAAGTTAGTTTTGAAAACAAATCATACATGTTTTGACCTTTTGAAATCGAAGAAGGCAATGATATTTTAAAGTCTTGAAAAGGTAAGGTTAACGCATAGCGTTCTGATTCATATTTTTCGAAAAAAGTTTTTGTGCTTCTTGGTAAATCATCTTGAATTAATTCTGAGAAATTTATCTCCTTAAATATGGAGTCTATTTGCACTGCTGAATAACCCACAGCATATAAACCTCCAACAATAGCTCCTGTGCTAGTTCCTCCGATGAAATCAATTCGAACTCCTAATTCTTCAATTACCTTTAAAGCTCCAATATGTGCCATTCCTTTGGCACCACCGCCACTTAACACCAAGCCTACTTTTACATCCTTTTTTTGTTGATTTTCTTGCGAAAAAAGAACACCAGATATAAATAAAATTGCAATAAATAATAATTTTTTCACCTTCGCTTTATGGTCTAATTAGATATTAAAGATAAATCCTTAAGTATTCTTTTATTTATTTGTTATTTAAAAAATTCTTTTATTTTTTTTGATTTACTTGGTCCAATAATCTCAGTTAATTCTTCAAAAGTAGCTGATTTAATTCGTTCTAAGCTTTTAAAGTTTTTCAATAATTCAATCACTGTTTTTTTACCAATACCATCAATAGCATCCATACTTGTATTTAACGCTTCTTTACTTCTTTTATTCCTGTGAAATGTAATACCAAATCGATGCGCTTCATTTCTTAATTGTTGTATTATTTTTAAAGTTTCTGTTTTTTTATCTAAATATAACGGGATTGGATCATCTGGGTAAAACAATTCTTCCAATCGTTTTGCAATACCTATAATTGCTATTTCCCCTCTTAAATTAAGCTTATCTAAACTTTTTAATGAAGATGACAATTGACCCTTTCCTCCATCTATAATGATTAACTGAGGAAGTGGCTGATTTTCATCTAATAATCTTTTATACCTGCGGTAAACAACTTCTTCCATAGAAGCAAAATCGTCTGGACCGACCACCGTTTTAATATTATATTTTCGATAGTCTTTTTTACTTGGTTTTCCGTTTTTAAAAACTACACAAGCCGCTACAGGATTGGTTCCTTGTATATTACTATTATCGAAACATTCAATGTGTCGAGGTTCTTGGGATAATTGTAAATCCTTTTTCATTTGCGCCATAATTCTATTCTCATGACGATTTGGATCAGTTATTCTTATTTGTTTAAAACGTTCCATTCTATAGTACTTAGCATTTCGAATAGATAAATCTAGAATGTGTTTTTTATCACCTAATTTTGGGATGTATATTTTAATGTCATCTCCAGCACTTATTTTAAACGGAACATAAATTTCTTTACAATGAGATTGAAAACGATTTCTTAACTCTATAACCGCTAATTGTAAAATCTCTAAATCTGTTTCCGCTAATTTTTTCTTTATTTCTAATGTATGAGAACGAATTATGGAACCAAAAGAAATTTGAAGATAGTTTACATATCCATATTCTTCATCTGAAATAATAGAAAACACATCAACATTGTTAATTTTTGAATTTACAATGGTTGATTTGGATTGATAATTCATTAATACCTCCATTTTTTCTTTTACTTTTTGAGCGTCTTCAAATTGCAAATTTTTAGCAAAATTATTCATTTGATTTTTAAATGCTAAAAGAGATTCTTTAAAGTTTCCTTTTAAAATATTTCGAATTGCCGCAACACTTTCAAGGTAACTTTCTTCAGTTTGTTTCCCTTCACAAGCACCCAAACAATTGGCTAAATGATATTCTAAACACACTTTATATTTACCCGATTTAATATTTTTATCCGACAAATCATAATTGCAGTTTCGCAATGGATACAGACCATTAATTAGGTCTAACAAGGTATAAACTGTTTTCTTATTTGTATAAGGTCCAAAGTATTCAGACCCATCTTTAATCATTCTTCGAGTAGAAAAAACTCTAGGATATCGTTCCTTTTTAATACAAATCCACGGATAGGTTTTATCGTCTTTCAATAAGATATTATATCGTGGCTGATATTTTTTTATAAGATTATTTTCTAATAATAAAGCATCAGTTTCTGTATCGACAACGATATGCTTTATAGTGACAATTTTTTTTACTAATACTCTCGTTTTAGCTGAATCGTGCTGTTTAGTGAAATAAGAAGACACCCTTTTTTTAAGATTCTTTGCCTTTCCTATGTATAATAATTTATCGGCTTTATCATAATACTGATACACGCCCGGTTTATTGGGTAAAGTTGTTGTTTGTAATGCTACCGATGGTATTGCCATAGGTCAAATATAATTGATGTTTTATTAAATGAAAAATCAAACCTAATAGATAAATAACTAAATTAGCAACAATGAAATTATAATATAATGAACATTGCTATTTTATCTAAAGGGGAATCGCTTTACTCAACTCAAGTTTTACTAAAAGCTGGCACTGAAAATAAGCATGTCATGGAAGTTTTAGACCCAACTCATTGCTCTTTATCGATCGAGAATGGGAGATCAATAGTAAAGTTTCATAATGAAATTGTAGACGATTTAGATGCTATTATCCCTAGAATTGGAGCATCCAACACTTATTATGGAGCTACTTTAGTTAGACATTTTAATGCCCTGGGAGTGTTTTCAGTTGTTTCTGCTGAAGCAATTTTGCAAACCAGAGATAAATGGACCTGTTCTCAATTACTTTCTACAGCCAATGTTCCAATTCCAAAAACAATACTTGGAGCATCTTCAAACTTAGAATACTTACTTTCTAATTTTAAAAACCAACCAATTATTATAAAAATTTTAGAAGGGACTCATGGTAACGGTGTAATATTAGCTGAAACTTATCTTAATGCCTTATCTACTATTGAAACATTAAAAACAGCTGGGGTTAAATTCTTACTTCAAGAATATATTAAAGAATCCAATGGTTCCGATCTAAGAATATTTGTGGTGGGTGGAGAAGTAGTTGCTGCTATGAAAAGACAAAGTAAGAGCGGAGATTTTAGATCTAATTTACATAGAGGAGGTTCCTCTTTAAATGTAAAATTAACTTATGAGGAAGAAAGTGTTGCACTAAAAGCAGCAAAAGCAGTACAATTAGATGTTTGCGGAGTTGATATTTTACAGTCTAAAAAAGGACCTTTGGTGCTTGAAATTAATTCATCCCCGGGGTTAGAAGGTATTGAAAAAACCACTGGAATTAATATTTCAAAAAAAATAATAAGTTATATTGAAAGAAACAAACGTTGATGAGTGAATTTGTAAAAACTCTTGAAATATTAGGTGAAAAAATAGAATTAGGTGAAAGTAAAACAGTTGACTTTAATATTGCAAAACTATTTACTTCTACTAATATTGCAATCCCTGTTATAATTGAAAGATCGTTGATTCCAGGTCCTACAATTTTAATCACTGCAGCTATACATGGAGATGAAATCAATGGTGTTGAGATTGTCAGACAATTAATCGCTAGAAAAATAAACAAACCTAAAAGAGGCTCTATTATCTGTATTCCTATATTAAATGTATTTGGTTTTTTAAATACCGAAAGAGCATTTCCTGATGGAAGAGATTTAAACAGAGTATTTCCAGGAAATAAAAGAGGATCTTTAGCTAGCAGGGTTGCCTATTATTTAACAACCCAAGTATTGCCGCATGTAGATTACTGCATGGATTTCCATACTGGTGGAGCCAGTCGATTTAATGCGCCTCAAGTAAGAGTGAACCCAGGAGACGACAACCTTTTGAAATTAGCAAAAGTATTTAATGTGCCTTTTATAGTGTATTCAAAAAACTTAAAAAAATCATACAGAACAACCTGTAACAAACTAGGAATTCCGATTGTACTTTTTGAAGGAGGTAAATCATTAGAAAGTAATACTCAAATTGTTAATTATGGGGTTAGAGGAATTAAACGTGTTTTATATTTTTTAGATATGTTAGATTCAAAGTTTAATGTCACCAATCCAATTAAAGATAGTGTGATTATTGAAAAATCAAGATGGATTCGCGCACAAAAGAGCGGGCTATTTCATTTAAAAATAAAGTGTTCTCAATGGGTGGAAAAAGGAGAGATACTTGCAACTATTACAGATCCATATGGAAAAATGACATTTAATGTTACCGCTACTAATGAAGGTTTTATTATTAATGTAAACCAAACTTCAATTGTTCATCAAGGTGACGCTATATTTCATATTTCTACAAAATAAGATATTCAAAAAAATCAAAAAAAGAAAAGTTCCGATGGATAAAAATAATTTTAGAAAAAAATACCTATCGTTACGAACTGGTATTTCTGATGAAGATTTAGAAGATTTAAGTATCGCTATAGCAAATAATTCTTTAAAATTACCTATTTGGGAATTTTCAAATTATCATATTTTTTTACCTATCATTATTAAAAAAGAAATAAATACAGAGTTCATTCTCCATATTTTACATGGGAAAGATAAAAGTATTTTGGTTCCAAAGGTTGAAAATAATAAAGAGATGTCGCATATATTATTGCAAGATAATACTGCTTTAAAATTATCTAATTATGGAATTCCAGAACCTGTCTCAGGAATTGAAATCCTTCCTTCTAAAATTGATGTCGTTTTTGTACCCCTATTAGCTTATGACATTAAAGGAAATAGATTGGGTTATGGCAAAGGATTTTACGATCGCTTTCTAGATAAATGTAATTCTGAAGCTCTATTTATAGGAATTTCTTTATTCGAACCAGAATTAGAAATCCCAAATGAAAAGACAGATATCCCTCTAAATTTTTGCATTACACCTACTAAAATTTATACATTTTAAAAAAATCGTAGTATATTTAAAACTGAATAAATAAAAATATTCTCCTATGGAAACTGCTTCTTTTTCAGAAAAGTCCCTACCAAATAATAATATGACCTTGGCAATTATTGCTGCTGCTTTAGGACTGTGTTCTCCTTGTTGTATTGGACTTATTCTTGGAATTATTGCAATTGTGTTATCAAGTCAGGTGAAAACAAAATTTGAAAGAGGTAATATCGATGAAGCGATTTCTTCTGCTAAAAACTCAAAAATATTATCTTTTATAGCAATAGGACTTCTAGTACTAAATTTAATTTTTTTATTAAGTTTTGGAGGAGTAGCAGCGTATCAAGAAATATTAGGAAACTATAATTTCACGCAATAAACAGAAAATTTGATTTATAAGCTTTTATCAATAATTGCCTTTACGCTATTGGGAGTAGGTATCTATTATTTTTACACCAATGATCCATCAAGTGGGAATGCAATTTTTATAGCTTGTGTTAGTAAAACTATTAGTGGCTTAGATTGTCCTGGTTGCGGAGCTCAACGTGCTTTTCATGAATTATTACATGGTAATTTAATAAAAGCTGCTCAACTTAATTTACTCATCTATTTTTTTACACCTCTATTCCTTTTTATTTTTTTAAAAGTAACATTAAAACCATTTAACATCAATTTACCAGAAATTATTATTTCTTCTAAATGGCTTATTAGCTTATTGGTTTTAATGATTCTTTTTACAATAATTAGGAATCTAATTTAATCATTAAGATTCTCTTTCTTTAAAAACTGAAGATGATTCACTAGTCACGTTTTCTAGTTTAGGAAACGCTTTTTTATTAAAAACTATTAATATTCCGAAACCGGTACTAATAGACATGTCGGCAATATTAAATACAGGATCAAAAAAGGTAAAATATTTACCTCCTAAAAAAGGCATCCATTTTGGCAAAAATCCTTCCCATAATGGAAAATGTAACATATCTACAACTTTACCATGAAACAAACTACCGTAACCTCCATCTGGAGGAAACATCGTCGCAATTTGCAAATGACTATCGTTGAAAATAATTCCATAAAATACAGAATCAATAATATTCCCCATTGCACCAGCAAATATTAATGTAATAGAAATAATCAATATTCTAGAATGTTTCTTTTTTATCGAATCCCAAAGCCAGTAACCTATACCAACAATAGCAATTAACCTAAAAATAGTAAGTGTTAATTTTCCATATTGACCAGGAATTTTAGCTCCCCAGGCCATTCCTTCGTTTTCTACAAAGGCAATTTTAAACCATTCAAAAACAGGTAAACTCTCTCCTAATACAAAATGAGTTTTAATGTAAATTTTTGAAATTTGATCGATTATTAAGATCAAAACTATAATGAATATGGATTTTTTAAAAGACATTTTATATGCTTGGTAAAAATAATATTATTTAATGGATTTGAGAATAACAATTTTTTGACATTAAAATTAATAGGTAACTACTTCAAGTCCATTTAATTTATGTTAAAAAATAAATACCAAATTCCATAAGCCATTTAGCATGTCTAGAATTTGGAATTTTAAATATCTTATTAACCTACTACTGCATATTCTTAGCTTCAATACTAAGAGTGGCATGAGGAACTAATTTTAATCGTTCTTTGTTAATTAATTTTTTTGTTACACGACAAACTCCATAGGTTTTGTTTTCTATGCGGATCAACGCATTTTTTAAATCACGAATAAATTTTTCTTGACGTATAGCTAATTGGGAATTTGCTTCCTTACTCATTACATGACTTCCTTCATCAAAAGCTTTAAAAGTTGGTGAGGTATCATCTGTTCCGTTATCACTATCGTTTTTAAAAGCACTTTCAATTAAATGCAAATGCCTTTGTGCATTTTCAATTTTTTCAAGTATTAATTGCTTGAATTCTTTTAAATCTGCATCGTTGTATCTGTCGTATGTTTCTTGGTTCATATTACACTTTTTTAATGGCCAACTTGCTTCTTATTTCATCAAAAACCATTTCAGTTCCTGCCTCTAATTTTTGATGAAAACACAAAACATTTGTTAACGTTTCACGTTTAATATATTCTAAATTTTGGCTTACCGCCAATTTTAATTTTTCACCTTCTTGAATAGTTACCTCAATCCGATCCATTACTTCAAAACCAGAGTCTTTACGTAAATTTTGAATTCGGTTCACCAGTTCTCTAGCAATTCCTTCATTTTTTAATTCTGGACTAATGGTAACGTCTAAAGCCACCGTAACACCATTACTATTTGCTACTAACCAACCTTCAATATCTTGAGAACTTATTAATACATCATCCTTGCACAATGTAGTATTTTTTTCGTTAATTAAAACATTAATTTCTCCTTCTTTTTCAAGAATTGCAATCTCTTCTTGACCAAAATTAGTTATTACTTGCGCTACAGATTTCATATATTTCCCAAAGCGAGGTCCTAACTTTTTAAAATCTGGTTTTATCTGTTTTACTAATATTCCAGATCCTTCATCAATCAATTCAATTTCCTTCACATTAACTTCAGATTTAATAAGGTCTGAAACTGCTATTATTTCATCACGCTGTTCGTTATTTAAAACAGGAATCATAATTTTTTGTAAAGGCTGTCTAACTTTAATCTTTTCTTTTTGTCTTAACGATAATACTAATGAAGAAATTGTTTGTGCCTTTTGCATTTTATGTTCCAATGTCCTGTTAATATATGTCGGATTTACAACAGGAAAGTTACTTAAATGCACCGAAATCTCATCAACTTTAACCGTTCCGTTCAATAAATCATTATAGAGGCGGTCCATAAAAAAGGGAGCAACAGGTGCGCTTAATTTAGAAATCGTTAATAAGCAAGTGTGCAATGTTTGATATGCCGATATTTTATCTTCGCCATAACTACCTTTCCAAAAACGTCTTCTGCTTAAACGAACAAACCAGTTACTTAAATTTTCTTGAACGAAATCTGAAATCGCTCTTGTCGCTTTTGTTGGCTCATATTCACTATAATATTGATCTACTCTTTCAATTAAAGTATGTAATTCTGAAAGTATCCAACGATCTATTTCTGGTCTTTTCTCTAATGCAATATCTTCTTCTGAATAACTAAAATTATCTAAATTAGCATACAGACTAAAGAAACTATAAGTGTTATAGAGTGTTCCAAAAAATTTATTTCTAACTTCCGAAATTCCTGCTAAATCAAATTTTAAGTTATCCCAGGGGTTGGCGTTACTTATCATATACCAACGAGTAGCATCTGGTCCAAATGTATCGATTGTTTCAAAAGGATCTGTTGCGTTTCCTAAACGCTTAGACATTTTTTGTCCATTTTTATCTAATACCAATCCGTTTGAAACTACATTTTTATAGGCAACATCATCAAAAATCATAGTTGCAATAACGTGTAGCGTATAAAACCAACCACGTGTTTGATCTACTCCTTCAGCAATAAAATCTGCTTTTCGCCAAGTTGTATCAACTTTTTCTTTATTTTCGAAAGGATAATGCCATTGAGCATAAGGCATACTTCCACTATCAAACCAAACGTCAATTAAATCAGTTTCGCGTTTCATAAGGTTTCCTTTTTTAGAAACTAGTACAATGCCGTCAACTATATTTTTATGAAGGTCTACTTTTGAATAATTATCTTCTGAAAAATCTCCTGTTACAAAATCATCAAAGATGTCTTTTTGCATGAATCCAGCATCCACTGCTTTTTTCATTTCCACTTTTAATTCTTCAATAGAACCAATAGCAATCTCTTCTTTTCCATCTTCAGTACGCCATATAGGAAGAGGAATACCCCAATACCTTGACCTCGATAAGTTCCAATCGTTTGCATTTGCTAACCAATTACCAAAACGTCCTTCACCTGTAGCTTTAGGTTTCCAATTAACCCCGAGGTTTAACTCAAACATTCGATCTTTAAAATCGGTTACTTTTATAAACCAAGAATCTAATGGATAATATAATATTGGCTTATCAGTACGCCAACAGTTTGGGTAACTGTGGGTGTATTTTTCAACTTTAAAAGCCTTGTTTTCTGTTTTTAATTGAATTGCAATCTCTACATCTACCGATTTATCTGGTGCATCTTCACCTGCATAATATTCATTCTTTACGTATTTACCGGCATACTCAAGCATTTCTGGCCTAAACTTACCTTGTAAATTTACTAAAGGAACTAACTTTTGGTTTTCGTCCATTAGCAACATAGGTGGGACTTCTGGTTCTACTTGTTTTGCAACCATCGCATCATCTGCTCCAAACGTTGGAGCTGTATGAACAATTCCAGTTCCATCTTCAATGGTTACAAAATCACCAGGAATTACTCTAAATGCATTTTCTGGATGGTCATGAGGCAGTGTGAACGGCATTAATTGTTCGTAGCGAGATTCTAAAATCTCAACTCCTTTAAATTCTTTAAGAATGATATAAGGGATTTTTTTAGCTCCTTCTTCGTAGGAAGATAAATCTTGTACTGTTGCTACATTTTCAAACTTACCTGAAAATTGTCTATCAACTAAATTTTTAGCTAAAATTACTTGTGATGGCTCAAAAGTGTATTGATTAAAAGTTTTAACTAACACATAGTCAATTTTTTTTCCAACGGTTAAAGCTGTATTTGAAGGTAATGTCCAAGGGGTAGTGGTCCAGGCAAGGAAATGAATGTCGTCCTCTATATCCTTTAATATAGTTGGCAAGGTTTCTTTGATGGCTTTAAATTTAGCAATAACAGTTGTATCGGTTACATCTTGATAGGTGCCAGGTTGATTTAACTCGTGAGAACTTAATCCAGTTCCTGCTTTAGGCGAATATGGCTGAATTGTGTAGCCTTTATAGAGTAATCCTTTATTGTATATTTCTTTTAATAACCACCAAACTGTTTCCATATATTTTGGTTCATAGGTTACATATGGATCTTCCATATCTACCCAATAACCAATTCGTTTAGTTAGGTCATTCCAAATATCAGTGTATCGCATTACTGCTTTTCTACAAGCCGCATTATAATCCTCCACTGAAATAGTTTTACCAATATCTTCTTTAGTTATTCCTAATTCTTTTTCTACGCCTAATTCTATGGGAAGTCCATGAGTATCCCAACCTGCTTTTCGCTTTACTTGGAATCCTTTCATGGTTTTATATCGAGGGAAAATATCTTTAATGGTACGAGCTAGCACGTGATGTACACCAGGTAATCCATTGGCAGATGGAGGGCCTTCGAAAAATACAAAAGGTGTTTTTCCTTCGCGAGCAGAAATACTTTTTTCAAAGACATTTTCTTGTTCCCAAAAATTAAGAATGTCTTCTCCTATTTTTGGAAGGTTTAGACCTTGGTATGTTTTAAATGCTGTGCTCATTATTAATGCTTTCCGTATAAAATTAATCCTCTAAAAAGTGAGTTGCGAAATTAATAAAATGTTAAGATAAGACAATGCTTATTGCCTTAAAATTAAGCAAATAAAAAAGCGCTTTAGGATATACCAAAGCGCTTGAATAGTTAAAAATAAAATATTTTATCTAATCATTCTAAGCTCTCCAGTCACAACAAAATCAACACCATCGTCTGTATATGTGTCATTTTGAACAAGTCTAAGTTCGTTTGCATTAAACAATGTTACATCAAAAATATCACCATCCATAACTAGTTGCATTGTACCATCGTTTGTAACATAAGTCCCTTCTTCGTTATCAATATCCTCAATGTATGTATCTTCCTCTGTAATTTGTCCTGCTACCCTTGTTGTTTCAATTACCACATACTGGCCGTCAGCTATATAAGTCCCGTTTTCAAAAAAAGTAACTGTAAATTGAAATGTTTCTCCTGTCGCCGAAAATTCAGAAATTACTTCAAGTCCATTAATATCAATGGTTGCTGTAGTATAACTACTTAAGTAGTTTAAATCAAAACTCCCTGAACTTAAATTAGCATTATTGAAATCGTATTGAATAACTTCATCATCACTACTACAAGAAGTAATTGATATTAAAACAAACAATACAAATAGAATTTTTAAAAATTTCATGTTTTTAATTTTAATAATTTAATAATTCAAATATACTTTGTTTTTAGTAGTTTAGTAATGTATTTTTTAATTAAAAAACCTCGTTTTTTGAAAAACATAATATTCTTTTTGCTAATTAGTCCTTTTATTAGTCACTGTCAAGAATATGTTGATGTACTCAAGTTAGGATATAGCTATAGTAATAAAGCAAAATTTAAAGGTATTGATGAAAGCACTACCATTAAATCCTACAACGCTTCCATTACCTTCCCCATTGAATTAACTTCAAAATATGCTTTCCTAACTGGGATCGATTTTAGCTCAAACAACTTATTGTTGTCTCCTAACTACAACCAATCAACTATATTATACAATACATTACTCAAAATTGGTCTTGCAACTACCTACTCTGAAAAATGGAGTAGCACCTTCATTTTATTACCCAAAATCGCTTCCGATTATACAAATATTTCTGGGAATGATTTTAATTTTGGAATTTATGCCATTGCAAAACTTAAAAAAAATAAAAATTTTAAATATCGTTTTGGATTTTATGCATCCACGGAGGCTTTTGGAATTTTTGCGACTCCTATAATCGGTGCTTATTACTTAAGCCCTAATAATCGTTTTGAAATTGATGCATCCCTACCTATTGCAGCTAATGTTAATTATAAGTTTGGAAAATCTGCTATTGGCTTTGATTATTTTGGAATTGGGCGTAGTTATAATATAAGCCAGGAAACAGCTATACCAGTATATGTAGATCAAAGACCTATAGAGATTTCTAGTTATTTTCAATATGAGACTTTAGAGGAAAACATATTACTTAGAGTAAAAGTAGGTTATTCTAACAATACATATGAAGTATATGAGCAGGGAGATTCGTTGGACTTTAGGATTTCTGCTTTTAGTTTTGGGGATAACAGAACGCAATTAAATCCAGTTATTTTAGGAAGTGTTTTCTTTAAGTTAGAAGCGATCTATAGAATTCATTTTAAAGAAAAAAATAAAGATTCTCAAATATAATTGGTAATTTTATAACTATGGAAAAACTTTGTCCGGAATGTGGTGATAAGATAATTGGTAGGGCCGATAAGAAATTTTGTAGTGATGCTTGCAGAAACACCTATAACAATGCTTTAAACAAGGATAGCAAAAACCTTATTAGGAATATTAATAATAGTTTACGAAAAAACTATCGGATTCTAGAATCTTTAAATCCAGCAGGTAAAACCAAAACAACTAAGGAAAAATTATCTCGATTGGGATTTAATTTTGAGAATTTTACCAGCATTTATACTACAAAAACAGGCTCTGTTTATTTTTATTTATACGACCAAGGATATCTGCCTCTAGAAAATGATTATTATTTAATTGTAAAGAGGGTTAATTAATCCATTTAATTTTTCACTCAACTACTTTAAAAGATTCAATAGCTTCATTTGGCTCCATAATGGAATAATCTTGCCAAAATTCAGGATCATATTTAGATAAATAGGTCGCTTTAATTAACTTTTTCTCTTCAATAAGATCGTAAGAAGACTGCGTCATATTTTCCGATTCAAAAACAACTAACTCCTTTTTTTGTAATTGATTTCCTTGAATGTCTAACTTTAGGGATAATTCGTTTTGTTTTCTTCTACCTTTTACATTCTTATTTTTTTCTATTATTTTTAAAGGTCTATCTAATCCCATATAACTGCCATCCAATAGCTCTATAAATCGTGGTCCATAAGTTCCGTCTTCATCTTTATCAAATAACATTTTACCCTTAAAAACATCATTCCGGTAGGTAATTCCAAAAAGTCCAAATTTGCTTATTGGTTGTACATTTTCAAAGTCTAACCGCACAATAGCAAAATCTTGTGTATTTACATACATTGTACCTTTAAAATCTTTTCCTCCTTTAGGAGTGAATTTCAAAATATAAACAGTCATTTCATTAATTACCGTATAATTATCCATTGTAAAATTATACCTGCTTGATTTATTTAACACATCTATTTTACTGTCTTCTTGAAAAAATAATTGCTCATATAAATTAGCTATTTGAGTACTTATTTGTTCTTGAAATTCTAGAGTACCTTCTTTCTTTTTCTTTTCTAGGGCTGCTTTTGCTTCTTCATTTTCTTGAAGGATAGAATCGACTTGCTTTTTAGTACTAAAAAATCCTGATTTTATTTTCAAATAAGAATCTTTTTTTATGTTTTCATTAAATATAACTTCTAACTTTTTACCTATTCCTTCTGCCGATATATCGTTATTTTTATCATACAATTCTGCAGCTTTATTAATATTGAGCTTGTACTTATTGTAATCTCCATATAAATCTGCAACCACTTCTTTATAATAAGATGATTTTTTTGGAAGAATTTTTGTAATGCTATCTAAAAGCTCCTTATTTAACTCTTCAATAGTAGATTTTTTAAATCCAAAGTCCATCTTTTTTATATGACCAATATCAGATTGACGAAAGAAGATTTTCTTTTTTGATAAAATAGAAGCATAGTTTTTACCTAAATTATCTTTAACCCTTTCAATAATCTCCTTAATGGTCAGCAATTCAGTAGTTAAAAACACTTCTTTAAGCTCGTAAAGTCGGGGAAGTAATGCTATTGTAATCCCTTCATTTTCTTCAAACACAAGACCTTTTGTTTCGTATCCCATATAAGATATGTAAATAGAATCTTGTGGTTGCTTAATATTTTCAAGTAAAAAAGTGAACTCTCCTTCTTCATTAGAGACCATTCCTTGATACAGCCCTGTTTCAATAGTTGCATAGGAAATAGGTTTCTTAGTATCCTGATCGATCACCTTAGCCGAGAAAGATTGTGCATTTACATATGAGAAAATAAGAATACTAAGTAACGTTAATAAATGTTTTAATGACATTGTTTAATAATTATAGTTATAAGTTTAATTAATTATAACAGAAATTGTCCATATGGTATATAGACGAGATAATGTAATATATGTTACTATAAAATATTCTTTTTTATGTTTTTTAATACATAGCCAACTGATGTTCTCATATTTCATGAAATAAGTGGAATGAAGAAGACATAACAGTTTTATTGATACAGTCTGTTCCCCATATTATTATTTTTCCCTTGAGTACAAGGGCAACTACTTAAAGATTGAAGTAGATCAAAACCAATCGTAATTGCATGTGTGCCAGAATTATAATCAGTTAGATCATTCAATGTAACTTGGTATGCATATGCGATGTAAAAGAAAGATTTTTTAAAACCTACCATAGGACCGATATTTAAAGGTTGTAAGGCTTGGTCATTCAAAAAACGATAGGATGCTCCTACCCAATAAAAATCATTGTTCCCATTAAATTTCTTATACTTAAAATTTAAATCAGTACTTGATCTTCCATCACTTTTAAATAATTGAACAAATGCAGAGGGTTCAAATTGAGAATAATTTGAACTTTTAATTACATATCCGGTATAGAATTGAAGATTGAGAAGTGAATTTGGTTCTAGATCTGAAAATGCATATAAATCCTTTGTTAAAATATTATTTGCATTCGCACTTAACCAAAAATCTTTAAATCGGTAGAGAAATCCTACATCAAAGTTATGATTTGTTATAGATCGATCATCAGTGACAAAAGGATCAATCGTGGGGTTATCATAAGTCGTGTTAAAATTTTCAATTGCAATCCTAAACATATTAATATTGTATGATATCCCAAAGGATAAATATTGTTCCGTATTATAATCTAATATTATATGGTGAGCAAAGGAAAATTTTATTCCTTGTTGACGAGTATTACCATTTCTGTCATTGTACGCAGATAATCCTACCCCAGAGCTATTTGCTATTCTAATGTCTGAATACAAAGCTTGGTTTTGTGGTGCGTTTTTAATCCCAACCCACTGCGATAAGCCATTGATTCTTGTTCTAAAATTATTCCCAATTCCAGCAAAAGTAGGAGATAACACAAAATCATTATCCGCTAAATATTGAGTAAATACAGGTACGCTAAGTTCTTGACCGAAGCTTTGGAAGGCGATTAATAAAAACAAGTATTTTAAAATATTTTTCATTAAAGTAAGTTTAGGATAATGATTTAGTATATCAATTTACTAACCATCATCTATATAGTGTGAAATGCCCAACAAAGTCACGATTATTATTATTTATATCAGTTTCAACAACATACCAATAATCTCCAGAAGGAAGTTCGATATTATTATAAGTGCCGTACCATTTCTCACCTGCACGCAAGGTTATCAGTTTACGACCATAACGGTCATAAATAGAAAACTTTAGATTGGGATAATTTGGAGCACATCCAATGGTCCATCCATCATTAACTCCATCACCATTAGGTGTAAAATAATTTGGAATACAAATATCAATGAAATCTTTTGTGATCATGGCTATTGCATAACACCCATTACTGTCGGTTACAGTAACTTCAAAAGTTCCAGATTCTGTAATGGTGAGTATATTCTCTTCGCCAAAATTAACACCATTTAATGTGAACGTATATTCTCCAATACCACCATATACATTAGCAATAATATCATTTAACTCACCTTCCACAAGTACTAGTTCTAAAGGAATAATTGGTTCAATATCAAAAAATTCTGTCATTATAATACATCCATTCGAATGCCTTACAGTAACAAAATTATCGATACTTGAAGGTAAGTTTGTAAATACATTATTACTCTGGTAGGGTCCATTATTCAATGAATAGTCTAATTGTGTAATATCTACTAGATCCTCATCTACTGAAATACTAATTAAATTAGCAGTAGTATTATTAATACATTCAGTTTCTAAATTAACAACTGGTTCCATAAATACCGATTCCGGAAATGCAATAATCCATTCAGACTCACATCCTAAAAAATCGCGAATATAAACAACGTGATCTCCACCACTTAGGTTGTCAAAATCAAAAATGTTTTGGTTAATCTCTCCTGTTAAATAGGGCCCATTATAGTCATCTAAGCTTACACTGTAAGGGAGGGTTCCTCCTTCAATATCTATACTGAAAAAACCATCCTGATCACCGAAACAAAGTACTGGAATAATAGAATTTGCAACAATAGTCATTAACACTGGAGGTGGTTCTGTAATTGCAAAATTAAATGTTAAAAAACAACCCAACTGATCTTGGACTATAACATCATAAATTCCAGGGGCAAGGTTTTCGAAAATATTGGTTTCAAAAAACTGATCCAAATTTGGTGAGATGGCATACATAACAATACCTGTTCCTCCAGCTGCAAGGATTTCAAGTATACCATTATTTTCACCGTTACAAAGAACGTTTGTGACCAAGAATGTTGTTTCTAGTGGGTTTTCTGGTTCTGAAATAGTTATTTCTTCAGAAGTAGTAAAACAATCATCACTTTCTACAAATACTTGATAACTACCCGCTATTAGACCTGTAAATATCCCCGGAATATTTTGTATAGCGGGTATCGTATTCCCTAATAAATCTTGTAAAGTGTATATATAATTACCCAGACCACCAATAGCAATAGCTTCAATAACTCCAGTATTATCTCCCACACAGTTTATCTCTGGATTAACAGAAACTAAATTTACCTCAAGGGTTGGAAGAGGGTCAACAGTAATTTCATTTGAAACATTAGCAATACAGCCATTGACATCCCTCACATAATAATTATAGACACCGGGTGAAACGGTAAATGTAATAGAAGTTGTGAATGTCCCTAAAATTGAGGTAAAAAATATAGAGTCACTATATTCGTAAATACCCGTACCACCACTAGCAGTCAAGGTAAGTGCTGCATCAAATAAACAAGTTGGTGTTGTGTTAGCAACTAAACTTGAAATAATGGGATCTGGTTGGTTAATTGTAACTGGCAATGAAGTAAATATGCAATCTAAACCGTCTGTAATAGTTACTGAATATGTGCCAGCACCTAATCCTTCAAATATATTTGATGTTTGAGGACCAGAACTAGAGGGACCAGGTAAAATAGTATTAAGTGTGAAGGTATAATTACCAACTTGACCACCTGTAATATTTTCAACTGTAAAGATTGCATTCTGATCGTTAAAACAAGATAACATAGTGGTGTTTGAAATAAAATCAGCATCAATAGGCGCTGGTTCTATTAGCGAAATAGTTCCTGTTTCAATACATCCATTACCATCTCTGGTGTTTACCGTATACGTTCCCGCACTTAAACCCGTAAACATATTATTAGCTGAATAAGGAATTGTAACCGCACCTGTTAATTCATATTCATAAGGACTCGTTCCTCCATTTGCTATTGCCGTTATCTCACCTAGGTTGTTGTTACAAGTTACGTTTGATGTCTCTAAAACATCCAATACTAGGGGTGTTGCTGGTGAGCCAATAGTAACAACATTAGATGTTGAAGTACAGAAAGGTGTTTCGGTTTCTACAATTTCTATGGAATAATTACCTGAGGCTAATCCAGTAATTAATTGAGGATTTGTGGAAGTATTAGCTACAACAGGAGCCCCAATTGGAATACCTGAAACATCTAACAATTGATATGTATAGGTTCCAACATAATCTGTAATTATTAATTCTAGTTCACCATCTGTATCGCCAAAGCAATCATTTAATTCCGTTGCGCTTAATGTTGCGTTAATTTCATCAAAAGGAAGAACTATAAATGGATCTGTTAAAAAAGAACAATCGGTATCCAAATCATTAACTTGGTAATAGTAAGTTCCTGGTCCAGGTATGTCAAAAATATTTAAGCCTTGAGGTGAACCATCAGGTAACAATTGGTATTCGAAATTACCTGAACCACCAATTACATTTATTGAAACAGTTCCTGTTTGATCACAATCAATAGGTGTAACAATAGCAAAGGTAGCTGTCGTAATTGATGGTAAAGGATCTATTGTAAGGCTATTTGTCGCGATGCAATTATTTGCATCTTTAACATAAACTGTTATGGTTTGAGTTAGCCCAGTATCTAAAACTTCAAATACATTGGTAGTAAAATAGTTAGTCCCATTTATACTATACAGATAGTCAGCAGATCCACCAACTTCAATAATAGTTATTATAGATCTTACTATTGTATTATCTGAATTACATGCAAAAGGAGTTGCATTTCCTGTCACTTCTAATAATGCCGGTTCATCAATTGCAACATTCGCCGTAGCGATACATTCTCTTCCCGAAGTTACTTGCACGGTGTAAGTTCCAACCGACAATCCTGTAAAAATATTACTGGTTTGTGGACCCACTACTATAGGCGCAGTAATTTCATAAGTATATGCAGGATTGTTATTATTAGGAAGTAATTGTACTATAATTTGACCATCATTTGCGCCTTGACAACTTATACCTGTAACTTCAGTATTAAAAGTAACTGGTGTCGCATTGTCTAATGTCACCGAAATATCTTCAGAACATAAGGTAATAGTATCTGTCAAGGTAACAATGTAGGTCCCAGAAGGTACCCCAGAAAAAACATTCCCGGTCAATATTATTGAAGCTGGATTTGGATTAATTGTAAAAGCATAACTACCCGTACCTCCAATAGCGGTCAAGGTAATTTCTCCATCATCAGCATTACAAGTTGGTAAAGTGGTTACGGCTGGAGTTAATACCAATGGTGGTTCAATAAAAACAGTTACTAAATTTCCACAACCATATATATCATTTACTTCAACGGTATGCGTCCCTGAAGTTAAATTTGAAATTGTAAAAGGAATAGTTTGAGTTTGAAAATCACCATTATCAATACTAAAGCTATAAGGAGGGGTTCCCGATGTTGCTAAATTAACATCTATTTCAAATTGTCCTTCAACAATAGAACATTGATTTGTTACCCCAGTAATTACTGGTGAAGTATCAATACCTACTATTTGTACAAGGCTAGTAATTATGCATTCATAATCATCGATTGCATGCACATAATAATCTCCTGAATCTACGTTAAATGTACTTGCTGTATTCCAAGCAGGATCAGTAGCTAAAGGTGCCACTGGAGTAGTGGTTATTTGATATAAGTAGGGTGCTGTCCCATTTTGTGCTATTGCACTAATTACTCCAGAGTCTGGGTTACAATTTGCATTTTGGTCTACCGATGCAGTTAAACTTAATAAAATAGCAGACTCTGTTATAGAAAAATAAGGGGTTGTAATTCCACAACCTGCATTTGGACCAGAAATTTCTTGAATTAACACATAATAAGTTCCAAAAGATAAAGGCCCTAGGTCTGATACAATTAATGAACCTCCATTTGGTATAGTTGCTGTTCCGTCAATTCCAGTTGAAACTAAAGATAGAGAATCAAAAATTTCATAGGTTATATCGACAGGTGTAGCATAAGCACTGTTTACGGTAAAAGACACATTACCGTCGTTGCTGCCGGGGCAAGTAACGTTATTTAAACTGAGAGCCGAAGCAGTTAAGGTTGAATTTGATGGGATCGTTGATGGCGCAGTTTCATAATAACTGCACTCACTATCATCATCATATACAATAAATGTATAAGTAAGCCCTGGTGTTAAACCCGTAAAAATAGTAGATTGACTACCAGGTGGATTTTCAGGCATCCAGGCTCCTACAGGATTTGGATACTCCGTTACTGAACCCTCATAAATTGCAAAGTAAAATGGGCCCGTACTCCCTAATGGTGAATTCACTGTAACTAAAGCTTCACCACCTAATACGCAGTCTATTGTGTTTGATATAACAATATCTAAATCAGTTGGTGGAGAAGCAATAAGTACATTCTGAATTAGAACAGAACATCCATTTGAATCTTTGGTATTGATTTCATACAATCCAAAATCAATATCAATAAAACTAACCGAAGTCAATTCTGGAAGATTTAACTCAGAACTACTATATCCATTTGAACTAGTTACAAAAATATCATAAGGTGCTGTTCCACCTGTAACACTATTTATTATAATTGCGCTTTGTGTATTACCAAAAGGTTGACAATTAATAGCCTCTATATCATAATCTACGATGATAAAATCTGGCTGATCAATTGTAATGGAGTCAGTTGAAATACAAGAATTATCATCTTCAATGGTGATGGTATAAACACCAACTGGTAATCCAGAAGTCTGTGTTCCATAGTTTATACCTGTGCTATCATTATTAACATTAATTTCAAACGGTGGAGTCCCTGTATTAGGAACAATAGAAATTTCAATGGCACCATTTTCATCCCCATTACATAAAATAGCTTGAGTTTGTGTAATTACTATCTCAGGTATAGAAACTGGATTAACAGTAATAATTTGTGATTCAACTGTACATCCAGCCGCATCGGTTATTCGAAACTGAAATGTACCTGGTATTGCAGTTATATAAGTAAACGGCGTATTTGTTGATCCTAAAAGGTTAAAGGATGCTCCATCGATAGATATTGAATTAGTGTAGGGTGCTAATCCACCAATAATAGTTCCTGTTAACACGGCATCAGTAGTAATAGTACAATCTAAAGCTTCCGTTAAAACAACATCTACTAATAGTTGTGTAGCTATTATTTCAGCTGGCAATATTGTTTCGCATTCAAAAGCATCTCTAACCGTTATGGTATAACTACCTGGATTTAAATTTGAAAATATATTATCGGATGTAAATGGACCTCCGTTAATACTAAACTCAAATGGTGCTTCACCGGAAGTTACCTCAACAATTATCGTGGCAAAATCAAACGTATCATAACAAAGATCAGAAGTTGCACTAATACTAGCGATAGGTGGATTTGGGGCTGTTAAATTAAAATTCTCTATTACTGAACAGCCGTTTGCATCCTCTACTGAAATTATATAGTTACCAGACTGAGTTAAATTTATAAAAGTATTGTTTCCTTGAGGAGGTAAAATTGTTAAATCTGGAAGAGTAAGTGTATAAGTATTCCCACCCCACCCAACCACCTGAAGTATTAACGCGAAGCCTACCTGATACTGAACAGGTAATAGGACTCGTTTCTAAACTAACTATTAAATTATTAATTGGCTCATCTACTATTGCTGTAGCTGTAGCATCACAATTTGTTGCGAGATCTGTAACTACAATTGTATAACTACCAGCACCAAGTCCGTTTAAAAGTATTGGTGATGTCCCTGCAGTGGGAGCATTGCCATTAATGCTATATTCAAAAGATGCTGTTTCTGATACCGTAAATTGAACAGTCCCGTCGAGCGAGCCAACACAACTAACATTAGTTATCGTCTCAGCAAAAATATCAATCGCAGGTAATGGTTCAAATCCATAGGTCTCGCTATATGTGCAATCATTGCTATCTTTCACCTGAAAGGTATAAACACCTGGAGCTAAATTTGTAAAAATATTTGAAGTTTGGTAAGCAGTAGCAGCCGATACTGGATCCGTAATTTGATATTCTAATGGAAGAGCGCCTCCTGTTGTGTCTGTAATAGTTACCGAAGCAAGATTGGTGGGACAGGTTAAAGGTGTATTAGTAAATATTAAGTCGACTGGTGGATCTAAAGGTAGAATGATAATTTCGTTTGTTGTAAAAGTACAATCATTAGTATCCTTAATTACAATCGCATAAGTTCCATTGGTTAAATTATTAAATATAGGGTCCGACTGAAAATTAACTCCGTCAATACTATACATGTAAGAAGGAGAACCTCCAGTAACATTTATTACAGTAATAGTAGCATTTGACGAACAGGTATATGGTATAGTCAATTCAGCAATACCCGAAATAGCTGTATTTGCATTAATGATAATAATTTGTGAATTTGTTATACATACTGATGGACCGTTCGTATATTCTAGCACCACGTCGTAATTACCAATTGCAAGTGATGTAAATATAGGAGAAGTAGAAAAAGTAAGACCCCCGTCAATACTATACCTTAGACTATTAGTATTTGAATTACTTACATTAATTGTGATAGTTCCAGTATCACCCGCATCAACACATAAAATGTCTGTTTTGGTAATGCTAAACTCAGGGGCTGGTATAGCTTCAATAGTAATTGTAGTGTCTGCACTACAATTATTAGAATCAACAACTGTTATATTAAAAACTCCAGATTGGGTCACCGAAATTTCTGGAATAGTTTGAAAATCGGTGGTGCTATTTACAAAATAAAAAAAAGGAGCTGTACCACCTTCAGGATAAACTGTAATCTCACCATCAGAACAAGTTAAAGGAATTGTTATAGCTGATGTAGCTGTTAATTGAGGTGGATTAATAATTGTAATTGTATCGTTATAGATACAACCATCTTCCGTTTCTACTGTTACCTCATAAATTCCGGGATTTAAGTTTTCAAAAGCAAAATTATTTTCACCTATAGGCCCTACACTATTGACTAAAACCCCTCCAGAGAAAAGAGAAAAAAAATACTGTGGTTCAACATCATTAGCTGCTACATAAATACTGCCCAAATCTCCATTGCAAAGAGGCGAGTTAATAGTAGTTGAAACTGTAAAATCCCGTTCTCTAATCAAAACATCAGGAATCGTAAATAAGCAAGCATTGTCTGGTACTCCAAGTTGTTGCAAGAAAATCGTATACAATCCAGCTGTAGTTATTTCAAAAGAACTGCTGCTTTGAAAATTAATACCATCCAAGCTATATTCATAATTACTAGGTACGTTGGCTACCGTTATATTACCAGGTGTTGTACATATAATATCGGTGGCATTTATTGTAGGCTCTAGTAGGTTCTGATAAACATTAAAATAAAATTGATTAAAACATCCTCCCTCATAATTAATAGTTATTCTAAATTGACCTGCTGAATTGGCAGTATAATCATTACCTGTACTTAGTTGATTCCAGATACAAGTATTATTTTCGTTAGCACAATCAATATTTTCAACAGAAGAACAGCTGGTTTCATCTAACTTTTCCCAAATAATTTCTATGGCAGTTGCTATGTTTGCTGTTATTTCTTTAAAATCGTTTTCGCCACAAAGAAAGATATTGGGCAATAATTTATCATCATTTGGACACACCACAACTTCATCTGCAAAGGGAATTACAGGATTTGTTATGTTTCCGTCATATAGGCTAACATTGTATTCTTGAATAATGGATATACAAGGAGAACCTACATTGTTAAATGAATAATAAATCCCAGTTTCCGTAACTGCTATCGTTTGTGTAGTTCCTATAACTGGAATTCCAGTTGGACTTGTAGACCAAACATAAGTATCGTAACCTTCTGCTGCCGTCAATTCAATACTTTCACCACATAAAATTTCATTTTGTGTAAATATGCAATCATCAAGATCCGTTAAAAAATTAGTAGGTTGAGGTATCACAAGACATCCGGTATTCGTGTTAATACTTGGATCATCTGTGATGATAAAAGTAGAATTAAGTGTGCCCTGGTAGTTAGCAAATGCTTGATTACTGATAGTATTTGAACAAGCTATGGCAAATGGTTGGCAGGAATTTACAACCTGAACCTTGATTCGAATTTCCAAAACTGAATCATTTTCTTCAACCAAATAATTTTCAATTTCAAAAACTATTTCTCGAGTGGTAGGATTATAACTAGCAACAGTTACTCCTGCAGGCAGTGTTAAATCTGTTGGATAGTTAAAAATTATATTGACTGGTAATATATCTCTTATAGAGAAATTAGTAGCATCATCATTTCCTATATTTTGAAATCCTATCACATAATTCAATTCCTGTCCAAGTGTTACATCCTGGCCTCCAATATTATTTCCAAATTCATCTTCTACAGTTTTCGTTAAAATAATATTTGGTTCAATTATATCTATAGCAAAGGCAAGAAAATATTGAAAATAAGTGTCACCACTAGTATTAAATTTAAGATTAGCAGAAGTAGCGTCATTTCCAATTACCGTATTTCCTGGATTTGGAATATTCAATACTCCTGTGTCAAATCCAAGAGTATTGGTGCTATTAGGATTTCTATTATTAACTGGTAATGTACTTATTTGGGTTACCGAACTGTTGAAGAAGTTATTCGCTGGTCTATCTATTGTTGAAAGTGTAGCCCCATTTAATTTTAAACGATCACCAGCAATTGGCTTATCACCCTCTAATGTAGCAAATGCAAAGCTTGCTCTTACAGGTGATGGAGCGGGTACTGATGTAAATCCTGAAACAGGAACATTCAAGTTATTATTATTTCCAGAAAGCCTTATGGTACTAAAACCATCAAAACTCGTGATGGATTTTCCTGGAAGCGTAGGATCTTCATAAACTACAAATAGTGACCATCCTGCAGAATATCCTGTCTGATTACGAGGTTCAAAATCATCTGTTTTACCCAAAGCACTCGAAACATTTGCAATGGTATAAGTTCCTAAATTATCAGTTAAGTTAGTTACGATGTTAGTAACATCTGCATAGCATGCATAAGGGAAGCTATTTCCTCCGTCTGCAGAGGTTCCACCTGCATCAAATATTACAGTTCCTGTAATGTCATTATATTCTCCTGTAGGTCCCTTAAATTTTACATTGGTAAAGGGTTGGTCTCCCTTAGTTACTGCCCCCCAATACAAGCCCGCATACTTTAATACATAACAATTTGGGTTGGGTATTTCTAAATCGGCACTCGAAGAGCTAAACGTGGAAGGATCATTATCAATATCAATATATTGCATATCTTCGAGATGATTAAAACCACTATTATCATTAAAAGGATTATTACTAGGACCCAAAATATTATTTCCTATTAACACCATATCACCTTTAATATCTTGATTAAATCGGGCTGCAAATGGAGTGAAATTTTGAGAAATACTTTGCATACTAATAAATAGTACTACTAGAAGCGTGAAGTATTTTTTAATAAAAGTTGTAATCATAGCGCTCAGTTTCAGTATTAACAACTTACACTTCTTATTAAACGGAACATTATAGATTATGGTATGATTAATTTTCAATTTTAATTATATTTAACTTTTCGTTATAAGGTTCATCTGATTTTGATGCCAATTCCCGTTGAGTTTCATTGATATTGTCGAATCTTTTAGAATAGATATAATACTCACTGGTGCTAACATTAAAGAAAAAATCTACTTCTTTATTTCCAGACGAGATTACTTGAACTAAAAATTTATCTCGTTTAATAACAGTACTATGTATTGCTAGAATTAAGTAATATCCACTTTCAGTTTGTTCTATATTTTTAAGAATTTGAATATTGTTGTTACGCTCTCGACCAAAGTCTATAACTTCCAAGGATAATTCAGTTACCCTTAAGGTGACATTTTGCTTTAAGCTATCAAGCGTATTTCGATCCTGTGTATATCGGTCTTGGGCATTATCGTAGGTAGCTCGCTTGATACGTCGTTTGCGTTCAAAATCTGTTGCAATAGAAATTTGCTCTAAAGAGGAGACTAACAAATCACGATTTCTGATTGCTTTTTCTTGTTCCAATTTTAGAATATTTATTTTATTTTTAAAGTAAAGATTTGTTTCATCAATTGGGTCTGTAAAAGAAATTACTCGCTCTGCCAATAAGGACTCTAGTGCTGCAATCTTTTTATTTTGATCTGATCTACTTGTATCCAAACTTATCTTCAAACGCTCAATAGCTTCATTTTCTTCACTAAGACTCTTAAAAGGTTTGGGTGCTACATAAATATTTTGCTCACTAAGGTCATTTTCTTCCTTCAATTCTTTTAAATCATTTTCCTTAATTGCAACTGCTGACTCCAGGTCAACAATTAATTGAATTTGAGTTTCATTAGATCGTTCTGTTTCTAAAGTCAATGCACTAATGGATTTACCAACATTATCTGTTGGATTACTAATCAAAAGTTTTTCAGCAGCGATTCTTACTTCCTCATCTGCAACTAATCGTGCTTGTTCTTCGGTATCAACTATTATTTGCTCTTGAGCTGCTATTCTGGGTTGCTCTTCTGCTAGTTGCCTTACTTGTTCTTCAGTTGTAATTCTATCTTGATCATCGGTAGTCGTTTTTTCTTGTGTTTTACTGACTTTTCTTTCTTTCTTTTCAAAGGTTAATAGTCCTGCTAATTCATCATCTCTACTATAATCATAATAATTATTATTCTTAAATCTATAAGCTAGGGTGATTTCATGTGAAGCACCAAAATCGGAAAGTCCCACAAATGGCTTTTCATAATTATATTCAATAGCAATTTGTGGTGTTATATTAACACCTAAACCTCCAGACGCACCATATTGAGTATTATAACTTACTTGAGCCCATATTCCTTTGGGTATTGTTATCATGATTGCTCCTGAAACGATTGTGGTTTCTTTTTGAAATTCAGATTCAGCCAATGCTGAAAACTTACTATTCCCGAAAAAACCATAACCACCAATATAGCCTGTATACATGATATGACCTTGTAGACCTTGTTTAGGATTTTCCTCGACCAATGCAGAAGCATTGAAATTATAGGTTACTATATTATTGTAAGAAATACCAAAATCCATGAACCCTGTTCCATAATTCAATCCAGGATTTACGGTTAATAAAAAGTTTGATGGAATATTATTAAGGGCTGGGTCGTCAATATTAGTGATAACGTTTCCACTATTTAAGCCGCTTCTATAAGCTCCAATATTCATCCCAAATGTAAAATTACTATCTTCTTGAATTCGTGCATTGTATGCAAAGTTGATGATTCCTCCAAAGGTGGTAAGTACTCCATAATTTTGTTGAAAAACACCGATTCCTGCACCTATATTTTCTTTAATACGACCAGAATAATTAAAAAAATAGGTGAGTGGCCCATCCTCAATTCCAAGCATTTCTCTTTTACTTGTTGCCGTTATATACTTATTTTGTTCTCTTACAAAACTAAAAGTAGGATTTGCAACATACCTATTGAACGTCAATGAGTTTCTAACGGGAATATCAAGTGCAACCACTCCGTCACCGGACTGAGAATAACCTGTCTTTAAGCAAAAGAATAATAAGATGATATGGATGGGTATTGTTTTCACTTTATTTTATGATGGTTATAGCACCTTTTATTGGTTCAGAATTTTCAGGTATAATGATGTAATAATAAACTTCATTTACACTGCTTAAATTGAGGTATTCTAATGGCCAATTATTTAAATAATTTTTTGTGCTCAATACAATTTTTCCTTGACTTGAATAAATAATTACTTCTGTATTACTACCACTTACATAAGGCAAAGGAATCACCCAAGTGTCATTAATACCATCGCCATTTGGACTTATTAGGTTTGGAATATTTTCTACTTCAGGAAAAGGGTTTATTAATTCCTCTACTAAAAATAAAAGTTCATTTGTTGCATTACAATCATTAGTTTGAGTAACCGTTACACTATAGTTCCCAAAAGCTGTTATATTTAATATATTTTGCGTGGCGTTTGTTATTAATTCGCTGTTTAAAAACCATTGAAAATTAGGATTGATCGCAGAAGTTGTAACTGTTACACTCAGCACATCTCCAAATTCTAGCATATTTATACTTGGAACGTCTAAACTGCTTGTAAAATCTCCTGTTTCTAATTCAATAGCACCCGTAGCTTCACAATTCCCAAAATTTACTATTACCGAATAGGTGCCAGAAATCGAAGTCTCAAAAGTTTGGTTGATTGCTCCAGAGATAGATATCCCATCTTTATACCATTGATAACTATTCCCTTCCACCGTACTCAATATCGTTGGAGCATCAGCAGCGCAAAATGGATTTCCCAAACTAGAAACTATTGTTGCAGATACTTCCTCACCAGATGAGGCTTCAGATACCAGTACTCGATTCGAAAAAGAATTAGAGGTACACGTACCATAATTGGTTTCAACAAAATATTTTCCCTCTTCGCTTACAGATAGTGTGTTGCTTTGAGCTAAAAAAATAAATGTTGTAGAATTAACTTCCTTAAACCAGTTAAAGGTTAAGGAAGGATAATTTAAAGGAGAATTATTAGCACCGGTGCCAGGGTTGTCAATTGTTAAAAGATAACTCCCTCCAGGACAGTAACTTGCAAATGCATTAAGGTTATTAATTGTAAAAGGACTATCCTGTATTTTGTAATAGGCAGAAAAACTATTAGAGGAAGCGCTTGATGCGACAGGATCGGTACTTTTTATTTTAATTTTATACCCTTCGCCTGCGGTATTTAAGGGTAAAGAAATATCAACTGAAGCTGGCGAGGAATTTATAGATCCAGGGCTTGAAGTAAAAACAATATTCGAGTTGGAAAAATCGCCTTCAGAGTCGGACATTTCAATAATAAACTGATTGGAAGAATTTATTCCAGATTCAGGACTAAATACAAAATTTAAAGTAAAAGTATTAAAAGATTCATTTGCACATGCCTGAGTAAATTGAAGATTAGGAGTTCCTATAACAATTTGTGCATTCATTTTTTCTATGAACGAAACCATAAAAAAACAAGCAACAACATATGAATGTATAACAGTATTTTTAATCACTTAAATGTTTTTATGTGTACAACATCAAATGTAATTAGCTATATCCGTATATCCAAAAATTATCAAGACATATAGGTGATATTTTTTTTGTATTTAAAATGTAATTATTCTGTAAAACTAATAGCAATTATGTTGTTAATTCGAAGTCTAAAATCTGGTTGATCTAATTTTTTAACATCAATAAAGGTTACAGAATTTAATCCTCGCGAATATACATTAGCGAATGCATTATTGCCGTACCAATTCTCTAGGTCTTCATTATTAGAAATGTTTTCTGTAAAAATATTACCCTGGCAGTTATTGAAATACATTTTAGAGAATCCCATCTTATTAAGATTTTCGTTATTTATAACTATTTTATTATCTAAAACAACCGCAGGGTTAAACCCTGAAAAAATACTTTTATTCATAGAAAATGAAGCTCCTTCTTTTACATACATTGCTTCGTGAACCAAACCAACATTTGTGTCTGCATCTAAATTATCACTCAAAACCATAAGTGTCAGATTTTCAGCTTCAAGATTGGTACCTTTTTTGGTTAAATCAACCTCTTCCTTGTTGTTGTAAGATGCCAAATAAATACTACTCGCTCCATCAGAAGAAGAATAATATGGAGATTTTATAGCTAAAGAATTTGTCATAAAAGACTGTGCTCCATAATTGAATTTAAAATCACTTCTTTTCGATCGAAAAGATACCAATTGAGAAAGTATTGTGTTCCCTCCCAGAATACTGAAAGAATCTCCCTGACAATAACTTACCATTATATTTTCTAAAATCGTTTCGCTACCTACTCCTGCCAAAGTAAGACCATTAAAATAACCATAATTTTTGGTTCTCTTTCCTGCATATTCAATTCTTACATATTTTAAAATACCAGAATTACTTTCTTTATCTGTTCCTCCATAAAGAATCATTTCTGAAGACGAAGGGTTAAGACCGTAATCTAGTTTCGATCTTTCCTCTAACCTATTTGTAGGCGAATTGCCTAAAATAAATATTCCTCCCCAGTCTCCATTTTTCTTAATACCCCTATTGGATGAAAAAATAATGGGGTCTGTTAGGGTTCCTTCAGCTATAATTTTAGCGCCATTACTTATAACAAGTGAAGCTTTAGTGTTAAAATCGCCAAGTATTAAAGTTCCGGGTTCTATGGATAGCGTTACATTATCTGTAATAAATACATTACCCAACAAAAGGTAAATTTCCTTCTTATACAGTTTAGTGTCTTTCGTGATATTCCCAGATATAATTTGTGTAGGCTCAGGATATTGTTGATCAGTAGAATTAAATTCAGTCCAAATATTTAACCAATTTTCGTTCCCATATATTCCTTTTTCCTGTTGAGAAAATAAACATACAAAAGGAAAAAGAAGAAAGAATATAATATTGTAGTAATTAATTTTCATGATAATGTAATTATAATATTGACTACAATAGTAACAGTAAAATTAGATTAAATCCATTAAATACCAATTTATTCGATTAAATGCACTTTATTTTAACATTTAATGGATTTTTTGTAGGAAAAATAAAGATAAAAACAGTGATACTTTACAAATTTTCTAATAAAATAATATGATAGTAATAAAGCAATTTTAATTAAAGAAGCACACATTATTGAAAACATATAATTTTGTAGATATTTTTTAGTTTTTGAATTACTGTCATATTCAAACATTTTTTCAGTTTTCGTTAATATTAGGAATGACCTATGAAAACATTGAATTAATGAGTTTACTTACAAAAGAAGTTATTAGTAGATAACCCTTGTATTTATTTATATCTAGTTTACCAATTAAAGATCAGTATAACGGTTCCATTTAAAAATTTACTGATGACAATAATATAAATACTGAATTGTTATTGTTTGAATAAGAACGTAATTATAAAGTTTTATTTATTTAAAATCATCATAGGTGTGCAATGCTTTCAAAGTTTCCTCATAAAACAATATTGCAGAAATCAAGTTATCTTTATCTGAATAGGGAAGAACAATTTCCTGAAATTCTAAAGTATTTTTAAAATAAGTGGTGGCTGCATCAATGTTATCTTTGAGCGCATTTCGATTTTCTTTGTTATAAGGAATACCCATAGAACTCATTGTTATACCAGGTTTGGAAGTAAATGCGATATTTGGCAAAATTTTAATAAGTACTTCAATACGCCTATTATATAAAACCATAAGCTGACCTTTTTGCATATTTTCAAGTTCATCTTGACTGTGATATTTTTTAATGACGACATCTTCCGAAATAATAAACGGTTGTTCTTCTTCTTGTTGAGCTATAGTGATTGTAGTTATCAACAATATTAGAACTGTAAGTAATTTTATTTTAGAATTTAAAGTCATCGTAATACATTTATGTTTATTAGGGCAATTAGCCTTTGGAGTTCAATTTTACAATTAAATACAATTAAATACAAATTTCATAAACAATTATCCTGTTTATAAATGGCAAAACTGTGATGGATTTTAAGTAAATTTATTTGTTTCTACTATAAAAATTATTCTTCAAAAAATGAATGTAATAGCGAGGAAAATAACTACAGAAAATTCAAGAAACATATAATATTTATCGCTATCATATTCAATTTACCAACTTTGTGTTTTGAGTGTATTGACATGAAATATAATTCTAAAAAATAATGTTGCAATGGATAGAGTAAAAAGTGATCATGATATTAATCATCTAATTATAATAAAAAACCCTCTAACAAACCAACGCAGAGGGTTACAAAAAAATAAAACAACTAAAAGTGGGGATACTCGTAGTATTTATCTTACGAAATTACAAATTGATTACATAATAAAATATGATAATTATCATGCAAAAAAACCCTCAAACAAATTAATGTTGAGGGTACAAACTAACATATTATGATTAAACTTCATTAACAAAAAAGTATCCCCACTTTTATTTGCTTTATAAGGTTTAAATCGAACAATTTCGAGTGATAAGTATATCCACTCTTTGAAAATGAATAGCAAAATTAAAAATTGTCTACATTACAAAATATGATAATAATCATAATTGAATACATAAATAGAATTATACTACAATAAATTTGTAATTATTTAAAAAAACACTCTTGAAAGCTGAATTAAAAAAGGAATATACGTCTATGGTTTATTGAAAAAATTTAAACTCTTGTACTAATTCTTTTTTGTAAGCAGGTCTTAAAACCTCTATCAAAATTAATTCACTCTCACCTGCATTAAAAATTCTAACACGAGTGTTTTTGGGAATAACAAATCCATCCCCACTAATTATCTTTTGTTCATTATTATCATATTGTAAACCGAGTATCCCATTTAATACAATTCCCCTAATTTCAAATCGTGCTTTAATAATTGGTTCTGTCCATCCAAGTGGTGCGTGCATTTTTATTAAGCCAATCTCATCTGATTGAGTATAATCGTATATGACACGTTCTACGTTGTCTTGAATTAGTAATTTTTTAGCGACAACAGTACTTTTTTTGTTTAATTTTTACTTTGAGAGAAGGAATTAAAAGATATACATATTAATAAGTAAATAATTTTTTTCATAATTCAAATATAATAAATGTAAATTTTAATTAATTAAGAGGTTTAGAAATAGCTGCATTGAAAAAGGAGGATATACCTGTAGCTTATTTTTGCTGAAACCATTCTAATATTTCTTTTTCGATATTAGTATTTAATATGCTGTTGCCTAATAAAAAACCCTCTAACAAATCAATGCAGAGGGTATAACCAATTCGAGAGTGACGAGCTCCCACTTATTTACTTATAATTGCAAAATTAAAAATTGTTTACATGACAAAATATGATAAGTATCATATAAATAATAAGTGATTTTTGAACCATTACAAAATTAGTGTTTTTACTTTTTCGATTTTAGTAGTTCGAGTAGGTATTAGTTTTTCTTTTTAGCCATCAAGTCTTATGGATTAAAGAATGGCATTCGCTTTAATGAAGTTTCAACAACAACAAAGCCACCAAAAAGGTGGCTTGTAATCTGTTAAATTGATAAATAATTAAAAAGCTCGAACTGCACGCACATAGTAAGGGTAGCCCTTATAGTAGAAGTTTCGATTTGGACTCTTAAAAGCATTCCATATCTATATTGAAGTTAATTATGAAGAACCTCAGCCTAAAGCTTCTGTATTAGCAAAAAGATATAAACTTACTTACAAAACAGCTTATGTTTTTAAACAGAAAGTAATAGACAGTAATGAATTTTTAAACCTACAGAAATATTTAAAAAAAGATATGTTGAAAAACGAAAGAGAACTATTAAGTTTTATTGAGCGTGAGGGTATCATAATTTAGCTCGTGAAGTGGAAGTCCTCAAAGACTTACACGTAACGATAATTAAGTTTCGATTTTATATCTAATTAATATATAATATCTGCCAAATATCTGCCAATTTTTGTAATTTTAAAGTGTTCTTTGAGATGTTTATTGTCAGGCAAATAGAAACCTTTTAGAAGGTTTTCTAGACAAATTAGAGTTGGGAGAGCCCAACAAACCCCATAAAAGCAAAAACCCTCTACATCAATGATATAAAGGGTTGTTTTGCTCCCCCTATTATTCAAAGTTGCAGCACAATTTCTTCTTTTGACGATCCACTCGCCCTGGACGATATACATCTCTCCTTACCGAATAATACTTAAGTAACGAGTGTAAACTTCCTCTAATATTGAAGGAGGTGTTTCGATGACTCCTTGGTTACTGATTTGTGGTTAACGTGTTTGTGTATGATTAGTTGCGAGTTTTAGCAATTAATTATACACGTTGTTGCCATTAGTTTTTTATCTCTTAAACCTATTAATTACTTTCTTTATAAATTCCGAAATAATATTGATGTCCTTTTTTATTGAATCTTTTTCAAATTGACTGACGTTATTTCTTTTCATTTTAGCCCAGTTTAATTTCAAAGTAGCTATGTCTGAATTAATCGAATCTTTCTCGAATTGACTTACTTTACTTTTAAACTCATTTATGAGCTGTGATACTTGAATATTAATTTTTTCGGATTGAGGCTGTTCATTCCAAGTATTTTTTAATTCTTGCCAAATATTTTTCTGTTCACTATTCCACATATTATTATATTTTATTAGTTATACAATCCAATAGGATTTTTTTAATTCTTTTCATTTTTACTGCAATATGATTTTCTGTTAATCCGGTTATTTCAGCAATTTCTTTATACTTCAATTCTTCCAAATAAAGTATAATGATTGATTTATTTTCATTGTTTAATTTTGAGATGCAAGAACTCAAAGCAATATACTTTTCTTGTTGATTATTCTCAATAGGAATAACTAAAGGAATGAATTGAATAGATTCTAATTGAAGTGCCTTGTTATAAGTTTTCTCTGATTTTTGTTTTGAGCGAAGACATATATTTAGTGTAATTCTGTAAATCCAAGTGTCAATACTCGAATTGCCTTTAAAAGTTGGAAGAGATTTCCAAATTGCAAAGATTACTTCTTGGAAAAGATCTTGAGGTTCTAAAGGAGAAACTGCATAGATTTTACAAATTCTATAAATTTTAGCTTTATTATTTTCAAGTAGCTGTTCAAATGTTTCTTTCATTGTTTTTATCTGTCTCTGTTATTCTCTACTTATTTAGTGACAAGAGTTTTCGGAATATGACAGATTTTTGAATTTATTTACGGATTTTCTTTAATTACTGGCAACTCGTTATATGGATTACAAACGTCCTGTTTATAGATCTGTTTTTACGGATACCAGGATCTTTGTTCTCGTTTATTTTAATTCAAATATAATGAAACATACAATAAAGAGATTTGTAAAACTCGTCAATTGAACCTACAAAACTCATTTCTTGATTGTGGTATTAGTTCTTCGGATTTCAATGAAATGAAAATTAGGATTGAATCTGAATTAAATGACAAACAGATTAAGTTGGAACGGTTGAAGTCCACGAAGAGTCCTTTCAAGCTATATCTAAACAAAACTCTTCCTATGATTGAAAACTTAAGCGTCTATTGGGATAAATCGGATGGAAAGACCAAACAAAAGATTCTTGGTTGCATCTTTACCGAAAAATTCGAAAATTTTGATTTCGAGAGTTGCAACAACATTTTCACTCCAGAGATCGAATCTATTATGTTAGCCAGTAAGGTTTTAAAAAGTGGTAAAAAAAAGAAAAGAGG
>Ga0206131_10000190_pt1 | contig 87115 bp, 77 predicted proteins | sample Helgoland_Spring_FD_148636 | JGI IMG/M metagenome (GOLD analysis project Ga0206131, IMG submission 148636) | Pelagic subsurface seawater microbial communities from Kabeltonne, Helgoland, North Sea - Helgoland_Spring_Bloom_20160517_1 | ecosystem: Environmental > Aquatic > Marine > Epipelagic ... | reverse complement strand
ACTTTTTCGTCCTATCCCACCATTGTAATCGGCGATCAGGACCCCAACTTCACTGTGAAACAGTTCATCGCGGTTGACCCACCGACCCATGACAACCAGCGAAAAGCAGTCACGCCTGCCGTCTCGCCCCAGAGCCTAGCGCAACTAGAACCCATTATTCGAGAACGTATCGCCGGGATCATGGACGAGTTACCTATCGGTGAAGAGTTTGACTGGGTCGATCGAGTCTCTATCGAACTGACCACGCAGATGCTGGCGGTCCTATTTGATTTTCCGTTTGAGGATCGACGAAAACTGACCTTCTGGTCAGATATGGCAACTTCAAGCGAAGAACTCGCGGGAGATGACAGCGTATCATCGGAAGAGCGGCAAACCGCCTTAATGGAGTGCCTCGAAACATTTACGAAGATCTGGCAGGAACGTGCTCAAAAACCCCCTGAAGGGAAACTCGACTTTATTACATTGATGGCACATTCTCCATCGTTCCAGAAAATGGACCCTATGGAATTCCTTGGCAACCTAATACTGCTCATTGTCGGTGGTAACGATACGACCAGGAACTCAATATCCGGCGGCGTGCTGATGCTGAACGAAAACCCATCCGAACATCAGAAACTAAATAATGACATCAGCCTTATTCCCAATATGGTTTCCGAAATTATTCGATATCAAACACCGCTGATGCATATGCGCCGAACAGCCACAAAAGACGTCATGCTAGGTGGACAACACATCCGTAAAGGAGACAAAGTCGTCATGTGGTATGTCTCCGGTAATCGGGACTCAACCAAAATTGATCGACCCGATGATTTTATTATCGACAGACCCAGTGCACGCAACCATGTCTCGTTCGGCTTCGGTATTCATCGATGTATGGGCAATCGACTTGCCGAAATGCAATTAAGACTTGTCTGGGAGGAAATCGTAAAACGCTTTAAAAAAATAGAGGTCACGGGACCCGTGGTACGCCTAAAATCAAATTTTGTCCGTGGGATTGTCGAAATGCCCGTGATCCTTCACGCAAAATAGCCTCAGGCGGCTTTTTCTTAACAGCAAGGGCTCGGGCTTGCCCTAATTTTTAAACTACTGTATATATATCCAGTATTTTTTACTGGATATACATTATGGGAGAAGCTCCCCCCGAATCTTTATACAAAGAAGCTTTACATAAAGAAGCTTTACATAAACAGGCTCTACATAAACAGGCTTTACATAAAGAGATTTCACATAAACAAACTTTAACTGCAGCATCTGATGACTCCCTCAGCGGTCTTCTTGAGAAAACAGGCCTGTGGCGCGCATCAAGTCTAGGTGCGGATTACAAACAGCATTGTAGTACGGGCTTCACTCGCCTGGACCAGGAACTGCCCGGTACAGGCTGGCCCGCCGATGGCGTGACAGAGTTCCTGCACAACAGGGCAGGTATTGGTGAACTCAGGCTGCTGGCCCCAGCTCTTGCACGGATGACCCATGAACAAAATCGATGGGTACTGTTTGTTAGCCCACCTTATATTCCCTACCCACCAGCCCTGGCCCAGGCAGGCATTGACCTTACCCGAGTTATCGTTAGCCAGCCAAGGGCTCCCAAGGATTATCTATGGGTACTGGAAAAAGCACTCGCATCCCAAAGCTGCAGTGCCGTTATTGCCTGGCCCGGCAGAATTCATGAAAAACAGATTCGACGCCTGCAGCTGGCCAGCAAAGATGGATACTCATGGGGAATACTGTTCCGGCCCGAAGCGTCTGCAAACAACGCATCACCTGCGGAGCTGCGGCTCAGGCTTCGGCCTGTTCCCGGCAATTCACCAGGTTATTCACAAGGCTATTCACCCGGTAAAGACAATAGCGCTATTGCCGTGAAGATTCTAAAACGCAGGGGGCGCTGGGAAAGCGAGGAATTTACGATCGCATTCGATGACCAGTTGCTTCGTCCTATGCCAGATTTCAGCGAGATGGTTGTTGATCAGCACTTTTCAAAAACTCAGGAAGAACCATCATTTGACAGCCCTTCAAACCCTGCAACCCAAACACTTTACGAATACCAGTAGACATGAATAATCATTGGATATGCCTGCACTTTCCCCAACTACCCGTAGAGGTCTTTGCTCGTCACCAGGTTGCCAAACCTGTAGTGGTAACCATCCGGCAAAAAGTCGTCGCTATGAACCATCGATCACAGGAAATCGGTATACGGATCGGCAGCAGCATGAATACGGCCTATACCATCAGTGAAGATGTCGTCAATTTCGAGCGCGAAGAAGACAAGGAACTGGAGAAACTGACACATCTCGCACAGTGGGCTTACCAGTTCACACCCAACGTTTCGATCAAACCACCACATAGCCTACTGCTTGATGTTTCAGGTTGCCTGAAGCTATTCAAAGGGATCGATAACCTTAAAACACTTATCAGGAAAGGCCTGGACAACCTGGGCTTTGAGGTCTTAATGGGCACCAATAGCACGCCGCTCTCTGCTCTTTTGTTTGCAGAAGCAGGCCTGCCTGAAGGCTACCCCGAACCAAAGGTCGTTCAGTCACTGGGACCAGTACCAGTGCATTACCTGCGAGTTGAAGAGAACATTAAGCATACCTTGCACCAAATGGGTATTAGTCATTGTAAGCAACTGTTCGAATTACCTATGGACGGTTTGAATCGAAGGTTTGGCGTGTTTTTTACTGATTATCTACAAAGGCTGACTGGTGAGAAGCCTGACCCCCAAAAATATATAGACAGTACGCCAAGGTTCCGGAGCGACATTACATTCCTGGCAGATGTCACGAACTTGGGGTCATTAGCATTTCCACTAAAACGTCTGTTGGGTGAACTCCAGGAATTCCTGATAAAGCGTCAGCTAACGACAAATCAGTTTACTGTCAAACTTTCACATCGGGGCCACCCTTCCAGGGAATTCTCTGTCTTTCTGGCCAACCCGGATAATGATGCACAGATGTTCCTGATGCTTAGCCAGCTAAAACTCGAAAAAGTTAACGACATGCCAGAAGTCGATAACATCAGCGTCGCGGCAAGGAACTTCTTTGAACCAGAGACTAATTCCGGCGACCTGTTTCATGGAACCCACTTTAAGCAAAAAGATGGCCGGGTCCACAGCAAAGCGGAAGAGGCCCGGGCAATAAAACTGGTCAATATGATGACAGCCAGGCTTGGACCCCAGGCCTGCTTTGGCCTATCCCAGGCTAACGATCATCGTCCTGAACGAGCCTGGAAGCCCATCACACTTGCGACAAAAGATTACTGGCTGGACGAGACCAGGGACGGTAATGCTCGCCCCTTTTACCTGCTGCCAGCCCCAAGGGTCTTGTCGATAGAGGCCGGCAGCCCCTGCATGTCTGGTAAACTGGAACTCCTGCAGGGCCCGGAACGTATCGATTTCGGCTGGTGGGACAATGACTCAGTCGCCCGGGATTACTACATCGCAAAACACCATTCAGGGTCTCTGTACTGGATCTACCAACATTTGGATAACTCTCGGTGGTATCTGCATGGTATATTTTCATAAGTCACCACTGACTCACACTTAACGGAGACGACATGTCAGATATCTATAACCTTGAAATGAACGCCATCACAGGAGAGTCTGTTTCGTTTTCAGACTATCGTGAGCAGGCAATGCTAGTCGTGAACCTTGCCAGCCAGTGAGGCCTCACAGGACAGTACACAGGTCTGTGTGCACTAGAAAACGATCGAGACGATCTAAAAGTCCTTGGCTTTCCCTGCAACCAGTTTGGCGCGCAGGAACCCGGTAGCGACGAAGAAATTCTTGAATTCGCAAAAAGCAAGTACGACTGTAATTTTCAGTTGTTCTCCAAGGTAGAAGTGAACGGGGATGGCGCCTGTGACTTATACCAGCTACTAAAATCAGAGAAAGCCAACCCTGACGGCAAACCTGATATCGGCTGGAATTTCACTAAGTTCCTGATCGGCAAGGATGGCAAGGTACTCGCACGATTTGAACCGATGGTGACGCCAGAAGAAATCGCTGAGCAGTTAGAGGAACTATTGGCATAACAACGTGTCGACCTGATCCCGCACGCGGGGTCAGGTAACGCTAAGCACACGCACACCTCAAGGCCAAGGCTATCGCAAAGAACACCAGGAAAAGTCTATATGAGAGGCATTGCAATGGGGGGTGACCTGAGCGCAGTTTCCTGCATTTAAGTGCTAATTAGTCGAGCATAAAAAGCTCACCCTCGAACACCGTAGCGATGACCTTCGCATCCCGTAGTGCGTCCTCTCCTTCCTCAATAGGATCACGGTCTATTACGGTGAAATCTGCAATCTTACCAGCACGAATGCTCCCGACCTCATCCTGCATACCTAGCACCGTTGCCGCATTAATCGTAATGGCACGCAGCGCATCCACCACGGAAACTGACTCTTCGATACCCGCAATGTTTCCCGCCGCATTCTGACGACTGCAAGCTATCCATGCGTTTTTTAGCGGGGTCGCTGGCGCCATGGGGAAATCCGAATGAAGCGCGACAGGAATATCATGCGCCAAAGAGGTCCCTAGCCTGGACATCGTGTAAGCCCGTTCAAAACCGACACTCTGTGTCGCATACTGTTCACTCAACTCAAACAGGTAATAAACGTTCGCAGAAATCATCGCACCCAACTTGCCAAGTCGCGCCACCTGTTCCGGGTTAGAAAAACCGAAATGTTCGATGGTATAGCCATGATTGAACCTGGGTTTCTCCCGTTGCATGTTCTCCAGCGTATCAATCGCGAGCTCCAGCCCAAGGTCACCGGTACAGTGAACATGGATCGCAAATTCCGCCTGCCAGTATTCACGAACAGTGGCTTCAAACTCCTCGGGTGTCATCAACCATTCACCATGATGGCCGTCCAGGTAACCGGGCTCTTGCAGCATCGCCAGTTCTGAGAAGAAAGCACCGTCAGTGAACACCTTGATGTGTTTACCGTGGCGGATTCGCGACGTATCACTTCCCTGAAGTTCATTGATGTGAGCCACGACCTCCCTGTGCCCACCTTTCAGGCGCGCCGTGGTTGCAGCATGAGGGACCCCTAACACTCTGAAAGGTACATTGGACTGGTCGAGAACACTTGCAGAAAGCGTCCTCTCGAACTCGTAATCAAACAACCCGACGGCGAGATCGCCAACAGTCGTGTTCCCGCCTAGATGCACAATTTGCTTCAGCCTGCCCAGGCCCGTCTGAATCCATTCGTCTGACATAATAAATCGATTAAGTTTCTGGATGGCATATCCCAGACCAATTTCATAAAAATGACCACGTTCAAAATCGATCTGTTGCTTTGCACCAACTTTATCGAAGGTAATCTCCAGCAAGTCAAGCATTGCAGAATTCAGATAAACCTCGTGGAACGACCGATGCCAAACGACCATCGGCCGCGTACTCGATATTTCGTCTAGGAGTTCTCGACTCATGTCACCATGCCAAGACGCGTGGTAACCCCACGTAAAAAAGGGTTCATCGCCCGCCATCTCTGATTCCAGCGCGACAATTCTTTGTCGATAACGCTGCTGATCCGGGCAAGCCGGAACAGTTTGCCAGGGCAGCTCCCATTCCAGCGCTGTGACAAAATGCATGGGTAGCAAGACAGCCGCCATGACAGGATGTAGATGCGGGTCAATCAGGCCCGGTAAGATAACCGCATCACCGAAATCCACGATCTCATGTTCATCACGCGCCAGCCAGGGTCCCAGGCTTTCCATAGACCCTACTTCAAGTATGCGGCCATCTCGCACAGCGACGGCCGTTCCATCCGGCCAGGAAGGATTCATCGTGATAATTTTTTTAGCCGTAAAGATTTTAATCGTCATTCGTTCCTACCCTTGCGTTAAACTGCTTTCTTGTCCTGTGCCAGATGACTTTTGTGACCGACTACGAAGACAAGAAAAAGAAATTCGATAGCATGATAACGCTCTACGGGCGAAAACCTGTACTCGAGATACTATTGGACCCAGACTCCAGTATTTTTAGGCTACACCTTTCAGCGTCGAATCAGCGGGGCGACACAATCACCCAAATCAGGAAACTCGCCGACAAAAGAAATATAGACATAGCGACACATCCCAAGGAAGCACTGTCACGCATCTCTAAAAATGCACGGCAGGATCAGGGCGTCGCTATCGATATAGCGCCGCCTAAATACCAGTCTGTCGACGAGATTTCTGACGGTGTGGGCCAACTACTGGCACTGGACGGGATTACAAACCCCCAAAACATGGGGATGATTATCCGCTCGGTTGCCGCATCACCAATGGATGGATTACTGGTACCCAGAAAGGGTTGCGCGAAAATTGACCCGCTGGTACATAAGGCAAGTGCCGGCACACTGATCAAATCGAGTATCTACCATTGTCCGACGATTGAATCCGGGCTCAAATCTCTTCGATCAAAGGGTTATCAACTCATTGGACTCGCGGGCGGCGTGGATCGCTCGCTGGGCGATATCGGAAATGCTGATGAAAAAATCGTCTTTGTGCTAGGCAATGAAACGACTGGCATCAGCGAACCCGTCCTGGCGCTGTGCGACGAACTGGTGTGCATCCCGCTTGAGTCGGGGGTTGAATCTATTAATGTTGCCATGGCGGCGACGCTGGTCGCTTTTCGCAAGACCTTCAATAGCACCTGATTCCAAAAGCGCTTATCCTCACGACATAAAAAGAGACGACATCATGAGTAATATTCCTAAGCACTGGGAAGTCCGGAAACTTGCTGGTGCCTTGGGCGCAGAAGTCTACGGGCCTGATATCAGTGATACCTCTCCTGTGGACATCGAAGCGATCAAGTCAATACTGCTTGAACACATGGTGATCTTTCTGCCTGATCAATCTCCTACAAAAGAAGCCCACATCCGTTTCGGCCGGCATTTCGGCGATCTTGAGGGACATCCGAATCTAAGTGTCGACACCGACCTCCCGCCAGAATTATTTCAGCTGCAGGCAAGTAAAGGCGGGGTCGCAGATGAATGGCATACCGATCTAACCTTCCAGGAACAGCCGGCACTGATGTCTATTTTGCACATGATCAAATGTCCTGAGACGGGCGGCGATACACTGTGGACCAGTCTTTACGCCGCTTACGATGAATTGTCAGATCCAATGAAGTCGATGTGTGATGGCCTGACAGCATTGCATGACGCCCTGCCTCACAACCGTCCCGAAGACATGACCATTCACCCGGTAGTTCGTGTGCACCCCGAAACAGGTAAGAAGGTCCTTTACGTTAACGAACACTTCACGCGCCGAATTGTGGAAATGAACGCGACTGAAAGCGAAGTAGTACTGAGTTATCTGACCCGGTGGGTCAGCAATCCCCGCTTTACGGTGCGCTATCACTGGCAGCCTGGAACCATCGGGATCTGGGATAACCGATGCACCCAGCACTTTGTGCTTAACGACTTTGAGGGTGAACGAATTATTCAGCGCGTAACAGTCGTCGGCGACCAGGTAGAAGGACACAGCGCACCGCTTTGGAAACCATGGGTTAGAGACGGAAGACTATCCGCTACCAGCCGTCATGATCGCCAGTTGTATATGTACCTAAAATCCAAAGACCGAATCGGTTAGCTTCTACCCCTTGATAAGAACAACGAATAGCATTCATGACCGGCCTTACTAGGGTTAGACTCGGCCTTTCATCGTTGGAGCCTGATTGTGACAAAACCACTGGATGACATTACCGTCATTGAAATTGACAACTGGATGGCCGCACCGAGCGCGGGTGCGATACTTGCTGACCTGGGCGCGAAAGTGATCAAAATTGAGCCCCTCTCAGGCGACCCCATGAGGGGCATGGGACGGCCTGCTAAGATCGAAGGGGACATCAAAGACTATGATTTCCAGTTCGACGTCGATAATCGGGGCAAACAATCCATCCAGCTGGACCTGACAAAAGATGATGCATTAGAGATCGTAAAGAAGCTCTGCGCAAAGTCTGAAATCTTCATGTGTAATTTACTCGCTAAACGACAAGAGAAGTTTGGCCTGGACCCAGTATCACTCAGCAAAGTGAATCCCAGAATCGTTCACGCTACCCTAACGGGATACGGCACACAGGGACCGGACGCATGGCGACCGGGATATGATGTGACGGCTTTTTTCGGACGTTCTGGTATGTACGACGCCATGCGGGAAGGCAGCGACGGCATTGTTCCAATGGCCAGAACCGCACAAGGCGATCACACCGCAGGACTGGCGATGACTGGCGCTATTTTGGCAGCACTAAGGCAGGCTGAGAAAACCGGTCAATACCAGGCTGTTGAAACATCACTCTTTGAGACCGCCGTCTGGACCCAGGCAACTGATTACTCGATTACCGCAGTTGATAGAGCGCCACTTCGCAAACGTGCAAGGGAAGAGCAGCTGTCAGCAACCGCAAACCGCTATCCGTGTGGCGACGGTTCGTGGATCGTATTTAACATGCCAGAGCCGTTCTGGTGGCCAAGGTTTGCCGCTGCACTGGGCAAACCAGAATGGAAGGACGATGAGCGCTTTATGGAAGGCCGGGATCGATACAGAAATATGACCACACTGGTACCAATGATCGATGAAGTACTCATGAGCAGGTCCCGGGATGAGTGGGGCGTGATCATGGATGAACACGGTATTATCTGGGCACCTGTGCTGGGATTACACGAAGTCGTGAGCGACCCACAGGCTGAAGCTATAAACCTGTTCCCCAGGATGGAACTGGAGGGGGTTGGCAGTTACCGAACGGTTCGTATCCCAATGAACTTCCATACATTAGATGCACTGCCATCAGTGCCGGCCCCACGGCCGGACAACATACGCAAGAGGTGCTTTCCGGCTTGGGGTATTCCACACCTGAAATCACTGCTCTAGCAGCGCGCGGTGTATTGAAGTAGGCAGGAAGAAGGATATCTTTATGTATCAGTTTTTTAAAATAGATATCTAGATTTCACTTTACTCTAAGGGAAAACCGTTGCGCGGGAATTAGGGGCTATTCCCAGCCCCTCAACCGCAGCAACAAAGACAACAGGCACAATGTATCTTGACCGGTAAGGTGATCAGGACGCCTTTAGATTATGCCCACAGGTCTTCAATGACGGGATAATCCTAGACCCCATGCTGCTCGCGATATGCCCGCCAGTATTCAAATGAAGATGCGATGGCATCTCCCCGGCTTTGCACCGGCGCCTGAAACTCGTCGTGGGTCATAATGTAGAACACGTCATTCTGGACCGAATGCAAAACGATATCGCCTATCGCTGCTGGTTCCATGACATTCATTTCAACCGGCGCTGCGCCCTCCCTAGGGGTCATCGCAGGCTCTTTAGCGCCGCCAAACTGGTCAGGTCGATTGCGTTCCGAACTAGCGATACCGGTCGACACCATACCAGGGCACAAAACAGAAATGCCGATGTTATCGCCAGCCAGGTCGACCCGCATCGTCTCGGAAATACCCACGACTGCAAATTTGCTGGCCACGTAGATGCCCAATCCAGGCATCCCGTAATGACCAGCGATAGACGCAGTGTTAACCACATGTCCGCCTTCACCCTGAGACTTAATGTCATCGATAAAAGTAACAATGCCGTTAATCACCCCGTCCAGGTTGACCTTCATCACCCAGTCCCAGTCCTTGTAGCTCATCTCTGCGATATTGCCGTTTAGCGCAACACCTGCATTGTTGCAGAGGACGTGTACTTTGCCGAAAGCATCAAGGGTTTGTTGTCGCGCGTCTGCCATCGCGTCACGATCAGTGACATCCACTTTTATGGTAATCACTTCAGAATTGGTGTCCGAAAATGCTTGTTTCGCGGCATCAAGGGCCGAGTCCTCAACATCTGCGATGGCGACTTTCATGCCAGCACCGGTAAATGAGTGCGCCATCGCCAAGCCTAGCCCTGACGCACCACCTGTAATAAACGCTACTTTCCCTGCGACATCTTTCATCTGAATCTCCCGTAATAGACTTTCAGTGTTCACCAAACCGGGCCACAAATAAACCTGAATTTAGCTTCAAAGGACCCGGCCCCATCAACGTAGATGTCTATTCAACAAAAAAATGACCCACCAGCCAATTTTTACAAGGATTTACTGGCCAAACAGCCCCGCCAACCAGCCACGCCAACCAGCCACGCCAAACAGCCACGCCAAACAGCCCCGACAAGCAGCCACCACCGAGAACCCACTGTTGGCATCAACCATCCAAAATCTGCGACAATCGGGTTTCGCTCGTGTACTGGAACTGCAATGATTGAGACAGAAACCACCCTATTCGACGTTCGTGACCGATGTGCGTGGATAACCTTGAACCGACCAGAGGCGCTGAATTCACTAAACCCCGAACTGCGCTGGCAACTATCCCAGCACCTTGACCAAATCGAGGCCGATGAAGATATCTGGCTAACGGTCATTACAGGGGCTGGAAAGCGGGCGTTCTGTGCAGGTGCTGACCTAAAACAGCGCGCCCGTGAAACACAGGCCAGCCCCGAGCAGCAAAGCGAATGGCATAGGCTACAGTCAGAAACCAGACACATCATCGAGCGCTGGTATCACCCAAAACCGATCATCGCCATGGTCAATGGATTTGCTTTGGGCGGCGGGCTGGAGGTCGCCATGGCATGTGACATTATTATTGCTGCAGATCATTCGGAGTTCGGCCTCCCGGAACCAAGAAGGGGATTGATCGCGGGTTCCGCGGGTGTTCACAGGCTACCCAGACAAATAGGTCTTAAACCCGCGATGGGTTATATGCTGACAGGCCGGCATATGAGCGCCGAACGCGCTTACCAACTGGGGCTTGTCAATGAAGTCGTCCCAGCGGACAAGTTGCAAGAAACGACTGAAGGTTACGTCAGGGATATCCTCAGCTGCGCGCCCCTATCTGTCAGGGCAACCAAGGAAGCAACGATGCGTGGGCTGGATTATTCACTGCCCACCGCCTACTACACGCCTTACGAGTCAGAACAGCTGCGCCAAAAGAGCGAAGACACGGTCGAGGGCCCTCGTGCATTCGCGGAAAAACGCGATCCTATTTGGAAGGGACGCTAGATCGATCTATTAGCGGGCTGATTAACTCACCCTGACAAGAAAAAAACAAAAAGCGGGAAGTTGCGTTTACATCAACCAATGACAAGGATCCGGCTGAATCCCTTGGGCTTTATATTAAGAGCTTTATCGACCTTTGAACGTCGGTTTTCGCTTCTCCAGAAACGCATTGATACCTTCGGTTTTATCTTCCGTCTGCACAAGCGCGCCTTGGGCAAATTTTTCCATCGCCAAGGCTGATGCCAGACTCCCTTCCATTCCCTGATGAACCATCGCCTTCATGAAGTGAGGTACAAACGGCGCAAAGCCAGCCAAATGGTTCGCCATACCTCGAACATGCCCCATTAGAGCCTCTGGCTCAACAATACGGGTTACCAGACCTATCTGTTGTGCGCGTTCAGCGTTAACGGACTGTCCCATCAACATCATCTCCATGGCCCAGCCTTTACCTACTAGACGGGGAAGACGCGCGGTTGCACCACCGCCGGGAATAATACCCAACTTACCCTCTGGCGTCGCAAAACGGCTGAGCGGTGTACACACCCTAAGATCACAACCGAGGGCAATCTCTAACCCCCCACCCATACAGATACCATCGATCACGGCGATGGTAGGAATCGGTAAACTCTCTAATTTGGCTGCGAGCCCCTGCACAATGGGCTCCATCGCTTTTCGTAGATCCCTGTTAGCGACCTCGTTCAAATCAGATCCTGAAGCAAACGCACGCCCACCGGCACCGGTAATGCCAATGACACGGACACTTTCATCAGCGGCCGCTGTATCAACCGCGTGGTGCAGTTCAGCCAGGGTCGCGAGCGAAATAGCATTGTGCTTCTCTGGTCGATTAATAGTGATCAACGCCAAGGGCGGGTCAATCTCGAGCAGTATATTTTCCAGGTTCATAGCGGCTAAAGTGATAAATTCCGAGGACGGCGAGGATACCTGATTAAGCCCATAAAACGTAGACCATCGCCATGAACAGCCTTCATTCAGGCCACTGATGGTGTCGATGGTGGTGCGTCGATGGTGGTGCGTCGATGGTGCTGTGTTGATGGCGCTGTGTTGATGGCGCTGTGTTGATGGTGCATCGACACTCTCGTCGAAGCGAAAGCAAGATAATGACCTCGGACCCGCCGATGGAAGCTAATTAAAGGTTGCCAGCCGCTCAAAAAACCAAAACGTTGCGAGGACACCGACGACATAACCACTCAATCGCTGGGTCGCGGGGCCCGATAGATCAAACTTACCGGCAATGGTTTTTTGAAGAATCCAGACAAGTACGATTAATGCAACAATAAACAGCAATTGCCCGGCCTCAACGCCAACGTTAAAGGCAAACAACGCCATCAGTGTATCGTTCATCGGCAGGCCGATTTCTTTCAGCACACTCGCAAACCCAAAGCCATGTAATAGCCCAAAACCTGAACTAACAGCGACAGGATAACGCCAACTTAACGATGCCCGGTTCTGCCGAGCGAGCTCCGCGGCGACAAAGATGATACTGAGTGCAATCAATGCTTCTGTCGGCGCTATCGCAGGCGTGACGACACCCAACGCAGCGAGCCCCAGCGTTATCGAATGCGCAATCGTAAAACCTGTCACCGCCAGCAGGATTCTTTTAAAGGTGAACGCTAACCAGATAACGCACAGTAGAAATAGCAGATGGTCGTAGCCACCCAGAATATGCTCAACGCCCAGCTTCGCGTACTCTGAAAACAGACTGTTGTCATTGATCGACCGCGGAATCTTGATCAGCGTCACACCAGGACCAGCGTGCAAGAACCTCGATGGAAACCCGCTTCGTTCAACACGCACAATACTAGACAACGAAGGGTTGGTCCGCGGGAAATACAAGCCTATCTGTAGTGAAACCTCCCTGTCTAAACAGGCATAAGAACGCTTCCCAAGGAACCCCGTCGTGACGGACAGTTCCTTTTTTTCGTCACAAGGCCCCTCCAGGTAAATAGCCGGTAAATTCAGGGGCTCGACGGTAGAGGGGATGCGCCACGTAAGCTCATATTCAGTATCGGAAAGTTGGTTGACCTCAAGATAAACCGGCCTGCCATCATGGCTACTGGCTACACCGACTTGAAAAAATAGTAGAAAAGCAATGAAGATACGAGTCATCAGGACATTTAGCGTTCGGAAGCGCCCTCAAATTCTGGACTGATCCTAACTTCAAAGCCACCGATAATCTGATCGATCGCTTGCTGTTTCCGTTCAACTTCACGGCGACGCTGGAGTTCATTCGCCAACTGATCACGGACCTCTTCCAGGGCAGGAATCCTGGCCGCCTCGGCACGCGTTAACAGCACCAGGTGCAAACCAAACTCTGAACGAATCGGTCCTTGCCAGCGCTCCTTATGCGGGGCAAGGCTAAAGACCGCCTGCGCCATCGCCGCCCCAAAATGACTCGCGACTTCTTCCTTCGTGCGTTCGACATAATTGAGCTGGTAGGGGAACCTTTCTCCATAGCTCGGCGCTTGATCAAATCGAACCCGGTTATTTATCAAGACACCAAGCGTTTCCTGCGCCAGCTCATCCACCGCTTTGCCATGCCGATCATCGCTAAAAAACACATGCGTGAATGTCACCGCAGCGGGCACTTTGTAGTCTTCACGGTGCTCCCCGAAGTAAACCTCAAGTTCGCTGGTTGTCAGTGATGTGATCGCTGGCGTTGTTCCCTCGGCGAGAAACTCCATCTTCTGAACCATACGCCGCTTGATGACATAATCATCCTTGGCCATGCCATACGCCATCGCCTGGCGATACAACGCTTCCTCCTGAATATATTGAGCAACAATGTCGGCTAGCGCGTTGGGCGACAGACTATCTAGCTTCTCATCGGCATTGTCCATAAATGACTGAGTGCGGAACTGAATGAATCGCGTGAGCGAATCACGATCGACGCTAATCACTCGACTATTGACGTTATCGTCAGGGTTTAGCCAACCGTAAGAAAAATAAAGCCCTAAACCCAAGACCAGAAAATAACTGATTGGCTCGTGTAATATCGCACGAACCCATCTCGCTAATATCACGGCGTGTACCAGATAGGCGAAGTGTAAGCGCGATCCTGAATACTCGCGGGCGCTTCTTCAGGAATCTCGACGTCGAAATATGCGGCATCGTAAGTCGTCCAACGAGGCACCGGGATTTCGAGCACTCTCACGTAATAAAACGCCCGTTCTTTTCGATCAAAATCCGGGTCCTGCCATACCGTCGCAAGACTGGCGGTACCAATAGTGTTCCTGTAGGTGGCATTTTCTACGTCGACGGTGTTACCCACCGCGGGCAACTTACCCGTGTCAGGGTCGATCTTGCGATGACCGGACCAGGCAACATCGTAGACTTTCTCATGAAGCTCACCGTTCTTGTCAAGCCAACCTTTTACGACCTGCGCTCTGTCAAGGTTTGCGCCATCCGGATCCTTGACGGCTGCAATCATGAACGACGGCGCGGTGTTCTTTGGCGCTTCAGTCAAATCGCCACCCATCGGCACACCAGCCCCGTATCCACGGTCAAGATAGTTTGGGCTGTAGATATCCTCTTCCTCAAAGGTCCACCCGCCAAAGAATCGAACCTCTATTCTTGAGCCCGTCGTTGCGTAGACTTCTCGCCGTTTCATCGCGTCAAAAATTGCTTCCCGGGTGTTTTCTCTGGCCCAGACAGCAGCATAGCCAGAGGAAACAATACGCCAGTTCTTCCACAATTGATCGGCGGCCATCGCGTTTTCCATACGCTCTGGCCCCGGTTCTGATTCAGGAAATTTACCGAAGAAGTTGTCTTCTTCGGTCGTCGTAATAGTATTGTGTCCGTCTGTACTGGCGATCAGACCAACCTTGAAGGGGTTAACCCCCAGAGCATTTTCGTATTCCAACCCCAGCTTTAAAGCACCGCGGGCGTACTCGTGTTTTAACATCCAATCTTCTTTCGCCTGGGTACGACCAATGTTATCCCAGTCCCAAGTCTCAAAATCTGCAAACTCATCATCCGGGGACAGCGTAGGGTGTGCTTCACCATCACCCTTCACCTGAGAAACCTCATAAATTGGCTCCCATCTAGCTCTTAGCTCAGCATAGGCCCGATTGATTTTCTTACCATCGACGGAAACACTGGGGAACATCATGCCATTGGAAATATTGCCGTTGTGCGCAATCGCCATGACCTCTCCTCCGGTAGTTTCCTCATAACGTGCTAACGCTTTCCAGAGTTCACGTGGGTCCAGGGAGTCCTGACCTGAAAAAGGTGGCAGTTGTGCCGTCTTATCTGCGCCATCTTTATAAACAACAACACGATGCAGATTATTGCCTTCAATCATTGAGGTCCACTCGTAGCCAGTGAACGCCGTAAACTTGCCGGGCTTATTGTGTTCATCTGCCGTGATGGCGACATCTTCCCAGATGAGTCGACGAACTTTTTCAGGAAACGAGTAATTGTTTTCCGGGTCGGACATGCTGGCGGTAAACGCGCCAATCAATTTCGTTGGGTTTCCTTCTGCCAGATAACCCTGCCACTGCTTTCCAGCGGCTGTACCTGTCACAAGCGGGTCACCGACATTAAACCGATAGAAGCCAGCCAGATATTCGGCGTGATCTGAAACAACAAGAAAATCCAGCGGACGACGGAGTTGCACTCGCATGCCATTATGAGCGATCAGTTCCTGACCCTGAGCAAAACGAAAGGCATCAGCGGGCGTCAAATTCATGTTACCCAGTGAATAGGCATCCGCTGAATTACGCGTATGCAAGTGCGTATCACCCCAGTAGACGCTTTTTGGGTAATCCGCATCAACGGGAACAGAATATGGCTTCTCGTCAGACTGGGCCGCTAGAGCGTAGGAGCTTGCGCAGAACAATAGAATCAAATTTCTGACATTCATCATAAGACGGTTTACCTTTTGAAGTTAGGGGGTGTACCAAATGGGTGAAGTGTACGCACGGTCCTGAATAGATACCGGTGCACCTTCAGGAATTTCCACGTCAAAGTATGCAGCATCGATAGTTGTCCAGCGTGGCCTGGGTATTTCCAGAACCCGCACATAATAGAACGCTCGGGTATCGGCGTTGAAATCAGGGTCTTGCCACACCGTGGCGAGTTGAGTTGCGCCAATACTGTTATTAAAGGTGGCCGATTCAGCATCAACTGTATTGCCCACTAATTCCAAGCGCCCCGTTTCAGCATCGACTTTACGATGCTTTGACCATGCAACGTCGTAAACTTTTTCGTGTGAGCGGCCATTATCATCAAGCCAACCTTTAATGATTTGAACACGATCCAGGTTTGCACCATCGGGATCTTTGACCGCTAAAACCATGAAATTTGGCGCCTTGTCTTCGGGCCCGGCAGTCAGATCACCCCCCATCGGTACGCCCTGCCCGTACGCCTTATCAAGATAATTAGCGTGATAAATGTCATCGGCCTCATAGGACCAGCCACCGAAGAATCTGACGGAAATTCGTGACCCTGTGGTCGCATAAACTTCGCGACGCTTCATTGCGTCAAAAATCGCTTCGCGGGTGTTCTCCCGCGCCCAGACCGCTGCGTATCCCGACGCGACTATTCGCCAATTTTGCCACAGGCGACCAGCCAAAATATTTTCAAGTCGTTCTGGGCCCGGTTCTGATTCCGGGAATTTGCCAAAGAAATTATCTTCTTCCGGCGTGGAAATACTATTGTGGCCATCGGTACTGGCGATCAATCCAACCTTAAAGGGATTCACACCCAAAGATTGCTCGTATTCCAAACCCAACTTCAACGCACCGCGCGCATACTCATGTTTTAGCATCCAGTCTTCTTTGGCTTCACTACGCCCTATGTTATCCCAGTCCCAATTTTCAAAATCGGCGAACTCATCCTCCGGCGACAGCGTCGGGTGCGACTCCCCGTCTCCTTTTACCTGGGACACTTCATAGATAGGCTCCCATCGGGCGCGTAATTCCGCGTAGGCTCGGTCAATTTTTTTACCATCGACAGACACACTGGGGAACATCATACCGTTGGAAATATTGCCATTGTGAGCAATAGCCAACACTTCACCGCCGGTCGTTTCTTCATAGCGTGCCAGTGACTTCCAGAGTTCTCTGGGGTCCAGCGAGTCCTGCGCCGAAAATGGTGGCAGTTGTTTAGCTTTGTCGGCGCCATCACGATAGATGACGACGCGATGCAGGTTATTGCCTTCGATCATCGCCGTCCATTCGTAACCGGTGAACGCCGTAAACCGGCCAGGTTCGTTATGCTCATCGGCCGTCAGCGCAACATCCTCCCAGATGGCACGACGTGCAGATTCAGGTAGTGGTGGGTTATTTTCCGGATCCTGCATGCTAGCGACAAAAGTCGCATAAACTTTCGATATTTCGCCCGCGTCGATAAAATCCTGCCACTTTTTGGCCGCATCAGTGCCCCTGACAAGCGCGTCATCAACATTGAATCGATAGAAGCCTCCAAGGTACTCCGCATGATCAGACACCACCAAAAAATCCAACGGGCGCCGAAGTTGCACCTGCATCCCATTGTGAGCAGTCAATTCTTGACCACGTGCAAAGCGAAAGGCATCGGCAGGAGAAAGGCTTAAATTTCCCAAGGAATAGGCATCAGCAGAATTGCGTGTGTGCAGGTGTGTATCGCCCCAGTAAACATTTTTGGGGTAATCACTGTCTACCGGCACGGAATACGGCTGCGGCTGTGCCGTCGCGCCAAACCCCAACAGCAACCCCAGTATTAGAATAATTAATTGAATTGGCATAATGATCTTCATCTTCTTTTGGTTGTAAACAGTAACGCATCTGCAAACTCATCCGTACGCCTACAATACGCCTGCAGTACGCACCATTAAAAAAGCACGAAGCGTCGAAAAAACAAGCAGCACCGACAGAGATAATGGTATTGCTGCTCGTTTATCTTGGTTTATCTTGGTTTATCTTGGTTTATGTTTATCGATAGCGCTTTCGATTCTGCACCGGAAGCCAACGGGTCACAACCATATTGGCAGTGTTTATCGAGTGATAAAAATAAAAAGACAAAAAGTGTTACCAAAAAGGTAATATCCTACTCAATTAGCCCAGAACTGTATTAAATGGAAAAATTTGATCCCCTGCAGCTAAAACGCCTGCGTGTACAACAAGGCATGACTATTACTGCGCTTGCCAAAAAACTAGGGACCAGTACAACGCAGGTTCATCGCCTGGAAAACGGTCTACGTCGACTGACCGTCACAATGCTGTTCGAATTCTGCGAAGCACTTAATACGAGTCCTGCCGATCTATTTGAATTTTCAGGTAGCGTTCCGGTAACAGGCGTTGTTGACGATGCCTACGAAGTACTTCCGCTAACCCCGACTAGCCCGAAACAGGTCGTGTCGCCACGACTAGTCCAAGACATGCAAAACGTTGCGGCGCTTGGCTGGGAGCCAAAAAACCAACTCATGCCAATGCACGGACACTACATGTTTTACTACGCGCACAATAATGGCGTGCCGGAACACGCTTGGGGTAATCGCTGTTTACTGTTACTAGGCGATGGTCGGCAACGGATCGGCTGGCCGATACGGGATGCAGAATCTTTTCACATCGATAACCATGAAGGACGCGCCGAGTTTAATGTCGAGCTTATCTGGGCTTCACCTATTCTAGCGGTTGTCCCACCATTCCTTATGAACAACCTAAAATTGCTTAACGAACTTAAGGCGGTCTAAGGCAGGGTCATGGCATTCTAACGCTACCCAATGTGAGGCTACTTTAAACATAACCGCACGCACTTCTTTAAGCATGGTTAATGATCAGCCGCACCTTCCCAACCATGACTATGGCCATGAGTAATCTCTTCAGACCTGGCATCACGGATATCCTCGATTGAGATATTAAATGTCACCACTATTCCTGCCAAGGGATGGTTGGTATCGACATCGACATTAAATTTTCCGACCTTGATGATAACCACGTCTTTAGCCCCGTCTTTGGTATTGACGCGAACGGCCATCCCAGGCTGGTAGCGTTTTTTCTTGTTTAGCAGGTGTTTGATCGGTACGCGCTGAACCGAATCTTCCTTACGGATCCCATAGGCTTCTTCCGGACGCAGGGTGACGCTCACCTGCTCTCCTTTATCTTTTCCTTCCAAGGCCCGCTCCAGCGCCGGCATCAGATTTCGATAACCACCATGGAGGTACACCATGGGTTCACCCTTCATATTATTTTCCACTTCCTCCCCTGCTTCATTTTTCAGAACATAATGAAAGGCAACGACTTTATTTTTTTCTATTGGCACGACTTCTCCTGATTTTTTTCTGGCTCTTTTCCTGGGATCACAGATATAATACTGTACATATATCCAGTACTTTCGAACGCACAGTAACCTCACATATGTACGCAGAACTGCATTGTATAAGTAACTACTCCTTTTTAAGAGGGGCTTCACACCCTGAAGAACTGGTAAAGCAAGCGGCTGACCTGGGTTACTCGGCAATCGCGATTACTGACGAATGCACCATGGCTGGCATTGTAAAGGCCCATGTTGCCGCAAAGGAATGCGATATAAAACTGATTGTTGGCAGCGAATTCCAACTGGACGAAGAATTACTGCTGGTACTAATCGCCCCCAACAGAATGGCCTATGGCCAGATATGCAACCTGATCACCATTGCGCGGCGACGTGCCGATAAAGGCGAGTACCGGATATCACTTAGGGACCTTGAGCTGGCAACCAACCAGTGCCTTGCTATCTGGATTCCTGGCAAAGCTATTTCAAGTAAAGAAGAGGAACATCACTATAAAAGCAGCAAGAAACTTAAAGATATTTTTGGCAGCCGACTATGGCTAGGTCTAGAAGTTTTCCCCGATGGCCAATCTATTGGCCGCTATGAACACGCATTCAACCTTTCCCGCGAGTTTGACTTACCACTGGTCGCAAGTGGCGATGTCCATATACATCATCCTGACCGAAGCGCCCTGCTGGATGTGGTTTCTGCCATTAGGATGCGGCAATCTATCCAACTGGCTGGCCGACTGCTCTTCTCTAACAGGGAGAAATACCTACGAAACTACGCAACGCTTAGCCAACTCTATCCTGCAGGCCTTTTAAATGCCTCGGTTCATATTGCAGACCTTTGCCAGTTTTCACTGGATGAACTTCGTTACGAATATCCTGAAGAGCTCGTTCCCCCAGGGCTCACATCATCACAATATCTTAGGCAACTCACGGAACACGGCGTAAAGAAACGATGGCCGGCAGGGGAACCCGGACATGTCCGTGAACTAATCGAAAAGGAACTCTGTTTGGTTAAAGAGATGCGATACGAGTATTACTTCCTGACAGTGTTCGACATTGTCCAGTTTGCAAGAAGTCAGCAAATCCTGTGTCAGGGGCGTGGCTCTGCTGCAAACAGCGCCGTCTGTTATTGTCTTGAGATAACAGAGGTAGACCCGGTAAAAATCAACCTGTTGTTTGAACGGTTCATCTCAAAAGAACGGGACGAGCCACCTGATATCGATGTTGATTTTGAACATGAAAGACGCGAAGAAGTTATCCAGTACATCTATAAAAAATATGGCCGACACCGAGCGGCCATTGCCGCAACTGTGGTGACCTACCGACCCAAAAGTGCCATCAGGGACGTTGGCAAAGCACTTGGTCTGGACCTGCAGCTGGTAGAGCATCTTGCCAAATCACTGTCATGGTGGGATAAACGGGAAGAACTACAAGCCCGCTTCGAAGAAGCCGGTGTTAACCCGCGCAGCGCGATTATTGACCAATTCCTGACCCTTGTGGTCGCTATCCTCGGGTTTCCACGTCACTTGTCCCAACACGTAGGCGGGTTCATCATTTCAAACGGGCCCCTGTCTCATCTGGTACCCGTTGAAAATGCGGCCATGGATGACCGAACGATTATTCAGTGGGATAAGAATGACATTGAATCACTTGGGCTACTCAAAGTAGATATCCTGGCTCTTGGCATATTGACGTCGATTCGTAAGAGCATCGACATGATCAATCACTATAGGAGCTCGAACCTCAGCATTGCAAGTATTCCTCCAGAAGACCCACTCACTTACAAAATGTTGCAGGCAGGCGACAGCATCGGGGTGTTCCAGGTCGAATCTCGAGCGCAGATTTCCATGTTGCCAAGGCTGAAACCCAAAAAATTCTACGATTTGGTGATTGAAGTAGCGATTGTTCGACCAGGGCCAATACAAGGGAATATGGTCCACCCTTACCTGAAGCGACGTAATGGTGAAGAGAAAGTCACCTATGCTAACGATGCTGTTAAGTCGGTACTTGGGCGCACACTTGGCATTCCTATCTTCCAGGAACAGGTCATAAAACTTGCGGTGGTTGCCGCCGGTTTTACTCCCGGGGAGGCCGATCAACTAAGACGCGCAATGGCCGCCTGGAAGCGAAAAGGTGGCTTGGGGGAATTTCAGGAAAAGCTTGTTAATGGCATGTTGGAGAGAGGCCATGACCGAGACTTTGCTGAGCGCATCTTCGAACAAATCAAGGGTTTTGGTGATTATGGTTTTCCGGAGTCCCATGCTGCCAGCTTTGCCCTGCTGGTATATTTTTCTGCCTGGCTGAAACGGCATGAGCCTGCAGCTTTTTACTGCGGCTTGCTGAACAGCCAACCGATGGGGTTCTACTCGCCCTCACAACTGGTTCAGGATGCCAGAAGACATCAGATTGAAATACGACCAGTTGACATACTGGAAAGCGAATGGGAGTCCACACTTGAAGCACCCTCTTACCGGGGTGAAATTGCGGCCAAACAACCCGCGATTCGCTTGGGGTTTCAGCGGATAAAGGGTTTTAGAGCAGATTCAGCAGACCGGGTTATCCATGCAAGAAATCACCACCCTATCCAGAACATCAAAGATATTGCCAAGCGCGCGCGATTGGACAAAGGTGACCTGGCCAGGCTGACAGAGGGCGGTGCTTTTAAAAGCCTCTCAGGACATCGCTACCAGACCCACTGGCAGGTCAGCGGACTATTACCACCCTCTCCCCTCCTTGATAAAGAGCTTGAAGTTGCGGAACCAAGTCAACAATACGCTCCCCAACAGTATCAGGAAGAAACACCTGTCGTCCTGCCCCCGCCACTTGAAACCGATAACCTTCGGGCGGACTACACAAGCCTTGGCCTAACACTGGGAAGGCACCCAATGGCATTACTGAGGGAAAAGCCAAACGCACCCTTCCGGCAATGCAAAACGGCAGTTGAGCTTCAAACCCTCAATCACGGCAGATTCGTCCAGGTCTCGGGCATTGTGACCGGCAGACAGCGACCTTCGACCGCCTCCGGAGTATTGTTCCTTACTCTGGAAGATGAAACCGACAACATTAACGTGGTGGTCTGGGCTCGTATCATTGAAACCTATCGCGCCGCTGTCGTGCAGGGGCGGCTGCTCAAGATCAAAGGCGTAATGGAACGCCAGGCTTCTACTATTCACGTCATCGCTGGGCACGTTGAGGACCTTAGCGAATACCTTGAACACTTTTCACTGAAGTCCCGGGACTTTCGATAGAAACCAGTCATTCGCCAAAAAACACGCATTGCCACGCAATACAGCGCACAACTAAAGCGGTTAGCCCGCCAAGGCCAATGCCCATAAAAAAGGTTGGCGGTATTGCGGCTCGATGTCGTTTGCGAACAGCGAGACAATCAGTAACGCAAGGCCTACAACCAATAATGTGCCCTGTCGCGGGCAGCAAAAGTATCGACTAGTGTATCTAACAGGGTATCTAACCCCAGTGTTTTGCTAAAAAGTCGCCGCACCGCTTTAGTGCTTCTTTCGATTCTGCGCCTTCTGGCACAACCACAGGCCAGACGTGTACTAGCCCTTCACCTTCGAAGTAATCGACATCTACACCCTCGGCTCTGGCTTTTTCAACAAAGCGCCTTGAATCTGACAACAGTATTTCTCTGGTACCAGTTTCAATATGAAGTGGTGGTAAGCCACTACAATCTGCGTTAAGCGGCGATGCAACTGCATTACCCGGATCATTAGGCGCATAGGCGAATGCCATTCCTTGCAGGGCTTCTTTCGACACAAACGGATCGTTTGATTTCGGATCGTCAATAGAATCGCCAGTTAACGCCAAGTCTGTCCACGGTGAGAAGCCGATTGCGCAGGGTGGTAACGCCACGCCCCCATCACGCAAAGCCACGAGTGTCGAGATTGCCAACCCACCTCCGGCCGAATCTCCAACAATTGCCATGTTTGCCACACTAATGCCTGAGGCAACGATTTCTTTAAACGCCGCAACGGAATCGTCAAGTGCCGCAGGACACTCGGCTTCTGGCGCCAGACTATAGTGAAGAACACAAATGCGAGCGCCAGTAGCACGGGCTAACCGACTGGCAAACTCCCGGTATGCAATGTTGTCCCCGATAATATAGCCACCACCATGCAGATACAGTATGGCTTTCCCCTTGTCACTGTTCGGAGCACTCACCCAGTCTGCGGCACAACCAGCGATCGTAGTTTCTTCGATGGTAATGTCATCCGCTATAGGGTTCGCACCAAGCATTGCGCGATAATTATCGCGTTGCTCCTGCAGCGTGGGCGCGACCTCTGGGGCAGGTGCAGTCGTTAGTACCGTTACAAAAGCTTCATGTTCAACACTGGGCATTCGGGTTGCTCCTTTTTATTTCGATTCAATATTATTTACTGAGAACTGATGCCAGATACCATAATCATTACTTGACGCAGTTACTAGTTAGCTTTGGCATTAGTTATGCTTTATGCGGTAACTCTTGTCTTCAATATCGCGAAGTAAGCTCTGCGGACGACTCTACGACTCTAAATACCGTGTCACGCAGGGTAGAGACAGGCTAAAAGAAACCAAAGCGTAGGACGCTTCGGGCTTGATGGAACCTTGTGTTAAAGCGGCACGCTAAACGCTGTAGCTGATGCTGCAGGCAACTATCCGTGGGTGTGGGTGTGGGCGTAAACGAATACCACTGGCACCACCGTTTTCCTGCGTACCGGTTCAGTACTCCGCATCATTCAGGTTTTGGAAATAGGGGTTAAACCGCCATTGGTCCATATTTATACCTGCGCGCAAGTTCACTAAGTTGTAGTCAGGACTAAGGTAAGGAAATTCACCGTTTGGCATATTCCTTATCGAACATTATCCAGCGATACTCCGCGACGAAATTTGCGGTTAGTTCAGGCGCTTTAGGGATTTCCAAACCTTGCAAATCAACTGTGAAGCCACCGGTAATTTTAGCTTCGGTATTACTGGTGATTTCAGTGTCTTGATAACCTGGTCCACCGCTCAATGTCAGATTCTGCGTTCAAAAAGGACGGCGGGAGTTAGAACCCTAAAACCCTACTCAGATACTCGTCTATTTTAACTCCCACCGTCCCCTTTTACCTGGCATGCCTTTTACATGACACCCCTCTTAAATGAAACCTCTCTTAAATGAAACCTCTCTTAAATGAAACCACGCGACTAGGCTTAATCCTCCGCGAGTCTCACCAGCATCTTGCCATTGTTAGCGCCCGTAAATAGCCCCATAAACGCACTTGGCGCATTTTCAATGCCTTCATGTATCGTCTCGTGATACTTCACGTTCCCTGAGCTTATCCAACCGGACATATCTTTCACAAACTGTTCCCTTTGGTCTTCAAATGCAGAGACAACGAAACCTTTCAGATGTACAAATTTGTAGATCGTTTCCATCAAATTTCTAGGACCCGGCGTCAAGGTATCACCGTCATTGTAGTGCGCAATCATGCCGCAGATAGGAATACGACCATAGGGCTTGATGTGGGTCAGTGCGGCTTCAAGCTGTGCCCCGCCGACATTTTCAAAATAGATATCGATTCCATCGGGTGCACCACGCCTTAGTTCTTCCAACGGATCAGCGGTCTTGTAGTTAAAGGCATGATCAAAACCGAATTCTTCAACGAGTTGCGTAACCTTGTCATCACTGCCTGCACTACCAATTGCGATACCGCCCCTAATTTTTGCAATCTGACCAACGACACTGCCCACTGCGCCTGATGCAGCAGAAACAAAAACCGCCTCACCCTCTTTCATTTCACCGGTCACCAAAAGGCCACCATAAGCAGTAAGCCCAGGCATGCCCATAACGCCAAGGTAGGCACTAAGCGGAGCGAGACCTGGATCAACCTTGCTTAGGTCCGCTCCATCTGACAAAAAGTATTCACGCCACCCAGATCCGTTACTAACGTAGTCGCCTTCGGCAAAATTAGTATTGTTTGACGCAACGACTTTACCTACCGCGCCACCCATTAATAATTCATTCGGTTTTGCAAACCGCATTCGACCGCGCATATAGGGGTCCACGGACATGTAGATGTTCTTTACCAGAACCTGCCCTGCTGCAGGGTCCTCCATATTCACTTTCACTATCTCGAAATCCGTGGCGACAGGATTACCCTTCGGCCGTGACTTCAGGTGAACTTCACTACTTTGTGTCATGTTCGAACTCCAAAATTTTTTGTCGGTGCATCAAGATGCGTCAACATACTAGATATTGCAGCGGGAGTAAAAATGGCCTTCCGTCAGCCACCGGATAGACGAATAAGTAAAGAGCTTTCGCGTCGTTAATAGGTCTACGCAATAAACGATCGCAATGATCCCGAAAAAATCATTCATTTAACCCGCAGTTTTCCTAACTTCCGAAAGTGCTCAGGCAGGTTGTCTGCCGCGTATGGCGCTTCGATGTATTGCCTTCTTGTGTCGCCAGGGGCGGCCAGGCTTTCACCGCCGCAGGCGAATGGTTCTTGGTCCATCGATTTAAGCAGACATTCAGCGGACATGGTGACTGCTGCCATTCAGAAACCGCTGGATGTAGACCGGCCAATGATGCAACCGCACGGCGGTTTCATCAGGTTCATATTTGATCCAGAGCGGCACATCGTGGACGAGTTTTTTAAGCAAAATTAGGGTCTTGTATACATCACGGCCTAGAGTCTTCTCCCTGTGATGAAGCTTATCCGCACATTTTCAGACACGACCAAACATACGGTTAAGTCAGTCGTTGATGTCATCAACGATCCTAACGTATGCGCGTATCAATCCTTCGCGCTCTTCATGGGTAAACGGGATTCATCCCTCTACTTCGGGGATCAGCCGATCACTCATTCGTTACTCCAGAAAGCTGACCCTCGGTTTTCAAGTTCATTTGTCAGTGCCTTGATTTCTCAGTGCTTTGATTTCTCAGTGCTTTGATTTCTCAGTGCTTTGATTTCTCAGTGCCTTGATTTCTCAGTGCTTTGATTTCTCAGTGCTTTGATTTGTTTCAACTGGCCCTAACAAGCCCCTTTTAATCGACCGTCGGACGCCTAATCGCTACAGGACATTGCAACGCAAACCACTAACAGGGAAACTATCCGTCTGACTTCAGGAAACACGATGAAAATCATTTTCACCCTCAGCTTTTTGTGCTTATTGGCGATGAACGCAAGGTCCGAGTTGCCTCTGGAAAGTTACGGACAGTTAACGCTGGACCCGCTACCGCAGCACACACTGTTGATTAATACCTTTAGCCATAATGCCGTTCTATTCGATGCAGACACCCAGCGAATGCTAGGTATGATCTCGACCGGTATCGGTGCCAATGCCTTTGAAGTTGATCGCGAAAAAGGCATCGTCCACACAGCAGAGACTTACCTTAGCAGGCACACCAGAGGACAGCGTACCGATGTCATCAGTACTTACGATATAAAGACACTATCACCCATCGGCGAAATCACTATCGCCCCCAAACACCCCAGCGGTTCGCCAATGCGCCACTACACGGGTATTGTGAAAGACTCTGAAACTGAACTGATGCTGGTCACCAACATTACGCCGGCCATGTCCGTTTCTGTCGTTGACCTGAAATCAGGAACCTTCCTGGGAGAAATACCCACCGCAGGGTGCGGCCTGGTTTATCCCTCAGAAAACTTGTCATTCCTGCAACTTTGCGGAGACGGCAGGGCCCAACTGATCACCCTCGATAAAAAAGGCGAAGAAAGATCACGGGTTCGCTCCGAAGTATTCTTCGACCTAGAGACCGATCCACTGATGGAGAAGCCTGCCAAAAGCGAAGCTGGATGGGTGTTCAACACCTTCCGTGGAAAGGTGTTTCAAATTGCCGCTGAGTCAGGGAAAATTATCATAAACTTACTGTTTAACGTCGGCAGCGATGACGACGGTTGGCGAATTGGTGGCATGCAGCCAGTTGCTTTCCATAAGCCTTCACAACTGCTTCTTCTGTTAATGCACCAAGGTGGCGTAGACACCCACAAGGATCCCGGCACCGAAGTCTGGTATGTCAGCTTGGCGACAGGCGCTACGACTCACCGCCTTACCCTAGCGGTACCTGCCAACTCTATCCAAGTGTCACAGGATGAATCTGCATTACTCTATGCGGGTTCCATTGCTGAAGACCAGGTACAGATATACGATCTGAAAACGACGGTGTCCAAAGGCACGATTTCAGACATTGGGCTACCAACAATTCTACAGAACCTCTAAATGCTTGACCCTGTTGTTCTTTACAGCCTTGTCGGTGGATTTGCCCTGCTCTTTGCGCTGTCTGCGCTGGAAAAGTATCAGGACATGACCGCATTTCAACTCAAACTGGAAAACTACCAGATGCTTCCTACAGCACTCACGGCCGGGATGGCGAATGTCGTTTTTATGATGGAAATTGTGGCCACAACATTGTTATTAACACCCGCCTATCTTTATGGCGCCGCCCTGTCAGCGATACTGATTTTGGCATACACCTCGGGGATAGCCTTTAACCTCGCAAGAGGAAGAACGCATATAGACTGTGGTTGTCTTGGGTCCCAGGGCGAAGGCATCAGTGGCTACCATCTGCTTAGAAACAGCACGTTACTACTCTTATTGTTAGTCTGCTTCATACCCATCACCGATCGCCAACTGGTCTGGCTGGACTACTCGACGATCGTTCTGTTTCTAGGTGCAAGCGCTGCAATCTATGCCACTGCAAACCTGATGATTGCCCACGCTAACCAACACAGACTCTGGTGGTCCTAATGGAAACAGCACTAATTGCATCAAACTTTTTACTCTGGCTGCTGGTCATCCTGCTGCTGGTGATCGTCTTTGCGCTAGCTCGCCAAATCGGCGTTCTACACGAAAGAGTCGCCCCTGTCGGTGCGCTCATGCCAATGAATGGTCCCAAGATTGGTGAACGAGTGGAACCGATCAAAGCGCCGTTACTAGACGGCACTTCGATAACTATCGGCGCGGGTATGGATGACAATCTATTGATCTACTTTCTGTCCCCTGGCTGTCCTGTTTGCAAATCGCTGTTGCCCGTCGTCCAGGAAATCGCAAAACAGGAGTCTGGCATTACCGTTCGGTATGCCTCGGATGGAGAAACGACCGCCACCCATGAACGATATGCAATCGAACACGGCATACCGGTTTCCGATTACCTGTTATCAAGGGAACTCGGGATTTCACTGGGCGTCAATAAACTGCCTTTTGCCGCACTGATCAATCGCGATGGGGTACTCAGGGCAAGGGGCCTTGTCAATAACCGTGAACATCTAGAGAGCCTACTAGCCGCCGATGAGTTGGACGTATCCAGCCTGCAAGAGTATCTTGGAGTGGCTGAGGAACCGAACCACCAATGAAGCCAGATGTTTTAATTCAACTAGTCGACAAATGGGTTACTGCCAGAACGGTGAAATCTGCCCGCCAGCTTTCACGTCGGCATTTTCTTTCCCGTTTAGGAAAACTCATGGTTGGCATCGCGCTGGTCCCTGTCCTACCCGTTGCCCGTGCCGCCGAAACCCGTCTCCAGCTTCCGGAAATCGGCGACCCACAGGACTGTGACTACTGGCGCTATTGCGCTGTAGACGGCTACCTGTGCAGTTGCTGCGGTGGCAGTGAATCAAAATGCCCGCCTGGCGCTGAACCCTCGCCTGTCACCTGGATTGGTACGTGCGAAAACCCGGCGGACGGCAAGCGCTATATCATTTCCTACAACGACTGTTGCGGAAAGGGAGAATGTGGGCGGTGTTTCTGCAACCGCAACGAGGGAGACAAACCCACCTATTACCCTCCCAAGAACAACGACATCAACTGGTGCGTAGGCACCAAAACCAATGCCTACCACTGTTCAACGGCAGTCGTGGTGGGCGTCGATGAGAGCTAATGCGCTGGACACTCCTATCACTAACTTTGTTGTGTGCTATCGCAGCAGCTGATCCCAAAAGTCACTATATGATTCATTGTATGGGCTGCCACCTTAAAGACGGTAGCGGTCTGCCACCAGAAGTTCCGGCCTTCGACAATAAACTCGGCATTCTCGCTGCATCTGGCAAAGGCAGAGAGTACCTCGTGGCAGTGCCGGGCGCGTCGCAATCTCCTATTGATGATGCCGACCTTGCTGGTGTTCTTAACTGGATACTGACTATGTACGCTGACCAACCATCCTACCAACCGTTCCTGGAGTCCGAAATAAATCATTATCGCCACAAACCAATAAAGAACCCCGCGCGCCTTAGACACGAACTATTAGGCGCAACCAACTGATGGAACATTTTAGCCACGCGATGGCATTCGCCGATCCACTCAGTGTTGACGGCGCCCCTAAACGGACTGCCTGGCAAACCATCAAATCTATCTTGCCTTTTCTCTGGCCAAAACAGCGCCCTGACATGCAGGCCCGTGTCGCCATCGCCGTTGTATGCCTGCTAATGGGACGAACCGCTAACGTTTACGGCCCGATCGTTCTTAAGGATCTAATTGATGGCCTGGAGTCTCTGGTTCGAACCACCCAGTCGATTGATATAACCGTTAACCCTAGTTCAGCCATCGCGGGACTGGTCAGTCTTGCCCTTTTGTATGGCCTAATGATTTTTCTGCCAGGGGCCTTGACCGAACTGCGGTCGGCGGTATTCACGCCTGTTTCAGAGTTCGCGCAACGAGTCATCGGGCTGAAAACTTTCAGCCATATTCATGATCTGAGCATGAGATTTCACCTGGACAGACGCACCGGGGGCCTGTCTCGGGCGATCGAACGCGGCACCCGAGCGCTGCAACAAATTACGGGTTTGTTTGCTTTTAACATAGCACCCACGTTATTCGAGATAGCACTGGTTTCAATTTACCTGGCCGTCAGTTACCCCGTTAAGTATGTCTTGGTGATCCTGGTTGCAGTCGTCGGGTACATCGCTTTCACGCTGGTGTTTACAGAGTGGCGTACCAAGTTCAGACGCGAAATGGTGAGTCAGGAATCACGTGCCACGTCGATTGGTGTCGACAGTCTGCTCAACTTTGAAACAGTCAAATATTTTGGCAACGAAAAGTATGAAGCTGACAGGTACAACCATGCCTTGCTGAAGTACATGGACGCGGCTGTAAAGAGCCAAGACACCCTTGGCCTGCTCAACGCAGGGCAACTAATCGCCCGAGTACTCTGTCAGGTGACAATTCTTGTTCTGGCGGTCCAGGACCATGCCGCAGGACTGCTCTCGACCGGCGAGGTGGTGATGATAAACACTTTTATGCTGCAACTGTTTATCCCACTCGGTTTCCTAGGCTCCTCTTACCGCATGATCCGTCAGTCAATGGTGGATATGGAGTACATGTTTCAGTTACTTGATTTGAACCCCGAGGTTCGTGACGACAAAGACGCCGCACCGCTTAAGGTCAATCAGGGTGAAATTCAGTTTAAGAACGTCAGTTTCACCTACGAACGCGGACGCAAGGTGCTCAGTGAAATCAACTTTTCTATCGATGAAGGCCGAACTGTGGCTGTTGTCGGCCCCAGCGGGGCCGGTAAGTCGACCCTTTCACGACTGCTGTACCGATTTTATGACACTCAGGAAGGCAGCATTTTTATTGACGGTCAGGACATTACCCATGTCACCCAGGCAAGCCTCAGAAATACTATTGGTATCGTTCCTCAGGATACGGTCCTATTTAACGACACCATTCGATACAACATCCGGTACGGGAACCCACAGGCGACTGACGAAGAGGTCGAAAACGCCGCAAAACTTGCGAGCATCCACGAGTTTATTATGTCCCTTCCACAGGGATATGAAGCACGCGTGGGTGAAAGAGGATTAAAGCTGTCTGGCGGCGAAAAACAGCGGGTCGCAATTGCCCGCACAGTGCTGAAAAACCCTAAAATACTGGTTCTAGACGAAGCCACGTCAGCACTGGATATCAAGACCGAACGGGAAATTCAGGCAGCTCTGGAAGATGTCGCTAGGAATCGAACCACGCTTGTCATCGCGCACAGGCTGTCGACTATCGTCAACGCGGATGAAATTCTGGTGCTCTCTGCTGGAAAAATCATCGAGCGTGGCTCCCACATGGCGCTGGTAAAAGCCGATGGCACGTACGCAGAAATGTGGCGGCGACAAAAAGAAGCAGCAGACGAAATCGAGAAAATCCAAGAGATTTTCACCGGAGATGAATTAAGATCACTCCAAATAGAAGCCGACAGGTTGTCGGAATAAACCATTAACCCTTAAGGGAATATCATGTCCGATCAATTGCAAATACAGTCTCTGGTGACAAAAGAGGGCACACTTGAATTATCGCTAGCAACAATACCCGTTCCCAAGCCCGCCCATGATGAAGTGCTGGTGCGCGTAGAAGCATCGCCAATCAACCCATCCGACCTTGGTTTGTTGTTCGGTATGGCGGATATGACAACAGCCGCGGTTTCTGGATCCCCGGATTCTCCCATGGTTACCGCAACAATCCCGGAGGGACTCAGGAAGGTTGTCGCCGCACGGGCTGGTCAGTCGTTGCCCGTCGGTAACGAAGGCGGCGGTGTTGTAGTAGAGGCAGGCACCAGTGACGAAGCCCAGGCGCTGCTAGGCAAGACGGTTGGTATACTCGGCGGCGCGATGTACACACAGTATCGTGTCGTTAAGGCCAAGCAATGCTTAATGATGCACGATGGCGTTACATCCGCTGAGAGTGCCTCTTGCTTCGTTAACCCGTTGACCGCGCTTGGGATGGTTGAAACCATGAAAGCCGAAGGGTTTACAGCGCTATGTCATACCGCCGCAGCCTCGAACCTCGGCCAGATGCTCCAAAAAATCTGCCTTAAGGATAACGTCGACCTGGTTAACGTTGTGCGCAAGCAGGAGCAGGTAGACCTGCTAAAAGGTATCGGCGCCAAATATATCTGCAATTCCAGCTCAGATTCGTTTATGGAAGACCTGACTAACGCCTTCGCTGAGACCGGCGCGTATATCGCCTTCGACGCAACTGGGGGTGGCAAGCTGGCAGGTCAGCTACTCACGGCTATGGAAGCGGCAGCGATGAAATCAGCTGGTGATTACAATCGATATGGCTCGGATCAGTTCAAGCAGGTTTACATTTACGGTGGCTTGGATCGGTCACCAACGACGCTAAACAGGAACTTTGGCTTCTCATGGAATCTTGGTGGCTGGCTATTAACACCGTTCCTCCAAAAAGTTGGCTTCGAAGAAGCTGAGAGACTGAGACAGCGGGTCGCCGACGAAATAAAAACCACTTTCGCTAGCCACTACACGCAGGAAGTTTCGCTGGCTGAAGCGCTATCGCTGGACGCTATTAGTGTCTATGGACAACAGTCCACTGGCGAAAAGTACCTGATAAACCCCAACAAGTAGTCCGCCTGCCGAGATGTGACCAGTATCATCATCAGCATGATACTGGTCAACGTTCTAAAGCCAGGTTATTTTCCTTGCCAAACAGGCGGGCATTTTTCAATGAATGTCCGCGGCCCTTCCTGGTAATCCTGGGTACTCGCCACGCTTTGAAATCCGTTACCACTGGCAGACCCTAAGCTCTGGATCGCGCTCAAATTCATCAAGACAACTTTCCATCGTTTGCGCCATCTCGCCATTGATCGAACTTCGAGCCTCGGGGCGATTTAGGGTAATGATCGCAAGGTGCCCCTGTTTCTCTATCTCTATCTCTATCTCTATCTCTATCTCTATCTCTATCTCTATCTCTATCTCTTCAGCCGTAGCCTTTTATTTCCACCTAGACAAATATTCTTTACTGTTCGCTTTCCCACCAGGGATAAAAGTCCGGCATTTCAGAGGCCTTTGAAGTGAATACCGGGTCGCGCTTTTCAAGAAACGATTGCACGCCTTCTTTTCCGTCCCCAAGGCTGCTGTAATACATAGACAACGAGTCCACCTCATGAGCCGCTCTTGGTGATGACATAGCAGAATTTCGATACATCATCTGTCGGGCCAACGCTGTGGCAACAGGAGATCGATTAGCAACGAATTTTAACGCGAGCGCCCTTGCCGCGGGTAGCAGGTCTTCTGGCGCATGCACCGAGCGAGCCAGGCCGGCTTCCACGACCTGACTAGCGCTTAGAATATCAGCACTATAAACCCATTCAAGCGCCGTCTGCATGCCAACGATTCGAGGCAGAAACCAGGTTGAGCAAGCTTCAGGGGTCACACCAATTTTCCCAAACACAAATCCAATACGGGCTTTTTCAGAGACCATACGAATATCCATACCCAGCGTCATCGTTGCGCCGACCCCAACTGCGGCACCGTTGATCGCACCAATCACCGGCTTCTTACATTCAAAAATCGCCAAACTAACTCGGCCGCCGGTATCTCGAACGCCCGCGACCATATCTGCGTCGCTGTAACGACGCCTGACCTCACCAAGATTGGGACTAATCGATTCGTCAAGGCCAAATACATTGCCACCAATAGACAGGTCCATCCCCGCGCAAAAAGCCTTTCCAGCACCCGTAACGATAATGCAGCCTACATCATCATCCTCACTCGCTAAGTTAAAAACACTCACCAACTCTTCTGCCATCTCCACGGTGAAAGAGTTCATGGCCTCTGGCCGGTTTAGGGTAATCGTCAGAATTCGGGACTCGAGTTCTGTCGCAATCGTTTCATAAGTCATCGGTTTGTTATTCCTGTTTTTACAGTCCGTATTGAAGGTAATCTTTCTCTACAAACTAGCCAGAGTAATTTCCATCATTTCACCAAAGTTCGTCTCTCTTTCTTCAGCGCTCAAATGCTGCCCTTTCGTAATGTGATCACTGACCGTCATTACGCCAAGTGCTGCCTTTCCCTGTTCTGCTGCAATCCGATATAGCGCTGCAGCCTCCATTTCAACCGCAACAATTCCCAGCCGACGGGCAATATCGTAGATCTCATCACCAAGGTGATAAAAAGTATCAGAGGTAAAGACATTCGCGACAGTAAAGTTAGCTGCCAGGGATTCAGCGGCGTCAACCCAGTTTCGCAACAGCCCGTAGTCTGCAATGGCGGCATAGTCGTGCCCATTGAATCTAAGCCGGTTGACGTTGGAGTCAGTAGACGCGCCCATCGCAACCACCAGATCGCCTAAATTAACATCGGGGTGAATTGATCCGCAAGAGCCGAGTCGAATCACTCGCTGAACGTCAAAAAACTGGAATAACTCGGTCGCGTAAATAGACATACTTGGCATCCCCATACCGCTCGACATCACCGACAGTCGTTCCCCTTTATATATCCCGGTAAATCCCAGCATATTGCGGACCTGGTTAACGCAAACCACATCCGATAAATAATTTTCGACAACAAACTTCGCCCTTAATGGGTCTCCGGGCAGTAACACGGTCTCTGCGATTTCGCCCGGTTTTGCCTCGATGTGTGGTGTAGTCATGATCTTTTCCTAAACATCGTTAACTCAGCGTTAACATTAAACCAGCGATAGTCGCACTCATGAGATTTGCCAGCGTGGCGCCCACCACGGCAAGCAAACCAAGCTTTGACATTTCAGTCCTTCTTTCCGGCACAAGGATTCCTATGCCCCCGACAACAATAGCAATCGAGGACAAACAGGCGAACCCACACAAAGCAAAAGTGACGATAGCCTGTGTTCGCGGCGTTAACTCGCTCTGGTAGTTGGCAACAAAATCAAGGTAGGCAATAAATTCATTCAACATCAATTTTTGGCCGAGCAAACTGCCTACCTGCCTTGTCTCTTCCCAGGGAACACCGATCAGAAACGCCACCGGCTGGAAAAGGTAACCCAGGATCTGTTGCATCGTCAGGTTTTCAACCCCGAAAAAACTACCACCCCAGCTAATCATGCCGTTAACAAGCGCAATTAAACCAATGAACGCCAGCAATAGCGCCCCGATAGCGAATGCTAGTTGCATTCCCTGCAGCGCGCCGGTCGCAGCGGCATCAATAACGTTCGCCGCACGATGCGCCACGATTTCTTCATGAACATCAGACTCATCCGATGACACATCGCCGGACTCAGGCTTGATAAGCTTTGCCATCATGAGTCCTGCCGGTGCCGCCATAAAACTCGCGGCTATCAAGTATTTCATTTCAACACCTGCCGCCGCATAGCCACCCAACACGCTGCCAGACACCGTCGCCATGCCGCCAACCATCACCGCAAATATCTCAGACGACGACATGGAAGACAGATAGGGTTTGATCGCGATCGGTGCTTCAGACTGGCCAATAAATATATTAGTCGCCGCAGCCATGGATTCCGCTTTACTGGTACCCAGCACGAGTTGAATGAACCCACCGATCAGGCCGACAAGGCGCTCCATGATACCCAGGTGATAAAGCACGGCAATCAGGGATGCAAAGAACACAATAATAGGCAGCACCTGGAGCGCAAAGACAAACCCGTGGTTCCCCGAGGCAAAGTCGCCAAACATAAAATCTATTCCAGCTTGGGCGTAAGTCAGAACACTAGCAACGACAGCGGCAACCGCTTCCAGTGCCCGCATGCCAGGGGGGAAATAAAGGACAAATACACCGATTGCGAGCTGAATACCAAATGCACCCAGCACGGTGCGCCAATTAATCTTTGATCGCTCTGAAGACAGCAGATATCCCGTCAGGATAATCAACGACATCCCCAATAAGCTTTGTCCGACAACGAGCATGACGCTCCGAGGTTAGTTCCGAAAGGCAGCAGGTTACCATCATTTACCGGTATACTGGAGACTGACAATCTTTACTTGAGTGATCATGGGACGGGCAATTATTCTGGTGGTAGACGGCTTTGGCATAGGTGCTGCGCCGGATGCTAAAGCGTTCGGAGATACCGGTGCGAATACCTTTGCACACGTTGCGCAATCCTTTGAGCAACGAACAGGAAAGCCACTGGCATTGCCAAACCTTGCCGGCCTTGGCCTGGTTGCCGCCACGAAAGCTATAAGCCCTGAGGTCTTTTCCCTGGAAGATGAGACGCCGCGGTCAGGTGCCTATGGTGCCGCAGCCCAAATCAGTACCGGAAAGGATACACCCAGTGGTCACTGGGAAATGACCGGGGTACCCGTGATGTATGACTGGGGATACTTCCCAAAAACACCCGAATGTTTCCCAGCGGCATTCTTGGATGAGCTTACTCGGTTAACAGACATTCCTGGCTTGCTGGGAAGATGTCACGCATCGGGCACTGACATTATTCGCGATCTCGGCGAAGAACATCTGCGAACGGGTAAACCAATTTGCTATACCTCCGCGGACAGTGTGTTTCAGGTCGCGGCACATGAAGAGCGCTTTGGACTGGACAGGCTTTACGAATTTTGTGCGACAGCACGTGAGCTATTGTATGCAGCGAACATTGGCAGGGTGATCGCTCGCCCTTTCGTTGGATCAGATGCTGCTGACTTCACAAGAACAGGAAACCGCAGGGATTACTCCTTTGAGCCACACAATCCTACCCTGCTTGATGTCATGACGGAGCAGCGAATGACGGTTGCAGCGATAGGAAAGATATCGGACATCTTTGCCCACCGAGGCATCACAACCAGTACGAAAGCGACTGGATTGCCCGCGCTGATCGATGCCACCATTGAGAAGATCAAGACGGAATCTGACAACACACTGATATTTACCAACCTTGTTAACTTTGACCAGGACTTCGGACATCGAAGAGATCCCGCCGGATATGCAGATGCCCTCATCTATTTTGACCAGCGACTTGAAGACGTCACCGCCGGCATGACTGAACAAGATTTACTGCTCATCACTGCTGACCACGGCTGCGACCCTACCTGGGTCGGATCAGATCACACGCGTGAATACGTCCCGATTCTGGCCTATCGACACGGGACAAAATCGGTAGATCTTGGCGCTAGAACTAGTTTTTCCGATATAGGACAGACCCTGGCAGGTTTTTTCAAACTACCACCGCTAGCCCATGGCGAATCTTTTCTTGATCTCTTGTAACACCATCCGTTGACCTTGGAAATCAACGCGGCGACACTAGAACCCCTTTATTTTGGATACCAACGTTCATGCTACCCAAAAGTCTGAAGTTCGATGTCGCTATCGTAGGAGCAGGATTCGCCGGCATGTACATGTTACATAAACTCCGGCAACTCGGTATGTCTGCCGTCGTATTCGAGGCTGGAGACGATGTGGGCGGCACCTGGTACTGGAACAGGTACCCCGGCGCTCGTTGTGATGCTGAGAGCCTCGCCTACTCTTTCTCTTTTTCTCCCGAACTTGAACAAGAGTGGGAATGGTCCGAACGATACGCACCACAACCCGAGATTCTGGAATACGCGCGACACGTCAGTCGTCGGTTTGACCTGCGCAAGGACATTCACTTCGAAACACGCGTGACCACCGCCCACTACCAGGATGATTCGCTCAACTGGCACCTGGAGACCGATAAAGGTCACAGTGTGGTTGCTCGCTTCTGCGTGATGGCAACCGGTTGTCTATCTGTTCCACAGCTTCCAGACATACCCGGGGTACAAAATTTCAAAGGAAACCTATATCAGGCCAGTAGGTGGCCTCACGAACCCGTCAGTTTCAAAAACCAAAGAGTTGGCATCATCGGTACCGGTTCATCTGGTATTCAGGCGATTCCTGTCATCGCAGAGGAAGCCGACCATCTGACGGTGTTTCAACGCACCCCAAACTTTAGCGTTCCAGCAAAAAACGAACCCCTTGACCAGGGATGGGTCGACGAATTTAAGAAAAATTACCGTGCCCACCGGGAAAACCACAAACATGCTATCGGTTCAGGTTTCGGCGATCTGAAGATAGAGCCCAGGGACGGGCCCGCGGAACCCATCCTGCGGAGCCAGTTGTCTGAGGACAAGGCGACCCTGATTCTTGAAGAAGCCTGGGAAACCGGCGGCGCCAAATTCATGGGTGCGATCAGCGACCAGCTGATGAACGAGGAAGCCAACCAATTCGCCAAGGAATTCGTCCACCGTAAAATTCAGGAAACGGTAATAGATCAGGACACGGCGAACCTGCTATGCCCTACTAATCATCCCATTGGCACCCGGCGAATTTGCGTCGACATAGGCTATTACGAAACCTATAACCGGGAAAACGTCACCCTTCGGTCCGTCAAAGACAGCCCCATCGAAAAGATCACAGAAAGCGGGGTCATGGTCAACGGCGAGCTAACGGCGCTAGATACCCTTGTCCTGGCAACCGGTTTTGACGCCATGACTGGCGCCCTACTGAAGATAGATATCCGAGGCAAAGAGGGTTTGGCGCTATCAGATAAATGGCATGCCGGCCCCAGGTCCTACCTTGGCATTGCTGTCGCTGATTTCCCTAACCTGTTCACCGTTACGGGTCCCGGCAGTCCTTCTGTATTAAGCAATATGCTGGTGTCAATTGAACAACACGTCGACTGGATGGTTGATTGCATGGCGCACATGAAGGAGCAAGACCTGAAGGTGATCGAAGCGCAGCCCCAGGCTGAAGACGATTGGGTTAGTCACGTTAATGACGTCGCTAATATGACTCTTTTCCCTAAAGGGGGGTCCTGGTACCTGGGAGCCAACGTCAAGGGTAAGCCGCGCATTTTTATGCCGTACGCAGCAGGCGTTGGCGCTTACAGGGAAGTGTGTAATGAAGTCACCGCAAAGGGTTATGAAGGGTTTACGTTTCACTAAAAAAAAGTGAGAGGAGCAAGATGGAATTAGACAATAAGGTTTGCGTCATTACTGGCGCCGCCAGCGGCATTGGTGCAGCAACATGCCGAGCCTTTGCAGCCAAAGGAGCCAGGGTCGTTGTCGCTGACATCAACATGGAAGGTGCCAGGCAAGTGGCAGAGGAAATTGGCGGACTTGCCATTGCCTGCGACGTCTCCGTCGAAGCCGAGGTGAACAACCTGGTGGCTGAGTCCGAAAAGCAATTTGGGCCGATTGACCTCTTCTTCAATAACGCTGCTGTTGCAACCGGAGGGAACCCTCTGGAGACACCGATTGACGTCTGGCAGGACCAGTGGAATATCAATGTCATGGCACACGTATACGCCGTGCGTGCAGTCCTACCCGGCATGTTGGCACGTGGCCAAGGCTACCTTTTGCACACTGCATCCATGGCAGGCATCTTGACATCCCAGGGGAACCTGCCCTACGCGACGACCAAACATGCGGTCGTTGGCCTTGCTGAGTGGCTTTCGATCAGCTATCACGACAAAGGTATCCGAGTTTCTCTGCTAGCACCACTAGGCGTGCGTACGCCAATGCTGGGAGACATAAGCTCTCCCTTTGCCGTATCCGCCGCAGGACCTATCAAGGAACCTGAGGACGTCGCAGACATGGTAGTCTTGGGCGTCCAGTCAGAGTCATTTCTTATTCTGACTGATCCGATTGCTCAAACATGGATGGAAAGAAAGACCAACGATCCCGAAAGATGGCTGACAGGGATGCGAAGATTACAGGTAAAAATGGATAGTGCCCCGAACGCTTAGTAAAATGACCCCGGAATTTAGAGACAAACGACATGAACGAAGAGCAAAACCAGTCTACCGAAGCGGCCACTGATGTTGCCGAGCGAAAAACACGTGATCAAGCCCGATTAAAGAAAATCGCACTGCGCCATAGTACGATCGTCTTGGCTGCATTCACGCTTTGGGGGGTGGCCGATGCCTGGGCATTATCCTCGGGCTGGCTTTTGGCAGAGACCATTGCCATATTAAATGCAATTTTTGCGGGCACTGTCGTTGCCTACATTGCTCATGAATGGGGGCATTTTAGTGGCGCCAGGGTTTCCGGTGCGGTCTCACCCGTCGCCAAAGCGCCTGTTTCATTCTTTATGTTCAATTTCAAAACTGAACTCAACACCCGGAAGCAGTTTCTCTGGATGAGCGCTGGCGGTCCTTTGGCAAACTGGACCTTGTTCGCGATGATATTTCTGCTTCTGCCGCTAAACACCTGGTCCCAGGCAATGTTGCTTGCAACATCGTTCGCGATTGCCGTGAGCGTTTCTGTCTTTGAATTTCCCATTATCAAAGCAGTTATGTCCGGCCAAGAACCCGCTGAGACGATTAGCACCCGTCAGCGCGAGTCCGGGAACACACCGCGCACGGTTGGTATCCTTGCTGGCGCCGTGCTTTGGATATTGGCTGTTTAAGCGAGACTTGTTAGGGTCGCAGTACCAGTCGAGCTGACACCTGTCCGGGTACATCTCGACGATCGATGGTGATTTGCTGCACCACGATGCCCTGTCCTGATTCAAGTCGCTCCAGCCATAACATCAGCTTGGTAAACGGGACGGCATCAAACCAGACACTCACGGCCTCACCACCTTCAGGCTGAAGCCTGCTAGGGTTGATACCAACGCTTCGAGCAGATTTTGATACCGCACTAAGCAAGGATTGGCCACCAGTCATGCCTGCGCCCTGATTATCCGAGGCGCTCCTTGCCTGTGATTCAGTAGACTTAAGATAGGTTAACAAACTCAGGTAGCGATCATGATCAACCCGGCCCTCTAAAGCATAACTGTTCAACGGAGCCCAGATACCGGCGTAAAGAACAACCCCAAAAAGAAATATTGAAAGAGACAGTACCGCTGCACGCTCACGTCTTTCCAACTCCTTAAATTGCTTCATCAAATCACGAAAATAGTCTCTCATGAGCCCTCCTCCCCGGAACGAATCTTAATGCTACCTCGAACGGTTCCAGAATCCTGGTTGATAGTACCTATTTCTGCGTCGAGCCCTTCACTGGTGAGTCGCTGGGTAAACTCGACCAGTTCTTCACTACGCTTACCAATCACCTGTAGGATCAAGTCGCCACGGCTTTCATTATAATTGAGGTTGTTGAGCGTCAGGCCAGCTTCTGGCAGCCCACGGCTCGAAGCGGCAAACAGACTCAGGAACTCATTCACGCCTGATTCAGAGCGACCAAGGTTTGCTTTCCATCTTCTTCGCAGATCTCTGACGTTACGGTCCTTGGGGAACACCGATGCATATAGGGCGTTAGCCTCTGCCTTATATTCACTCGACTTTCGGTCGAGTAACCAAACCTCGGCTGCTAGTGTCGAAAAATGTAGCGCAACGGCCACCAGAGCAAGCACCGCCACCGACTTCCAGACTAGCTGAAAACTGGAAACTGCTTCCTCAACTTTAAACTCACCCTGCAGTAGATTGTTCTCGGTACCAGAAAATTCACAGCAAAGTAGGTAGAAGCCCGACTCATTCACCACTCGCTGACTTAACACTTCGCCACTCGCTTCAAGTTCACTCAACTGCATTCGAGCCGCGTCAATATCTGCTTCATTACCGACTACGTTGATGGGCAAATCAGTTACACCCACTGACAGCGCAAGCGGTAACGATGCCCTGGAGGTCGTGATACCCGTTCCATCGGGCCACCGGACATGCGCTCGATCCTGGTCGATAAGGACAGAAATTCCATTATCGCAAGAAAGCAAATTTGCTTCAGCTACCATAACGTTAATTGCAACTTCTAGCGCTTCAAGCCTATCCAACCAGCCTTTTATCAGGGATCGTTCAACAACTGCAACCTGAACCTGATCGTTAACATTACGTGAGCCAAGCGAGAAAAAACACTCCTCTACGTCCATCGCCAATCGCTCTTCAATGGCATATGGCACTGCTTGTACAATCTGACGGTGTTGCTTCGAGGGTACATTTGCGGTCGTAAGCAGGACTTCTTCACCGGGCGCAACAAACACCACGCGCCCGTCAAAAGGCTGCTCAAGGCTCTCATTAAGCTGACTGGCCGGACCAAACCCTTCAGTTTTCTTTCGACCTGAGTGGTCGAATATCAACCATTCAAATTCGTCCTGCCTTAATTTTAAAAACAAGGTATCAGCCATCGGTGTCGTCCTCAGTGACTTGTTCGGGGCGGAAGTTCTTTGAGAAATCACGATAGATAACTTGGATACTTCCATCCAGCGGGTTTCGGTAAAGAACGCTCGTCAAGTAACTGAACCGTGTCTGGTAACGAGCAATAGTTCGAACCTCGAAAAATGTTGATTGTACACCAAGTCCACCACTATTCACGGCAAGGCCGGCAAGTTCTGGAAATCTAAGAAATGACTCAACAGACTCAAAGCCTTTCTCCTGCTCATCTCTATTCTCAGCCAACCTTTCAGCCCCTTCGAGGGACAACTCAGATGCAAGCGATTGCAGAATGTAAGGCGACGCTGTGTTGATATTAATCAGCGTTTGGGCATCCGGTAACGCGGTAAAAAATGGGATGACCTGCTGCAGCACCCCCGGCTCGAACCCGAGTAAGCCTAGCTCGGAAACATCCTGAATCATCGCATTTCCAGTCCTGTACGGCGGCTCATAAACAAGATAAGCATAGTCTTCCGCCCCAGCGGGTCGCGCACTTGTGTCGGCGTCAATCCAGTCCTGTATCCGATCGGACAACAGTGGGTCGGCGCCCACAGCGTTAAGCAGGTTAATCAGCCTTAGTCTCGAAATCCCAACAAGTGCATTTTCACTGGACAATAGATTGATGTTGAACAGACTCTGAAGATCGGTGATCTGCAAATTTACCTCGCCATCTTCAAACTCAAAGTGCAAGTCAGGCTCCGCCCATGCTTCAGTCAGGTAATCCCGATTGTCACCCTCTTCGTGGTCTTCCTGAAGTATCTGACGTGCAAGCTCCTCACCGCCAAGCGCATATTGACCTGCTTGGCCACGGCTCAGAAAGCTTCGCGTGATATGTATGGAACCCTGCTGTTCCTGTACCATCGCAACAGCCATCACCGTCGCAATCGCCACAACTAACAGTACGGTCACCAACGCTACACCGGACTGTTTAGCGTTCATCAGGTTCCCTCTGGTTATCGGCGTTATCTTCACCCAAGTCTTCGGATTCGCCACCCGGTTCGGGTAAATAGGGCTCAACCATCTGGAGCAACCGATAGCTTTCGCCCAGTTCGTTGGTGCTAATGACGACCTCTACCCCAAGGGGGCCGGCCTCCTCCGTTTCATCCAATGAGAATTGTTCATCTATCGATGATTCGTCACCTGAAAATCCGGTCACCCGGAAGTCTGTCACGCCTTCCAGTAGAACCTGAGAAATCGGCTCAGAATCCTCGGCTCGATCTAGCACTTCCCAAAAGTGACGAGTCAGGGTCTCCTCTTCAAAATCAAGACTGTAAGCGACTCTTTGTAACCGACTTCGCTGCCGACCCGCTGGGTTACTCCAACCTCTGCGCGTTAATTGGATAATGTAGTCTTCATCATCAAAAACAATGGCTGGCTGGACTTCGCCATACTCATCCCTTATTCCGCGAGGTGCAAACTGGTTGAAATCACGTTGTATGATCGAATAGGCGAGATTCAGGCCAGTAAAGGCATCTGCACTGGACCGCACCCGCTCATGACTGTCGGCAACCGTTCGCAACATCTGGTATGCACCCAGGCCAAGCGTCGCGAAAATAGACATAGAAACCAGAAGCTCTAAAAGGGTGAAGCCGAGTATTGTCTGTCTCATTTCTTTTTTCACGACGACTCTTTCATCAATATCTACCCAGAAAACCGATTAACCTTGCCTTGGCTTCTTCCTGGTTTTCTCTGTAGACGCTAATCACGATTCGTCGCACATCATCGTTCTCAGTTGTCTCTACGGTTGTCTCTACATCCCAAGATGCGTCATTCATTTCGACCACCTCGCGAGAGGTGCCACTATTGGGATAGTCAGCATCACTGCGGGGTAGCATTCGCAAACTGGTCATTTCATTCTCTGCCAACCACCAGGCTATCGTGCGATCCTCAATCATTCCAGATTGTCTGAGGCTCGTTGTGGTGTTTTTGACCAACGCGACGGACACGACCGAAAACACCACCAGCGCAACCATCACTTCAATCAGCGTGAAACCCAAAACACGTTTCATTGACTGTCCCACACAAACTCACCGTAACCCTCTGACGTCAATGTTTTTGAGGTTTGTTGTGACAAGGATTGTAGGGCTAGCCTAAACGGCGTGTTTTCACCACTGGATAAGATGAGAACAGGCGGTAGGTTTTCACCTAACGAACTAAAATCATCTTTGTCAGCCTCGATAACTAATTTCAGTCCATCCGGTAACGATCTTTCCTGAAAAGGACTTTCAGCGTCTCCCCAGCTCTGACTACCATCATCATACTTCAGGAATTTGTAACCCTCGTCGGTGAGACGAAAGCCAAACTCTGTAGAGTCCAGGATAGACTCCTGACGAGCCATACTAAACAAAAGCTGAAGACGGCGTGTTTCCGTCTCAAACTCTGCGTCTCGTGAAAAAGTCGGCAATCTTGCAACAGTAACCCCTGCCAAAATCGTCACGATCAACAAGACAACCAATATCTCAATAAGCGTGAAACCTTTAGAACTGGGTCGCGCCGTCATTTTCATATGGCATTCGCGGATGTTAAAGCTCGGACAGGAGAATATCAGCGTCTACACCTTCACCGCCTTCCTCGCGATCTGCACCAAAACTGTAAACATCAATAGACCTGCCTTCATTAAAATACAGGTAGGGTTCGCCCCAAGGGTCTTCCGGTAAATTTCCTAGATACCCTTCTTCGCTCCAGTTCTTTGGCTCGGGAAATCCGGAGGGTTCGGTGATCAGTGCCTCTAGTCCTTGGTCAGAAGAGGGATAAAAACCATTATCTAAACGATAATATTCCAGCGCATTGCCGACCTGTTGAACACCCAACTTTGCCGCGGCAGCTCTGGCCTCGTCAGGACGACCTATGACATTAGGAACGATGAGTGCTGACAGCACACCTAAAATAACCACCACGACCATTATCTCGATCAAGGTGAACCCATGGACTGATGCTTTCATGGTTTTTTACACTCCCTAAAGCTGACTTTTAAATAAGTTCGCTGAACCGATAACAAATCTACTAAACGACCAGTTGGTTCAGATTGATGATGGGCAAAAGAATTGCCATTACAATGGTAAACACCGCGCCGCCCATGACAATTAACATCAAGGGCCCAAACAGACTAAGCAAAAGGCTCATTAACAAATCCGCATCCTGTTGCTGGTTTCTCGCGACCCTTGCGAGCATGTCATCCAACTCCCCGCTGGATTCACCTGATGCAACCATATGCAGCATCATTGGCGGGAAGTTACCGCTTTGCTCTAGCGAACCCGACAAACTACTACCTTCGCTTACACGAATAGTCGCCTCAGTTACTTTTAAGCGAAGCCAGGTATTGGAAAGCACCTCGCCTGCAATTTTCATCGCGTCCACCAGAGGAACCCCACTGGAAGAAAGAATACTCAGGGTACTGGCAAATTGCGCGGTATTGGTGCCGCGTGACAACTTTCCTAACAGCGGCATGGCCAGAATACGGCGATCATATCCGAGCAAGGCAGAGGGCACCTGCAGCCACTGACGAATACTCAAAGCCATCACCACCAGCATCACCACAATCACCAACCCGTAAGCAACGATAAAATCACTTGTCGAAATCACCGCGATCGTCAGCCACGGCAGTTGCTGCTCAGATTCCGCAAAAACCTTCACAATGTCCGGCACGACATACCCAAGCAAACCCGCGAGGATCATGATCGTCAGCACAAACAGAATAATCGGATATACCAGCGCCTGCTTAACCTTTGAAGAAGACTCATGTTGAGTTTCGGTAAACTCGGCCAACCGGTTCAATACCAGATCAAGGTGACCCGCAGATTCCCCTGCAGCCACCGTCGCTCTATGCAGGTTAGGGAAAGCCCGTGGATACTCGCCCAAGGCATTCGCCAGAGAGAAACCCTCCATCACCTTGGACCGGACGGTTAACATCATGCTCTGAATCGAAGGTTTTTCACTCTGTTTGGAGACCGCCAGCAGCGCTTCCTCTATCGGCAGGCCGGCGCCTATTAATGTTGCCAGTTGCCGCGTGACCAGGGCTCTTTCGCTGACAGACAAAGTGGGCTTTAGCAGATCCGAGAGGAACCCTACCCTGTCAGCGGAGCCTTTCTTTCGAGTGGGATTAACGTCGAGCGGCGTTAACCCTTTATCGCGAAGCAACTGCCTGACTTGACGAATACTGTCGGCTTCAAGGACGCCCTTTTGCTCGGTACCCTGAACGTTTAACGCCTTGTACTCAAATGCCGCCACCTAACTCGTTTCCATTCTGAAAGCTCTATTCTTGGTCATAAAGGTTCGACATTGCGGTTTAACTCGCAGCCTACTCTTCCATTGTTATCCTAAGGACTTCATCGACGGTGGTCAGTCCTTGCAGCACGCGCGCTCTGCCATCATCCCTGATGCTTGTCGTCTGTCCCTTCACGTGCTTAGCCATGTCAAGCTCTGAAGCGCCGCTATGAATCATGCGCCTTAGCTCATCATCCAGCGACACCACCTCATAGATACCCATTCTTCCCCGATAACCTTCATTAGCGCACGCTTCGCACCCTGCTATTCGGTATATCGTCGGCGGGTTCGACGAATCCGCCTTTAGGAATCCGCATTCGTACTCGTCTGCGGCGTAAGCCTCGCGACAGTGTTTACAAAGCACACGAACTAATCGCTGGGAGACCAAACCTATTAATGAGTTGCTCAGCAAATACGGCTGCACACCCATGTTAGCGAGTCGGGTTACCGCACCGATCGCTGTGTTTGTGTGCAGCGTAGATAGCACCATGTGTCCGGTCAGACTCGCTTGAACCGAGATATCTGCCGTTTCAAAATCACGGATCTCCCCTACCATCACCACATCAGGGTCTTGCCGCAAAATGGCCCTAAGACCCTTAGCAAAAGTCATATCTGCCTTGGCATTTACTTGAGTCTGCCCTATCCCTTCTATGTCGTATTCAATAGGATCTTCCACCGTCAAAATATTCCGGCTTTGGTCGTTGAGTTGGTCCAGACAAGCGTAGAGCGTGGTGGATTTACCGGATCCCGTGGGCCCCGTCACTAATATTATGCCATGGGGCTTTTGCACTAGCGCTGACATGGCCTCCTTGTCACGTGGGCTCATGCCCAGATGCGAGAGGTCACGCATGCCTTCGTGCTTGTCCAGCAAACGCATGACGACCCGTTCACCATTGCTGGCAGGTATGGTCGACACCCTGACGTCGACCTCTTTGCCGCCAATACGAATGGAAATACGACCATCCTGGGGTAGTCGTTTTTCAGCGATATCAAGCTTCGCCATGACTTTAATTCGAGACACCAGCAGCGGCGCAAGCGCACGGCGGGGGCTCACTATTTCCCGCAGGACTCCATCAACCCGGAAGCGAACCACTAACCGAGTTTCGTAGGTTTCGATATGAATATCTGATGCAGCCAGTTTGACCGCTTCGCCGAGCAAACTGTTAATCAGCTTAATAATGGGTGCATCATCTTCCTGCTCGAGCAAATCCCCTGTTTCTGGAATCGCTTCCGCGAGGCTTGACAGGTCTACTTCGTCACCTAAGTCCTCGATCATCTGCATTGCAGCACCCGAGTCGTTCTGGTAGGTCTCAGAGAGGTAACGGTCAAACATCGTCTGGTCAACAAGCCGCGGTGTAATCGCACGCTGACAGACCCGCCTAACTTCCGCGAGAACACCAGCGGTAAGTCCTTCACGAAAGACCAGATCCACCGCTCCAGAGTCTGCTCCAGAGTCTATTGTACCGGGAACAACGATAACCCCATGCCTTTTAGCGAATCCAAAAGGCAGTACCTTAACAACTGACGGATCATTCATGATGTTGAACCATTTTCTCTGGTGTTTGCAGGTTTACAAGCTCTGGCTTTTCGAGCGAGCGGATATCCATCTTTCTATTGTACCCCAACGGCGGATTTTTTTGCGCCAGCTCCCCTAACTTTAAGGGTCCTTATTTGGAATAAAACTTTAATCCTTCTCCCTGCCAGCATACTATAAGCCGTAGTTATCTGCTTTAGTTTTTTAATTCAGTGGCGTGATAAGATTAGCATCGCAACCAACATGATAATTCTACAACCCTACGCAGAACATCATGTTACTCACCAAGCTTCAGATAAAGAAGGATCAGAAACATGAAACTTAGCGACATTGACCTGAACCTATTTGTCGTATTCGACGCCATCTATACTGAAGGTAACCTGACCAGAGCGGGTGAAATAATAGGTATTACTCAACCAGCCGTTTCAAACTCATTGTCCCGGTTAAGAAATCTGTTTGATGACCCCCTGTTCGTCCGGACAGCCGAGGGCATGGTACCTACTCCGGTTGCCCAAAACATTATTGGGGCAGTTAGGCAGGCTTTGGGCCTTATACGCTGTAGCGTGCAGGAAAGTGAATCTTTCGATCCAAAGGTCTCGGATAAACGTTTTCGGGTCAGTATGACCGACCTCAATCAGGCTATTGTCTTGCCGAACCTGTTCAACCAAGTAAAAAAACAGGCTCCTTCGGTCTCAGTCGATTGCTATCAGGTACACCGCCGTGACATGAATATTGAACTCGCATCCGGAAATCTTGACCTGGCAATCGATATTCCATTGACCCCGGACCCCCAGATCAAGCAGACCGCACTCTTTTCACACCCCTACGTCTGCGTAATCAATAAAGACAACGAATTTGTCGGCGATAAACTCGACGTAGAGACCTATTTAAAGCTGCAACACATTCATATTTCTACCAGACGTGGTGGACTGGGCCATGTCGACCTTACACTGGGGAAAATGGGTAAAAAGAGGGACATCGTCCTTCGAACCCAGCACTACCTGTCAACACCAACGCTTGTTGCCAACACCAATTTTGCGTTAACTGTTCCAAAGAGTTTCGCAGAATTTCTGGTCGCAGGGTCGTCTACACGATATCTGGACTTACCCTTTGAAGTACCAAACCTGGAGTCATTCCTTTACTGGCACGAGAGCACAGATCGAGACCAGGCTAACATCTGGATGCGCGAGTTGATCGTTGCCGGCTATAAAGACTAAACGCTCAACACTCAACACTCAACACTATCAAGGTAGAAAACCGCCCCACATGAATTTTATCGGTTCGCATATTCTTTCAGTGTCGCAGTTCCAGCGTGGCGATATCGAGACCGTGTTTAATGTCGCCGACAAGATGATCCCTTACGCTAGCCGCGATCGTGTTACGCGCGTGCTTGAGGGTGCCATATTAGGCAATATGTTCTTTGAACCCAGCACCCGGACCCGGGTCAGCTTTGGCTGCGCCTGGAACCTGCTTGGTGGTGAAGTGCGAGAAACCACCGAGGTCAAAGCATCAGCCCTGGCCAAGGGCGAATCTTTCTATGACACAGCACGGGTTCTCTCCGGTTACAGCGATATGATCGTCATGCGCCACCAAACGGAAGGCTCTGTTGAGGAATTTTCGGCCGCGAGTCGGGTCCCGGTAATTAATGGCGGCGACGGCTCAAACGAACACCCTAGCCAGGCTCTTCTGGACCTTTACACCATACGAAAAGAAATGGAGGGTAGAGGCAAGGCCGTAGATGATCTGCGTATCGCACTGATCGGTGACTTGCGTTACGGTCGTGCCGTTCATAGCCTGTGCAAACTGCTGTCACTTTATAAGAAGATCCACTTCACGCTGGTTAGTCCCGCAGAATTACGGTTGCCAGAGGCTTACGTCAAAGACATCAAAGCATCGGGTCATGTGGTGGTGGAATCAGAAGATCTGCAGGCAGGTATTGCACATGCGGATATTTTGTACGTCACAAGAACACAGGAAGAACGCTTCCCCAGCCAGGAAGAGGCCGATAAGTACAAGGGACTGTTCCGACTGAACCAGACCATCTACACGGAAAACTGCGAACCCAATACCGTTATCATGCATCCGCTCCCAAGAGATAGTCGCGGCGACGCCCGGGAGCTGGACGATGACCTGAATGAAAACCCCAATCTTGCTATATTCAGGCAAACGGACAATGGCGTCGTGATCAGAATGGCTCTGTTTGCCCTTATCCTGGATGTGGCGGACCAGGTAGAGAAATCTGCGAGGGACGTCAACTGGTACACGGCAGGTCGATTCAGGTAGCCATTAGCCGTGTTATAGACATTTCTTAATAACTTTATTGAATTCTAAAGTTGGCTAGCCAGCTAGCATCATCAACGCGAAACGGCTCGAGTAGATCAAACACCTTGGCCCCTTCTTCAAGCAACGTCTCAGTTGTTTTCCTCGCCTCGAAATTAACCCTAACGACAGGTTCTGTCTTTGACCGCCGAAGTGAAAACCTCCAGTCACCAGGCATCGCAAAACTCAAACCGTCGAAATGGTCAATATCAGAAGCCTTGTCGCCGTAGGCTTTAATGATCGAGGCAAACGCCGCATCTACATCCGACAGTGACAGCGTGATCTCTGGCGTACAACAGATCTCGGCCCGCCGTTCCCGGATTAACGACTGAATTGACTCTCCTTTTTCGTCGAGCAATTTGAGTACTGTCAACCACGCGAACATTCCGGAATCGCAACCCAAAAAATCGCCGAAGTAGTGATGACCCGACAGTTCTCCGCCATAAACTGCACCGTACTGATGCATTTTCTGTTTCATGAACGCGTGACCGGTTTCAGCGGGAACCGCCTTGCCGCCACGCCGCTTAATCATCGCTAACGTGTTCCAGCAAAGCTTGGTATCAAAGACGATCGCTCCGCCTGGCTTTTGTGTGAGAAAGTGATCAACAAGAAGTCCCACCAGGTAATAAGTCGGAATCAACTCTCCGGAGCCATCAAAGCAAACACATCGATCGCAGTCACCATCCCAGGCAACGCCAAGGGAAAAACCCCCGCCACGCATAAACCCGCGCATCTCCTCTGCCAAGCGAGGATTAGCAGGATCTGCACCTTGTTCGGGAATAGGCCCTGGCGATTTTCTGAACCAGGTAACCGGCAGCTCAAACTCTGTTGCGACCAGTTCCGCCATGGTCGCCGCCGTACCGTTTAGTCCATTAAGCGCAACTTGACCACCGCGAAGGTTTTCAGCCGTAAAATGCTGCTTCAAAAAGGTCAAATAAAGAACATGATAATCAACCCGCGACAAAGACCCCCTGGCAGCACGATGACGATAATGACCTGACATCAGACGTTTAAGGTCCGACAGACCCCTGTTATGACTAATCGCCTGGCCGTTTTTCAAAACACACTTTAGGCCATTGTAGTTTGCAGGGTTGTGGCTTGCGGTTACGACAATAGCAGCGTCGATCTCAGGCATACCAGAAGCAAAGTACCCTAGTTCAGTTGGACAAAGACCAATATCGACAACATCGATGCCGATCGACACCAACGCCTCATTTAACGCATCCTGCAAGGATTGGCTGGAGCTTCGCATGTCACGTCCGGTCGCAACTTTCCCGGTCAAGCCAAAATACCCGACGAATGCATGCGCGAAACCTTCGACAAACTGCTCGTCGATCTCGTCCGGATAGATGCCGCGAACATCACCCTCACGAAACGCCTCGAATCGATTATTCATTTTGCAGGTTTTCCTGACGCAGCAAGATTGTCGTTATTAATGCGGAATATCCTTAATGATACAAAAAATAACAACCATAGATCACCCTCAGCAGCAGGCTATTTTAGCTGACTGTTATCGAACACCAGCCAATGATTTAATTGAATCGCTTACCTGTTTCAAGGCTGTTTCTGCTTACGGATATGGGTAACAACCCTGACGATATAATACGCCGATGGAAAATCACTTACGAACCAATTCCGACGCCACTGACTTTGGCGTTCAACCCACAGGGCGGTAAAACTCTAAAAGAAGCGACACGCTTGAACAAGATGACACCAGCGCGTGTTTTGCTTATCCTTCACGACCACATTAGTACTTAAAGAGAACTCACATGATCTACAACAGCATACTGGATACCATCGGCAACACGCCTGTTGTAAAACTTAATCGTATTGCGCCTGCCAACCACACGATCTACGTCAAGGTAGAGTCCTTCAATCCTCTTGCTTCCGTTAAAGACCGGCTTGCCATTGCAATTATCGAAGACGCGGAACGTCGGGGAACACTGACCCCCGGCCAGACAGTTGTAGAAGCGACTTCGGGCAACACGGGCATCGCCCTAGCGATGGTTTGCGCGGTAAAGGGCTACCCATTCGTGGCTACCATGGCGGATTCCTTTTCCATTGAGCGCCGCAAAATCATGAAGGCTCTGGGCGCCAAAGTAGTCCTTACTCCCGCAGCGGAAAGAGGCTCTGGAATGGTGAAGAAGGCCGAAGAGCTTGCTGAAAAACATGGTTGGTTTTTGGCCAGGCAGTTTGAAAACGAAGCAAACCCTGCGTATCACAGAAACACTACAGGCCCTGAAATACTCCGAGACTTTGCTGGCAAGCGTCTCGACTATTTTGTCAGTGGCTGGGGAACCGGCGGCACTATTACCGGCACCGGTGAAGCAATCAAAATGGCAAGACCTGAGACAAAAATCGTTGCAGCAGAGCCAGAAAATGCTGCCTTGCTTTCAGGTAACGAATGGTCACCCCACAAGATCCAGGGTTGGACACCGGATTTTATTCCTGGCGTTCTTAACAAAGATATCGCTGACGAAATCGTTCCTGTTGCCGACGATACCTCTATTGCCAATACGCTTAGACTTGCTAGCGAGGAAGGTATATTTGTCGGGGTTTCTGGTGGTGCTACCTTGACAGCCGCGTTAGCTGTGGCGGAAAACGCACCAGATAACAGCACTTTTCTGGTCATGCTGCCTGATACGGGTGAACGTTACCTGTCAACGCCACTATTTGCAGGCATCAGCGAAGGCTCAGATGAAGATACCCTGTAGAGGGTTTTTGCAAAGCACTAATTACGCTGGATGAGACTTCGCACAAGCTTCACTTTCAGCGGCTTCTGCATGAGATAGAGGACTCTTTATTAAATGAAGTTGAGGACTCTTTATTAGATAAGGTTGAGGACTCTTTATTAAATGAGGTTGAGGACTCTTTATTAAATGAAGTTGAGGACTCTTTATTAAATGAAGTTGAGGACTCTTTATTAGATAAGGTTGAGGACTCTTTATTAAATGAAGTTGAGGACTCTTTATTAGATAAGGTTGAGGACTCTTCTTAAACTCGCATAAAAAAGCCCCGACTAGCGGGGCTTTTTAGCGCAGATTTACTTCCTAGGACTTTTACTTGTTACAAAAGGGCATCAAGCTCTGGGACCGCTTTGAACAGGTCAGCGACCAACCCGTAGTCAGCGACCTGAAATATCGGCGCGTCCTCGTCCTTGTTAATCGCAACAATGACTTTACTGTCCTTCATACCAGCAAGATGCTGGATCGCACCGCTGATACCAACGGCGATGTAAAGGTCAGGCGCCACAATTTTACCCGTCTGGCCTACCTGCATATCATTAGGCACGAACCCAGCATCAACTGCCGCCCGAGATGCACCCATGGCTGCACCCAGCTTGTCTGCGACTGATTCAAGTAATGCAAAATTCTCACCGTTCTGCATACCACGACCACCTGAAATGATGATCGAAGCGGCGGTCAGTTCAGGCCTCTCAAGCTTGACGATTTCGTCCCGCTCCCAGGTCGTAAGGCCTGTTTCCGTGGCAATATCAACAACCTCAATCGACGCACTACCACCTTCGGCAGCAACAGGATCAAAAGCCGTACCACGAACCGTCAGGACCTTGATTGAGTCACTTGATTGAACTGTCGCGATACCGTTACCCGCATAAATTGGACGCTCAAAAGTATCTTCACTAACGACAGCAGAGATGTCTGAGATCTGGGCTACATCAAGGAGAGCAGCGACTCGTGGCATGAAGTTCTTACCGGAGGTCGTTGTTGCTGTCAGGATATGTGAGTAATTAACGCCCAGTTCTACAACAAGTGCTGCAACATTTTCTGCCAGCGCATGTGCATACGCCGTATTATCCGCAACCAGTACCTTGCTGACACCTGCAATTTTTGCTGCAGCCTCACCCGCTGCTCCACAATTCTCACCCGCTACCAACACTTCAATATCACCACCGATAGCAGCAGCGGCAGCCACTGTAACCAGCGTTGAAGCCTTGATTGTCTGATTGTCGTGGTCTGCTACTACTAAAATACTCATGAGATCACCTTCGCTTCGTTCCTGAGTTTATCGACCAGCTCTTCAACTGACTCAACGATAATACCGGCCTTGCGCTCTGCGGGAGGGGTTACCTTTAGCGTCTTAACCCTTGGCGCGACGTCCACACCAAGGTCTGCAGGTGTGTAGGTATCGATTGGCTTTTTCTTTGCCTTCATAATGTTAGGCAAAGAAGCGTAGCGCGGTTCATTCAATCGAAGATCTGTCGTTACGATCGCCGGTAGTTTCACTGTGATCGTTTCAAGTCCACCATCGATCTCACGCGTCACTGTCGCCGTTCCATCACCAATAACCAACTCTGACGCAAAAGTCGCCTGTGACAGACCCGCAAGCGCAGCGATCATCTGACCCGTCTGACTGTTGTCATCATCGATGGCCTGTTTACCAGTAATAACTAGCCCCGGCTGTTCCTTTTCGATCAGAACCTTCATCAGCTTGGCAATCGCCAGCGGCTGCATGATTTCGTCGCTTTCAACCAGAATCCCGCGGTCTGCGCCCAGCGCCAAAGCAGTTCGAATCTGCTCCTTACAGGCACTTGTGCCAATAGATACCACAACAACTTCTTCTGCCGTTCCGGCTTCTTTAAGACGTACAGCCTCTTCAATTGCAATTTCATCGAAGGGGTTAACGGACATCTTCACATTATTCAGGTCAACGCCGGAGTGATCGGACAACACACGCACATTCACGTTGTAGTCGACAACACGCTTGACAGTTACAAGGACTTTCATGTATTTCCTCTATTCGCGTAATAATTAATCGGGCCCGGTGAGAATTCCCGGGTACCAGATAGGCCAGATTTCAAAAGCGCGTATTCTGCCGGTTAATGCCACTATAATCAATAGTGAGAACCTGCACAATTTTAACTATTTTTCTATAAAATCAGTACTTTAACCGCCGAACCAGTAAAGAAAACATCCCGCTTAAGTTTCTTTAGCGCCCTTCTTTCCTTACAATGGACCTTTCTCGATTTAACCTACTTTTAAGGAGATACCAACATGGAAAGAGAATCCATGGAATTCGACATGGTCGTTATTGGCGGAGGCCCTGCAGGGCTCGCCACCGCGATCCGTTTTTCCCAACTCGCTGCTCAGGCAGGTGACGAATTCACGGTTTGTCTCGTCGAAAAGGGTTCTGAGATAGGTGCGCATATTCTTTCCGGCGCCGTCATTGAACCTCGCGCATTGAATGAGCTAATCCCAGACTGGAAAGAAAAAGGCGCCCCACTCAATAATCCCGTAACCGAAGACGACGTCTACTACCTGATCGATGAAAAACAGGGCATGCGAGTGCCTGGCATCGCGGTTCCGAGGGCTTTGCATAATTCCACTGAAAGTCATGCAACCAGCCTCGGTAATCTTTGTCGCTGGCTAGGTGAACAAGCAGAAGAACTAGGGGTCATGTTATTTCCAGGCTTTGCTGCAAGTGAGGTTCTCTATAACGAGGACGGCTCGATTAAAGGCGTTGCCACCGGCGACATGGGTATTAGCGCATCAGGTGAGCAGAAGGGTACTTTCCAAGCTGGTTACGAACTGCATGCTAAATACACCGTATTCGCCGAGGGTTGTCGCGGCCACCTGGGTAAACAGGTGATGGAGAAGTTTGACCTGCAGGCGGATTCTGACACACAGCACTATGGTATTGGTTTTAAAGAAATCTGGGAGATCGATCCAGAAAAGCACATACCGGGAAAGGTCATGCATACTGTTGGATGGCCCCTTGGTCATTTCCCAGGCCAGACACTTGGCGGATCCTATGTATATCACCTGGAAAATAATCAAGTAGCCCTGGGGCTGATTATCGATCTGGGATACAGCAATCCACACTTTAGTCCGTTCGATGAATTCCAGCGATTCAAGCAACACAAAATTATCAGGCAGTTCCTGGAGGGCGGGAAAAGAGTTTCCTATGGCGCCCGCGCAGTAGTAAAGGGTGGTCATCAAGCGCTACCTAAACTGATCATGCCAGGGGGATTACTTGTCGGTGACGACGCAGGGTTCCTGAACAACCTGAAACAAAAGGGCTCACACACAGCGATGAAGTCAGGCATGTTGGCCGCAGAGGCCGTTTATGCCTCCGTCAAAAGTGGCTCGACAGGCGGCGAAGAACTTGATGGTTACGTAACGGCCTATGAGAACTCTTGGTTGTATGAAGAGCTCTATACTGCTCGAAATATCATGCCACTGCAGCACAGGCTCGGATTATTTATGGGGGCCGCTGCTGCGTGGGTCGATCAGTACATTTTCCGTGGCAGATTGCCTTTCACGCTCAAGGATCCGACCCCGGACCACGCGCGCCTGAAACTGGCTTCCAAGTCCAAAAAGCCTAATTATCCAAAGCCGGATGGGGTCCTATCTTTTGATAAATTGTCGTCCGTATTCCTGACAGCGACCAATCATGAAGAAGACCAGCCATGTCACTTGCAATTGCGTGATCCTGATATTCCGATTAACACCAACCTGCCCCTTTTTGACGAACCCGCGCAGCGTTACTGCCCTGCCGGGGTTTATGAAGTGATGGAGGAAGAAGATGGTTCGAAGCGGTTCCAGATTAATGCGCAGAACTGTATTCACTGCAAGACCTGCGACATTAAGGACCCTTCACAGAACATCAACTGGGTAGTACCGGAAGGTAACGGCGGCCCTAACTATGGCAACATGTAGTCGGTAACCCCTAACAGGCCTAGTAACTGCTCTGCCTTGGGTTTATCCCGATTGCCGCCCAGTAACAACACCTGTCCTGCCTGCTCGTCAAACTGTTTGACGAGCAGGTAATTCACCCGCTCGTGCCGCAAGTGACAGTGCTCCACCATATCCATTCCTTTCTCAAATGTGCCACGAACGCCAGGTAAACCCGACATCACATCATGATGATCCGTCAACGTTGCGATCGGCCAGCGGAGTTCATCTAGATTGATTTCGTGGGAACGTAAATGGCTTAACCCGGGTTGAATTTCACCACCGGGCACAACGTCAAGGTCTCGCAGATACTCCTCAAGGTCGCCCTCCCTTAGAAAATACCCTCCGGGGAACGGCGCTTCGATATACCTGAGAGAGTAGAGATACCAGTATCCATCTAACTTGCCGATTGGAATATCCCAGCCGCAAGAGGATACCACCCCTTTCTGCCAGCTAAGCACCTCCTCACGAGAAATTTCACCCGTAAGAAGTGCCGTGATGATTTTCTGCAGATCCTTCTTGCGGGGAGTCTTGATGAGCAACATCGGGTCAGGCCGGCAGCATCGGGAAGAAGCTTTCATGACTCCAGACGCCCAGCCATTCGCCTTCCAATGTCGGATGTTTACCGGGGATCATCAGGTCTGCCAACTGATAGTACACATTCCTGTTCAGCCTGCCTTCCATACCATCGCGAATCACGACGTAGGGAATCCACTCTTCCCCATCTTGGGTAATCCTAAGCGGATGTTCATCGTCAACCGGAATCACCTCTCCCATGTCTGTTGTCATCTGCAGGCAAGTAGCCATCCCCTCACCCGTAACACTCATCAAGACTACCTGGAAGGGGACGTCATCTACTGTGATGCGGCACTTTTCGACCGGCGTCACCAGATAATATTCATCACCGTCGCGCCGAAGCACAGAAGCAAACAGCCGAACCAGCCTTGGTCGCTTAATGGGCGACTCAAGATAATTCCACACGCCCTCTCTAGAAACCACTATGTCTATGTCTCTTTCAACGTCGGGATGCCAAAGGTGAACGGGGGGATGCTCGTTTTCCTGAACCTTTCCCAGTTCGGACATAAGAGAATACGGTAATTCAGGATGACTCATTTTTCTCTGATCCTTAATCTGTTCTCAGGGCCGCCTAAGTTTCACCGACCGGCACGCGTAGTTGTACAAACAGGTTCACGCGTTGTTTGAGCTGTGTCCCATCATTGCTACACTGACGCCATAAGCGACACCGATCGTATTTTGTGACGCAGTAGTAGCAATATGTTTGCAATGACTTTCCTTGTGATGTTATCACGGGGAAAAAGGGATTCATTCCGAAGAACCCTGTACAAAGGGGCTCAACAGAAGGCCCTAGCTATCAGCTACTGCTTTCGGGTTATTAGCCATGCTATAAATGCTGGTAAAACACGTGCAGTATTACGTCGAAACAGAGAGAACCGTGAGAAATAAGTGCCACGATCAATAACACCAATCCCCTTAAATTATGCGGACTTCAAACCCTTCGGTGAGGTCATCCAAGCTGACGATGCGAAAACAAAATCAATCAACCAAGGCAACACCACACGCTACCATGATCTGGCCAAGCTGGACTTGTCTGCCGACGGCGGAAAGCCTGGCCTCAATATCTTCAGATCGAAGCCACTACCGCAACCCATCATTCTGGAACTAATGGAGCGTCACCCACTAAGTAGCCAGGCGTTTTACCCATTGGGGAATGCTCCTTACCTTGTGATAGTTGCACCGCCGGGCGAACTAAACCCGTCCGCCATCGTTGCATTTCTTGCGCAGCCCGACCAGGGCGTGAACTACCAAAAGGGAACCTGGCATCACTACAGTTTGGCATTGGGAAGTGTTTCCGACTTCCTTGTCGTCGATCGAATCTCGGACGATGAAAACTGTGACGAAGTCAGATTAACCGGTGAAGATAGAATAAAAATAGATCTAGGCAGCATAAACCTGTGAACTTTCTGGATGCCTTTTTAATCTCGTACAGTGACTCATCGTTCACTAACCCTCACGAGGTCGTAAGACCCGATGAACCGGCAGAATGTACCGGTAACTTTACTCATATGGGGGCCAAATACTGGGGATTCGAAACTGCAAGGCACAAGGCAACCAGCCTGAATGACAATAACGGATTCAGCTTTAACGATGACGCCTATCACTGGATACATATCGGGCTAAAGCAACGTGCAGCGGTATCGCGAATAAGTATCAGTACAAAATGGTTTACCGGTAATCAGGTGCCTGAAGTTGCCATCGAACTGGTTGATGACCAGGGCCGCACTGAAGTCGTCACGCGAACACCTTTATCACCGGACGCGGAACACACTTTTGACATAGAACCCACCGAAGGCCGTGAATGTCTGGTTCGGTGCTATCACGAAGGCGGTATTGCCAGAGTCAACCTGTTCGGTCAAAGCCAGCCCGGTGAAACCAGCCGGATTAACCTGCTCGAGCAGACAACTATCTCTCATGTGTCTAACGAACACTATGGGAAACCACGTGATGCTGTGACAGGAAACCGAGAGGTAGATTATATGCTGGGTTGGGAGTCGGCCAGGATAGGGTTTGGTGAGCACGCCTTGTTCCATCTGGATAAAGCTCACGCTGTTTCAGAAATTATCGTAGATACCTATCTACACCGATTAAACCCCCCGCTTAGCTGCCACATTTTTGGCATCAATCTACCAAACGACAATAGACTGGCAGAAATCTGGCAGCGGCGACCATGCTGGAAGATCGAATTCGCCGACGGGCTTCAGGTCATACCGGTCGACTTTACGACCTATATGCAGGGAAAGTACTATCGGGAAGAGCCGACTGATGACCCATCGATGTTCACGATCACATTGGCAAACCAGTATCCCGACATTTGGAAACCACTGGTATCATTTGGCCGTCTGCGCGCGGATACCTGGCACCGGTTCAGGGAGATAGAGCATCAGGACCCTGTAACACACATACTTTACAGCCATTACCCCAATGGCGGGATCCACGGGCTGAAAGCCTACGGGGTCGGCGCCCCCAGCTGATCTAACCAGTCCTTACGGGAAGCCTCGTCAATAAAACTGCTGCGGATGCTATTAACAGCCAGCAACCGCGCTGCTTCCCTCGTTAAACCCAGCTCGCGATGCAGCGCGTCGAAGTTATCCAACAGGTAACCCCCAAAATAGGGCGGATCGTCAGAGTTAACACTGACATTTAGACCCCGCTCCAGCATTTGGCGGATAGGGTGATCGACCATGTTCTCAAAAACACGTAACCGGACGTTTGATAATGGACAGACTGTCAAAGGCGTTTTTTCCCTAACTAACCGCTCAACTAACGCTTCGTCCTCCAGGCAGCGCACGCCATGGTCTACTCGCTCCACTTTCAGTTGATCAAGGGCATCAACAATATAGGCCGGGGGCCCCTCTTCCCCCGCATGAGCAACCAGCCGATAACCTTGCTCTCCAGCAGCCGCATACACTCGCTCGAACTTTCCTGGGGGGTGACCAAGCTCGGCACTGTCCAAACCAATCGATAATATCTGGCTTTTAAAAGGTTCAGCAGCTTTCAGCGTCTCAAACGCGCTCTCTTCTGGCAAGTGTCTCAGAAAGCACATGATCAAAGAAGATGACTGTCCCCATTGACGTTTCGCCTCGTCCATCGCCTGACTAAACCCAGACATAAACACCTGAAAGCTAATGCCCCGTTCGGTATGCGTCTGCGGGTCAAACATCATTTCTGTGTGGACGATGCCCTCATCACGACATCTTTCAAGATAGCGAAACATCAACGAATAGAAATCATCTGTATCGATGAGCACACTTGCACCCAGATAGTAAAGATCAAGAAAACTCTGCAGGTCTTCAAAGTCATAGGCACGCTCGACCTCCGCTGCACTCGAATAAGGCAGATCAATCTGGTGCTGTTCAGCCAAGTTCATTAGCATTGCGGGTTCCAATGTTCCTTCAATATGCAAATGCAACTCTGCTTTCGGCAAAGACCTGACGTAATCAACAAACTCGCTCATTCAACCAACCCCCTACTCAATGGTCGGGATAGTGTCTTCATACTGAGCCCAATTTTCTAAAAGCTCATCCACGACTCTAGACGCGACGATGTATCCCGACTCAACTGCGATCTCAAGACCCGCGTATTTGTATCCTTGGGTTTCTTTAAGCAAGTTCTCAGCCGCCGTCCGCGTTGGTGGCTGCATCGTAAAGTTACTACCCATTCGAAGCACCATAAAGCGATCTTTATCTGCCAGGCCAATCTTATCCAGCCAGGAAATCGACAGATACGAACCCGTATCTTCCATTGCAGAAGTCACCATATTACCTTTACCCTCGCTCCAGTATTCCACAAGTTGATTGGCCCAATCATTAAGCAGCGCGCCATGCCAAAAGGTTAAGGCAGCAATATGATCACCCTTGATGACCTTAGGCTTGCCCCGGGCATTTGGGTGCTCCGTATAGAGATCCCTTTCAAGTTGCACACTGGGGTCGTCCGGTAATTCAATATCTTTGGTAAGCTGATAGGCCCATTCCGTCAGCCCGGGGTTAAGTCGGTACATCTCGCCACTGGGTTCAGGTTTCTTGGGATCAAAAGGACGGGTTGTATACCTTGGAAAATAGCCGAACGGCCAGTCTTCAGGGATTTCTCTCGCATCAATGTGATGACCAAGATCTCCATCAACGAGATATTCCGCCCAGGCAGCCGACCCGACAGTTGCATCTTCAGGATCAATACCCGCAATGCCAACCGTCAGCCAGTAGGCTTTCGACAGGTCAAAGCGCGGGTCCATCCCTACCGCCATGGTTGCTGCCGCGGCCCTTGCGGTGCCAATGCCGGTCACCATAACCAGCAACCCCTTCTCACTGTTGTAGTGCAGGTCCTTGTAACCATGGAACGGCAGAATCTCATCAAACTGTCGTCGTTCTTTCCACAGCTGGAATTCTCCCGCTCGGTCACCGGTATCATCACCAATTTCGAACAGGGTCACCACGACCACTTTGACTGGTCTGGGTTTTTCTTTTTCAGTTTCCTCGACGCTAACCTCACCATCTGGGGCGCCGCAGGCGAACAGCATAAAGACGATCGTTAAACTAATGACTCGTACCAGCATTTTTTACTCCATTTTTCTATGGCTCAACTTGATAACACTCACCCTAACCGCCTTTAACGCGCAAAAAAAAGGGCAGCTAATGCCGCCCTTTTTCACACTGTTGTCCAGCTACCTTATGCCCTTATCGGCATAAGCGCTTCTAGAACTTGTACTGGAACCGCGCGTTGAAATGCCTTGGTAGCTCAGGCAAAACAATTGTGCCGCCAAACAGGTTGGGAAAGTTTGAACGAAAATACTCTTCATCAGTGATGTTCTTGCCACTTACGCTAACCATCCAATCCTCAGTCTGGTAAGACACACCTAAATTGACCAGCGTATATTCGGGTAACATCACCGCATTAGAATAACCTGAGGCCACTTCGTCTACATCGACAATAGATCCATTGACGGTCCAGCCGTTGCCAAAGTCGTATGTACCGGTCATTGAGTAGATATTTTCAGGCATACCCGCTCGTCTGGAGCCACTGGCAATGTTGCTGATGTTTCCACCTAGCGTGCCACCGTAGAGCAAGTCACACGGGATACCCTGCAAATCGTCACAGCCAATAAAGCTAAATCGGCGGCCATTTTCCTCTGTGCTTAAATTCGTCACCTCGATATTTGTGTAGCCGAACGTGAGCAGCAGCTTTTCGTTCACAACCCATCGTACTTCAACCTCAGCACCTTCAGTCTCTGTTGTCTGGTTCGTTACGATAGACTGCGCCGAGAAGTCTGTTCGCTCCTGCCTGTAAAGCGAAACGCCAAAAAACAGCGCATTGTTCAGCAAGCTACCTTTCAAACCCACTTCCTGAAGCTCTGATTCATCAAAAATGCCGCCGCTAGTGATGTTGCTAGTCACCGCTTCCGCACCCTGACCTACAATCATCGTTGCTTGCGTTGAAGCGGTGATGTAAGGAATAAGGCCATTGTCGAACTCGTAACTAAGGCTAGCTGTCCAAGAGACGCCATCAACATCATCGCTGGCTTCGCTGTTTTCACAACCCGCGACAGGACAAAAGTTATTGGAACTCGCGAACAGTAATTTGTCGACTGGTTGCTTACTTTCAACATCAATCGTGTCATATCGAACACCCAGCAACACACTTAAACCATTGTCGAATACGAAATCACCCATCACAGCGAAGCCGAGATCCGTATAGTCGCCGACATAGTATTCGGTGTAGTCATCATCGATCTGGGTCGACAGAAGACGCTTATCTAGCGCCGTAGACCGCTGCGTCAGGTCACGCCGGTCAAAATACTCGTTCGTGTAATCATCACCGTGTTCAAAATCAGTGTGCCGAATAGACGGAGAAATCTGAACTGAAGCGGTCATATTATCCATAGGGAAGGTCTTAGAAATGACCAACTTGTCTTCGATAACCCAGCTATCGTGAAACTGAGAGAATCCGTAAGCATTCTCATTGAGATTATCGTACTGCTCATAGAACAACTGATTCTTAAACTCCCAGCCGCTATCCGTGGTCACGATTACGTCGAAATAAAGCGTGGTCACCGTGTTTTCAAGCCTATCTTCTGGAGCAACGAGCACATTGTTGCCACTGATTTTTCCAATACCTGGGTTTTCCAACGCGAGTGCAGAAAGGTCGCCGGTCAAAATCTCCAGGAAGCCAATGTCGTCTGTATTGCCTGGTAGCAATTCACCACCGTTCGCGCCTTGGTTTATGAAGTCGAAGCGGAATGGATTGAGATTAGTGAAACCGTCTCCATCCGTGTCAAATTCCTGATGAGAAATACGCCCGTCGCCATCTGTATCAAGCGGCTGAGCGGTACCTGTAACGTAGGTTCCGTTGTCAATCAGGTCTTGCGTCAAACGGTTCCAACCGGCAATCTGGTTGCCCGAGAAGTCGTGCCACATGCCACCAAACTGAATCCGGACGTTGTCGTTGATATCCATGTCAAATGACATTTGTAACAGGTTCTGGTCGACAGCCGAGTTATCGTAGTAACTGCCTGAGTTTTCCACTTCTCCGTAGATGTCATAACCAAACTCCCGACCACCCAACTTACCTGGGCCACCAATTTCAGCGGTTATCACTGATTTATCCCAACTGCCGGTTGAAAAAGAAAGCGCACCGGTTGGTTCCGAAATGAACTGACCTGTTTCTTCAATTCGAGATGACTTCGGGTTGAAATTCAAATAACCGCCAATCTTTGAGGGACCGTAAATCGGTGATGCTGGACCACGCACCACATCAATTCGATCAGACGCACCAATCGGTGTCGGATAGTTACCAGGGTTATCCAGACGACGAACGCCCCTGAAATATGTCTCTCCAGGTGTCCCTCGAACATCAAGTCCACCAGCAACCCCAAAAAATGACTGTGTAAAAGTACCCGGCGCTACAGCAACCAGGTCATCAATATCGGTCATGTTGAACCGTTCCAGCATTTCTTCCGAAATGGTGGACACTGAACGTGGTGTTTCAAGAATAGATTTGTTGAACCCGAATACGGATTTAACATTTTCCCCTGGCAGGCTGCCAAGATCACCCTTGACGACTATTTCCTCCATTGCCCCTGCATGGCTGGATAGCCCTGCCGACAAGATGGCGCAAGCAATAACGTTTTTAGTAAAGCTCGTCTTTCTAAGCTTCATTAATTGACTCCCCGATGTTGATCAAAATTATGGTGGTAACCTTCAAGGCCACCGATCTAGATTAAATGCCAGTCTTCTTCGATAAAGAAAGCAGTGCACGCGTTTTTAACAGTAGTTTGGTTATTATAACGACTCGCTCGAGTCCCCTACTCGTACTGAGCTTATCGATCGTCCTAATATTGCGGGCGAGTATTATCACAAATTGCTAACCGTATGTGCACCCTTAAGACTTACAAATATCGTAACTTCTGCAGATAAATAGCCTTTTTGGTGCACTTTGTGCGTTAAAATCGGCAGCGCCTGAACTTGAAGCCCTTATTTCAAACTCACTGATACGTTTTCGAAAGGTTTCAAGCAGATCTTCCCTGACTGATTCGTCGACAAAGGCATACCGCAGGGAATTCTCGCTAAGCAATTTGATCTCAGCCCAAGAAAGGTTGAACTCGGTAACGGCCACATAAAACTCGTCAGTCATGGTTGAATCCCACATACCCCGATCATCCGTCGCGAGCGCCACCGGTATGCCTATCCGAAGATACTCTGGAAAGGGGTGGCGGCTGAAGTCTGCGTAATACTCAAGCATCAGGTTGCTTATCAGACTAATTTCGACCATGTACGGCCCATGCCGCATGAGTCGCATCGTATCATGATCGGTGATCAGGTTGCTGCCATGCCCAATCCTGTCAGCGCCCAGGAGCAAGGTATCTCGTATGTGGTAATTCGGTTCATCAACCTCCCCCGCATGAATAGACAATCGAACATTATTGTATTCATGTCGAAGTTCCCTCAGGGTCGATAGAAACCTCAGTGGATATCCCTTGTCATTATCTTCCCGACCGACCATATTAACGGCGACATAGGGCTCATTCTCTGATACAAACCGATACGCCTCTTGAAGTGCCTGCTCTGCATTGGGGAGAAATCTCAATATTGCCTGCTGGAAGCGATACGTCATGCCCGTTGCCTTGACATCCGGTTTGGCAAGCCTAGCTCGCAGAATCGCCGCGACGTCATCTGGCGGGATCGGCGTTCCGTCGGGCTTTGTATACCCAAATCCCGAGACCTGCGGCTCTAAATAGATCAGGCCTTCATCTGCAAAGGCCTGAAAATTCCTTTGGATCAGGTCACCTCGCAGGTACGGGTTCGCCGTCAGGTCTCCAAGTCGTTGCCAGTGGGTTTCAAAGAATTCCTCCCTACCTTCATAGGGCTTATCCAGCCGAATAGCGTTCATCCAGGCCGCTTTCTGTTTGTCACTTAGCTTGGCAAGTGGCAGGTACTCATCGCGTTCGCATGATGGTAACGCCTGCCAACTGTGCTGCACGATGGTTTGAAACATCAGATGGTAGGGCGTTGTTTTAAAGCTCTGCCAGCCATGTTCACGGCAGTTATTTAACTTAACCTTGGTGTAATAAAGGTACCCATCGGCTTTCGCCGCAAGGGCCAGCTCAAACCACCATTCAGAGAATCCGGATCCGGACATATGCAGATGAAGATCTCCGCCTTTGGGCATTTCATAGAGAAACTGGTGGAGCTGCTCTTTTGTTGCCTCATCCTTAAAGTCTTCGAACCAGTCAGCCGACGCGCCCTCTGACAAAACGAACAGCCACAGGAATAGGACGAGACATTTTACATTCACTTTGCTATCTCCTGACCGGTGCCGGCACCCCAGGAATATCGGAGCCGATGACCTCATATTATATTAGATCGTCACCTATCAGGGCTAGTACAATTATCAACATGTGGAACCAGGACAGCACTGATGAGTAACGACTACCCCAGGGATATGATCGGATATGGCGCAACCCCACCCGGGGCCAACTGGCCAGGGGGTGCCCGGCTCGCCCTTAGCTTTGTCATCAACTACGAAGAAGGTGGCGAGAATAACATTCTGCACGGTGACCCGGCATCAGAGACGTTTCTTTCTGAAATCGTTGGCGCCAAGCCCTATGAAGCCCGGCACATGAGCATGGAATCAATGTACGAATATGGCAGTCGTGCCGGTTTCTGGCGTTTGCACCGCTTGTTTCAACGTCATCAATTGCCCGTCACTGTCTATGGCATCGCCATGGCAATGGAACGAAACCCCGACGTCGTCAGCGCGATGCTGGAAGCAAACTGGGAAATCGCTTCACACGGATATCGGTGGATCGACTACCAGTTTGTGTCTGAAGAGACAGAGCGGGAACACATGACCAAGGCCATTGATATTCACGAACGGCTGACGGGTAGCAAGCCCCTTGGCTGGTACACCGGCCGCGATAGCCCAAACACCCGTAAACTGGTTCTGGAACATGACCACTTTCTTTATGACAGCGATTCCTATGCTGATGACCTGCCCTATTGGCATCAACATCAGGGGGGGAACCATCTGGTCATTCCCTACACCCTTGATAATAATGATATGAAGTTTGTTGCGCCCCAGGGGTTTAACGCCGGCGACCAGTTTTACACTTATCTTAAAGACAGTTTTGACATCCTTTACGCAGAAGGCGGCAGGATGATGAATGTCGGCCTGCATTGCCGTGTTGTCGGCAAACCCGGTCGGGTCGCCTCACTGGGGAGATTCCTGGAATATGTTGCAACGAAACCGGATGTCTGGATCACTCGCAGGATGGATATCGCTAATCACTGGCATCAGCATCACCAGACGGTATAACGAATTCCAGTACCAGTGCTACCAGCGCCCCGGTGGAGACCGGGAACTGAAACAAAATGACAATCTCTGGCGACAGATCAGGCACCCGATCTACAGACATTGAAATGACGTATCCCAATACAATCGCTAGCACCACGACGGTCCAGTCCCGGGCTTTTGGCTGAGCCATCTCAACAACCCGAAATCCGGAAACGACAACCAGCATAAACATTAATAACGTGGCACCAAAAATCACCTCCGACGGAATACGCTGAAATACCGCTGTAAAGATTGGCAAGCAACCCAATATCAACAGAAAGCCGGCCACGTAGTTACCAACGTATCTACTACAGACACCGGTTAACCTGATTACGCCATTGTTCTGACTAAAGGTCGTACTGGGAAATGTACAAAACAGAGCAGCCATAAATGAGCTCAAGGCCTCCGCCATAATGCCGCCACGGATACGCAACCAATAGTTGGGTGTCCCTGTTTTCTTCTCGGACAGGTGATTGGTCGCTGTGATGTCTCCTATCGATTCCATCGCTGAAACTAGAAAAATGGGCATGATCAATACCATCACCTGGAGGTTTACAGTCAGGGGGTAGCGCCAAAACTCGGGAATAAACAGAATGTTGCCTTCGGTAACCCCTGAGAAATCAGCAAGACCCATCTGAAGCGCTGCCAGAATACCAATTATTAGACCAATTGTGATGCTGCTCAAACGCAGCCAAACCCAGTGAAGGTTAGCGACAACCGCAATAACGGCAAAAACCACCCCCGCCAGCACAAGATGCGAGACCCCGGAACCCTCCAACCCACCAGCAGCATTAAAAGCACCCCACAGGTTTTGCAAGGTCGCTTGAATGAGTGACAGTCCAATCAGGATAATAGTCGCACCAGCAACATTCGTCGTGATAATGCTTTTCAGTCGACGCACAACAAGAGAAAGAACCAACATCAGCGCCGCACAAGCCGCGGATGAGCCAAAAATAGCACCAAGCGCTTCGCCGGAGGTCATATTGAGTGCCAGTTTTTGGTAGGCAAAGATCATAATGCCGATAAACGCAAAGCTGGTTCCCTGAATGCTAAGTAACCCGGCCCCCAGCATACCCACGCGATTTATCTGGAGCAGTGTCGCGAACCCAGACACCACCAATGCTGAACTGATGACATACGCACTGTCTTCCGCGTTCAAACCCATGCCGAGCGCTATCAGGAAAGGCGCCGTCAGGATGCCGCCGATAATAGCCAAAAAGTGTTGGAAGCCCACGAAAGCAGCGCTCAAAACGGGAGGTTTTTCATCAAGCTTATAAAGCAACTGGGGCTGTAACGTATCCTGAGACATGTAATCTACCGTGTTAAATAACTCAATGTAACAAAGCAAGGGAGCCTCTGATTAAGAGGCTCCCTTGCACCTTTCGCAAAACCGACTGCACTGTAAACCCACTGCACAAGCGTTGCCGCATTTGTTATCTTACCGCTCTTTCGTTCAAGAGATGATCATTCATGAAATCGTTCATTGAAGGTATGCCAAAGGCAGAACTGCACGTCCACCTTGAAGGCACATTGGAGCCAGAACACATCTTTGCACTCGCAAAACGCAACGGCATAGCACTGGCCTATGCCACACCGGAAGAAGTCACGGCTGCCTATGATTTCCACGACCTACCCTCATTCCTGGCCATCTACTATGCTGCTATGAATGTCCTGCGCGAAGAAGAAGACTTTTACGAACTTACCTATCAATATTTCGAGAAAGCCGCACAAAACAACGTGGTTTACGTAGAACCCTTCTTCGATCCACAAGCCCACACTTCGCGCGGCGTAGATTTTGAAACGGTCATCTCTGGTATCCATCGGGCGCAAATAGAGGCAGAAGCCAAACTGGGTGTGGAATCAAAGTTGATCATGTGTTTCCTGCGGGATATGAGCGCCGAGTCAGCCATGGAACACCTTAAGCTAAGCTTGCCATTCAAAGACTGGATTGTCGGCGTCGGCCTGGATTCGGATGAAAGGGATAACCCACCGGCCAAATTTGCGAAGGTTTTCGCCAAGGCGCGAGGTGAAGGCTTTAAGCTCACCATGCACTGTGATGTTAACCAAAAAGATATTGTTGATCACATTCGTCAATGCCTGGATTTGATAAAAGTCGACAGGATTGATCACGGCGTCAACGCGCTGGAAGATGAATCCCTGCTTCAGGACATTGCTGATCGCGGTATAGGTCTCACTGTATGCCCGGTGTCAAATCGATTCGTGGTGCAATCGCTTACCAGCAATGAAATTCGCACAATGCTGGAGAAAGGCATCAAGGCGACGGTAAACTCAGATGATCCTGCCTATTTTCGAGCTTACATGAACGAAAATTTTATAGCCCTGACAGAAGAAGGCGATTTCAGCAAAGATGAGCTAGTGCAACTCTCCCGAAACGCTTTTGACATCGCATGGCTACCGGAAGATCGCAGGCAACACTATCTCGATCAATTACAGGCCTATGCAAACACATAATCAACCCTTGGAGTTCAAATGAAAATAGGTATTGTACTGCCCCACCACGAAATCGGCGCTGACCCAGGCGCCATAAAGGCTTTCGCCACTGGCGCGGAAGAGCTCGGCGCAGATCACATCCTGTTATATGACCATGTACTTGGCGCCGACCGGGAGCGGCCGGGGGGATTCCAGGGACCTTACGACAAAGATACCCAGTTTCATGAGCCGCTAACGACCTTTTCCTACATCGCTGCGTTAACCAACACGATCGAACTCGTCACAACCGTTTTGATCCTGCCGCAGAGACAAACAGCGTTGGTCGCCAAGCAAGCTGCACAGCTAGCGATACTGTCCAACAACCGATTCCGTATGGGGGTTGGCACAGGCTGGAACGCGATCGAATATGAAGCGCTAAACGAAGAGTTTACGACCAGGGGCAAACGGCAAACTGAACAAGTGACGTTATTGCGACGTCTGTGGAGTGAGGACTCATTTTCGTTTGACGGTAAGTACCACAAGATAACCCTTGCGGGCATTAACCCAAGACCAACCCAACCCATACCGGTCTGGTTTGGCGGCGGAGCCCCCGCTCTGCTCGATCGTTGCGCACGACTCGGTGACGGATGGATGCCCCTCACTGGCCCCAACGATGCAGCGAAAGCCATGCTGGATAGAATGAGAACTAAAAGAGAAGCAGCAGGCCTGTCATGGGAAGGGTTCGGCATACAGGCACAGGCTCAAGCCGGTGGCGGCACACCAGAACGATGGAGTAGCCACTACAACAAGTGGCATGACCTTGGTGCGACGCATATGGCCATTGCCACCCACAATGCTGGCGCTACCTCCGTTGATCATCACCTTAAGCTCTTTGAAGATTACAAAGCTGTGGTGAGCGAGGACTAGTTAAAGTCAGCTAAGACATTTGGCTTCGATCAGAAACCGGTGTGCCTCCACCTCATAGCAGCCCCGGTTCTAGATCGTCACATGCAACTGCTGTAACTCACGGCGATATAACGGCGCATCAATATCAGCAACCTGCCATGTTTTCAGACCCAACCTGACGTTGACTAACAGGCTCGAGCACGAGGCGCTCAAAATGCTGATTGCTCACTTTCGTCACCGCTCTGCACATCTCACGACAAAAACAGGAACTTACCCAGAAAAATCGCACCAATCACATAAACTGCAACAGGACATTCTGCGGCTCTGCCGCTCATCACTTTAATCGCAACATAGGTGATAAAGCCAAGTCCTATCCCGTCAGCAATCGAGAAAGAAAAAGGCATACCGAGCGCACAAACAATAGCCGGTGCGCTTTCGGTAGGATCTTGCCAATCCAACTCAGACAAGCTCTTTGCCATCAGGCAAGCCACAAACAATAGCGCCGCCGATGTCGCAAACGGAGGAATAGTTTGGGCAAGCGGCGCAAAAAACAAGCAAAGAAGAAAAAGCCCTGCCGCTGTTACTGCTACCAGTCCAGTCCGACCACCAGATTCCACTCCGGCCGCACTTTCTATATACGACGTCGTCGAAGAGGTTCCTGCGACTGCCCCTACAACCGTTGCTGTTGAATCAGACAATAGCGCCCTACCTAACCTAGGCAGTTTGCCATCAGCGTCTGTTAAACCCGCCCGATTAGAAACCCCCACCAAGGTCCCCGCTGTGTCAAACACATCCACGAGCAGCATTGTTAACACGACCGTGACCATAGAGACGTCCAAAACCGCCATCAGATCAAATTTAAACAACACCGGAGAGAGCGAGGGGGGCGCGGCAACAACGCCTTGATATTCTGCTGCACCAACGGCCAAACCCAGGGCAGTCGCCACCAGCATACCGATAATGACAGCGCCTGTGACACCTCGTGCCGTCAACGCGACGATTAAAGCAAAGCCAGCCAGGCAAATAATAACGCCGGGCGCCGCCATATCGCCAAAGGTTATCAGTGTTGCTGGATTAGCCACCACCACGCCAGCATTTTTGAGCGCGATAAAACCAAGAAATAGGCCAATACCCGCGGCGATGCCGAGTTTAAGGTTCTTTGGAATGGCATTGATCAGCCATTCACGAACGGGCAATACACTCAAGATCACAAAAATAACGCCGGAGACGAAAACAGCCCCCAGCGCAGCCTCCCAAGTGTGTCCTAAACCAAGTACGATGCCGTAGGTGAAAAAAGCATTTTGGCCCATACCAGGCGCCTGAGCGATCGGGTAATTCGCCCATAAACCCATGAAAAGTGAACCCACCGCTGCAGCGATACAGGTCGCCACAAATACGGCCCCAAAATCCATACCCGCGTCTGACAAGATCGTGGGATTAACGACAGTAATGTAGGCCATAGAAAGAAAAGTGGTGGCACCTGCGATGAGTTCAGTTCGCACATCAGTGCGGTGATGATCCAATTGAAAATAGCGCTGAAGAAAATCCCGCAATGTTTCACCTGATGGTTTTATAATTCACGTAACAATGACAAATAGCGTCCGGCAATGCTACTCTGCGGCCCATGAAAAAACGCTTCATTTCCGCCGATGAGTTGCTCATCGATTCTTTTAAACTGGCCGACCAGATCTTTCAGAGCGGCTTTAAACCTCATTTTATTGTTGGCGTCTGGCGCGGTGGCGCGCCGGTTGGTATCGCGGTTCAGGAATACCTCGATTATCGTGGTATCGAAACAGATCATATTGCTATCCGTACATCCTCTTACTACTCAATAGGCAAGCAGGATAAGGATGTTCGGGTGCACGGATTAAACTACATCATCGATAACGTTAACGCCGATGATACCCTGCTGCTTGTCGACGACGTGTTTGATTCTGGTCGAAGTATCAAAGCCATTTTGAACGAATTATCTGATAAAACCCGCGCCAATCTACCTAAAACGATCAAGGTTGCCACACCTTGGTACAAACCTGACAAGAACACGACAGATATCGTGCCAGATTTCTTTGTTCACGAAACGGACCAATGGCTGGTGTTTCCCCATGAGTTGTCGGGTTTAAGCGATGACGAAATTGCCACCGCCAAACCGGAGATCTGGAAGACAATATCAGCCATGAAAGCAAATCCAGACAAGCGCTAGCCATGAAAGTCGGTATCGTAGATCTGAACGCGAATGACGCGCAACAACTTGTCACAGAGTCCCTGGTCGAATCCGGCTTTGCCGTAGTTGAAAACCACAAGATACCGGTCTCGGCACTCAATGATCTATATTCAGGCTGGGATGATTTTTTTCTTGACGGCAGTCGGGATCAGTACATTACCGACGCCGAATCCCAGGCCGGTTATTTTTCTACTTATTTCGCCGAAACAGCGAAGGGGCACGAAGCACAGGACCTGAAAGAGTACTTTCATTACTGGCCGGGCGGTGTTCTACCGGCCGCCGTTGAAAAGCTGACCCTACATTACTACGACGCCATCTTTGAACTGGGCAAAGATGTGATGGCTTGGCTTCAGGCTAACTCGCCAACCACGCTCTGGCAGTCTATCGACAAGCCTTTCGAAGAATACCTGTCACGCGACCAGACATTACTACGTATTCTTCGGTATCCTCCACTCACGGGGAATGAGGCGCCAGAAGCAATACGTGCTGGCGCTCACGAGGATATCAACCTAATCACTATGTTACCTGCGGCCAGCGAGTCTGGTCTGCAGATTAAGCCGAAGGGTACGGACGACTGGATACCCGTCGAAGCACCGCCAGGTTCAATCGTGATCAACGTTGGAGATATGCTTCAGGAACTCACCAATGGCGCGATGCCTTCGACAACTCACCAGGTAGTGAATCCAACCGGTGATGCGGCCAACAAGGCTCGCCTCACCGCACCAGTGTTCTGCCATCCCTATCCAGAGATGGTGCTCTCTGACAGATATACAGCAAAGTCCTACCTTCACGAGCGTCTATCAGAAATCAACTCAATAGAGCTTCGCCCTTCATGAGCCGCTCGCGCCGGAAAGTGGTTTTGGATACAGACCCTGGCATAGACGATGCCATGGCACTACTTTACCTGCATGCCTGCGACAGTCTGGAACTGTTGGGTGTTACGACTGTTTTTGGTAACGCAAGCATTGACGATTGCACCACTAATACACTTTTCCTTTGCGAGCAGTTTGGCGTTATCGCACCAGTATATCGCGGCGCTGATCGACTACTGAATGGGGAAACACCCGAAGAATACCCGGACTTTGTTCATGGAAAAAACGGCCTGGCAGACATCGATGTGACGGTTGCCGAAAAAACAGCTGAAGATCAGGAGGCCAGTCACTTTCTGATTAAAGCAACTAAAGCCAACCCCAACGAGATCACGATTATCGCAATCGCCAGGCTCACCAATATCGCCCTTGCTATCAACAAAGACCCTACGTTTGCCAGCCGAGTTAAGGAAATTATCTTCATGGGGGGCGCAGCCAATTGCGAAGGAAACGTCACCACCTGGGCAGAAGCTAATATTATTGGCGATCCGGAAGCCGCTTCCACGGTGTTTAACGCTGGCATTCCCATGGTGATGGTTGGCCTGGATGTCACTATGCAGACCTGGCTGTCACTTGATATCCTGGATTCTATGACCTCCGGTATGGCGCAACTTAAACCCCTGCTGCTCTCAATCAACAACGTCTACGCTAATTCTTACAAAACCAGACAGAACTGGGACGAGTTTCCTGTCCACGACTCCTCCGCCATTGCCTATGCACACAACCCCAAGTTGTTTGGCACCGAGCGAGGCCAGATTACCTGCACGCTGAATGGAGAAGCGCGGGGCAGAACTGTCTTTGAACCTGCCGCATCAGGGAACCATCGGGTCTGCCTATCCGTAAATTCAACCGCGCTGGTTGATGGTTATCTTAAGACCGTCACTGCTGCTTACCGTTAAGCAACCTCCAACCAAAATTATAGCGATTAAAGATCCATTCGTTACGGCACCACGAGTTAGAAAAATCAATTAAAAGAATCAATTAAAAAATCAGGAAGGGACAAAGATGGAACTCAAAGGAAAACGGATCATTGTCACCGGTTCAGCCAGAGGAATGGGTGAAGCAACCCTGCGCGCTTACGTTAAGGCAGGTGCTCATGTGGTAGGGATGGATATAACCGATCAAGCCGGCACAACCCTTGCTGCGGAAGCTAGCAAAGCGGGACCAGGAAGCGCCAGCTATCTTCATGTCGATATCGCCGATATCGACAGCGTTGAGGCAGCATTCGGCAAAGCCGTCGATGAATTAGGGGGGCTGGACGCACTTGCTCATCCTGCAGCAATTCAAAGATCTTCTGACGCTTCCGAGGTCACGGTAGAAGACTGGGACCTTATGTTCGCGGTAAACGTTCGGGGCACAATGATTACTAACCAGGTTGCCCATCGTCATATGAAATTATCTGGCGGTGGCTCGATTATCAATTTTGGCTCTATTTCGGGACTGCGACCTGAACCCGTCGCTGCTGCCTACTCTGCTTCAAAAGGCGCAGTTCACTCATGGACACGAACGGCGGCAGGAACCTGGGGAGCCGACAATATAAGGGTTAACGCCATCCTGCCTGCCATCGCCACACCCATGTACCTTGAGGCCCAAGCACGGTACGACAAAGCCACCACTGAAGCCAGTTACTGGCGGAACCATCAACCGATTGCCATGGGCGGTAAATATGGCGACCCGGACAAGGATCTTGGTCCAGTCATGGTGTTTTTCGCATCGGATGCGTCACGTTTTATCTCGGGACAACTGATACCCGTAGATGGCGGTCAGACCAACGTTCGATAACAACAAACCTGTTGCTAATCTCTGTCCTGAGGAACAAGCTCACCACTCAATTTGAGGGGAATCCAATGGGCAGGGAACAAAAAACCAATAAGGAAGGCAAAAAAACAGCGCTGTTGTCGCAAAAAGAAAAGAAAGCGCAAAAGAAAGCAAAGAAAGAGACTAAATCAAAAATCGTCAGTGACCTGTAGTGTCCAGCCTAAACGATCGTCATTAGTTTAGCCGAACTGAACACAACAAACGATCACAATTAGTCAGGCGTCATATTCCCGTGGTTCGTGACTGGCACTAATCCTTTTCTGGATATACTCCCCCGCGGTTATCTCGGGATATCTGGGTTCCTCACCAAGTTTCAAACAGCTATCAAGCACTCTTACCGGCGTTTCAGTATCAGGATCAACAAATACAGCAATACTGTATCGATCAACATCGCCTAGTTTAGGTTGCACTCGATGCGGGGTAGACCGATATTTCCCATTCGTCCAGCGCTCCATCAGGTCTCCGGTATTTATGACAATGGAATCGTTCTCAGGTGCAACTGGATGCCAGACCCCCGCCTCGTCCTGCACCTCAAGGCCACCAATATCTTGCTGGAACAACAAAGTAATCATGCCGTAGTCAGTATGCGCGCCTGCGCCAAGCTGACCCTCCGAAATATCGTCGACCCCTGAAGATGGGTAATAGAGTAAACGCAAACTGACATTTTCGCCCTGATGATATTGCACAAAAAAATCCTGCTCCACTCCAAGCGCTTTCGACAGTACTCGCTGAATACGGTGAGCACCTTCCAGGCAGGCTTTATAAAAATCTGTGCTCTGGTCCCTGAATTCAGGCTTAGGCCACCGCGGATCGTCCTTGTCATGTCGAAGCAGGTTGCGAAGCGTGAAGGTTTGCTTAAGGTCAGCGGGTTTACTGGGATTAAGGTGCTCTACTCCCAAAGACTGATAACCAAAATTCTCTACGGCGCTTGTGTAGGCAGAGGTTAATTTTTGCTCTTCGGAAAGAGAGAAGAACCACTTTGACAAGGCGAAGACATGGTCAACCTGCGCCGACGCAATCCCTAAGTTCATTATCCTCATAAATCCCGAACGGGTTAATGCTCGGGATACTTGGTTTGCCAGATCTTCGAGCGCGGCATCGTCCTGCTCGTCGTATCCCTGAAAATCTATTGTTGGTATGAACACAGACACCCATCCACTCCTCTAAGGGTTTACATTCTTTTCAAGCCAGCTGATCAATTTCCCCCTCTCATCAACTGTCATACCCGTCAAATTACCCAGCGGCATATAGCCAGCCTGAACCGCCGTCAGAATCTGGGAGGCTGATTGCAAGATCACATCCTGGTCATCCATCAGTATTCCCGCTGGCGGCGCAAAAAAACCTGGTTGAGTCGGTGATCGTGAATGACATACTGCGCAATGCGTGTTGATCAATGCGAAGGCAGCGCCATCAGTCACGGTTGTTGCAAGAGAGGCCTGCTTTTGTTCGTAGCGTTCCACACCGAGCCAACTGAACAGCAGCACAAACGCAATGAAGGCTTTAATCAATATTGCATAATGGACCACGCCTTGATGCCGCAGGTTAAAGAAATGCCTAGCATAGGCTGTGATCGCAATAATAGCGGCCAAGATAGCCCAATTATAGACGTGCCCATACAGAAACGGATAGTGATTGCTGATCATGCAGAACAGCACAGGCAACGTAAAATAATTGTTATGTGTTGAGCGCTGTTTGGCAATCGCCGCGGGCACAGGATCAGGATCCTGCCCCGCCTGTATTACGGCGATAAATTTTTTCTGGGCAGGAATAATACCAAGGAAAACATTGCCCGCCATGATCGTACCCATCAATGCCCCAACATGTAGAAAAGCGGCGCGGTCTGAGAACAACTTTGTTGCCAACCAGCACTGCAAAATAGCAAACATAAACAGCAATATGGCAAACAACAATGTTTGATGGCGGAGCGGCGAGCGCACCATGGCTTCATAGACCAGCAGACCTGACAGGAGGAATCCGACACTCGCCGCTACTGCAACATTTGGATCGGCGATCCATTTACCTGAGCCCACCAGGTAGGACTGAGCCTGAAGGTAATACACGGCAACCATTAGCAAAATGCCGGTTATCCATGTCATGTAGGCTTCCCATTTTGACCAATGCAGGACCGACGGCCAGGTCGGTGGCGCCAGCGCGTACTTGTTAAAATTGTAGATACCACCACCATGAATAGACCAAAGATCTCCCTTAATACCCAGAGCTTTCTTTTCCTCGTCGGGTTCTTCAAGGCTATTATCAAGCCAGGCAAAATGCAGAGACGCACCGATCCAGGCAATCCCCGTGATCAAGTGCAGCCATCGAGCGATGACGCTAAACCAATCGACAAAATACGCTTCCAAAACTACTCCATTACTGTCTTGTTAGACCGCCATCAACATAAGTTGCCGCCACCATTCTTTCATCACCGACGGTCATCATCACAAAAAGTTCATCTTCTATCGTTTCAGATAAGCCTATCCTTCTGGCAGACAGGTTAGTGGCAGTAGGGTCGAGCATTAAAAAATCAGCTTCTTTACCTACCTCGAAATTACCAATGTACTTATCCAGGTGCAGACACTGCGCATTGCCAAGTGTAGACATCGAGAAGGCTTCCATCGCGCTTAACGAGTAACCGCGTAACTGGCAGACTTTGTAGGCGTCCCCCATCGTTCGAAGCATGGAAAGGCTTGTGCCCGCGCCAACATCCGTCGCCAGACTGACGGCGATTTTCTCACGCTTGAGTTGCTCAAGGTCAAGTAAACCACTACCCAGAAACATATTGGATGAAGGACAGAAAGCCACTTTCCCTCCCGCTTCAGCAAGTCTGCCGCGCTCCGACTGGGTCAGGTGAATACAATGAGCAAAGACTGAACGCTCGCCCACCAGTTCATATTTCTCGTAGGCATTTAAGTAATCCGAAGTATCGGGATGGATTTTTGACACCCAATCAAGTTCGTCACGGTTTTCGGAAAGGTGTGTCTGCACCCAGGTGTCCGGGTACTTTTTATGAAGTTCGCCCGCCAATCGGAGTTGCTGCGCGCTTGAGGACCCGGCGAATCGCGGTGTGATGGCGTACCCTAATCGACCCTTACCATGCCATTTGTTGATCAGTGTTTCACTGTCCGCAACTCCCCCAACAGCGGTGTCGAGTATTTCCAGCGGCGCGTTTTGATCCATCAGGACCTTCCCGGCAATCAGGCGCATGCCTTTCTTGTTAGCCGCCTCAAATAATTGATCCGTCGCCTGCAGGTGACTGGTTGAAAACACGAGGGCAGTCGTCGTACCAGCATCAAGCAGGCCATCCAGGAAAGCCACCGCGGACGTTGCCGCATAAGCGACATCCGCATAACGAGCTTCGGCCGGAAAGGTGTATTTGTTCAGCCAGTCTAGTAACTGCTCACCATACGAACCAACAATATCGATCTGTGGTGAATGAACATGGGTATCAATGAACCCTGGCACAATGAGATAGTCTGGTTCGTGCTGGCAAACTGTCAGCTGAAACCCCGCCTGCGAAAATCGCTCTGCTGGCCCAATATCTTTGATTTTTCCGTCTTCAACCAGCAACACGCCGTCGACCAGATATTCATACCTAAGAGGGTCCGTTGACGTCACGTGCAGAATACGAGCGCGGTAGGCCTGATTACTCATCAACAATTCGCTTCAACAATTCGCTTCAATAGTGTGTTCTTCATTTTCATTGACGGAAGATCAGCTACCCCGGTATGTCGAGTAGCCATAAGGGCTCAGGAGCAACGGTACGTGATAGTGCTCACTGGTATCATCAACTCGAAACGAGATATGAACATCTTCGTAAAAAGTACTTTCACCCTTTAAGGTGAACCACGGCTCAACATCAAATTCCAGCCGATACTTCCCCGCGGTAATGTCGAACGCCTGCTCCCAGGATTCCACCCGACCATCAGCATCCGTCTGCCCGTTTGAGATTAGCTGATCACCTGAGTACAAGCTGACAGCTATCCCCGCTGCCGGTTTACCTGTAACCAAATCAAGAATATGGGTGGTAATGGGTCGCCGATCACTCATTTAGTCATCCTCCAGTAATATCGACAGGCGAAGGTTCATAATCTTACCCTGCTCTATTGCACCATTAGCCAACTCTTCATCAGGCCTGTTGTTGATACGCTCTTCCAGCAGCGCAAGCATTTCTGACGCTGACTTACCGGTCGCACAGATTATAAAAATAAAGCCAAATTTTTCCAGATACACCTGGTTTTGCTGACGTAACGCCAGTAAGACAACTTCAGCAGCATCGATCACCTGCCCTTGCTCGACGCTAGCTGTGGACGCGTACTTGTCACGTAACGCGTTCATGTCACCAATTTGTGGGTGACCCGAAAAAGCTTCCAATATTTCTTCTTTGGTCGCCCTTCGCCACTCAGTCACACAGCACTCCCTTAGATCGTCAGTTGTGGAAAATGGCGCGGACAGGGCCACCCGTTCTGCCCATGCTGAGCCACTGCAGCACCCTAGGAGTCGCGCCCTAAGCTCTCCCGTCGTGAGGTCATTGATCGCATTGATATTCATGTCTGCGGAGGGAACGCCGCTCGGATTTCTTTCCAGGTTAGGTCGGGCTTAATCTGACTCGCTTTCACTCGATCCAATGACAGGATCTGTGCCGCTACAGAAACGGCGATCTCCATCGGTAATTTTCCTTTCACCGCCGGCATTCCGATCGGGCAGCGACAACGTTTGCGGTCGTCCTCGCTCACGCCATCCTTCTCAAGCCTGGAATAAAAGCGTTTCGCCTTGGTATCGGAGCCTATCAAGCCAACGTAGTCAATTTCAGTTTCAGTTAACACCTTATGCGTTAATTGATAGTCCAGCGCATGATCATGAGTAATGATGATGCAACGATGAGCATCGGTAAGCTCATTGACGTAGGCAACCGGGTCGTCGACGCACACCAGCCTCACATTCGCGGAGACAGAAACCGGGAACTGTTCCTGACGGGAATCGACCCACTCAATTCGTGCGTCGCATTGCGCCAATACCTGCATTAGCGCGCTTGCCACATGGCCTGCGCCAAAAAGGGCCAGTCGCATGGCTGTCACTGGAAAGGATTCAACGAGCACCGTCACACTGCCGCCACAACACTGATCAGCCTTGGTGGCGAGTGGATAATGATCAATTTTCTGCGCAGGCACTCGAGAGGCGAGCATCTCTCTTGCCGCCTCGATCACTTTAAACTCGAGTTGCCCACCACCAATAGTGTCGAAGATCGTGGCTTGCGTAACCACCATCTTTGCCGACCCATCCCTTGGGGTCGAACCCGTGGTGCTGATGACCGTTGCAACCGCAAACGGATCACCGGCATTGTGACAATGCATCACAGCCTGTTGCCAATTCATACTCATTTCGTGGAATACTCTTTTGCAGCATTGATCGCGTAATAAACCTCTTCCGGGGTCGCCGGGGCATTCATTGGCGGGTTAATTTGATAGTCTGAAAAACTAGCGGCAGCATCGCGAAGCGCGCACCAGACCGACAACGCCAGCATCAAGGGTGGTTCACCCACCGCTTTAGACTGGTAGATAGTTTTCTCCTGGTTGGGCTCATGATAAAGCTGCACTGAAAACTTCTCTGGTACGTCATAGGCTGTGGGGATCTTGTAGTTGGCAGGGCTATTTGAGATCAACCGGCCGGTATCATCCCAGAGCAGCTCTTCGGTGGTCAGCCACCCCATACCCTGAACAAATCCCCCTTCTATCTGGCCAATATCAATAGCGGGGTTAATAGAATTACCGACGTCATGAAGAATGTCGACCTGCGAGACACGGTATTCTCCGGTAAGCCCATCAACAATAACCTCAGATAGTGCAGCACCATTGGCAAAATAAAAGAACGGGTGCCCTTTACCCGTTTCCTTGTCAAAATTAATCTTCGGTGTTTTGTAGAATCCAGTGGCAGACAACTGTATCCGATTCATATACGCAGATTTAACCACATCATCGAATGAACGAGCGTCCCCGCGCACCATAACCTTATCGTTTTCAATGGTCACTTCGTTGCTTGAAACACCCGAATCACTTGCAACAAACTCGATCAGACGCCGCTTGATTTTTTGCGCTGCATTCTGAGCGGCCATTCCGTTAAGGTCGGTACCAGCGGATGCGGCAGTCGGTGATGTGTTGGGTACCTTGTCAGTCCGAGTTGAAGAGACCATCACCCGCTCGTACGAAACACCCAGCGTACTCGCTACCACCTGTGCAATCTTGGTGTACAAACCCTGGCCCATTTCTGTGCCGCCATGATTGATGTGGACGCTGCCGTCGGTGTAAATATGTAATAGCGCGCCTGCCTGGTTGAGGTGCGTTGAGGTAAAGGAAATACCGAACTTGATCGGTGTTAACGCCAACCCTTTTCTTACGTCAGCGTTTTCTTTGTTGAAAGCAGAGATGGCATTTCTTCGATCTCGATAACCGGCATCCTCTGCCAGTTTTTCCATCATGTCGCGCAGCATATGCTGCTCAATTTTCTGACCGTATGGGGTTTCATCTCTGCCCGGCGCATAAAGGTTGTCCAACCGCACATCCAAAGGGTCACGACCAACCTTTCTGGCAATGTCATCCATCATTGATTCAGCTGCGATCATTCCCTTTGGGCCACCGAAGCCCCTAAACGCCGTGTTCGAAACCGTATTCGTTTTGCAGCGATAACCATTGATACGGGCTGCGGGATAATAGTAGGCGTTGTCCGCATGAAACATGGCCCGATCCACAATACCCTCCGACAGATCAGCCGTGCAGCCACAAAGACCCGCCAATTCCATCTGGACGCCCGTAATGATCCCTTGATCGGTGACACCTGCTCGATAACGATTCCAGAAGTCATGCCGTTTGCCCGTTTGTACCATATCGTCCTGACGAGGCATCCGATATTTCACCGATCGGCGGTTACGCACCGCGAACAGACTTGCGGTACACCCTAGTATCGCTGCTTGAGATTCTTTACCACCAAACCCCCCGCCCATTCGACGCGTCTCCGACTGCACCTGGTGAATATTGAGCCCGAGTACCGATGCAACCAGTTTTTGTATCTCCGATGGATGTTGGGAAGAAGAGATAACATGAACGCCGCCGTCTTCCGTTGGCAAAGCCAGACTTATCTGGCCCTCCAGATAAAAGTGCTCCTGCCCACGAACAAACTGTTCTGCTTCTACAACGTGGGCTGCCGATTCAATCGCCTGGTCTACCTCTCCCTTAACGAAACTGCGTGTCGGTAAAACAAAAGCCGCTTTCGCCAGGGCCTGCTGCGGTGTCAGCACAGCCTCCAGCACTTCGTATTCAATTTTAGCCTGAAGACATGCTTTCTTAGCCAACTCAAGCGATATCGCCGCCACGGCGAAAATCGGCTGACCAATGTAGACCACCTCTTCCGAGGCCAAAAGCATATCACCGGTGTAAACCGGACTCACATCAGGGTCTCCTGGGACATCCTTAATAGTTATGACATCAACAACACCTTCAGCGACGCGAACCGCGTCAAGGTTCAGCGATTTAATGCGACCATGCGCAATCGTGGATTGGCCGGTCGCAACGTGCAGCAAGTCTGCTGGCTCTAGAATATCATCAACATATTGAGCTCCACCGGTGACATGCTTAATAGCAGATTCATGAGCTAAGGAATCACCCATTCCCAATGTCACCGAACCCACGCCGGCACCCGCTTCGTTATTGGTTAACTTACGCATGGAGTTCCAACTCCATGACGAGGGGCTTTGAAATACCTGAAAATTCATTAAGGGCCCGGACTACCATGGACCGAGCCATGGCGGTTCTGTATTCAGCCGATGCTCTAACATCTGTTAATGGGGACATCGCCTCACCTAGCGCCTCGCTAACGTCTGTTAACAGTTCTTCACTGACAGTTTTTCCAACCAGGCGGTCTTCGATGCCAGTCAAGCGAACGGGTGTCGCGGCCATGCCACCGAACGCGATTCTCGCTGCGGTGATCTTCGAGCCACCACCTTCCAACAAATTCGAGCTATCACCTTCAAACAAGAAAGCACCCATCACGGAAGAAATATCGTCTTCTATGCGCTTGGAAGACTTGTAGCACCGCGTAAAAGAATTGAGTGATCTTTTTGGAATCCTAATCCCGGCAATATATTCATCGGCCTTCAAAACAGTTTGCCGATACCCCGTATAGAATTCACTAATGTCCACTTCCCGGGTCTGACCCGAACTGGAACAGAGCTCGAGCGTCGCGTCCCAGCAAATCAAAATTGGCGGCATATCCGCTATTGGCGAGCCATTGGCCAGGTTCCCCCCAATTGTGCCGCTATTGCGAATCTGACGAGAACCAAACCGATGCAATAACGACACAAGTGCTGGTGAACGCGGCGCAAAAAAAGCTTCCAGCTCTGTGTAAGTAACCGAGGCGCCGATACCGTAGGTATCTTGTGTTTCAGTGATCAACCTGAGTTCCTTCACCCGCGAAACATCAATCAGACGCTCAATACCTTGGTAGCGTTGGGTGACTTCCAACATCAGGTCTGTCCCGCCCGCGATCAGCGGCGCCCTTGGATACTGGACCATTACCGCTCGAAGCGCTGATTCGTTTAATGGTTGCTGAACGCTCCCGGATGACGCCGGTTTTATGTCGTTGAGTAGTCCCGGGTCCTGCAGCCTTGATTCATAATCACGACCTAGCGCATTCATACCAGCCTGCACGATCGGTCGATACCCGGTGCAGCGACACAGGTTACCGGAAATACCCTGTTGTACCGTTTCGGTTTTTGCCGGGTCTCCATTTTCAAGCATAGCGGCGAGCGACATCACGAACCCGGGCGTGCAAAATCCGCACTGCGAACCATGACAGACCACCATTTCATCTTGAACAGGATGCAGTCCAGACTGATCAGCCAGCCCTTCTACCGTAACGACATGCGTACCTGCTAACTGACCTATTGGCACAATGCAGGAATTGATAGTTTTAAACTGCACCTTTCCCGCTTTCAGTTCACCCACCATGACGGTACAAGCACCGCAGTCGCCAGAGGCGCAGCCTTCCTTGGTACCAGTCAACCCACTGGCACGTAAATATTGCAAGGCAGTCCTGTCCGCCGGCGCGTTAACCTCGACGGTTTGTTGGTTAATGACTAATTTCAAATCTTGACCATTTAGACAGGTTTTGTGTTAATTTAGCGCAACTCGCCAGAAATAGCACCCCTCATGTATCGATTACGGCCCCTAGAATGAGCCCCAACTAGAATGAGCCCCAAAGCGGTAAAGAAACCACGGGATAAACATTTCACGACGATTCTTTTGGCTGCGCAGGAAGAATTTGCAACCCATGGACTAAAAGGTGCGCGCATGCAGGCGATTGCTGATCGGGCAGACCTACCCAAAGCAAACGTGCACTACTACTTCAAAAACAAGGTGAGTCTATATCTGGCTGTGCTTGATAACATTATAGCCACTTGGGATGACTTCCTTAATGACGTGAATGTCGATGATGATCCTGCTATTGCGCTAGACACCTTCATTCGCGCCAAGGTTCGCCTTTCTTTTGAAAACCCAACCGCATCCAGACTATTCGCGAACGAAATTCTTCAGGGCGCACCCTACCTCTCTAACTACATTAGCGAAGTCTTACGGCCACGGGTCATTAATCGGACAAAGGTTATTGAAGAATGGATGAATGCGGGGAAAATGGCTGCCACAGACCCCGTACTCCTCATCTTCATGATCTGGGCAACGACACAGCACTACGCTGACTTTCAAGCCCAGGTACTGGGAATCATGGGTAGAAAAGAATATGACGACGATTTGATCAACCAGGTATCGAACTTCACCAGCCAGACAATCCTTCGCGGTTGCGGGTTGGAACCACCCAACACCAACGCCAGGGGTAATCAATGAAAACATGGATCAAAAACCCTGCCGCAACCTGGACCGGTAATCAAACATCTGCCGAAAACGGGATCATTGTCGAGGGCAACGTCATTACAGAACTGGTGAACGGCAAACCTGAATCACCGGTTGATGAAATCTACGACGCAGAGAAATGTGTGCTTTTGCCAGGCCTTGTGAATTGTCATCATCACTTTTATCAGACCCTAACCAGGGCGCTGCCTGGTGCTTTAAACAAAGAACTTTTTGACTGGCTGGTTAGCCTTTACCCAATCTGGGCCAACCTTGATGAAGAGGCTATCCGCACCGCTACAACGACAGCTGTCTGTGAACTTTTGCTGTCAGGATGCACCACCACAACCGATCATCACTACGTTTTTTCAGACCAGACAACAAACGCCATCGACATCCAGGCTGAAGTCACCGAACGACTCGGCATTCGCGCCATTCTCACCAGGGGCTCAATGAGCCTGGGGAAATCCGATGGAGGTCTCCCGCCAGATCAAGTTGTACAAAACGCGGATGACATACTGAAAGATAGCGAACGCCTCATAAAGCGATTCCATCAATCGGATGAAGGGGCAATGTTACAAATCGCACTGGCGCCCTGCTCGCCGTTTTCGGTCACCACAGAGTTGATGAGAGACAGTGCCATACTTGCCCGGGAACAGGGCGTCTTGCTGCACACTCACCTTGCCGAGACAATGGATGAAAATGATTTTTGCATCGAGAAGTTCGGCGTCAGGCCAGTAGATTATCTTGAACAAGTTGGCTGGCTGGCGAACGATGTCTGGCTGGCACATGGCATTCATTTTAATACCCAGGAAATCAATCGACTTGGTAGTGCAGGGGTTGCTATCTCGCACTGTCCCTCTTCCAACATGATTTTGGCTTCTGGAATTAGTCCAGTAAAAGAACTCATCAAAGCAGGATGTCCGGTTGGGATCGGCGTAGACGGCTCAGCATCAAATGATGCTTCGAATTTAATCCAGGAACTCAGGCAGGCTTTTCTGATCCAACGATTGAAGTATGGCTCGGCGAACGTCAGCCATGAAGATGCACTGCGTCTTGGAACAACTGGCGGTGCGGCACTTTTTCATCGTCAGGACATTGGAGAAATAGCCGTAGGTAAACAAGCGGATGTCGCCTTATTCAACCTTGAAGAACTTAGATTTACTGGCGCAGGAGACCCAATAGCCGCCCTAGTGCTGTGTGGCGCGCACCGCGCAGAGGCTGTCATGGTGGCGGGCAAGTGGCGCGTAAAAGAACATCAACTCGTCGATATTAACCTTGCACAGGTGATGAACGACCAAAAAGAAGCCGCTGTAAAACTTACCGGTTAACCATCTATCGGGGCTGTTCGTTCTTGTACCGGCCCCAGTTCGCGACGAGGTCCTTAACAACGACACTCCCTACCCTGTACGCTGCTTCTAGCGCTGCACGACCCTTATCTGGATACTCCGCAGTGGCACTCCATGTCGCCGCCTTACCCGGAGGTGGCACCGTAAAATTGCTCACGGTTCGTAGCACCAGAACCCTATCTTTATCTACTTTATTAATGCGGGCGAGTCTGTGAAGCGCAGTCATTGTGCCACTGTCCTCCATATTGCTGGTCATAAAGTTTCCTTGCTGCTCTGAGTGGAGTTTTACCCAATCATTTGCCCAATGATTGAAATGATGCCCGTGCCAATAAGTG
>Ga0206131_10000186_pt1 | contig 87981 bp, 97 predicted proteins | sample Helgoland_Spring_FD_148636 | JGI IMG/M metagenome (GOLD analysis project Ga0206131, IMG submission 148636) | Pelagic subsurface seawater microbial communities from Kabeltonne, Helgoland, North Sea - Helgoland_Spring_Bloom_20160517_1 | ecosystem: Environmental > Aquatic > Marine > Epipelagic ... | reverse complement strand
ATAAATTATGATAAAAAAAATAGAAGATAGAAATTATATAATTTTTAACATGTCTGAAGTTGATTCTGTTGATTTTAGTCAAGTGATGGAAACTTCTCAAGAGACAATTAGAAAATCTATTGATGAACAAAAAACATTCGTCAAATGGGAAGGTGCTAAAATGCCAGATACAATTAATAAATTACAAACAAAAGAAGGTCCATATAGTCATGGTGAAATGGTGAAAATAATGTCTAGCAGGGAATGGTCAAGCCAAGAGGATAATGTATAATTTATAATATGAGTACAAATTTAAGTAACCAATTAATTACAGAAGGTTTAATAGATTGTTTTGATGCAGGAAATAGTAAGTCTTACATTGATGTGAGTCAAAAAATTAACAGCTTATCTAGAGCATATAAACCGCAAATTACTATTGCTACCTCTGGCCCTATGTCTCTTAGTCTTCCAAGTTCGGGTTTTGCTAATTTACGTAATGGAACAGCGTTTTCAGAAGAAAAAAAAGGCGTCTTGAATCTAGATGGAATGAATGACTATATCCAGTTGAATACAAGTGTTACATTGTCACATTTAACTTACTCCATCTGGTACAAACCTTCATCAACAGATACTCACTTCAGGAGCTTAGGTCAAACTGGGGCGTGGTCTACTACTGAATTTGCTTGTTTTTGCATTGGCAATCATCCGCCTTATATTCATCAAATATCTCTTAGAACTAAGTCTAGTAATGGAGTCACAAACACATCATTGCCAGGTCAAATAAATCCAAACTATTACGATACATGGCATAATGCAACTTTTGTGATAGAACCATCAAAGCAATCCATTTACTATAATGGTCAGCTATGTGAATCGACTACAAGAACTAATAATAGCGATATTACTATAACCAAATTAAATATAGGAAATTCGATGGGATATGGATTTTTTGGAGGAAAAATAGGGCCAACTACACTATATAATAGAGCTTTGTCAGATTTAGAAATTAAACATAACTATAACGCATTAAAATCAAGATTTATATCATAAAAACAATAAATTACAATAAAAAAAGTAAAATAAAAAATTTAAAAAATGGGAGCGGTATCAGGACCAAATATAGTTGAGGATAATATTGTTATGCACTTAGATGCTGCAAACGATAAGACAATAAAGCACAAGCTTGGGTCTGTGTTTAAAAATATGAGAACCAAAAAGATAGGAGAACTAAAAAATGGTTGTTGTTTTTTGGATGAAAAAAAAGGAGTTTTTTACTTTGATGGCATTAATGATTTTGCTGAATTTTTTATTGATGGAGATTTTAAAACAAAGTCATATACAATATGCTGTTTTGCAAAATCTAATTCATACCTTCAACCTACTCAAACGATTTTTGGGTTTTCAAAAAACGGATATAGTGCTTACGGATATCTCAATCTTCAATCTTGGTATATCACTACCGCAAGTACATACACTCAAATGAGAACGTTTGTTGGAGGCCCCTGTCAACCACCTTGGGGTACGGGCAGCACTCCAGCTTGTGGAACGGTTCCTTGGGGAACGTTTGCAGTTAACAGACCTCTTAAAGAAATAGAAGATTGGAACTTTTACACCTCTATCATTACGCCCACTCATATGAAACAATTCATAAATGATGAATTGTTAATTGATTCAGAGTCTACGGGTAACTTGGCTAGAAGAAATCATTTTGATAGATTTTGGTTAGGAACAAGAGGTGGAGGTATGCATTGGAATGGAGAAATTGGTTCTGTTATAATTTATGAAAAAGCTCTTACAAACCAAGAGGTGTTACAAAATTATAACGCATTAAAAATAAGATTTATATCATAAAAACAATTCAGGTTTTTCACCTTTATTTCTAGTTATTCTCAAATCTCCTACATCTTTATAGGATATATCTTTATCTTCTAAATATAACTTCATCATCTCTCTCTGCCTATTAGAGGCTGGGAAATTGCAATCACCTTTAAATTGTTCAAATATAAGCCCCTCATTTGACACGGTAAGACCTAGCATGAATCTAGATTTTTCATCAAAATTCCTTTCTTTAGATTTGTCATTTGCTAACAATAGCAAATATTGACCCCTACTTATTCTTGTGACATATGAGCCTGCACAGTTTTTCATGTCTTTTGCTGCATCTAAAACTAATTTTGGCTGAGACAAAAGGGTCAATTTATAGTCTCCAACATATTCTTCTAGGTATTTAAACTTTTTTGCAAACTGAACAAATCTTTCATTTTTAGCCTTATCACTCAACAAGTTAAAGTGCTTAACTAATTTATCATGATATTCTTTTAATTCTTTTACTTTTTTTATTTTATTGAATTCTTTATTCCTGTCCCAATCTAAGGCATTTATCATTCTTACACAATCATCATATTCATAAAAGCTAAAATTAGACACTGCTGCATAATTAATTTTAACACTTTCTTTTAATTCAGTGTCTCCATTTTTAGAAACAAAACTATCTGAAGTACTTGAAGAAAATCTATCTGAATAAAATGCATAAGAAGTTCTTCCATTTTCTAAATAATCTAAAGTCAAAGACACAATCTGCTTAAGGCTGTCATAATTTATGTCATTTCTAAATTCAATTAAATCAAAAAGGTTAACAATAAATTGGATGTCATGCTTCATTACCATAGAGACCAATTCTTCATAAGATAAAAATTTTGTAAACCTAATCAATCTTTTATAATCATTAAATTTATCTATTTTATTAAAAATGAATTTTGAAACAGACTTCACCTTTAAATCTTCTCTTACATTTATTCTACCTTCAGCTTTAACAATTGAGCTTTTTTTAGAATCACCAAACCCCCATTTTTTTAGGTCAAATTTTAAATTATGAAGTTTATTGTCTTTAGTTTTGTATACAAATTCAGAATCTTCTTCTTTTTCTGACTCTATTTCTTTTTGAGCTTTTTCATTTTCTAATGACACTAAAAAATTAAATATTTTCAAAGGAGATGTAACTCCCTTATCAGACATAGTATAAGCATTAGGCATATTGCAATTGTTCATCATATCAAACAAAAATACAGTACCTTTAGTTAGTGCTATTGTAGATAAATTTGAATAACAAATTATTCCAAAAAATATAGAATTAATCTTATATAAAACATCCACTCCAGGCTTTCCAATCATTTGATTCATTAAACTCTCAACAATGTCCATGTTTTCAGAGTCTACAACAATGCTAGCAACTTCATTTATAAATCTATGTACAGCTATTAAATTGTCTACTACATTCAATTCTTCTTTGTCAAAGTAAAACTCTTTTAAAATATGCATAATAGAGTCGAGGCTAAATTCTAGTTCTTTTTTTCTAGAATAACTTTTATAAAATAATTTTTTAGTTTTCTTGTTAACAGATATGTATGATTCGGAATCTTTAAATCTTACATATCTAGATTTTGACGTACATGATGATTTTACCTTTGCTCTTTTTAGTTTAACTAAGTTTTCATTTATTTCAAAATCAAAACTACTATAAAAATACTTATTAGAATCAATTATAAATTGCAAGTTTTTTTGCTTAGAAAAATCTTTTTTACACTTCGGGCAAACAACATTTACAACATCATCAAATCTAGACATTATATCTACGTCATACTCACTTTTGTTGACAGACATAGTTACCTCTTCTGGGTTTGCTTCGTTGTTTTCTTGAGTTATCTTTTTTCCACAGGTGCAGAAATATATATCTTTTTTATCTTCAATATGGTGAAAGAAAAATTTTTCTTTTAAATTTTTATACTTCATGTTACTATTTTAATCTGCTTTTAGGAAAGTTTTTTCCAAATATAGCTTTAATTTTTTTTCTTTTATTAAAAACATCTTCAGACAAAGACTTTGAATACTGAGTTGCTTCTGTTTTTAATAGCATTATTTCTCCTGAATTTATCTTTTCTAATAATCTAGACGTTCCTGAGCGACATATAGATATCAATCTTTTTTGGTCAAAAATAGAGTTGCAAAGCTTTATCCAACCCTTTTCAGATGCTACATCAATATGCTTTAAAGTGTGACAAGTTTTACACAACAGCGTATATTGGTAAGTTTCTAAATCATTTACATTGCCTGATATAATATGTATCTCTAAAAAGTTTTTATCTGGAGGGTTGTATCCACAACCTTGACATACTCCGTTACATTTATCTATTGAAGAGTTTAACATGTCTAACCAAGATTCTTCACCAACATAAGCTCTGTATAACTTATCTGGTTCGCACACTTCTAAATTAATGTCAATATCTTCTTTTACAATACTCATTTTTACAATTCTAGATGCTAGCATTTTTCTTTCCTGATGAAAATCCTATTTTAATCTTATCACTGACTACCATTAAATAAAATTCTAAACCAGACGTTTCTGAAGTGTATGTATAAAATTTTGAATCATCTTTTGTTTTCTTTAGATTATCAACATAAAACTCCCCTACCTTTTCATCTGTTATTTTAGTTTCAAAATCTTTTCTACTTATCTCTACCAACATATCTCTATCTTCTAGAAATTGAAGGAATAATGAATTAGAATCTTCTAAGGGTTTTTTTTCTTTTTTTGTTTCATCATTAATGAAAAAATTTGAAAGATAATTTTGATGTCTCTCTAACATCTCCATAATGGACTTCATAACATAATCTCTATTTTTGTCTTCAGATTTCCATTTATCATTTATAAGAATAAATTCCTTATAAGTATCTTCACTCTCTATTATACCTCTTAAGAAGTTGTCATCAAAAGATATTCCTTTCTCATAGAAATAAACTTTAAACAAACTTTCTTCATTGTCATTTTTAACAGTAAAGTGACCTATAAATTCTCCTAAGTTTTTCATATTATATCTTATTATAACAAATATAATAATCTTTTTATTTTCAAACAAGTAAAAATAGTTTTTAAAAAACGAATTTTTGTTTTTTATATATATTTATAGGTATTATAATAATAATGAACTTTTAAAAACAAAAAAATGAAAATTAGCAAACAAGAACTTATAGACATGATTAGAACTGAGGCAAAGTCTATAAAAAGCGCTATGATTCAAGAGTCAGAAGCTGTTTCGGATTCAATTAACGTTTATGATGTTGATATGAATGCAAATGATGAGCTAGGTGATTCTGATAAAGCTTTAACTTACAAAGACCCTTCAAAGAAAGTGGAAAAAGAAGGAGAAAATGAAAAGATGCCAAAAATGAACTCAAAAGACTCTGTTGAAGGTTCAGACAAAAAAGCTGCTGTAGCAGTTAAGGTTGATGCTGGTGCCAAAAAGGGTGGAGATAGTCACACTAAAGGCCAAGCTAAAGCTAACTTTACATCTAAAAAAGACATTCAAGGAACAGATGCTTCTGGACCATTTGATGAAAGGGTTGAAGGTTTAGAAATGAATTCTGAAGATAAGTTGGTAGATGAAAAAGCAAAAACTTATGTTTCTGCTGGCGATGAGAAAAAGGGAAACTCTCATACAGCTGGTCAAGCCAAAGCTGAGGTTCACGAAAGAATGCCTGAAGAAGATGCTGAAGAACCAACAGAAAGAATAGCTGCTGGAATCGAGATTGATGGAAGTAATATTGAAAAAGATTTAAAAGAATCTTATACTAAAAAAGAATTAAAGAGTTTTATTTTATCAGAAGCAAAAAAAGCAGTTAAATATCACAAAAACAATAACCAAAGAGACGTTTTAACTAATAAATTAAAAAATATAGCCGAAGCAATAGAGTCTAATGGCGGTATTGTGAGTGAAGACATAAAAAAAATATTACAAAACAAATAGTCATGAAAATTTCAAAACAAGAGCTTAATCAAATAATAAAAGAAGAGGCAGATAGATTTTTAAAAATTCAATCTTTAAATTCTGAAAAAGAAAGAATTCAACAAGAATTGAATGAAAACTACTCTATGGAAGAAAACGAAGGTGTTGAAGAAAACGAAGGCATTGAAGAAAATGAAGGTGTTGAAGAAAATGAAGGCATTGAAGAAAATGAAGGTGTTGAAGAAAACGAAGGCATTGAAGAAAACGAAGGTGTTGAAGAAAACGAAGGCATTGAAGAAAATGAAGGTGTTGAAGAAGGTTTAATGAGCATGTTTAAAAAAGACCCAAAGAAAGGTGAAGAAGCTATAGTTCTTGCTAAGAAAGCTGTTGAAGCTGAAATAGATAAAGGTCAAATGATAGAATGGAAAGGTTTAGACAAATTAACCACTGGTCAAGTTGTTAGAGACTTGACTGATGAAGAAAAGGCTGATTTAAAATCAAGAGTTCAATCTTTTGTTGATAATGTATTAACTCCTAAAAATAAATGGGATGGATTAGATGTTGCCAAACAAGATATTAGAATCGTAGACTTGAAAGGAAAACCTACATTGGCTGCAGCATATAAAGACAGGAAATTAGCTGGTGTAAGTGGTAAGTTTACAGAAAGCAATGAACCTATTAGTGAAAGTGAAATTAGAAGGATTTTCAAAGAAGAAGCTTCAAGAAATGAGAAAATAAAAGAATTACAAATTCAAGCAAATAAAATCATTTCTGAAATAGAAAAAATAGGATAAAATAGTTAAATAAATAAAAAAAAGCGACCTAATTATTAGAGTCGCTTTTTTTGTGTTTTTAAATAAAATTATTCATTTGAATCTAAAAAATCAATGCCATCTTTTATGCTTGAGCCAAATGAATTAGATAAATTTTTTGCGCTCTTAAAAAACAAATATGCTTGAAACGTCAACATACAACCGTAAGTCCAAAAAATGCCTACCCCAATTAAAACTATATATATAAGGCTATTAATTTCATAGTTTTGTTTTATGTACAAGGATACAATTATATATAACAACAAAACAACATGCACAAAGACACTCTTAACTATAGATTCATTTACTAACCTATCCATTCTACGACTTCTTTGTTTAGATGTCATATTTTCTACTCTTTCTTGAATTATATCTTTTTCCTTTTGTGTTAAGCTCATGATTTATTGTTTTAATCGTTGTTTTATATAAACGTAAATTATTCAAAAATATTACACATCACCAAAATTATTTCTCATATGTTCTACATTCTCTATATTGATGGGCTCATTAATTGGGCCGCCGACTGCTCTAGAGCTAATTCCGATTATAGTTGAACCAGATGTGATTAAGTCATAACCTAAAACAGTGAAATCAGTTTCTAAAACTCGAACATTATGTTCAACATACTTTTCAATTAATAAAGTTCTTTTGTATGTATTAATCCAGCTATCTATAAATTTTTTTTCCAACTTCATTTTCTAGTCTTCTTTTTCTTTTTCTTCTTTCAATTAATAGCATTCTTTTATTTGAATTGAATTACTATTATAGTCCATATAAAACAATGTACCTATTGGTGCTTCAAATAAATCACTCATTCTCTAAGTTTGTTAAATTACATAAGATTTCTCTATCAATTTCTTGAGCTAATTGTCTTGATAGTATATCTGTTAGCTCAGCTTCAGTATCAAATCCAGTAAGTTTTTTTGGTACATACTTTTCAATTAATAATATCTTTTTATATACATTCTCAGGCTCTTCATGCTCATAACTATTTGTTATTTGAGTATAATAGTCTAAATCTTGAGTAAACACAGGAGTCCAAGCCACTCTTAAGGTTCTACATTCTCCTGTTACTTGAACAGAAGCTAAATTAAGAGACAAATGTTCGTACTTTTCTATCAAAAGACTTTTAGTCATTTATGCAAGATAAGAAAATTGTTCACCAAAGTCAATAAATGAAATTTTTTCATATTTATTATTAACAATTAAAATTAAAATGGCAAAATCAAAATCATCTAGTAACAACCTTGGTATAATGAGAAAAAAGAGACCAGGTATTCATTCTAAAAACAAAACATCTAGGTCTAAGAATGCTAAGAATTACAAAAAAAAATATAGAGGTCAAGGAAGATAGATTATTATGAAAAAAATAGAAGAAAATAATAGCAATTTACCCCTAGGTGCGGAACATATGTCTAATGCGCCTTGGAGAGATGGTGAAAATGAAAAAAAAGGAAAAGAGGCTAAAGAATACAAAATGGATGTAATATTTAGTGATAACAACGAAATGGCTATTTTGCAAGATAAATCATCTGGTAAAAAATATATATTTAACATTTATCTTTTAGACAAAGGTGAATTAGAGCCTTATGCAACAAGGAGCATTTTAAGCGTTGACTTTGATGAAGATGGAATGCCTGAAGAAGAATTGGGAGATTGGGAACTGGATGAATATATTTTATATGAATACATAAATGACAACTTAGATTATTTAACTATAGGAAAAGGCTTGGAAGATTATGAAAGCACTACATCTGACTTGACTGAGTTAGACGATGAATTAAGAGATGAATTAAAGGAGCTGGCTAGGTATCAAAAGGATTCAACTTCATATTTAAAGGCGATTGATTCAGAAGGTTTTAAAATAAATGAATCAATAAGAATTATTGTTAGAGATGTAATATCTGAATCTTTATCAAAAGATAATATACCTTTATTGAAAAAGGCACTACTTAAGCTTAAAGGCGTTTCTGACAGTCAATTGGAATACAACATAGAACATGGATTGCCTTGGGATTGGAAAGGTTCTAAAGAAGGTTTTTATGAAAAAATGGAGCCAAGAAAAAACTATAGCGGTTCTAACTAAATGTTTAACTTTTCTATTAAAATCTTTTTTTCATAAACATCATAATGACCCTCAAACAAAAGGTCTAATTTGCTCATTTCCTCTAAGTTAAAATTATACACATAAACATCATCTAGCATCAATTTAGCACTTTCGTGTGAAATATCAATTTTTTTAGACAACTCTTTTGTTGTCATATTCTTTTTTGCCAAATAACTTTTAAGTCTATCTGAAATAAAGTTACAATATAAAATAAGCTTTCTTTCCCACTCTAAGTTAGGATTGCTGTATTTATTATATTTATACGGATGACTCAATTAATTAAGAATGGATTTAACTATTTCAGAAACCAATTTGTTATCAGCCTTACCTTTGTGTTCTTTATTAAATTTGCCCATTATTTGACCAATATTAACCATTCCAGAATTTGTGTATTCGAGAATAATTTCTTTTATTTTGCCTTCACTCATTTGTGATGGTAGATATTTTTCTATATAACTAAGCTCCTTTGTTGCTTCTTCGGTATTTGTTTGTTTTAAAGACTTTTCTATTTTTTTCAAAACTTTTAAAACATTTTCATCAGTAGAATCTATTCCCCTACCTTCTTGCAATTGAATCTCCCCCTTAACTACGCCAAGAAAGTTCTTTTTATCCATATCTTTAGCCTTAAATGCTTTCATGAAGTCTTCTGATATTTTATCTTTTAAATTACTCATAATTATTTTTCTAATCTAATATAACAATAAATAATTACAAATTAAATAAAAATTAATTATATTTATTAACATGAAGCATGAAATTAGGAAAATAATAAGAGAAGCATTAAGTTCGGGTTCAGAAACGTATGTGACAAAAGTAAATTTACATTTATATATGAAAGATGTGCTGGGGCCAAACGATTATTTTGGAGACGCCACTGCAACGGTAGAATGGAGCTTATTTACTGACGAAAAGACATATGGATTCAGTGTATTAAAGCCTAACATTCATAAATTGACTTTAAACTCTGAAGTATATAGAGGAACAGAAGATTCATGGGAGGATGAATTGGAAAATATTGAAAAAGTTTATGACTTTGGCTCAGGCATTATTGACGGCGATAGTTTTGAAGGGTTTAAGTTGAACATAGAAAAAAAAGAAAATTCAAACAGCCTTTACCCAACAGAGGTATCAATAAATAATGATTATAAATCTATTGATATTGAATTTCAATACCCATAACATTTAAAATACGGTTAGGACCGTTGTAACCTCGGTTGCATAGACCACTTAAAGCTCGCTACTATAAGTGGTCTTATTTTTTAAAACTATTTATTTACATGCTAAATGAATCTAATATAATAGAGATAGAATTTCTCATATCTGAGGCCATAAAAAGTGTATATAAAGAAAGTTCTGAAGAACCTTCTCCAACTTACGAATGGGATTTAACAGAGAAAAAAGTTAAAGACTCTACTATGAGCGTGAAAACCAAAGAGCAAGCAAAACAATATTTAAATATACTGTTTAAAAAAATTAAAAATATACCTAAAAAAATAAAATTAAAAATTTTAAAATACGCCTTTATGTCTTTGGCTGGTATAATGGGCTACTCTCAACTTTATGATTATGCATCCAATAATAATTCGGGGCTAGATGATGAAATTGAAATAATTAAGTTGGACTTAAAAATAAATAACGAAGAAGGTGAATCTAGTGAGGTTTTAGATTTAGATTCTGAAGAAAATGAAGAAGAGGCGATTTTAAGTTACATGCCTAACTCTGTGTCAGATTCATTAGTTGATTTCACAAAAAAAGAAGAGGGTTCTGCAAAATTTAAAGGAAAACCAGTTTTAGTTGCTTATGATTTGGGAGATGGCATGATAACCATTGGCTGGGGGCATGCTGAAAGTAAAAGTAATTCAAAATTTAAAGCTGGAGATACAATAACTAAAGAAGAAGCTGAAGAACTTTTGAGTAAAGATTTAAATAGTGCTGAAAAAGCAGTAAAAAGTGTTTTTGAAGAATGGAAAGGTAAAAACATACCTTTTTATGTAGACCAAGACATGTACGATGCAATGGTTTCCATGGCATTTAACATGGGAAGGGGTGGATTTAGAGGTAGCGATTTCATACAACTAGTCAAAAAAGGAAATTACGAAGAAGCTAAAGAAAGAATATTATCCACAAACGTAAGTTACCCAGGTCATATCAAAAGAAGAAAAAAGGAATCTGAAATGTTCGGTAAGTCTTTAGAGTTTAACCCTTTAGTCATTGATGCTGAAAAATCGAAAAATATAATATCTGAAGGCCATAAAAAAAGGCTGAAAAAATTAGCAGGAATAATATAATATATTATTTTTTATGATATTTATTATAGAACTTAAGATGGGGGATTAGCTCAGCTGGCTAGAGCGCCTGCCTTGCACGCAGGAGGTCATCGGTTCGACTCCGATATCCTCCACTTTTAATTAAAAATAATATTATGAAAGATTTATTCACAGAAAAAAAGGGTGGAAAAGTATCAAGCAAAAAGTTTTGGGGCAATATATTTTTGGCACTATGTGCTGCAACTTATATTTTAGATGGCTTTCACTTTTATGATGTTGGAAAAGAATTGTTCAATTCTATTCTAGTGGCTGGGTGTACCTTGGTTGGACTTAGAACGGTTGGAGGTATATTTAATAACGAAGATAAGTAAAATCAAATTATATATATGTGGGTGTTGAGAGATTTTGTAATCAACTTTTTTTTAAAAGTTAGGTTATGGTGCTATTTGGCGTTTGACTCTAATAGGTTCAAAAGTGTTAAAAATGATTCTAATAAAAAAGGGTGGAAATTAACTTTTCAAGACGAATTTAACAATAAGAAATTAGATAAAAAAAAATGGAGAACTGACCATTATTTTGGATTAAGATACCATCCAGGTAGCATAATTGAAGAAAATAAAGCTCCATTACAATATTGTGGAGACAATATGTTTGAATTTACAGACTCTACAATAAAGCAAAAAGCTGAAAAAAATCCGATAAAAATAAATCATGTGACTTGGAAAGGTGAGGATTATGGTTCATATACTATACCCTATAGAGTGGGGCACCTAGATAGCTCTAAGTCGTTTGAACAAAAGTACGGTTTTTTTGAAATAAGAAGCAAAATGCCTTCAGAACCAGGTCACTGGCCTGCATTTTGGATGGCGTCTACTCATGCTTGGCCGCCAGAGATAGATATATATGAAGCATACACTGGCAAACCTGTTAAGGGTCTAGTTAATTTCGAGTCTAACTTTCATTGGGGAACTTCTGAGAACAAAAACATGAAAGTGATGGGTCATAACGTTAGTAATATATCAAAAAGCTTTCACACGTATGCAGTAGAATGGAATGAAAAAGGATTTAAAATATATTATGATAATATATTAATTAGAGTTTTTAGTAACCCAAAAGCCATAGAAGAGTTCAAGCATCCAATGCACATCATTATAGGAAATCAGATAGATGCTGGTGAAGACAGGAAGCTAGATGAAGCTACGTTTCCAACGTATCACGAAATAGATTATATTAGGGCTTATAAAAAGTCTTAACTCTTAATTCCAACATAAACATTCCATGATTTATGTATTCTTTTAAATTTCTGAACATAATATAAATAAGAAGGCCTAAAAGGTTTATGTCTCATATTCATATTAGCTTCTTCTGGGGTTTTGTTGTCCTTTGTTTCGTTACAATGTTTACAACATGTTGCTAAATTTTGCCAAGTGTTATTACCTCCTCTAGAACTAGGTATTACATGGTCTATAGTTAAGTCCTTTTCGCTATCACAGTACAGACACTGAAAATCATCTCTTCTAAATATATTTTGTCTACATAAATAAACTTTTCTAAAAGGAACAGAGACGTATTTTAAAAGCCTAATAACTGTAGGTCTTTTAAAACTTTTTCTTTCTGTTACAATAGGCTCTTTTGAGATGTGTTCTAGTATTTCAGCCTTCCCTTTAAAAACTAGCTTAAAACCTCTGGATAAGCTTGTTACGTTTATGGGCTGGTATGTGCTGTTTAATACTAATACTTGCTGCATATGAATATAAATATATAATAGTTTTATAAAGCGGTTAAACTATTTAATCAAATCAACTAAAACATAAGCCTTAACGTATTTGTTTTCTAATATGAACTTTATTTCATTGTCAATATATCCCCTTTTTACACACTCTTCTTCAAGTTCTAAATAAAGGTCATCAAAATTTTCTTCAAAATATTTTGTTTTAAATTTTTTTAAAAAAAACATTCTCTCCTCGCTTGGCAAGTCGTTAATTCTGATTTTTGTCATAAATTTTATTATTTAATATATTAATAAAATATGATTTTAATTAAATTATAATTATTTTTTACCCTCTATAGACTGAACAAACTTTTCACATTTATGGTCACCAGCAAATGCTTCTCTTAAAATGCTAACTTTTGACATAGCATCTTTTGTTTCCATTCCCTTATTTACAAACTCTACTAACTTTTGCTCCCATATAATATCGTTATGTGCTTCCATAAAACTTTTTACCTTATCTTCGGCTCCATCATAACCAACCTTTACGAGTCTGTTGTACCAATTTTCATATTTACCTATAAATTCCATAACTCTTTTCTTATTTCTTTTCTAATTGATTCTTTTTAAATCATCTTTGTCTAAAGAAGATTTAAGATTTTCAACATTATCAACAGACACTATTTCATCAAAACCCTCTGAAGTAGATGGTTTGGAATATGATGAAAACATTTTATCAAAAACATCTGAAGGAATAGTTTTGGATTTGCCCATCCTCTTAGCTGATTCAGCTCTTTTTTCTGCCATTTTTTTTATTACATCTTCTGCTCCTTGAAATTTAAAATCTACAGCCACCTTGTGATATTCATCCTCATTTCCCTCTATTGCTTTCATTGCATTTTTTCTGGAGTTTGAGTTCATATTTGTCATGTCAACAACCACATCTTTGTTACTGGGGTGTGCCTGGGTGACCTTGTCGTTCATTAGTTTTTGAACTTTTCCATTTGCTTCAAAAACTTTGTCAAATATAGTGTTAGTCCAAGTCATCCAAGAAGGAGACTCTTTGACTATTCCATACTTTTCGTCAGTCTCACCCATTTCTGCATCGACTGGTGGCGTTGCAAACATATCATCATAAGTCCAACCATAGCTTGATGCTACTGATTCCACAATGTCATCTCTATTGATAACATATGCTTCTGGGTAGTTTGAGGCCATCCATGTTGATTTTCCTACAGAAGGTGGTCCAACTAAAACTAACATTTTTCTCTTCATAATAATAAATATGTGACTATTTACAAATAAACGTATATTTTATTAAAATATTACAATATGAATTCTATTCGAAAAATTGTTAGAGAAATTTTAAAAGAAGCATTTTCTGCCGAACACTCTTTAGATAGACTGTCAGAAAGGTTTATAGATAGAGACAATATTCAGGTTGGATATGAAGAAAGAGGTTCAACGAATGTATTTGAGCCAGATTATAAGTCGGTAGGAACATATAGCCTGAGTAGTGATGAAAGAGAAAGTATAAAAAGAAAATATAGACTTATCGAGGGTTACGAATTTCCAAAAAATGAAGATTTTGCAGTAATATTAGCATACATAAGGATAGACCCAAAAAGAATAAACTACTATTCAGAAGAAGATAGATTAGATGTAGTTGGAAAAAATTTATTTTTTTTAGACAGAAAAACTAAAAGCAACGGAAATAAAATATATGCTATCATTAGAAATAATGAAATACAAACAATATATTTTGCTAAAGATGATGTTCCTCAAACAAAAGAAAAGTTAAGAGTTGATAGAATTATTAAAAACGAATTATTTTTCACAAAACTAAACAACGAAAAAAAGAGGTCCGAAGGGGGGAGTAGAAAAAAGATAGAATTAGATTTGCCTAAAGTAAAAATTGGAGGAAAAGATTGGTATATAGATGAGCCAAATGAAGAGCTAATATACTCTAAAAATATCAAGAAAAAAATATCTTTCGATAGACTATCAGAAAAGCAATTTGAAGAATTGATAGAACTTATTTAAGTTAATTCCAACATCAAGCGGGTGCTATCTCAAGGACGCTTCTTCCAATACCTGGCGGCAGGGTGTCAACAACGACTCACACCTATCCTGAACACTTGTGTAGACTTAACTACTGTTGGAGTATCTCCATTATGGTTATCATACCATTTCTCATCGTCCTATGAACTGGACTAGCCGTTGATTAAACAGCACGAATTTTAAATGTCTTAAAAAGGGGCAGTTTTTTTCACAGTCCGCCCCGTTCTTTCAAATGGCTTATTCCCATATAAACATCAGCTAATGCATCAGCTAAATGTCCAAGGTTTCATCACTCCATCGTCTGGTTCTCCAGCATAGGTCCCTTAAGGCTTTAAAGAGTAAATTTGGACCGTACAACCTCTAATAACCCGCTGTGTCAGGTTAATAAGATGCAAGCAGTGTCTAAGAAGTGACTATTAAACTCTCCTTATTAAAGTTGAAGGTGACAGCTGCTTGCTTAGTCGCGATTTCAAGATTCGAACTTGACGGAGGGATATCTCCCAAAAAGGCTCATGAGACCTTTCCTACACCATTATCGCAATTTAATTTGATTTACAAATTTTATAAATTTTTTAAATTCTTTTTCAACTTTTTCTTTATTAGCTCTTCCCATATCTTTTATAACATATGGAATATATCCTGCTTTTTTTATTTCTTTTATTTTAATTTTATCTCTATTTTGAACTTGAGAAACTGAGTGTGATTCAGTAATTTTCTCATAATGCCATTTACCATTCCAAAGTACAGCTATATTTAAATCTTGAACTATAACATCAGCATCCCAGCCGTTAAAAATAGGCTCATTTGTAATTACTTTTCTAAACTCTTCCTTACAAAGGTTGGCAAAATGAATTTCATTTTTACTCCTTCTTTCTATAGATTGCTTAGCAGCAGACCTTCTACCTATTAAACTTTGTAAACTTTTTCTTTCTTCTGTATTACTAACAAATTTAGAGGCACAACTTCGGGAACAAAATTTCTGATTTCTCTTTGTCCATTTGCGCTCAAACTTAACATTACACTGTTTACAAGTTATAAATACATCCTTGTTGCCAGTACCATGTAAAGAATTGCTTATCTTACTTTTAGTTTCAGATGTGTGACGCCTAGTATTGCTACATGACTTTGAGCAAAAGTATTTATCTTTTTTGGGAAACTGTTTTTCCCTTTCTTCTACAACAACTATAGCTCCACAACATTTACAATTAACATCAAACTTTTTTAAGGCTCCATACTTTTTGTCGTATTGTTCTAGGGCTTTTTTTCTAAGCTTTTCTTTTACTTCACTTTTTTTGCTAGTGTTTTCTTTTCTTTTATTGTTGTAAGAACAAGAACATTTTACACTACAAAACTTCTTTGTTTTAGATTTAGATTCAAATTCCAAATCACAATTAACACACTTTTTCTTTTCCATAACTATAAATAGTCATAAAAAAGCTTAGTGGGCCCCACAGGATTCGAACCTGTGACCTACTGATTCACATTTGTGTTATTTTCATAACTCTGTGGACTATCTCATAACCCTCGTCTTTACGTTAGGGTTTGGGGCGCTAAACCTGGTTATTAAGAAGGCTAAACTTCTCCAGTAGTCTCTGCACCTTTCTGTGGTGTACCACAGACTTGGCTCATGGTTGTCATCACCGTTACGTGTTAAGATTTCCTTGAATTCACCCCATTCACATTTAACAATTTCTTGCTAACGGCACTATTACTAATGAGTCAGTTGCTCTAACCATCTGAGCTAGAGGCCCTATAAATGGTGAACGGAGAAGGATTCGAACCTTCGACCTACGCATTAGAAGTGCGTGGCTCTATCCAGCTGAGCTACCCGTCCATTTAAATTACTTTTCCAACATTTCAAAGAACCTTTTCTTACCTAACGACAAATATATAAAAATATTACATTAGATAAAAAATATATTTATTTTAATTGTTAAATAGTTAAATTGTTAAGAAGCCCGAACAGCGCGAACATAGGTGACGTTGTCCTTATTGTTGGTGCCCTGGTAACCAAGGAGGAAATTCTGAGTCCACGCACTGGAGAAATCGAACTCCGTAGAACTCCAATAGAAGAACTTATTAGAAAAACCGCCAATTTCTTCCTTGTTTTCATAAAGCATATTCAATTCGTCTTTTGTTGGCAATCTCCATTCTGCTCCTAATTTTTTGCAGTAAATTTTTGCGTCATACCAATTCATTATACCCAAATTATCAGAAACTTCTAGTCCGTTGACTGACTTTTTGCCTTCTAGTAGTATGTGTTTTGTAATTGTCAAATGGTTAAATAGTTAAATTGTTAAGAAGCCCGAACAGCGCGAACACAGTAGCAGTTGAGCTTATTGTAGTAGCCCTGGACACCATTGGAGAAATACTGAACCCACGCACTGCCGTTACCAGTCTCCGTAGAACTCCAATAGAAGAAATAAGCAAAACCGCCAATTTCTTCCTTGTTTTCATAAAGCATATTCAATTCGTCTTTCGTTGGCAATCTCCATCCTGTTCCTAATTTTTTGCAAGCACTTATTGCTTCATGCCAAGTCATATATCCTAAATTATTAGAGACTTCTAATCCATTGATTGACTTTTTACCTTCTAGTAATATGTGTTTTGTAATTGTCAAATGGTTAAATAGTTAAATTGTTAAGAAGCCCGAACAGCCCGAACAGAGAGTGTGTCGAGCTTATTGAAGTTGTACTGGTTACCATCGCCGAAATACTGTCTCCACGCATCGTAGTTATCGTTCTCCGTAGAACTCCAATAGAAGTTATTAGCAAAACCGCCAATTTCTTCCTTGTTTTCATAAAGCATATTCAATTCGTCTTTTGTTGGCAATCTCCATCCTGTTCCCAAATTCTTGCAAGCACTTATTGCTTCATACCAAGTCATACGACCTAAATTATTAGAGACTTCTAATCCATTAATTGCTTTTCTTGATTCTAGTAATATGTGTTTTTTAATTGTCAAATGGTTAAATAGTTAAATTGTTAAGAAGCCCGAACAGCGCGAACATAGAGGTTGAAGTACTTAAAGTCGAAGAACTGGCTACCATTGTTGAAACCCTGAGCCCACGCACTGGAGTTAACGAACACCGTAGAACTCCAATAGTTGACATTAGCAAAACCGCCAATTTCTTCCTTATTTTCATAAAGCATATTTAATTCGTCTTTTGTTGGCAATCTCCATCCTAGTCCTAATTTTTTACAAGCAATTTTTGCTTCATGCCAATTCATTGACCCTAGATTATGAGACACTTCTAGTCCGTTGATTGACTTTCTGTCTTCTAGTAATATGTGTTTTGTAATTGTCAAATGGTTAAATAGTTAAATTGTTAAGAAGCCCGAACAGCGCGAACATAGATGAAGTCGTCCTTACCGTTGTAGTACTGGACACCATCGTAGAAATTCTGATTCCACGCATTGAGGTTCCCGAAATCCGTACAACTCCAATAGCCGTTAAAAGCAAAACCGCCAATTTCTTCCTTATTTTCATAAAACATATTCAATTCGTCTTTTGTTGGCAATCTCCATCCTGGTCCCAAACTTTTGCAAGCAACTATTGCCTCATACCAATTCATTATACCCAAATTATCAGAAACTTCTAGTCCGTTGACTGACTTTTTGCCTTCTAGTAGTATGTGTTTTGTAATTGTCAAATTACTACTTTGTCGCACGAGAAGCAAAAGCCCCAGCCCCCAGTAAAAAACCAAAATCATACAAGGCTCCATTGTTGTTATAGGCATACACTGCCACATCATCCATAAATAGGCTTCCTATAAAAGAAAATATTGATATTAGTCCATGCCATAAACCACCAAAGAATCCATAAGAAGATTCATTAACACAATCGATTGCGTTAGGGCTTACGTCTGCACATCCTGCAATTAAGAAACTCAAAATTAGAATGTATAAAATAGTGTTTAGTTTTTTCATGTTTTTTAGTTGTATAATAATTTTATTAAATCTCCGAATATATTACCGTCTTTAACCTCAACTGTCTGCTCAAATTCTTTCCCATCTAAAACTTTAGATAATATTGAGGACTTTTGATTTAAAAGCTTTTCTATATCTTCATCGATTGTATCTTGACATATAAGTCTTATGATTTGTATTTTATCTGACGTGGAGGACGCTCTGTGTATCCTATCTTCTGCCTGCTCTCTATCTGCACTAGTCCACGGTTGGTCAATGAATATTGAAATACTTGCCGATGTAAGCGTTATGCCGACTCCTGCTGCCCCTATCGTTCCAGAGAAGACCTTGACATTGTCATCTGTCATAAAAGCCTCTACAGCCTCTTCTTTTTTGTTTGCATTAATGTCTCCATTAAATACAACTGCTTTATCTCCGAATTTATTAGCAACTTCGTAAGAAATTCCTTTGTACTGACTAAACACAACAACCTTCTCGTCTCCGTCAATAATGTCTTGAATAAACTCAAATGCTCTTTTCATTTTTATTTCGGAAGTAAACTGTTTTAGCTTTTGAATCCTAGTTAGGTGATTCATTCTGTTGTCAGCTTCTTGGTCATCTTGAGCACTCTCTTCTTTTATGCCTTTTTTAATTTTGTTGTACTCTCTCATCTCTATAGGGGTGAGCTCTACAGGTATTGCTGTATAAGTTTTTGGGGGCAAGTGTTTTAGGATGTCTTTTTTTAATCTCCTAAGAAAGAATGGTGATATTTTTTCAAACAACTCATCTAGATTAGATGCTCCATTATAATCCCATCCGAAATTGTTTTTTTCTGCAGCACAATACTTAACACCAAAAGAGTGGGCATTACTCCATTCTTCTGGGTAAAGGAAATTAAGTAGTGAAAAGAATTCATAGGGTCTGCTTTTTATGGCTGTACCAGTAAGTAAAAGTTTTTGAGGAATATCTTTTAAAGTTTTCTTTGCTAACTTAGTTCTGTCTGCTGAGTTGTTTTTGATATAATGAGCCTCATCCATTATCAATATTTCATAATCCTCCGCATTTAAAACTTCTCCCATTTTATCTGGTGTGAATGTTATATTTTTGGTAGCTCTCGAATTGACCATGCCTCTAACTCCACAGTTAGGGCAAACTTTGTCTTTATATCTTTTTTTACTATTCCTCCCTTTCCATCCGCAAAACACATTTTTACAAGTGTGAGACATTTCTATTGTTATGTATGTATCCAAAGAGCTATAGCTCATAATATGAAACATAGATTCTTCTTTGGAATTATTAATTTTCTTTGATTTTTTAGTTGGTTTCCATTTGTACACAAAAGCTTTTTCTTTCGTGAATTTATGTATTTCATTTCTCCAATTTAACCTAAGATTTGCTGGGCATACGATTAGTGTTTTTTTTCCTTTCCAACAAGCATAAGTCATTGCCGCTGCAGTCTTTCCAACGCCTGGCTGGTCTCCCAACAAAGCTCTTCCGTTACAAGCATCAAAAAATATTGCAGCTTGTTTTTGATAATCATATGGCTCTATATTCATGAATGAGAAATCAACCTTAGAAGTGTCTATGTTTTCTGTCTTTATGGATAAGGCCTTAAGCAAAGACTCTTGTCTTTTGATAAAATTTTTTCTTAATAGCTCAACCTCTTCAGGGCTTAAATTGGTAAACTTAAAGGGCATGCCATTATCTTTTATGAAAGATATAACTTTACCTATGTACCCACCAGAAACAACTCTATACCAACTCTCATAACCAGTACCATCAGGATTTTGTATGTAATCTACATTTATCTTCCTTTGGTCATCAGGAAAGCCCTTAATGAAGTCGCTTAAATTCTTTCTATAATTATATTCTACTTTATAATTAGACTTAAGCTTCGTTATGACAATTGTGTTTGTGCTCATAATATTACGAAATTACAAGAAAAAAAGAAAAATTCCTATATTTATAGATAACAATTTTTACAAAAATAAAAAAATGAAAATTACAAAAAAAATTATCAGACAGTTAATAAAGGAGTCTTACGAAGAAATGGCAGCACAAGAAGATGTTAAAGCTTCAGAAAGCATATTTGACAGTAAGCCAGGTGAAACAGTTATATTAAACTTTGAAGGCGTTACAGTTAAGATGGAAAGACAGTTAGATGATTTATTCAAAATAGTAGACGCTGCAGAAAGTGAAAAACTTAAAGATGGAGACTACGTTAAAGTGCAAGGTAATGATTCATTAAGTACAGGTAAAAGTTTTAAGTTTATTATTTACAGAGAAACTCCTTTGAAATATGAAACCAACCCATTAGAGAGTTGGAAGATTATTAAAAATTAATTTCCAAACCTATTCCACCAATCTAACCTAACTAAGTTCTTATATATTGAGAATGGCTGTAGAGTTATACCTACTGTAAAGCCATAAGATGCTATAAATCCCATTATTGCGGGAAATAACGGCATTCCATAATTATACTCCTCTATAAGAACTGGTGTAATGTAGCACGATTGAATTATGCCAACTATAGTTAATAACACTTTTAACTTGCCTCTTTTATGTTCTGTAAATAACCACTTGAGGTATGTAGGGTTTTTTTTGTTTTTCATATTTGTAAATTTTAATTAAATAAAATACCCATCAACATATGTGTTGATGGGTTAATAGTTTTCAATAAATTAAAAAGTCTATTTCTTCTTAGGAGCAGACTTTTTAGTTGCAGATTTTTTTACTGCAGGTTTCTTGGTTACAGGTTTTTTTGCTGCAACTTTCTTAGCGGCAGGCTTTTTTGCAATAGGCTTTACCTCTTCTGATACAGCCATTGATTTCAATGATTTTACCAAAGAGTTAATAGCCCAACCCAATGCAATACCAGCATATAACTTATATCCATACACTAAAAGTGCTACACCCAATAGTCCAGTTGCAGCTATGTCAATCCACCAAGACTTTAAAATTGTAATAATTGTTTTCATGTTTTTTGTTTTTTTATTTATTTACTCCCAGCCAATTTTCTCATTCTATCGTAACTGGCTTTTATGGTATTTCTTCTATTTTTTACCGTTCTAGATTCGTTTATCGGCATCATCTCTCCTTCTGGAGAAGTCTCTGCAGGCCCACCTAATTGTTCTATTTCATCATTATCTGTACCTAACATGACTTCATCACCCGTTTCTTTAGTTTCTGGCTGATACTCCACATCTCTAACAACTTGATTTAACTTATCGTAAAACACTTCATATACGTCTTTTAAATCTTGCAGTATATTTCTGTTTTTATCATTAATAGCAAAGTTTGCATCTAATATTTTAACGCCATCAATTAGTGAAAACTCCCAAGATATCATATAGTCTTTTTCTAAAAGTACGGTCCCAGACCAATTTGCATCTTGTCCACTATATCCTTTGTAAATAGATAATTCATTAAACTTAACTGCATAATCTCCAATTTTTTGAGTAAATTGTTTTTGCAAGTCTTGTATTTCCGCTTTTGTAATTTCTGCTGTCATTTTAATTTTCTTTTTTCTTTTGTCCTCCAAACCATATGTAATCCAACTCTTCCTCTGTTAAGCTTGTTGTTTTGGGTACAGTTTTAACTTTAGGAGTTTCTTTCATTTCCTTTTCTGCTTCAGGCTCTTTTGATGTCATATCAGAAAAAACTTTTGACACTTCTGTGTCTATTAATTCTTTTAGTTCTTTTTTTTTCATTTTAAATATTATTTACCCAAAAACTCTTTTTCTCCCAGAAAAACTTGTACTGTTTTATCATCATATCTTTTACAACTTTTCTAACATCTTCTTTATCTAAAATTTTAGCTTTATTTAAAGCTCTTTCTATTTCGGTTTTTACAATCTTTTTGATTTCCGTTTTAGTAAGAGGTTTATTGTTAGATTCTGATATTACATAAAAGTCTTTCATATATAATAAATATGAACCAAAAATTAAGTATTGACTAAATATTTTTAAGCATTTCTACTAAACGTGGACAGGGATACATATCAAATTTGTCTTTACGTACTGACGTGTGACTCCATAACCCCTTTATCTTTCCATAATAAGCATCTTTATTAAACTCAAACGCTTCCTTGGGGTCCATTCCGTCCTTTAGAAGTTGTGGTATACCTGCTTTAATATCTATTTTCGGATAAATTCTCGCAACGTGCTTAATCAACAGTCTTAGAGATTCAATTTGTTCTGTTGTGTATGCGTGCCAATATTGATGCCCTCTAAATTTGTAGCCCAAATCACAAACCATACTTTCGGGAACTTCTACATTTACGTAGTTATAATACTTATCTCCTTTTTTAACTACATAACCAAAATTATTAACTTCAACAGCAGAAGAGTATTTTGACATATCAAAATTACCTACTTTACCTAGATGCCAACCTATGTAGTCATTTGGAAAACATTCTACAACTTCTCCATTATATTTATCGTCTCCGTATTTTCCTTTTTTTATACTTATTCCTCCAATGCAATATTGTGTAGCAACCCTACCTCTTTTATCTCTATTCCAGGAGTTTATTGTGTTGTACGGATTGTTCCAGCCTGCTGTATGGTGTATAAAAAAGTTTTCTGGCTCTATTTTACCATAAGTTCTTACATATTCATCAGAATCCAAATAGGCCTTATCAATCTTTAATCCGTCTTCAGTTGTGTAAGCTCCTAGATATTCTAACTTATCATCCTTGTCGTTTGACTCGTCATAACCAAACCTATCGGTGTCTGCATCTAAATTTTCTCCTATTAGTATTTTATAAGTTTTAGGACCAACAATTCCGTCTGTCGTCAATCCTTTAGATTTTTGATATTTTTTTACAGCCGCTTCAGTGTATGCTCCAAATATTCCATCAGCATTTAATCCTAAGGCTTTTTGTATTTCTTTTACCTCATTTCCTTTGCTTCCTTTTTTTATTAACATTATCTCAAATTTTCATTTATTTCACTTATGCCAGCCATACCTCTTAGTTTATTTTTGTACCCTTCAAACATCTTTCCGTCAGAAATCATAGACGAATCACACTTTACAATAAATTCAGATAATTCTTTTGTAAAGTCTTCTAAGTTATTTTTTTTGAAATCTTCAATGAAGTCATAGTTGTTAACTCCTTTCGAAAGCTCTTCAATAAATGTACTAGAACCAAAATCATTTGTAGCATAGAAAGATGCTTCATTTATCTTTTGTTCTTTGTTTTTTACAAAAGTAAAATTAACCTTACTTTCATTCAGGTTGCCAGATAAAATATATTTATCATTAGAAAAGCTATCTTTATATGACATTTCAACTGTTACAAAAGGCTTGTCTTTTATTATTTCAGTTTTTATTTTATAATTAGACTTTGACATTATTTATCTAGAGTTAACTTATAAACCTTGCCGTCTATTTTTACTTTGTTTTTTGCTACAATCTCTGCTTTCTTTACGTTTTTACTTTCCACTATAAGTCCTCCCTTGGCTTTTGATAGCTCCATAATAACATTTTTAATCATATCTTTTGAAACTTTTTTAGCAACCTCTGTAATTTTTTCTGTTAATTCCGCATCAGTTAATTGATTTTCTAGAACGCCATGAGCTTGAGTTGCTTGAGAGAAATGAGATTCTTGATTTACTTCACTTTGCTTTTCTGACAACCTCTGTTGCAATCTGCTTCTAATATCTACATTTTGTGGTCCAAAGTTTGCAACTTCTGAATTTTCAGAAATTGATGCTGCTGGCGCTGAAGAGTTACCAAACATCATAGCTTCTATTGCTGAAGCTTGTGGGTTAGACTTTGGGGAAAAACTACTAAGAGATGGTGTTTCTTTAGTGGTTTTTTCATTTGGATTTTTACCCACTTTAGGAACAGGTATATTTGCTGGCATTTTTGAAGTTTTTTCAGCCTTATCTATAAACTGCTTAAAATTGCCTGCTAGTGAGCCGTTTCTTATTTGGTCCATTTTAGAAGCTAGTTCCGTATTTTTTGGTGCTGATTTTGGGTTTGTTATGGGCTTTACTGGTGTTGGTATCCCCATTTGAGAAAACCTTTCTTGCATTTCTTTTTTTGTATTTCCTTTATTGTTCATATTCTTCTTCTTTTATAATTGTAACATCTTTTACTATCCAATCATAAATAGTCTTAATCTTATTATTTTGTATTAAATTTTCAAATAATTCAATTTCTTCATCATACATTTCAGCTCTAACAGTCAATACATTGCCTATTCTTCCGTATTTTCTGAATTTTATTTTATTATTTACCACTTCAAACATAATTTCTTTGAATTCAATGTAGCTTTGTTGTTCTAATTCTTGATATGTAACTGAAAATCCGTAAAACTCTTCAAACTCATTCATTGAGCCCTTATATGCTAAATCTATTAAAACATTTTTTGTATTTTTTCTATTTGCTTTCATATAAAAATATTTCTACTTTTTGGTTATAATCGTCCCACCAAGCGTAAAACTTGGGGTATATATTTGTTTCACTTATAAAAAATTTTTTTATTTCTTTTTCTAATTTTATATTTTGAAACTTTAATTCTAATTCTTTTTTTGCTTCGATAATGTCTTGGTCATGCGTATCTATTTCTTTTAGCTCTTTTTTTGATTTAGAAAAATCACTTGTTAACCATCTTTTTATTTCATATGAAAATTTTTTTTGATTATTAATTATATGACTTCTTGCATGCATTATTAAAAACAATTTAACCTAAGAATGATAAAAGTAAAGTTTATTGATATTTATAATAAACTTTAGTTTAAATAGTGTGAATTTATCAGAATCATATAAGAAAAGAATAGTGCAATTATCTGGTGTTTTGTCAGAGGCAAAAAGCATAACTAAATATGAATATCAAGTTAGAGATATTGGAGGAGATGTTTTTTATAAAAAAGCTATAGGAGAAAATGTATGGATATTTACTGATGAATTAGATTTTTGCAAAAATGCAAACAGAGAGAATACAATAAATTGGGATAAGCCAGAAAGTAAAGAAAGGTTTAAGATAAGACAAATAGATATAGACCAAGATTTAAATTATAAAAAACATCCTTTAGAAACTTATAAAAGATATTTAGAGAATGTTTGCCCTTCTAATTTTAAGGTAGAAATAGTAGGAGATAGTGTTAAAATTTCAGAACTATAAATCATGTTAAGTGAATCGTACAAAAATAGATTAAAAGAACTTTCAGGACTAATTGTTTGTGATAACTGCTATCACAGCTGGGAGAAAGAGAAGGGAGATAAAGACCCCTATTTATGTCATGTTTGCGGATTTGATTCTAAAAAAGAAGAGTTTAGAATAGAGGAACTTAAAAAATGGATGATTGATAGATACGGAAGCTTAGAGGAGGCTTGGGATAAGAAATATAAAGATTCTATTAATGAAAACGTGGGACCAGGACCTAATGACACAACTCCCGTTTCTGATATATACATGGATATTTTTAATCAAATATTTACACCTAAAGACTTTAAAAGAAACTACGACCCAGATAATGAAGATTTCTGGTTTCAAAGTGATTACGACTTAAAAATACAAAAAGGATATTCTGAAAAACAAGACGAAACTGCAGACGAAGGAGATTTGGACAAAGAAGAAGTTAAGGGTATAGACAAGAAATATCAAAAAATGAAAAGAGCTTATAATTGGAAAAATTTTCAAAAATTAAGTGGTAGTTAAATTTATTTCTTGAACACTTTCGTTATTACACAGCTTATAATTTTTATTAAAAGGACAATATTTGCAAGATTCTTTTCTCTTTTCCAATTTAGCTTTAGTAAAAACTTTTCTAATAAATATGTCTCTAGTTGTTTTGGCTAAATCTTCTAACACCTCTTCCATTAAAGATTCATTAGTATCTATTTCTACATTTTGAATTGCACCGTACCCATCTCTATCACTTAATCCTTTAAGCCTGTTCAATACAACATATTTACACTCTATATCTTGTAGTGGTATATTTTTTTTCAATGCATAAAAATACTTGTAAAACATCATTTGAGACATAAATGTTTTATCAGACTTTTTCTGTTCTATATCCCAAGGAAGTGTTGATGTCTTCCAGTCTATTACTACGTATTTACCAGTTAATTTATTTTTTAGAATTAAATCTATAAATCCCACAAAAGAGTAATTTTCATACATCTGCTCTACAATCAGTTCTTCCGCACCTATAAAAATATACTTTTCAGACAACCTTTCTGTAGGCATTATCTTAAGTATTTCTACTCCTTGTTCTGTAAATTCTTTTAGCTTAATAAAGTCTGGGTAGCCCTGTAGGTTGTCCATTACTAACTTTTTAAACACATAAACAAAATTGTTTATTCTTTCTTCCTCATTCAATCCATGCTCCACACCCTTTCTTAAAGAATCGTGCATAGCCTCTCCAAAATAGGCATATATAGATGGCACAAAATCAGGAGCTTCTATTACATTTTCCAGATAATATCTATGTCCACAATTCTTATATAAAGAGTATGTAGAATAACTTATTTTTGTAATTTTAGAAGATGCCATTATAATCATGCAATATATCAAAATATTTATAAAATTCCAACTATTTATCTAATAGATTATTCACAAAATAAATGAGAAAGTTTATATCAGAAATATTAGAAACTGAACTTAAGGAAATAATGATTCTTAAAGAGTCTAAATCCAATATAAGTGATGACTTAAAATATCACATAGACAATAACATAAGTGTTCATAACTCAATATATAGATACGCATCAAGTAAACATCTAGATTTAATAAAGGAGGTTAGGTCATTATACAGTAAAGACTTTATTGTACTTTGTGAATGTGATGAGGAAATTATTAAAAGTGATGCTGGGTCATATGCAGAATATAAGGGCGAGTTAGTTCCTTTGGATTTGCCATTTGAGAATCAAGATTACAATTTAAATGAAGCTACATACCAAGGCAAAAAGGTAAAATTAAATAAGCCCAAAAGAGGGGGGAGTAAAAAGTTTTATGTATTTGTAAAAAACCCTAAAACTGGTAAGGTTGTAAAAGTTTCTTTTGGAGCAAAAGATGGTGGAGGTAAGTTAGCAGTTAAACTTAGAGACCCTGACGCAAGAAAAAGATTTTCTGATAGACATAATTGTACAGAAAAAAATGATAAAACTACGCCTGGGTATTGGTCTTGTAGACTTCCTAGATATGCAAAAATGTTAGGCTTAAGCGGCCAAGGTAAGTGGTGGTAGAAATGAAAGAAATTAATAAAAATAAAAAAAACAACTTACCATTCGATGAAAAGAAAGATGGAAAATTTGTTGTTAGGAACTTTTCTAATTCGTTAAACGAAAGTGAATTGGTTTGGCATAGAGATAAAGAGGATAGAATTATATTCCCTTTGCACGAAAGTGATTGGCAAATACAAATAGATGACGAGATTCCGCAAAATTTGAGTCCTGAAAAACCTATATTTATAGAGTCAGAAAAATTTCATAGACTAATAAAGGGTAGTGGAGATTTAGAGGTAAAAGTTTATAAAACTGATTTATCTAATAGTGAGAATAGTTTGAAAAAAATTATATCAGAGACATTAAAGCTGTTTTTAGAGAATAAGGGCAAAGACTCTAAAACAAAAAAAGGAAGAAAAGTGCCTGGCAAATATCTTACATCTAAATCCAAGAACAAAAGGTCTCAAATGAAAAAGGAGATAGATAAGTTTGCTCACAAAAAATCTTCTGACTCTTCTGCATACACTAAACAATGGAAAGCTGACAAAGGTGAAAAGACAAAAAAAAGTGACGCGACTTTAGCTTATAAAAAAATGTACGGTGAAAGATTTGATATTTTAAAAAGTAAAAAAGATAAATTATTAAAATCTTTTAACAAATTTAAAGAAATAGCTTCAAGAGAGAAAAGAGAAACGTTGGAGGCTTTTAAAATTTGTAAAAAAATACTCGCGAAAAAAGAAGTTTCAGAAAATGAAATAAAATTTTTAAAAGAACAATCTAAGGATTTAGCAAAAATAATTGGCGTAATGGCTATGGGCTCTGTTTCTATGGCTATACCTATTGCATTAGAAAAGATTTTAAACAAAAAATATGGAATATCTATAATGCCAAACGACCAAGAGTTTATAAAAGAGTCTAAAAGTAATGATAAAGGATTGAAGAAAAAGTCTAAAGACTCTAATATACCTTATTACATATTAAAGCAAGTTTATAATAGAGGAATGGCTGCTTGGAGAACTGGTCACAGACCTGGTGTTGCTCAAAATCAATGGGCCATGGGAAGGGTTAACAGTTTTATTACTGGTTCAGGTGGTGCTAGAAAAGCAGATTCTGATTTGTGGACTAAAGCCAAAAAAGCTAAATCAAAAAAAAGAAACAAAAAATAATGACACTTTCTGAGTCTTACATAAAAAGAGTACAAAAATTAGCTGGTATTGTGGTTAAAGAAAATGTTGACTATTTTCCCGCAAGCAACACTAGAGTGCCTTTTAGTATAGATTTAATGACTCAAGCAATCCTACAAGGAAGAGAGGTGGGGATATTATATAAAGGAGACGACATGAAAGCCCCTTCAGGAAAATATAGGCTGATATACCCTGTTGCTATGGGCATGTCTAAAGCTGGTAATCGCGTTATAAGAGCAGTTCATAAAGTAGGGCAGTCAGAATCGGAAGCTAAAGGAACAAGTAATCGTAGTGCTGAAGCAAAAAATGTTTGGAGGCTATTCAAATCAAACAATATAAGAGGGATGTGGTTTACTGGAAATTTCTTTGATTTCAACCCAGACAAATACAATCCAAACGATAGAGGTATGAGTACCGTTGAGGTTAGCTTTAAATTACCTAAAGCACAGCTTTATCAAAAAGAGTTCTTGGAAAAACAAAAAGAAGCAGGAGAATTAAGGTCTAAAGTAAGAAGATTTAAAGAGGCTGGAGCTAGAGATTTGGAGCAGCCATACGAGAATCCAGAAACTAGAATCTAAAAAGAAACCTCCTTACTGTTTTCTTTTCCTTTATTTTGATTTCTATTATTTAAATCAAACACAGATATTCCAGCTCTAGGATTCTCTTTTATTTGTTCATCAGTTAATGTTGACTTACTTTTAGAAACTTGAATTATGTTATCAACAAAATCTTTAATCTCATTTTTGTGAGTTATAATCCATGTGTTTTTGTATTTATCTTTTAAGTAATAAAAAACAGACTGCATGGCTATGGTCAAATCATTATCTAAAGCTCCAAATCCCTCATCTATTATACAGAGCGAAGGTTTAGTTAGTGAACTAACAAAATGTAGAGAGTCTCTTATTGCTACACTTCCTATAAACTTTTGTGCACCTGAAGCCATTGTCATTGGTAGTGCATCTTTTTCTAGTGAGTTAAAATAAAAGAACTCTTTTATGTCTCCATTGTTTTTTATAATCATCTCCACCTTAAATTCTACCAAATTTTTTAATATTGAATTGATTTTATAATTTATTATAGGCAATTTTTGCCTTATTATTCTAGCAGGTATTCCATCTCTATGTACAGCTTGTAAGTAAATGGCATATTTACTATATGAAGATTCTGCTTTTTTAATAGTTTCAATTTTACCTTCTAGATTATCCTTATTACTTTTGGACACTTTTATATCAGACTTAATGGAACTTATTTTTTCGTTTAGCTGATTTATTATAAGTTTTAAAGATTTTTTCTCATCTTCATTTAGTTTTATTTGAACATTTATTTCATTATTCTTTTCAATTGAATCTTTGTTAGACTTTAATATAGAAATGTCTTTTTTTATATCTTCAATTGTTTTTTTTAATTCTAGAATATCTACTTTTATGCTTTCTAAAGATTTACTCTTAGATTCTACTAAATTATTATGCTTATTAATTTCTTCTACTTTTTGAGATAGCTCTAAACCTCTCTTTAAGTCTTCTATCTTAATCTTACGTTCTTGTAGAGAATTTTTAAAAGACCCCATTTTATTTTTTTGCTTTTCAAAAAATATGTTATGATTACTAATTTGGTTAGCTCTTTTAATTTCACCATTTCTTTCAAACAAAGCTTTCTCTCCTCTTTCTATATCTTTAGAACATTGCTTTTCTAGTTCTAAATTTGCTTTTTGCTCTACATTTCCACATGTTGGACACTTTTTTCCTTTAGATATCTCTAACTTATTTTTCAACCTCAACAAAGCAGACTCTGTCTCTGTAACTTTTTGTTTGACAGGTTCTATGTCAATTTCTTTTTGTAATGGATTGCTTTCAATCCAAGAGTTAAGTGAAACGTATTCATTTTTTTCTGACTCAAATAATTTCCTTTCTGATTTTAGGCTAGTTTCAACTTTAACAATTCCTAAAGCAGAATCTTTTGGTAGCTCTTTTTTAAAATTAGAAGAAACCCACTTAATAAATTCTGATTCTAACTCTACTTTTTTGTCTAAAGACTCTTTTGTTTTTTCAATTGATTTCTGAGCAGATTCTATATTAGAATATTTTGTCACCTCTACTTTGATTAAGGTTTTGGTCAAATCTCTAATTTTTTGCTCTTGAGCCTCAACTAACTTGTCCGTATCTTCCCTTTCAGTTTTATATTTCTTTAAATATTTGTTGTTTTCTACTATTGATTCATCTTCTTTTTTTATAGACTCTTTGTGCTCTTTTGAGCTCCCCAAAAATTTCTGCTTTGACTTTATATCATTAAATATTCTTTTAGCATATTCATATCTATCTCTAAAAACTTCCAGGCCAAGATATTTGTTTATTAAGTCATTTTTTGGCTGTTGGCTCATGTCTAAAAAATTACCCTCTCCACCTTGTGCCTGCAATACTATTTTAGTGAAGTCATCAAAAGTTCCTATTGACTCTACTATAATATTATTTCTTTCAGTCTTTTCAGTTGCTGCCTTATCTGAATCTATAGAAGTCCAAGTTTTTTTTCCTTCAGAATCTTCTTTTAACATTTTATATTCAACGCCATAAGAAACGTCAGGAGTTCCATCTTTTTTTGTTCTAACTCTAACCGTCCTTTCTATATAGTATTGCTGAGAATCGATAGTCAAATAAATTCGACCACCAGCCTTATCGCTTTCTGTATACATATTAGTTAATCTATACGCCTCTCCTCCTCCTAAAATTTTTCTGTAAGCAATCCAAACAAGGGCTCTAATTAAATTGGTTTTACCGCTAAAGTTTTTTCCAAATATACCAGTTACACCAGAAAGTTCATTAAAGTTAAAAGTTGTTTTATCTTCTGGAAATCCAAATAGGTTCCAAACTTCTAAACTATTTAAAAACCATTTTTTACCTTTTTCAGAAGAATAGTTCAATTCTTTATCTATTTTCCTAGAAAGCTCTAAAACCTCATCTTCATTATCATACTCACTATTATCGACAAATTCTTTTAGTAAAGTTTCAAACTCTTCTATCTTTGTGTAATCCTTTTCTTCATCAATATCAATATTACTTATTTCATCTTCCTTACTTATATGTTTGCAATCTACGTTTATTACTTCACATCCATATTTGTTTTTTATTAACTTTTCTATTTGTTTCTCTTTTTCTACAGAGTAATCTTCTTGAAATGCCTCCCACGTAACTGATACCTTTGTCTTTTTGGGGTTATGAGAAAGTTTTAAGTCTTCAATTCTATCTTCAAATATTTCACCTCTAGAAATATGGAGGCTTGAGAAGCCATAATCATTAGGTATAAATTTTCTAGAAAAACTTTTCTTTTTTAAATCCCAAACAATGTAACCCTTGTCAATAGTCTCTCCATAATCCTGTTGTATTAAACTTCCAGGGTATGCTATATTTTCTGTTGCTGATGTTTTTAAGGAAAATGATTGATGCTCATGTATGTCGCCTAGCATGACAATGTCAAAATTATTAAAAGTGCTAAGTTTCATCATATATTCACTATCATGTAACTCATACCCATTATTGCCTCTAGAGCCATATACTGGGCCATGGTACATTGCAATATAAGTTTTGTCCTTATCCTTTGTTTTTAATGTTAGTATTTCATTGTCCAAGCAAGAATATACACCATAAACTATGTCGTCATTTACGTTATAAAATCCGCTATGTAAAAAGAAAAATATCCCATGTCCACTTCCTTTATGTGTTGGAAGTTTTTTTGCTCCTTTTTCAACAATATATCCATCACTAATTAGTTTGATTATTGGCTCAATTGAATTACCCTGTTCTAGTGACTGTAGGTTTAAATCATGATTTCCTAAAATCAAATCTACAGGTGCTATTTTAGACAATTCCTTCATAAACCAGCCTGCAATCTCCAATGCATTAGGTGATAGATTTATTTTGATGTGAAACAAATCTCCAGTTATAGCAATCCTTTTAGGTTTTTGAACAGACAAATCATCTATAGTCCTCTGAAACACATCTCTATACTCTTTGTGTCTACTTCCGTATCTAATGTGAATATCAGATATGTGTGCTATTGAATTGTTAACTTTAGATTTGCTCATTTTTGGTCTTTTAATATTTCTGATTTCATTTTTTCCCACTCACTTTTCAACCCTTTTTCATCAACAAAGTCTCTTTTTTTCTTATTTTCTTTAAGAGCAAAATTTTTAAACATATATTGAAAATCCAACTTTCTACAAGTTTTTAAAAGTTCAATTGTAGCCTGTTTTCCTTTGTTCTTGTGAAACTCATCTATATCATCTGGTATTTCTACAAAATAAACATCTAATCCATAAGAACTAAGTTTGTTGTATATTTCTATACTATCATATAGAGCATCTTCATCTAGACACAAAACAACTCTAGTGTCATGTTCTACTAATTTTTTTATAATTACATTTGCTGGCTCTTTACCAAGCATCGGAATAGAATTATATATGCAAGCCATATCAAACACTCCTTCAACTAAAAAAACAGGTGTATCGAAGTTTATGTTTTTCACATTAAATATAATCTCAGTTCTAGCAACCTCTTCCTTGGGTGGTCCCATATAGTTAGGTTTAATAACGTCATAATAAGTTCTTCCTACATAATAATTAACTTGACCATACTCGTTATAAGAAGGAAATATAATCCTATATTTTCTATTTCCTTTATTTTCAGTATATCCTAAGTTATGTTTCTTAATTTTTTCTAAACTCCAACCTCTTTCAGACATCATATATCTCATGGCTGACTTATAATATTTTGAATCACTTTTTTTGGACATATACTTGAACCCCTCTGGTAGAGAGCAGGTAATCATGTCACTATATTCTTCTGATTTTTTTTCTTTTTTAAAAGGCTTTTTCTTTGGAAGAACTAAAGACACTCTATTTAAGTCATCTTTATTTCCGTAGTCTGAAACTAGTTTGTGAACATGTCCTTTATATTTACATTTCCAACAATGAAAAATATGATTTTGTGAATTATAAGCTAGATTGAATTTGTCTTCATCGTTTCGACAGACCCTACTTTTACAATTAAATTCATACTCTTTTATATCACCACTTTTTTTAGGTGAACCAAATACTTTTTCTAGTATAGATATTACTATTTGCTTATTGTTTTCCACAAAGAATTTTTATAATAAACAAATATAAAGGAAAAAGAGTTTTTAAACAATTTTAAATCTCTATTTCTTTTGTAATATTTTTCTTTGTTATCTCCCTGGTAATGATATCTGCATACCCAACAACATACGCATCAGACATGTCAAAGTTTTCATCTTTAAGTTTGTGAGTTTTTTTTGAGTAAGTCCAATTTATTTGCGGTTCTTTTTCGACTACTTTTTCCCAAATTAAATATTTTTTATTTGGAGAACTTTTAGGTAGAACCAAAGATGGAAATGCTGTTTTTCTTGCGGTTTGCACATTATAGTATCTGGGCTCTATTTTAAATTTCCTATATAAGTAAATGCTAATAAAAGCATTAATGGTAGTTAATTTTTGTATTGTTTCTGCATTAGAGAATTTACCTTTAAAAGCTTTTAGAGGCTCCTCTATTGATATGTGATTTAGCCTATTTTTACCTTTTTCTAAATTTATTGCTGAACTTAACTTTTCAAAATGTTCTACAAAATCATCCATTCTCTGAAATAGGTTTGTCTTTGGTTTAAATTTTATATATTCTAAATTACAAAGTTTATTTTTTGAGTCAAAAAGTGCTATACCTACTACAGTAGTTGAAATGTCTAATCCTAAAGTCATATATTATTTTTTTTACTAAAGTAATGTATTGACAAAAAAAGTAAACAAAAAAGCCCTCAAATCTTTGAGGGCTTGTATAGTTGTTTTTTTTTTAAATTACATCTCTAAATTAATCTCAAAAGTAAGTGCATTTACATATGTTTTCTTAATAGGTTCGCTCATTTTAGCTACTGCTATTAGTTCTCCAAAACTATTATATAAACCAATCTCAGTTATATATATATCATCATAATTAATAATTGCAGTTTCTTCATTCATTTGTGCAATTGCTTTTTCTTTGTCCCAAGTAGGGTTATTTGATACATAAAACTCTTGTGGCATTGCTATGCAAACTGACGTCATTTTGAAAGAAGTGTCTATATCTTTATATGAAAGAATAGCTCCTTCTGCAGAAATGTCTGCTAAACTACTGCCTGTAAAGTGAATGTTAGTTTTGCTTGTAACATTAAAATCATCAACATAAGGAATTCCAGATTCAGTAAACCCAGATGTCCAAGGAAAATTGTTTACAATCTGAGGGTGTGTAATAACAATATAACCTTTGTCCAGCACTGCAAATCCGCATGGTACATCATAATTATAACCCCCTCTATTTTCTGGGTATCCTGTAGGCACGGAAACTGCATAGTTTGCATCTGTTCTTTGGTCTGTATCATAAAATCTTCTAACCTCAGAATAAGATGTAGCGCCTGGCCTGTCTTTATATTCTCCTGTTGGGTCCCAAGAAGTAACTGTTGAATTATTGATTGCGTCTCCTAATTCATTTACCGTCTTACCGCTGTAAGGCTTGTTAATTTCGTCTGAAAAAAGAAAAACAATATTATCTCCAAGCAATACATTTGACTCATACTTTAAAGGTTTTACGGCAGTATAGGTGCTTGAAACCAAAGTTACCCCAGACAATAGTGTCGGAGTTGAACTTCCTGAAACTGGTACTGTCATAGTTACCGTTCTCCCATCTATGAACTCACTGTAATCATCTGCTGATATTGGAGTTATTATAATCTGGTCTACATTTAGTTGTTGTAATTCAGGAAAAACTTCAGAAATTCTACTACTTGTAGGGAATTTACTTGTTTTATAAGGTAAATTAAAAGACATAAAGTAATTGCCTTTATTATCAGCTAAATTGTCTCTATCGCAAAGAGTAAATTTCAAAGTTTCTTCTGAAAGACTTTTTATTGTTGAACTTTCTCTCTGAAGAGCTACATATGAATCTACTTTTTTAGTAAATCTTGAATCTGCAATCATTTTGTTTTATTTTATTTGTTTGTTTATCTTGCTATAATAGTGTTTGAACCATCAATTGCTAAAGGTTGTATAATCTTCTTTGTATATTTAAACTCTAATTTAAACTCACCAATATCACCAGCTCCAATTATATCTTTAGAAGGGTTTCCAAAAAATTGAAAGTTTATTGTTTTAGTTCTTGTTGAGCCCGTTGGGTTTAAAACCTGTTTTCCTTCTTTCGTTGTGTCTATCCACTTAATTAAAGCTTGTCTCATTCCTTCGTCCATATTATCCATAACCTGCCAGTCATTATAAGAAACTTCCTCATTACCTTCGTTAATGGCTTGCTGTATTGGTGATACATCTTTAGTTATTGGTCCCAATCTTCTTGTTAGTGGAGTTTTGCTAAAATTCTTAGCTAATTTTCTTGGTGGGCTTATATTCTTATTAGTCATAATTTTTTTTTTTTTTTCTTATTTTTTTTTTTTTTTTTTTTACTTATTATATTGCTTTACCAAATGCAGCTGGGGATTTTGTTGCTGAAACTTTTTCATATGATTTTTTAGATGTTTGCAATATGTTTGCTTTCTCAAATTGAATAGTGCATATATTATTATCATCTTCAATTGTAGGGTATAAAATTCTTATTCTATATCCAGGATTTACTTCAGTAGCCTTCCTTAGTGTTATGATTAATTCACCATCTTTTACTTGATTTTCACCAAAATTCTTTGGCAGCAAATCATATGTAGACTCTAAAGTCGGTTCTTCATCCAATAAAGTTAGCAACTCTTGAGTATATACTGTTTGTATATTGTCTAAGTCTTTATTTAAATCCACCTCTATATCTCCTTGGCTAGTAGTGTACTCTAATGAGTCATCCCCATCTCCGAGTACAGAGTCAGAGGGCGATATTAAATTATTTAAAGTCCTTCCTTTGGCGCCTGTAATATTATTTTCGTTCTCTCCAGACAAATCTGGAATATCTCCCGATGTCAATAAATCTGGTAGTTTATAATTTACGTCTGGGTCTCCTAAAGAAAATCTTTCTATTTTTAGCCTATCTATTTTAGTTCCGTCATCAAGTTCTATGAACCTAGGATGATTGGCGTCTTGAAATAAATACTGTCTTCCAATCTCTGTTAAGTAGGCTGTTGCATAAATTGTGTCTGCTGATGTTATTGCTCCCATGTTTTATTTTTTTATTTTTAAAAGTCTATTTGTAATTGAAAAGTTAAAAACCTTCCTTCATTTTTTGTTATTGGATATGTTGGCTTGCCTACTGCTACCAAATTACCTTCTCCGTCTAATATACCCACTTCTGATATATAAGTAGTACTATCTAATGTGTCATCAAAAGAAATATTTGCTGAACTATTGAGTGAATCATTTTTTGCAAAAGTAGTTATTACAGTCTTATATGTTGTAGCCAATACGTCTGATTGAAGATTTCCAAATAGAAATGATTCATCTCCGAAAGTCAATCCCGTTAAAGAATGGTCATTATTATCAGTAAATAATGTATCTAACACGTATGTACTTCCGCTATCATAATCTTCTTGAGATATAATAAATTGATGCCCATTTAAGCTTCTTGCATCTATTGTTGTTTGAGCTGTGTCCCCAGAGTATATACCGTTTCCATATCCATTAGAAATAAGCCTCCACTCATAAGAAGGAACATCTTCAAGAGTAAGTATTCCAGTTGGGTCATCTTGTTCAGAAATTAATATCTGAACTTTATTTGCATTCCACCCAGTTCCAGACAAGTTATCCATAGCGTCTGAGTTCCTTAAGTATGGAAATGAACTTGTTGGAAAGTTTGCAGTTAAATATTGTTTATTTCCTGCCCTATCTGTACTTCCGTTTAGTTTTTGAATATATCCACAATGTAAAGATTTTGGATATCCAAATGTTGTACCAGACAAATAAGTAGGTTCACTTTCTGTTAAGTAAGTTACAAAATAAGTTTTTCCTGACTTAATAAGTCCTGTAGCCTCCAATGTTGTTAAAGGATACTGTGGTACACTGGTAGAAGAGACATTTAATGGCGGTAAAGTGTAGTTTCTATTAGACTTATAAGTTAGTGCATTTAGTAGTTCTGGGTCTGTGATTACTACAATTTTTAATTTGTGATAAACTCTACCTAAAGTTCTGCTAGTGTCTGTAACTCCATCTTTTAGAGGTCTATATGTTGAGTTTGAAATTATATCTGTTTCAGTTGTCCCGTCCACGTCATATAATGATAGACCATAATTAACTGCTCGCCCATTAGTTGCTTGAGTTCCGTGCCACATAACATATGGCAAGTCAACTCTTACTGTAGTTTCAAACAATTGTTCTGCATAAGTATTGCCAGTAAATTCATTTGTATAATGTAAAACGCCTATATCTTCTATGTCTTCTGTAAATCCTAAGTATTGTTTTGTTCCATTGTATTCTATAGAGCCATAAGAAGTGTAACCACTTACACTTAATGAAGTCCCCTCCACTGACTGAGTTCTGACTATATTCATATTCCATAACATGGGATTAACTGTAGAGGCGGTTCCATAGTAACTCTCTACTCCATCATAAGGATAAAAATAAGTATCAACAACTTGGGAGGTAGATTCCCCTCCAAAATCAGGAGTTGGTCTATCTAATACTATTTCTCCTGTACCTGGATTATCTGCAGCAGTTACTCTGTACCAAAGTGAAACTTTTGGATTTCCTGAGGGCACTATGTTTGCTACATATGTTGCTCCACTATTCTGTATTGGGCTCCATGGAATAAAAACTAAATCTCCTGCATTTGGATAGTATGTCGCACTGTCTAAAATAACTGTAGAACCTCCACTTAATGGAGATGAACTATAAGTAATAGTGTTAGCTCCTAATAGCTTTGTAGTATCTATAGAAGTAGATGCACTAGAAACAGTTGCGCCAGTAAACATTCCATAACTATCAGTGGCTCCAGTTGAGAACTGTTTTGCTGATGTTACTTGATTACCTTCTAAAGTTAACGGCAAAGAGCCATCAAAATTGCTTCCAAAAAATGGATTGACATCTAAAGGAGATAATATTCTATTGTTTGAAATGCTGTATTTATCATTTCTGTCAATGCCATAGTTAATTTCTCTATCTGAAAATACTGCACTTACAAATACTAAGTTTCCTAAAGACAATTGTCTTCTACCGACATCAGTTAGTTTGACATTTATAAAAGTTTTAGGTTCATTTAAAATATATCCCATTTTCTATTTACTCTTTTTTGTATTTTTTTATAATATAACTTTAAAAGTTTTAAAGTAAACTTTTGATTTGTTTAGTTCTAAAAAATATTTCATTCCTTAGGAATAAATATTATAGTAAAAAAAAATAGAAATAATTTCTATAAGTTTTTTTGACTAAATATTTATAATTAAATCATTTTAGATGACATCAATAAATAGTGGTACAACTTTAGACATAAGACCAACCCCTGGTAGGGACTCAAGATTCGCAGCAACAAGCGCTGAATCTGCATTTACATTTGGTACATTTAGAACAGACTCTAATAGGTTAGAAGATGTTTTTACTGAGAGCGTTAGTGGTTCCACCCTTTCTTTTGGGCCTTATGCTACTATTGAAAATTCTAAAACTGCTGATTTTGATGTTTTAAAAATTATAACCACAAAAGCAAACGAGTTAAATTTAAAACCAGACGATGCTACTAGTTATGCTTATTTTGGTTCATTTTATACTAAAGTTGCTAATGCTATAAATAATATAGTTGATACATTTCCATATGCATTACTTTCCAAATCAATAAGTAGCGGTGTAACTATATATGATTATTCTCATGACTTAGTTCAACAAACGTCAATTTTTAAAATTTCACTCTCTTCAATAACTAACCAAGGCGATATTTTATATGTATCAGGAAGGTCTGAACAGTCGGAAGCTCAAATAGATTTATATAATGATACCAGTTCTTTTGCTATACAGTTAAGTGGAGAGTCTCAAAGTACTATTACTGGTGGTACTTTTATGAATGAAATTCATGAAATAGTTTCATACGACTATTTGTATGGTCAATATTTTGAATTTAAAATAAAAGGAATACTATTACCTATAGAGCCAATAAGTGCTAGCACATTTAATTATCCAATTTATATAAGGCCGACAACGCAAAGATTAGGTCAATTTAAAAGAACTTTGCCAAATTTAGAAACACAATTAATTTATGATGGCAATTTTCTAGTTCCAGATGCTGATACAGACACATATTCAAGAGTACAATTTGATTGGCCGAAAAGCATTGATGGATTTGCTCCAGATAGTTATGGTTTTGGCTTTGAGTCTTATGCTGATAGCATATTAAAAAATGCTAGAATTATTGATGAAGAAAAAACAAATATAATGCTCAGGACTATGATTCCTGAAAATTTTACAGATTTAGATTCTGAAAATAAAGCATACAGAAAGTTGACAACAGTTTATGGTGAACAATTTGATTCAATAAAACAATATATAGACGGAATAGCTTATGCACATTCAGTAAGTTACAACGGAGCAGAAAGTGTTCCTAATAAATTTTTATCAAGATTGGCAGATATGTTAGGGGCGAAATTGCCAAATGCTTTTAATGCTGAAAATGTTATAGATTATTTAGCTGGTGAGTTTGATTCCAGCGGTAAAGCTTTTGAAGAATATAACTTAGAAATTTGGAGGCGAATAATGGTAAACATAGTTTGGCTCTACAAAAAAAGAGGAACTAGAGATGCTATAAGTTTTATATTTAAATTAATAGGTGCTCCAAAATGTCTTTTTAATTTAGAAGAATTTATATATGACGTAAAAAAGGTAAATAGACGATTTGACTTAAACTTAGGTGAAAGTGATATACTTAATGACGAATTGCCCATAGAACTCCAACGACAAGTAGTCGATGGTATAGATGAGGCTGTCGTAAGTCAGGTAAGTCCTTTAGATACAAATTTATTTGCACCAGAAAACATTGAAGACCCAGAAAGTTTTATTCCTGCAAACATTTTTGAAGATTTAAGTTCAGATGATTTGCAAGATTCAAAACCTTTAGATAGTAATTTAAATGTTATAGTAAATGATGGATACCCCGATGTAAATGCTCAAACATTTCAAATTGGAGGCAGTGGTAGAGGTAATGGAAAAGAGTTTATTGAAGGCCTTGGTAGTCAGTATGACCCATTTAAGAGAGTTGACAATTTAAAAACAAAAACAGGAAGCACAAGAAATATTGTAAATACTAAAGAAATTAACGTAGACTTAAGGCCGTCTAGAGCTATAGAGTGTGATGTTATGGACTGGTATGAGTTTGGGTATGGATGGTGGAAATGGGGTTCGTCATCTTCTGTTTTTTCAGGATTAACAGTGCCTTTTGAATGGCAAGTGGAAGACGTAAATACAGTTGTACCAGATAATTTAACGGGAATGACTATATATGAATGGATAGACTATATATATCAGAACAATGTAGACCCAAGAAATAGAAAAACAAAGGGTTGGGAGAATGGTACAACAGGAACTTATAGAGATTTAAAAAAGATATACATTACCTATATGTTATGGACCAACAGCCAAGAGTCAAATAGGTTAACATTTAGAAAGTTAGAAAAATTTTTGAATCTTTTAGAAAGAAATTTTCAAGATTTAGTTCCATTTTTAGTTCCTTCTACAAGTATAATGTCTACATATGGAACGGTTTATGGAAATACAGAATTTAATAGACATAGATTTATTTATAAACCAGGTATAAATGATGGTTCAGAATTTAAAGTTGAAATACCTCCTGTATTTGAACCAGTTATACAAGCTTCTGAACTTAGAGTTAATATTTCAAATAGATTTGACCCAACAATAACATCTAATTACTTCTATACAAACCTTTCTAACAAAGCAGAAGGTAATATTGACATTTCTGATTTTCAAATTAATTTAGTTGAAAGTGTAAATCCAAGTACAAATTTGGCAAATACAAATACAAATATATATGAAGAAGATACTATTGAGTCTCCATACGAGCCTCTTGTAAATGATTTAACTCCAATAACTTACCCAGATTAATATGTCAATAAATAAAGAAATAGTGTCTAGAACAATTGGTGAGAATGATGGTATTTCTCAAGTTTTTTTACAAAATACTATACCAAATATATTTGAACCTGAATCGGAGCCAAAACCATTTCGTGTTCCTTTATTTTCTTTGAAAGGTGCTACTTTTAATTATTATGAACAAAATATAAATGGAATATCTGTAAACATAAACAATCAAAAAACTGTAGAGTTTAATTATAGTGCAAACACCTCTTCTTTTAGTGCTATAACCAAAACTATATACGACATATATAAATTAGACTTTAATATTTATAATCAAGTTTATAACAGCTTTGATTTTGAGGGTAGTGAAGTGTTGCCAACAACTGCTGAAACAGCTAGTGCAACTGCTATTACTTACACTAAAGAAAGTATAGCTGAAATACTAGCCGAACCCTTAATAACACTATATGATACAGGCTCTACAATAACGACTCCTATTTATGAGTTTGATTTGCCCACTGTTGTAAAACCAGAAAATCAATTTGCCCAAAGACTTTTGTTAGACAAGTCTCAATATTTTATTGATACTAGATTTGAATTTCCTTTAGAGCGCGATAAAACATTGGGTGGATATCAAATTTTAAGTGGAGGAGTTGCAACAGATATAACTCTAACAGGACTTAGTGAAGATGGAAATTACTTATTAGAAACCAGTAGAAATTCTGAAGAAATTGATGTAGGCCTATTTTCTGGGGTTACTGTGACTGGTGCTTTGTTTACTTATTTTGTTGCACCTCAAAAGCCAAATATAGATGTGTTAAGTGATGAGCCTAGTGTACAGGGGCAATTAGATACATTTTCTCCTATTTTTAGTTTTAATAATGTTTCGGATGGAGACTATTATAAGCTTCAAGTTACATACAATGTTGACAATGTCACTTTTAGTTCATCTACGATTTTTGACATACCAAAACAAGAGGGTGAGCCTGATTTTATAAGAACTTTTTCAACGCCACTAACTCCTGATTCTGACTTTTTATACAGAATAGGTAACACTAAAGAAATTACAAATATATTTGGTGTTAAGCAAAATGTTACAACATGGGGTAGGGCTGAAAACGCATTTACAGCAACAGATGGTATTTACGATATTTCTGGTACAATTTATCAAAATGAATTATTTGGAAGCCCAGTATCTGCAGCTACAATTCAATTTATTGTTGCAAGTACAACGTCAGATGTGGAACTCGGAGTTGATGCACCTTATGAAGAAATTATATCAGAGGGAACTAATGAGCCTCTAGGTGGAGGTGTAGGAGCTTCGTTCTCTGGTCTTACAGATACAAATGGAAATTACTCATTAACAAATATAAAAGGTGGAGCTCTTCAAGTTATCGTTTCAAAAGACGGATATATAACTCAAACATATAACATAGAACTTAATGAAGACACAACGGGAGAAAACTTTACAATTAGATTAAATTGGGGTAGTGACTTAACAATAGAAGATGTACAAGGACAAATACTTATATAAAAACAGATATGCCAGTAACAGAATTATTATTTAGTGGAGACACAACAGAGCAGGGTAGGGTTATTATAAATAATGCTTATAACCAAGACTGTATATGGACTGGTAGCACTGGTGATTTTACTGGTATTACAAAAAATATTATAACCAATAATGATGGAAACAATATAATAAGTGGAGACAGTTCTACAAACTCTTCTGTAGTAGAGTATAGTTCAATATTGGCTGGTACAAACAATACTATATTTGGACAAGCTCCTTTTAACACAAGTATAAAAAACTCTTCTATTGTTGGAGGTGATTCAAATTTAATTACTCATAGTAATGGTTTTGTAGATATTGAAAACTGTGTAATTGTTGGAGGGGGTGCCAATGCCATTACAGGTACTTCTGACATTAGTAACACGGTTATTATAGGGGGGCAAGACTTGACTGGCAACACTTCTGATACGGTTTACGTTGAAAACATACAGTCTTTTGGTGCTAGAATTAGAAATTTAAATACCTATGTGATAGAGAATGATAGTTGGCAACTATTAGGTACCTTTCCTTTGACCGTTCCTTCGATAACTTCTGATAGTGAGTATTGTCTTGTTATCAATAGCAATATTGCGACTAGACTTGGGCCTTCGTATTTCAACTTAGATGTAAGCAATCTTCTAACAAGCAAAATAGGTAGGGTTGTAGATATTCATGTTGCTGAAACATTTCCATTCTTGAATAAGAATGTATACCTTGGGATGGGAGTATCTATTGGGGCGATTTATGTTAACGGCGTCAATTTAACAACAACTACTTTGCCAATATGCACAACAGACCATACGTCAGTTAGGTTAGTAGTAAAAGAATATATTGGAATTGATACTTATGTAGAAATGTATGGCACAGGAGCGTAATAAAATATTATAAAAAAGATTATGAGCGAATTAATATTAAGTAGTGACACAATAAATGAAGGTAGAGTTAAGATAAATAACGCTTACTCTGCAGTAACTAATTTATGGTCAGCCAGTACGGGTAGCAATTCTATAATTGCTGACAATAGTACAGAGAACTTAGTGGAATCAACCTACTCATCCATACTGGGTGGGACTGGTCATTTAATTTCTGGCTCAACTCAATATTCTGCCATCGTTGGAGGTGAAAATAACATAATAGAGAGGGTGGGTTCGCCTGATTTTAGCTCTGCTATAGTTGGAGGTGAAGACACCTACACGTCTAATGTATCTCGTTCGGTTGCGTTAGGAGGGGATTCAATAATACCCCCTCCTAGTAATAGAGATAATTTTACTTTTGTTCAAGGTTTAAAAACAACAAAAAGTAGAGTTAGAAATTCAAGAATTCACCCCACTATAACGGCTTACGATGATGTCTCAAATGTTATATTGGCAAGTGATGATATAGTATTTGTAGACATAAACATATTAGGCGCAGTACCTCCTTCGGTAGATTGGTCTTTGGCATTAAATGGATTAGCAGGCAGTGCCCGAAGTGGACAAACTGTTGAGTTGAGAGTGACTAATTTTGCTAGTGGAAGTTTTTACTTAGGCTTTAGTATTGGGTTTTTTAATGGCTATAAAATAAATGACAGGCCAGTAGACACCCCACTTCTAATCTCAAGTACAAACACACTTTCTGTAGTACACATACTGAATGCAGGAAGAAACGCTTCTAATGAGTCTCAATTTTATGTTTATGGAATCGTTTAAATTAATTAATATTTATATATATGAGCTGCAAAATTGACCCTATACTTATTACAGATTCTCTAAATGATGCTAGAGAAAAAATAAACGATGTATATACTGGTAGAACTGAAATATGGTCTGGTGGTACTGGTTTTCAGTCTATAATTTCTCGTGGAGACGATACAAATTCATCGTCTTCGGACTACTCTGTTATTTTGGGAGGTAAGAATAACATAATTACTGGCGGGACTAAAAACTCTATAATTGGAGGTAATAATAATTTAATAAAAAATAATTCTACAAATTCTGCAATAATAGGTGGTGAAAACAATATTCTTAGCGGAACTTCAAACTCAGTAATAGTAGGAGGTTCAAATATAACTGGTGTAACTGACAATACAACATTTGTTCCAGATTTAAAAAGCACAGGTAGTAGAATAAGAAATACCAGATATCTTACACTAGAACCTTATGAGCCAGATAAGGGTAAAATTCCTGTAATTTCTTTAGATGATGAGATTTTGTTAATTACAGACGCCTCAATAAACACAGACCCTATTACGAGTAATGATTTTTCTCTTGATTTGAGATTTATGATTAGTGATGACCAAATAGGAAGAACTGTTGAGTTGGTAATTATTGACAACACTGGACACATTGGGGGAATTCTTTTAGGAACTAATAATTCAGATTTTATAATAAATGCTGGGACTGCGAATGCTTCTGCATTACTTTGCACAGGTCTTTATCAGCATGTAACTGTTACTTACTTAGGGCCTATAATAGGAGGAACTACTCCGTGGTTTGCTGTAACTGGAACTGGTGTATAGGCATTAAATATGGGAACAGATTTTAGAAATAATAGAGGATTAAACTTATCAGACCCCAAATACGATAAGGATGCGGTAAACCTAAGAACGTTAAAGCGAGAGGTTGAAAGCATAGTTATAGGGACTGGTAGTACTGTTGGGCTTTTTGAGGAAGGTTCAGGAAATAATTCTGTCGTTCTAAAAGATTCGAGCAGTGATGCTGGTGGTGATTTTTCTATTGTTTTAGGAGGTGTCAACAATACCGTGGCAACAAATGCTGACTATTCTGCAATAATAGGAGGTATTGGAAATGATGTTTTTAATGGAGTTCAAAACTCGGTAGTGGTTGGGGGTATTAATGTAAATGCATCTCAAAACAATTCTTTATACACTCAAAATGCAAGATTGGCAGAAAATTCAGGAATAATATATTCAGCTGGCACTAATCTTTATAACATATTTGCACCAATAGGCTCTGGTGGTGGCGTAGATGTTTTTACAAATTCACTTTCTTATAATAGCTTACTAAACAAAATAACTCTAACAAAAAGTGATTCTTCTACTATAGATTTAGTTATAAACGAATTTGAAGATTTAACTATAAATGGTGACTTAGAAGTTTCTGGAGTTCTTACATCAGGCTCAACTGACCTTTATGATATATTTTCAACGGATGGCGCAGCATTAAACTCGCTGAATCAAGGAAGAGTTTTTGTTGGAAGCCTAGGCAATACTCCACAAGGAGTTGATGTAACTGGTGATATTGCAATAAACTACTCAGGCGAAACAATAATACAATCAGACAGTGTTACTTTTGATAAAATTCAAGACTTAAATGAAAGGTCGGTAATTGGCACCTTAAATCAATCTGGTGGCACTGTTGAAGAAATACCAATGGTAGATTCTTATAGCCTTTCAGCTTCTACTTTGTCTCTTTTGGACAACTCTGTAAACTGGAGCCCATCTGGTGTATATACTGGCTCTACTATATCTGGCACTTTTCAAGGTCAAGCATATTATAATGCAAACTATTGGTTTACTGCAGTAGACGATGATGTTTGGATTAGAATTGCAAGAAGTTAAAATAATCTTATATCATTTTCTATTATATTATAAATAATTACTATTTATTATAAAAGTCAAACATGCCAGCACTTATAACATATAACGGTAAAAGTGTAATTAATAACAATCCATACATCACCCCTATGGATGTCGGTGCATATAGCGTATTTAACAGCATGCATCAATTAAACAACTTGCCTTCCGAAAGGAGAAAGGCGGGAATGTTGGTTTATGTTTTAGAAACTAATGATTTTTTCGTTTTAAAAAATTCTAGTTGGGAATTTAGAATAAATGATTGGCAACCATTAACAATTGACCATAAAGAAGAAAAGGTTTTTTATGATAAAGAACAACCTTTAGGATTGGTTGATGGTATGAATAGAAGGTTTGAATTGGCTTATGAGCCTAAATTTGGCTCAGAACATATATATTTAAATGGGTTATTACAAGACCCAGGTGACCCAAATGAGTTATATGATTATACAATTAGTGATAACATTATAACATTTAGAGAACCTCCTTTTTTGGGCTCTAGAGTTAGATGTTCTTATAGATTGATAGAAACTTTGTCTCCAGAATTAAAAGTTTCAGACAAAGAAATGCCTTCTGGTATTGCAGATGGAATAAATAATATCTTTACATTAAAAAATTATCCAGAATTAGATTCAGAGCATGTCTATCTAAATGGACTATTACAAGATGAGAATCAAAATGCTGATTATGTGATTGTTGACAATCAAATAATATTTAACTTTCCCCCTATGGAAAGTTCAAAAATAAAATGTACTTATAGGTTTTATTAATTTTTTCAATTTTTTTATGTTTTTTTTATGTTTTGACCTTGAAAATTAAAAAAATCAAATATTTATTATTGACAAAAAAAACGAGTAATATAAACGAAAAAACATGAACAAGTACAAAACATCAGACCTTTATCTAACTGCATTCTTAAAACTGAAAGGATTTAAGTATGAAATTGAAAAATTAGGCAAAAAAACTGTGTTTCTCTTTGATGAAACACCTGAACTATTAAAATTAGTTAATGATTATTTAACTGAAAATGCTTCTTGTGACCCTCTTGGTTATACGAACAGTATTAAAAATTTAAAAAACTTTCTATATAATAATAGATAAGAAAAAACAACTTTAAACTAAGAAAAGAAGGTTGTATGGCCTTCTTTTTTTTTGCCCATGCTAGGAATATCATCAATTGTACATATAGTTTCACAAGGTATCGTAGAAAAAATACAAGAGCACTTTAGTGAAAATGATATTGCATTAAATGATTTAAAAATAAACATCCCAGGAAAATCTATAAACAATTCAAACGAATTTACGGTAGACAAGTGGATAATTCAACATTCACAATTTAATCATTATGACCATAGCAATTCTGGATTGGTGGAGGGAAAGTATACTGTATATGTATATTTTGATTTTTACAACCTTAAACTAGATGCAATAGTTCACGAAGTTAAACATGCTTATGTAGATTGGTGTATATTCAAAAACAAAGGGAGGTCAATAAAAGAAACTAAAGAGGCAAAAGAGCTTTATACAAAAGACTTTTCAAGATTAATATCTCAAGAAATTCATTTATTTCCCAACTTACAACACATACTTAGCCTATACTATCATAGTACAAAGCTAGAAATACCTTCATTTCTGGAGAATCACTTTTTGGATGATTCATATATAAACTATAAAACAATTGCTATAGATATGATTAATATTAGTATTGAAAAATATAAAAATAAAGATTCTGAAAAAGAGTATAAACTTTTAAAATCATATAATATACCTGCATTTAACAGATACAATGACTATGAAGTTTTTTTAAAAAAAACAATAAAATTCTTTAAAAGAAGAGGTTTTTATATATTAAAAAGAACAAATAGAATAGAAGTTTTAAAAAAAAATAAAAATATTTAAAAATTATATTATTGACTATCAGTTTGTTATATTTTTTTTTCGATAAAAATTTACTTTTTTTTTAAAAAAATACGGTTTTCAAGTTTTTGATTCTATTTATTATTGTAATCGGCTGTAAAGTTGATTAAATATTTATATTTATAACACATATTTAAATCTAATGGGTAATTAAAAGTTTACATTCTGTAGCTTTTTAATTTTTGTTATTATTAACCCCAAATTACTTTATCACATATTAATATTTATCGGTAACTTAAAAAGTTAAATTTTTAATTTTTTATAAATCTGTACGCAAGAGTACTGTTTTAATTAATAAAAAATCAAAAAAAAATGGATTTATTTTTATTATTTTCAGGTTCTACTACAGGTGGAACTAGGATTGTTTTAAACAGACAGTCTGACCTTATTTTAACTGGCGCTGAGATTTTAAGCCCTGTCGGTTTAGTAACTGGTGACATCGCGCAATTAGATGATGCTATTCAAAGTATCAATGATAAGCAAGCTCAAGAGAGTAAGTTTAGCGCTTCTGAAAGGGAAGCTATTCAAAATGATGTAGACAGTAATAAAGCTGCTGCTCAAGCTGACGATAAGCAGCTTAAAGCTGAATTAGATGCACAATCATCTAAGCAAGTTGCTGATGACGCTGCTCAACAAGTTGAAATGGACGCCAATAAGGCTGCTATTGAAGCTGCTTTGCTAGCTGAAACTACAAGAGCTACTGCTGCTGAAGATGCAAATGCTGCTGCTGATGCTGCTGAAAAGCTTAGAGCTGAAGCTGCTGAAGCTGCAAATGCTGCTGCAATTCAACAAGAAGCTACAAACAGACAAACTGCTGATGCGGCTCATGATGTAGAGATTGCTGACATTATTACTGCTGCTGCTACTCAAAAAGCTGCTTCTGAAGCTGGTGATATTGCTGAAAGCAATAGAGCTCAAGCTGCTGAACAAGCAAATGCTGCTGCTATTTCTGCTGAAGAAGCTAGAGCTTTAGCTGCTGAAGCTGTTATTCAAAATTCTGTATCTCTTGAGGAAGCTGCAAGAATTGCTGCTGATGCTGTTATTCAAAATGATGTAAACGCTAATCAAGCTGCTGCTGAAACTGCTATTGAAACTCAGAAATCAAGAATTGACGCTATATTAGAATCTTCAACTGCTGATGCTGACGAATTTCATGAAATCGTTGCATTAATCAACTCTGTTGATACTGCGAACGATACTGCATTTGCTGGTTACGTTCTTTCTAACGATGCTGCTGTATCTACGCTAGCTTCTAAACAAGCTGCTGATAATGCTGCTTCTGAAGCTGCTGATGTTTCTGAAGCTGCAACTGCAAGAGCTGCTGAAGCTGCTATTCAAAATGATGTAGACGCTAATCAAGCTGCTTCTGAAGCTGCTGATAAAGCTACTAATGATGCACTTGCTCAAGAGCTTATAGATAGAGCTGCTGGTGATGATGCTGTTCAGGCTAACTTAGATGCTGAATCTGCTATAAGAGCTGCTGCTGATATTGCTGGTAGTGAGAACTTAGTTGCTGAAACTGCAAGAGCTGAAGCTGCTGAAAAAGCAAATGCTGATGCTATTTCTGCTGAAGCTGTAACTGCAAGAGCTGCTGAAAAAGTCTTAACTGACGATGTTGCTGCTATGGATGCTGCTTATAAAGCTGCTGATGCTGCTGCAAAAGTTGCTTATGAAGCTGCTGATGCTGCTATTATAGCTACTGCTGCTGCTGATAAAGCTGCTGCTGAAGCTGCAAATGCTGCTGAACAAGAAAGAGCTGAAGCTGCTGAAGCTGCAAATGCTGCTGCTATTTCTGCTGAAGCTGCAACTGCAAGAGCTGCTGAAGCTGCAAATGCTGCTGCTATTTCTGCTGAAGCTGTAACTGCAAGAGCTGCTGAAGGTGCGATTACATCAAATGTTTCTGCTAACAAAGAAGCTTCTGAAGCTGCTGATGCTGCTATGGATGCTGCTTATAAAGCTGCTGATGCTGCTGCAAAAGTTGCTTATGAAGCTGCTGATGAAGTATTAACTGAAGGTTTAGCTGCACAAGTTGCTAAACAAGCTGCTGATGAAGCTGCTATGGACGCTGCTTACAAAGCTGCTGATGCTTCTGAAAAGCTTGACAGAGAAGCTGCTATCGCTGCTTTACAAGCTGACGTTGACCAAAACGAAAAAGCTGCTGGTGATGCAATCGCTACTGAGAAATCAAGAGCTGAAGCTGCTGAATCTGCTTTAGGTGTTAGAGTTGACAACATGTTGTCAAACATGGACCCAGCTGCTCTCGATTCATTAACTGAAATCGTTAATGCTTTTCAAGAGGCTGATAGTGATTTAGCTGTTGCTGTTAATACAACTTTATCTGCATTACAAGCTGACGTTGACCAAAACGAAAAAGCTGCTGGTGATGCAATCGCTACTGAGAAATCAAGAGCTGAAGCTGCTGAAAAAGTCTTAACTGAAGGTTTAGCTGCACAAGTTGCTAAGCAAGCTGCTGATGACGCTGCTATGACTGAAGCTTATAAGGCTGCTGATGCTGAATTACAAATAGGTTTAGATGCTGAAATTAAGAGAGCTAGCTCTGAAGAGAAGGCTTTACATGAAGCTGTTGCTAATTTACTGTCTAATTCAGATGAGTCTGCTGTAGATTCTATTGCTGAGGCGATTGTTGCTACTAACGAAGCACTTAAGTTTCAAGCTACGAACTTTATGACGAGAAAAGATGTTAGTGTAGAAGAAGGTACGTTATTTTTCCCTAGAGCAATAACACAAGATACAGAACAAATTTTTGTTAATGGTTTATTGATGAAAGCAGGTGAAGATTATATTGATGCTGGAAAAACGCCTGGACTAGAGTTTACATTTCTTAATGAAGCTTTAGAACTGGTTAATCTTGGTGCTAGAGTTATAGCTCATGCTGTTGAAGCAAGAATGGGAGTAATCGAAGGTGGAACAATCGAATCTGAAGAAAGGTTGAGTGCAAAGTCCGCTAATTATGGAGCTGAAGGTTCTGTTATAGAATTCTCAGCAGTTTCTACAGAATTAGTTGAACTGCGCGAAAAATCACCAGAGCAAGTTTTTGATGGTGAATAAGTTTAGTTGTATAAATTACAATTTATTGTAAATTAAACATCAAAACCCAAAAGAGAGAGGGCTAGTTTTCTAGCCCTCTTTTATTTTATATTTTATTTATTTTTTTAATAATACGATAGATTATTAATCCATTTCATCCAAGTTAATGCCATGAGTATCAAACCACCATTCTTTAGGTTTGTCAGAGTGCTTTTCTTTTAATTTGTCATATCTAACTTTAGCCTTTTCTTGTCTTTCTATTTCTTTTTTAAAGAAAGGATGGTTAACAGAGCCTCCTCCGACATATAGTTGTCTAAGTAATTTTCTTAGAACATACCCTTGCTTCTGTGGACCAGGCTTGAATCCTGAATCAATTATTTTAATTATTGCATCTTTAAGTATATCATTTTTGCTTAAATTTTTATTTCCATTTATAATTGCGTCAAGTCTAGAATATCCAAATCCAACATCAATATATTTATCCATTGTATTGACAATGTTTCCTATTTCTACTTCATTATGATAAAACTCAGTGCAATATCCACCCATCTCGCCATCTGACCATATGCATTCATCATCTAATTTAACGGGTATTTTATATATTTCATATAACCATTTCCATTCATCAAACTTGTCAGGATGTACTGTTACATAATCTATTTTAATTTGTAAAATATTACTAACAAATTCTACCCAAAAATCTACAGCTTGATTTATGGTGATTTCACCAAATGAAAACAGCCCTATCATCTTAAAGTGCAACATATGTGTTCCGTCTCCTATTTCTTCTAAGTCATTAAGTCTAATACAAGATTGTATATTGGCAACAGTTTTGTTGTCTGGGTTTTTGAATCTATCTTTAAATTGCTGCATTCCTGCTGGGCAAAATAATGTGGTATCATCATAACTCTTTACATTGTCATCCAATCTAAAAGGTATTCCTTTTGTTTTACAAAATTGTTCGTAAATTTTTGTTAGGTCTTTCATTTTGTGTTTTAGTTTTTATTTATAAACAAAGCTACAACCTTTTCTTTTTGTTCTTTTGTTTTAGCATTATACCATAGCCAAAGGTAAGACATTTCTAAGTTATGTAACTGTTTTCTTTTATGGTTTATTGTTTCATTTATATTAAGAATATCATCTTCATCCAGCTCTACGTTAATATCTAATTCTGAAGCAATAATGTATAATGATATCAAATCACTATCTTCATATGCCGATGTGGCCCTGTTATACAAGTCAACATGTTCGTTTGACTTTGCTTTGTCTGGGTGTGTTTTTTTTGCAATTTCTCTATATAACTTTTTTACCTTAGATGATTTTTTTGACTTTTCTTTATTTTCTAATAAGTCTTTGTCTTTGATGTCTTTAGGGTCTTTTGAGTCATCCTCTAAGTTTGCTTCATCACTTTCTTTTGTTTCAACATTTTCACCCTTAACATCAGAATTTTCTTCGTGTATTACTTCTTGAAATGGCTCATTTTCTATTAGTCCTAATTCTATTTTTTTTTCATGTATTTCTTTAAGAAAATCTGATTTTGTTTCGCTAATAACTTCTTTTTTGTAGCTTTCATCAGTTAGCAAAAAATTATATTCTTGTATTAGTTTTTTTAACTTTAATTTTCTTACTTTATCCTTCATATGTATAAATATGATAATAATGTTATAAAAATAAAAAAAAACTAAATTACTATACTAAGCCTTGAGTAATTGATTCGAAATCTTGATTTAAATTGACGTTAGTTCTTATTTGTCTAACATCTACACTTCCTTGAGAAAATTGTTTTTTCTGAGTAAACAAGTTGTATTGTCTATATATATTATTGTTTTCATCAAAATATGTTAATATACCATTTTCATTATCTCTACTGGTATTTCCATATAATGCATAAGAAAGAGTTTGAACATCATGTTCTACCATCTCAACCTCTAAAGATACGGGGTCAAAATATGTGTTAGACATTAATATGTTCTGCCCTGCATCTCCCAGTCCGACAGCACCTCCTCCAGAGACAATACTTCCCTCATCTGGGCTAAGTGTTAAAAATAGATTACTACCTGTACTGTCTAAATTATAGGTTGTGGCACCCCTGTTTACAGTTGTTGTGTTTACTGATGGACTTACTAGGTCGCTACTTGTTATGATTCTATTTAGGTTTCTAACCTTAATACCATCTGCACCAAAATATTCAACAGACCAACCTAATAAGCTGTTGGTTTTTCTGAATTGTGCAGAAGGGATTACTATTCCCTTTTTAGACAACTGGACTCCAGTCTCGTCTTCTGTAACAACATAGGAACAGTCTCTTATTGTAACTTGAAAAGTTTTTGGCTTAATTAATATAGAATAAAATCCAATCTCGTTAAATATATCTGCTGGCAATCTGAGCTTATACATTCCGTCTGCTCCAATCATTTTAAGCAAATCACTTTCGTTAATAGCGTTATATAATGGTTTAAATGTGACTTCGCCCAACTCTTCTCTGCTTGGACTGAATGCATATAACACATCAACATCTTCTGATGTGACGTCTGCTAATTTTTTTGTACCATATATACCTACGCTCATGTTGTATTATTATTTATTATAAATATAATCAATTAAAAATATTTTTAAAGATTTATTTTTTTCTTTTTTTAACCTTGTCTATAAATTCTTTTTCTCTTTTAAACTTAGATTTAACCTTTTCTGAAATGGTTCTAGCCTGTTTGACTTTATTGTTTTTTATTTGATATTTTAAACTACTTTTGTCCTTAACATCTTCCGCACTTTTGCTTAATTTTCTCACTACATCTTCAAAATCTTTAACTCTTTTTTCTCCTGCATTTTCTATATCTGACACAACTTTAGATTTCCAAATTTTTATCGGCTTATCATTTGTCCAGTATTCAAAGGGGTCTGTTTTTTTATTTAGGTCAACAAAAGAATTGACATAGTAAACTTCGTCCTCTATTGTATCTTTAAAATATTTAGTGTAATCAGTTCCATAGAGTGAATCTTCTTTAATATTGATTCCAACGTCAATATAAAAGTCTCTATAATAATTGGGTGATTTTATTACTTCAAATGTTTCTGATATTGATGTTATTTCTGTGCTTGCAGATAATACATCTATTAGTTTTGATTTATTTTCATTACCCATTCTTTCGTTGCTTAAAAAATCAAAATTATTGTTAGTATAATTAACTACTTGAGTTCCACTTAATGCATTTTCAATTAATAAAGGATTTGCTTCTGAGTTAAACCTAACTTCTTCATTATAGTAATCATTTAAAATAGGAGCAACCTTTCTAGGTTTGTAATATATGTCTTTAAACTCTATTTCATTAGTATACTCTTTTATGTATTTTTTAAATCTATCAACAATAGAAGCATTTTGAGGATTGTTTAGAAATTCGTTTACATTGTCCTCGTTAACTAAAATATCTTTGTCAACCAAAGAATTGTCATGCGTTAGGTATCCATTTAAATTACTTAAATTGCTTTTTATAACTGCTTTTTCTAACACGTTTGCAGGCCTTATTACTAACTTATATTTTACCATTTTATTTGTTGATGTCTATTCCATATTTTTCAGACTTTTCTTCTACATTAAATCGTGCTTCAGAGTTTCCGCTAAGCACAGATTTTATATTTTCAAAAAAACCCAATTCTATAAAGTAAGGGTTTATTAATTGTCTGTTTACTACAGTTTTTAAAGGGTCTTTTTCAACGTCTACATAACCTTCTAAATCTTCAGTTTTATATATTGGCAAAGTAATAAAAAAATCTTTATCATAAGAGTTTGCCACTAGACCTGTACTAGTTTTTATTCCACCCCCTGGGTTTACGTTTAATCTAACTTTGTATCTAAAAACTTCTTCCATATATAATATAAATATAATGAACTAATAATTATCGAATTGGCTCAACAGGCATCAGTATAACATTAAGTTCGTCATTCTCTTCTCCTTCATAAAGGACTGTATATACAACAGGGTTTTCTTCAAATTTTACGTTACTAACTTTGGTAGCAGGTGCAGGTTGGTTGTTTTGACCTAAAAATCCGTTTATCACATTTGTAAAAATATTATTGCTTGACGTACCCGATAGGTTGTTGGCGGCGTTTTGCAACTCTTCCACCTTGGTTAATGATTTGCTTAAAATTAAAGTTCCATTTATTTTACATTTAATTAACTTTTCTTGAACGGAGTTTGTTGAAACATATGGTTGAGGAGGCTCTAAACTTGGATTATCTTCCATGAACTTAATTATTTTGTTTGTTATATAAGCTATTTTTTCCTCATCAAATGAAGGTTCGCTGCCACCACCAAAGAATCCACCGCCACTTGAAGAGTAAAACTTACCACTATCTCTTAATTTTTGTTTTATAATTTCTTTAGTATCATCTGTTTTTATATTAAGAGTTATGATAAGATTATATACTTCGAATATTAATTGACCCTCGTCTTCAACAATGTTCATTCTAGTTCTTACTCCTGACAGTTCCGAAGTTAGGTAATAAGTTTTTCCACTTTTTTCAATAGAAGAATCAAGTTCTTGAGGCTTTATTTTAACATTTGAATAGTTATTATATGGGTCCATTGAACTGGCTGAGGGTGAAGATTTTTGTATATCCGATATAACAAATCTATATTTTGATTTTTCAAAATACATTTCTTGCTCATTTATCTGATAATTAGAAGGCAGTTTTATACTAAAGCTATCATAACCATCTCTTGAAGATATGGAGGCAACAGTTTCTCCACTATGATACATTCTATCTTTGTAAATAATTCTTTCTCCATCATTAATTACGTTAATTCTATATCTAAAATCATTTGTTACTACATGAGTTACAAGATTTGACGGAGACCCTTGATTTGTATTTATGAAACTTATCGGCGTTGTTACAAGAGTAGGGGTGGGTCTTTTTAATCTAAAAATACCTTGACCCTTATCTTTGTTACTGTCAATTTTGTATTTTGTATATCTAGTAGCCATACTATCTTTTATTGTCAGTTCAAACTGGTTTTCACCTCTTGAGGCAACAGCATTTTGAGTGGGGTTTTCTAGTTTAAAAATTGCAACTTTTTCAAAGTCATATTTAAAGTTGTCTTTTATATTTATTTCTACTTCAAAAATGTCTAAACCTTGTTTTAAGTCTATAGTTTTTCTGTATTCTGGGTTCTTTTTTGTTCCTGTATTTTCTATATCTTCACCTATGACAATATCACTATTTTCAGTGTCTAAAACCAGGTCAATAGTCTGATTTGGAACCTTTATAGACTTGCTTGCTGTCAGATATGTTATGAAACTATTTTGATTTGAAACAATTTCTGCCGTTGTGCTTTCAAAGTTAATAGTTGAGGGTAAATCATCATTTTCTATAAACAACTCAAAAGTGTTTTTTTCTGATTGTTCAGCATAGTTCACATCTCTAAATCCAAAAATCAATAACTCATCATCTTCAGTAAACAAATCGTCAATTAATTCTATTGTGATAGTCTTGTATTGTTCACCCTTTTTCCATGACAACTTCTGAGGTTCGAAAATAAAATCCTTATTTGGATTGTCAACCGCATCCGTTTCTTTGATAAAAACCTCTGCCTCTTCTATTCCATAGTTACTTGGAAAGTCTAATGCTACCACAAAAGTAACAACACCCCCAGACTCTTTAATTGACAAATTGTTAGCATTATCTTCTTGCGTTCTTTTGAATGATAAAAACAATGGTCTTGGTATGTTAAGTTCATTTTTAATCCAATGAGTTCCATACAAAAACGGATAATCGTTCTCAATCACCTGTTCATTTCCGTTTAAATCTATATCTATAATATCGGTTCCAAAATCAATTAACTCTCCATCTGAATCAAAGAACAAAAAAGGAATATCAAAAATTGCATATACTTTTTTGTTTTTATCGTTAATATTTATTTGTAAAGATTTTGTTTCTCCATAATTTTTGATACCAGGAGCAAGCTCAAAAAGGAAATAAAAACATGACTTATTTTTTTTAAATATATTTTTACTTAAAAAACCTTCTTTAGATAAGTTTTTTGTTTTTACAACACTTTCAACAGCTGCTTTAGCCCCAGACTCTATTCTAGGCAAATATAACAAGTCTTCGTGATTTGTTTTTAAATTTAAATTTACACCGTCTAAATCTGAATATATAGAATCTAGCGTTCCGTATATACAAAACTTAATAGACTCTCTTCTCTCTTTATTAAACTGTTCTTTTAGATTAAAGTTGTTATTAACTATTTCGGTTTGTATTTCATCAGCAGATTTATACAATTCTAAATTTATATATGAATCTTTGTTCCGATAAGGATAGATGTCTTTTTTTCCTAATAATATTTTTATCTTATCTTTCATATAAATTATTTAACTAACAGGACTATCTTTTCTTATTCCAAAACCTCCATCACTACAGTGAATCTCTACTTCCTCATTTTCAAATCTTAATTCAACTCTATCTGTCCTAGTTTTTTCAAAAATTAAACCATTAAGTTCATAGTTTCCATCTTTTGTAAAGTTGCTTTTACACTTGTCAACGTAAATTTCTTCATTTCCATCATCATCTTCTTTTGTTTTTAATCTTACATTTCCATCACAATCAATTATTTTAGATATAAGATATTTTGTTGGTATTGAGCTTGAAATGTCTGCATCAGAAGAAAAGCTTTGAAAATAAATAATTTCTCCTGCTCCTGTTATTTCACTATTTTTAAACCAACAAGAATATCTGCAGGCTTTATAAGTGTTTTCTAAAAAATCAAAGTCAGTATTAGAATCAAATATAACAGTGCTAGATGCTGTGATTGTAAATGTTACCTTTTCTCCTGGGGTTATGGCTTGCTTGTTTCCGTTGACGGTTACATTAGATACTATTGGTCCGTCATTTCTAATTTCAAGTTGAGAGCTGGCTGAGGTTGTGACCTCATCTTTTTCTCCACCAAATTTTAACTTCAGTTCCTGGCTAGATGTTTTTTTGTTGTTTCTCAATAAATCTCCTATCTTAAACTGTGCGTACCTTTTTTGGAGAGGAGGAAGTCTTGGAGATAGCTCTTGGGGTGTGTCATCTATTATTCTGTAAAAATCAATAGTTCCATTTCTTATCCAAGATGGCCTTGCTGTTGTGTCCATTCTTATTGTTAAATTTTCACCTTGCCTAAACATGGAGGCTGAGTAGCTAGTCGGATATATATATTGTGGCAATGTAGGCGAGGGTTTAATGTCTGAAGTTAACATTATATCACCCCAACTATAATGAGTAATTCTACCCCATCCCTCAGGTCTCATAAAGTAGCCAAAACCACATTCTAACCTTTGATATTGTTCGCCGTTTTCTACAGTAAAATTTTTATTTGGAAACAAATCTCCATGTCTGGACTGCCTGAAACCATTTGAATACTCTTGATGCCACTGAACCTTATGTTCGTACCTGTATATACCTCCCTTTGTCACTGTTTGTGCAAATTTATTATAGATTGCATCACCCCCTTCTAGAGGGTTCATTAATCCGTATCCAGTAGAACCGTCTTGCCCCCAGTAAAGCCCTGCCTTATCTCCATCTAAGTATCTAGGTTCTACTTGAATGGAAAAATTTTTTCCCTCATTCAACTTTGTTGGCTCTGATGGTATGCTATATGGAGCTGGGTAATTTATTGTCCACGGTCTTTCATATGGAAATTTGTTTAATGAAGAATTTGGAGGCTCTCCAGTTGCAGATTCAGGCATGAAATCAGGGCCTCTATTTAAGTCAAAGTGATTAGCTTTTTTGGAGCCAGTATTAAGACCATCTCTAATAAACCCAGTTGCTCTAAACACTATTGGCAGTGAGTCATAAAACATTTTCATCTGATAACAAGAAAGCCACACTCCTTTTGAGCTACTAATAGATTTTCTGCCACTGTCTTTTGATGCAAAACCATTTGGGTCATATAAGTTTGCTGGTAATTTGAATATTTGATACTGATTTTTAGTAAAGTTAATTTTTGGCTTTGAAAATCTTAACTCATTAAACCATTCTAATCTTTGAGTTTCAACTCTAGAAAAAACATCTGTTATTTCAACTATGTCTGTAGTTAGAGGATAACCTTCTTTAGTCATGTCTCTAGCTAAAATAGTTAATGGTGAAAAATTACCAGCAGAAATTAAATCATCCATATTTGTTTCTGCTATAGATATAGGGGGAACATAGAAAGTGTTCCACTTTCTCATGTCTAAGTTGGCAGTAATATTCACTTCAGTGTAACCAGTTTGAAAATTTCCCCAAGATGAGACTACTCCGACTGGTATTTGTCTGTAATAAAAGTGAGGTACACTGTCTACATTGGGAGATTCTTCATCTGAATAGGGAAAGAAGTTTAGAGCAACCTCGCCCTTCGTCATCCCTTGTTTCAATAAGTCAACTTCAAATAAAAGAACTTGATTCCCAATCGGAACATCCTGTATTACAAATTCACCTTTATCATTGGTTACTGTTGAATATTTATATTGTTCAGGCACAAATAAAGTTTCTACAGACTTTAATAAAGGCTTTATTCCATCATACTCTTCTCCAACAGTGTTTTTGCCAAGTCTTTTTCTGGCCACATCTACACCAGCATCAAGAACATAAGATGGTGTATCGGCATATTCTGATGGGTCTGAATTTTGGAGTAAATTCAATGTAATCCTATCTCCACTAGTATCTTGGGAAGCATAAGAAGGAAACTGTTCTGAAGGATTAAAAATAACAATAGGAACATTTGATAGAGGTATTAAAACTCTTTCTCCATTTTCATCCAACACTTTTTGTCTAGCCATTAAAGTTCCGCACACAACTCCTGTTTCAGATTCTTGTGCAGGCATTTCAGATAGTGGATTATTTTTGATACTTAAAGTATCTAAAGTGTCCACAGTTCTTTCTATTGTTACATTAGCATAGTAATCTACTTTTTTTTTAGGCTGATAAAAAACGTTGGAATAAGCAGAATCTCCTGAGTAGCTACTTCCTTGAAGAACAAAATTTTCTAAAATTTGATTTCTAATAGGTTTGTTCACTCGTTGTTCAGCTATTAACTTCTTGCCCTTAACAACTTTTTTAGATTCTTCTTCTGATAAAAACTTATATTCATTAGTTAAAGCTATCCTTCTGCAAAAAGAGCCATCAACTAATTCTATAATTTCTACAGCTTTGTTTGAACTTCCCTTTATAGCATATGCGACTTTACCTTTTTTTTGTAAAGCATCCCAAATTGCACCCTGCCCAGAGGAGGAAAAAATACCTGTTTTGTCTATAATTTCTCTAGTACTGGCATCGACAGTTGAGAAGTAAGTCCATACGCTCACGTCTCTATTCGCTGTTATTTTTTTAATAGTATCCGTCATAGAAATTAGATATGTTATTATTTTAGTGTTTTTTTTAAAAAAGTAAATAAATCTTAATCTCTTTCATCAAAAATTCTAAAATAAATTTTTTCGTCTAAAACTCTTTTTGTTCCAAGCTCATTCACTCTTAGTTCTATTGTGTAGTTTTGGTTGGATAGTAACCAAGAAGTGTCTAAGTCCATAAACTCTTTAGCGCACCCATCTATAACTATTGTATTAAAGGAAGACCAAGGAATAGTTTCTGTTATTTCATTTTGAATCATTCTGTACTCTAACCCATAATATTCATTGGGAGACTTTGTGCTATATTCAACTCTAGTTTCTGCGTAAACTCTTATTAATTCTCCCTTTTTTAAAATTTCGTTATTAGATATTCCATATAAATCAACAACATATTGATTTATTTCCTTAGGATAATTATTGTAATAGTTTCCTAGAATTTGAAATTTTTGTTCAAAAGTTTGTTTGTCAACACCTGGTTCAAATGTTATGTCGCTCCAAACATCTTTATATATTTGATTTTTAGTTGCCCCTGTCATTAATATGTCTACGTAATAAACGCCTTTAGTTAACTGCTTAGGAACAAGGCCAGTAATTACATCTTGATTTGAAGTTGTTTTGATAGATACTGTTCCTGCTGAAAAGTAATTAGCAGCAGTGTTTCCGCTAAATAAATTAAGAAATAACCTAGAAGCTCTATTATTAGCAACTCTTAACCTATCTTCTCTTATTATTTGCTCATCATAAACTACCTCCAAATATGGTTTAAACGCTGTATTTGTATTATTTGTATAGAATCTAGACAAGTATCTAGTGTCTCCAGAATTTAACTCATACTCTCTAGCGTAAGATACTGCTAAACCATTATTTTGAGAGCCTCCACTTAACCAGTCGTTCACCAAAGGGGTTATATCTACATCTAAATTTTCATCTCCAACATCAAAATGTTGACTAAAATTTTGTGCAGTTGAAGCAGTTGGATTAGTGAATATGCCAGGCTCATCCCAAAAGTCTACACTAGTTGCACTATTCCAGTTAGAGTACCCTGTTAAATTAGTGTCTCCTTCGCTAATTTTTATATATTCAGAACCCATTAAATCATAACCTCTACCAGCATCCCAGCTTTTATTTATCGGGAAAACAATCAAATCAAAAGATGAGGCCACTTTCTTTCTTAGTTTTGCAAACTCAAATTCACTATCTAAAAGTTCTCCGTCAGGTATTACATTTGTCATTTTAAGCCTATAAGATGATATATAATCTGAATTAATTTCTTTAGATGCCAGCTTGTTTTTCAAGTCTTCCAAATCAAATTCCATTAAAAATTTAGATACACTTGACCTAGTGCCAGTTCCTCCATACCATAATATGGTACCAGGATTCAGTGCTGAATTAAAGTTTTCAAAATAGCCAGAAGCTATTGTGTTGTTTTTTTTAGGATAAATTCTAAGTCTTCCCATTTTATAGTTTATTTTTATTTGAAATAATATATATTATATAATATTTATTGTATATATGTAAATAGTGCCCGAAAAAAGTCTTTATTTTTTTTGCATTTACTATTTATAAAAAAAAGAATAATAATGGCTAACGGTATAAATATCGATTTTCCCTTTAAAGAAACAGTTACAGGTGGCGTTTTTGAAACGACTAAAACCACAGCAAATGCTTTAAAGGCTGATTTAATATCTCTATTAACAACTAGAAGAGGTCAAAGGCCTATGAGAAGCTCTCTTTACTCTCCGATATATGATTACATAATGGAACCTTTGGATGGTTTTATAAAATCTGAACTAAAAAAAGACATAGAAAAAAAAGTATCAGAATTTATACCACAAATATCTATAACTGCCATACAGTTTTTTGAAGAAGAAGAAAACAACTTCCTTTCTATAGATATTACGTTTAGAATAGACAAATCATTTAAAACTGATTCAGTAACATTAAATATAGCCAGAGAATCTGTATAAAAATCAAAATAACAAATTATGCCAGAAATAAAAAAACAAGATTATCTTAAAAGAGACTTTTCTACAATAAGGTTAGATATTGAAAAGGTTTTAAAAATATATTTCCCAAAACAATGGCAAGACTTTAATGTTTCTAGTGCTGGAATGGCGTTAGTTGATTTATTGGCTTATGTTTCAGATTTGTTATCATACTATACTGACAAAAGATTTAATGAACTGTTTTTAGATGGAGTATCTGAAAGTTCTTCAGCTTATAGAATAGCAAAAACATTAGGTTACAAAGTGCCCGGCGTGAGGGGTAGTTCTACTTTAGTTGACATTACAGTAAGAGTTCCAGCAATATCTACTGGGCCAGATTCTCAATATCTTCCAATTTTTCGACCTGGGGTTAGGCTTGAAGGCGTTGGTCAGTTTTTTGAAACTGCTAATCAGATAGATTTTTCTAATGACTTTTCTGAGGCTGGCGTAACTAACAGGACTGTTAATCCAATTTTTGACTCTTCACAAAATATATTGGGATACAATATAACAAAAAGAGAGTTTGTGGTTGCGGGGACTACAACCGTTTTAAGTCAAAGAATAACTGACATTGATGCTGAAACGCCTTTTTTGGAAGTCCTATTGCCAGAAACAAATGTATTAGAGGTTTTGGACGTGATTGTAATGCCAGGTTCTAACATAACTGAGCCACCCGCCTATTCTGATTATAAAGATTTTAGCAAAAAATACCATGAGGTAGACCACTTGTCAGAAAGTGAAGTTTTTACAGAGGACACGGGAGATTCTGAAGGTTCTTTTTCGTTTGGGAAATGGGTTACTGTAAACAAAAGATTTACAAAAGAATTTTTATCAAATGGCTCTTGTAGGCTTACGTTTGGAGGGGGAACGCCTAACGTTGACGCTTATGCTGAATACTTAAATAGCTTAGCACTATCTAACTCTGGTGAGGTTAGTTACGAAAGGGTTTTGAATAATACTTCTCTTGGAGAAAAGTTGCCTTCAGAATCTACCCTTTTTGTGAAATATAGAGTTGGGGGCGGTGAATCTTCTAATGTTGGTACAAACGTACTGAATAGTATTAGCAATATAAATGCGCTAATACAAGGTACTGACGCAAGACTTAACGACTCTACCCTTTCTTCGACTAAAGGAACTAATATAATACCAGCGCTAGGAGGTAGAGGACTTCCTTCGGTTCAAGAAATTAGATATGCAGCATCTAGTAATTTCGCAGCACAAGAAAGATGTGTTACAATAGAAGATTACGTATCTAGAGCCAAACAAATGCCAGGTAAGTTTGGCGCACCATTTAGAGTTAGTGGAAGAGTAAATGACAACAAGGCGCAGTTGTACGTATTGTCTAAAGATGGAAATGGAAAATTAACAGAAAAAAGCTCTAGTTTAATTAAAAATAATATGGTTAATTATTTGTCTAAGTTTAGAATGATAAATGACTTTCTTGAAATAAATAATGCTAAAGTGGTAAATTTATCTTTTGAAATAGATTTGCTTACAGACAAAAGCTTTAATAGTAATGAAATAAAAGTTAGTGCACTTCAACAGCTAAAAGATTATTTTGATGTAAATAAATGGGACATGGGTCAACATGTATATGTAGCTCAAGTTACAGACATATTAAGAGAAGTGCCGGGCGTTATAAACGTTTCTGGTATGAGGGCGTACAATCTAGATGGAGGAAACTATTCTTCGACATTAATATCTCAAGCAAATGGAGTTGCGGAGTTGTTGTCTGCTGGCGCCTCTGGTATTACTGGTAGAGCTAGAAGGACAGAAATAAACTTTATAGATAATGCGATATATTCAACTCCGTTATCTATGTTTGAAGTAAGATACCCAGATTCGGACATATTGATAAGAACTGCTTAATTTGTTCTTACAGACTTGGATAATATAGCAGATATGTTTTCGTCAGCCAAATAATCATTTAATAGATTAATTTCTTCTTCTGTAGCATAAGGCTTCTCTTGAGGTGTGTGTTTATGATTTAAGCAAAATCGGATTATTACCTTTAAAACTTTTACTAATTCATCTCCCAAAACTAACGGATGTAGCTCTTTGGCTACAACTCCATAAATTTCTAAGTCTGGGTTTGTTGTTATTTCTACGTTTGATAAATCTTTTAAACTTCCATCTTTATTTAAAGGTCTGTTTTGTCTTGATAAAGAATCAGATGATATTAAATTAATATTTGAAGCCACGATGTTTTGCTGAGAGTAAGCTCTTCTGACCAAAAGTTCTGTAGGAACTTCGCCAACTGTTGCACCTTGATTAGAGGTAACTTCTTGTTTTATTATGGCAAGATTGTCTTTCATTTGAATGAAGCACTGAGTCTCTGTGTTTAAATCAAAACTATTATTTTGTAACTCTCCTGCAGTAATTAAAACCTCTCTAGGTTTAAATGTTATATTAGAGTCGTTTTTTCCATCTATTCTAATGTGGTCATTTGAAAAGTAAGATTCGTTATTTATAGGTTGATTTCCCGCATCTCTTTGTCCATATGAATTTACAGTAAATAAACTATTTGCGGAAGAAGTGCTTTCAAAGTTTGATTGTTGTTTTTTTACACTTCTTATTGGTCCTATATAAAATCTTCTTGATGATTGGTCTTTTGGGTTTTCTAAAAATATGTATACTAACTCTCCAATTCTAGGTATTACATTTACAAATTGATAAATTAAGGGAAATGCATATTTGGGTATGTTATCATTCTTGTCTTTGCCTGGCTGCTCCTCTCCATTTGCATCATTAAAATCTATAATATTAGCCTGTATTCTACCCATGTTAGACCTGTCTACATTGTCAACCACTCTCGCTAGATATATTATCTTATCCCCTTTTGTAGCACTTCCAAAGACAGAGCTTTGGCCTCCCATAATATTAAGGCTATCAGCCATACCATCTAATCCGCCCATTTTATTTTTGTTTTGCCTCTTGTTTTAATTCGTAATATTTTTTTTCCAAAAATTCTACATCTTTCAACAGAGAATCAATCATTTCTTTTTTTTCAAAAAACTTATCTACAGTATCCTGAATCTCTCTTAGTATTTGAGTTTTATTTCTTTTTTCTACTTCTTTCATCATTTTTTTTAAGTAGCTAAACCGCTTCCACTATGAGGAGCAATATTGGAGCCAGTAGTAACAACTGGTCCACCTGCATTTGCTCCAGTTCCTAAAACAGTCATTCCAACATCTATCGCAACGTCAACTCTCATATCTGTTTGTATAGCATCTATTATTTCATCTGTCATAACCTTAGTGTATTCTTCCATGACGTTTGGAGTACCATTTTCAAGTGGTCCAGATGGAATTCCTATTTTTTCAAACTTTGAAATAACTTCTGAACTTATGGAGTCGCTATCTAGACCAGGTCTAGTTTTGGATAATAATATTTGAAACAAACTAAACTTAGGTATCTTAACTCTATTTTCTTTAAATAAGAATAGTATAAACTTAGAAAGTTCTTCTGATTTTTGTAATTTTTCATCTACCTTTATGCATCCCATGTTTATAAATATTATGTTTTATTTTTTATTAAAGAGTATCTGTTTCATCAGACTCTCCTCCTTCTTCTTTCTTTTTGTCTATGAATGAAAAGATATCCTTTAATCCAGCACCTTTAACTTGGTCTTTGTATTCCTGAGCCTTATCTATAGCTCCATCTAATTTGCTTAAAAACTTAAACCTTTCTTTTTGCTTTCTTATTAGTTTTAGTATTTTTTCCTTCGCCTTTTCTTGTATTAATTTTCTTATTTTTGAATTAGCTTCTGAAATAAGTTTTTTAATTAACATAGAAAGAACTAAAGAGTACAATGAATTTATTATACTTTTAGAAAATGATGATTTTTCTTCAAAATCTTTTTTATTGTCACTCTTACATGCTGAAGTTATTTCACAAGGGCTTGAAAGAAGTTCTTTTGGACTAATTGACTCCTTTCCTGTTTTTGCAAGTTCAGTATTTAATACACTGAAAACTTGACCTATTTCAGGACTATAAGCAAACGCTACACTAATGTATTGCATTATTTTTTCAATCATTATCTGAAAGAAACTCTGTCTTACTTGGGTTGAGTCTTCTTCATTTCTTTGTCTTTGCATTTCTGATTGGACATAATTACTAACTAGAGTTAAAGACTCTGCAGGGTTAGGCCTTTGAGATTCTGGCAACCCTACATCTTCAGATGGTTTTAAATCAAATTCTTCTTCAAAGTTTTCTGGTAGTTTTATTTCAACCTTCTGACAAGATACGGTTAGTTCTACCTTTCCTGCTTCTAACTGCTTTTTTAATTGGACTCTATTAAACTCTAATTCCTTTTCAGTTACACTAGGATTATTAGATAGTGAGTACATAGTCTCTCCACATGCGGCTGAATTTAAGAGTTTTTCTTGAACTTCTGGGTCTGGGCTCATGATTTCTTTAGGTCCAAAAATCATTTTAATAATTTGAGCAACTAAAGCTCTTTTTCCAGCATTTAGTACTGGTTTTAAATATTTGTCTAAATATTCTCTATTACTCAAACCTATATCGTCTGGATTTACATTAAAAGAGAATGCGCCAGCTAATTGATTTTTCAAATCACCAGTAATACCGCTTAATCCTGCATTTAAAACATCTTGGTCTATAGTTATGTTGGCCTCTACACTTCCAACAAAATTATCAAAAGAATCAACCACTAGAGTACTGCCAGTATTTCCTGTCACTAAAAATGTTGAAGAATCTGCCACACTATTACCAGTAAAAAACTGAGCTCCTTCTGGTGGATATGTTACGCCGCTAACAATCCTTTCTGTTGTAAAAGAATTTTTTAAGTTACTTTCAGCAGTATCACCAGATTGTGAAAATTCATATATTGGTAAGCCTGCATTGTTGGATATGGAAAATCTATATAAATCGCCTGTTCTTCCAGGATACTCTTCTCCGTCCCAATATATTGTATCAGAATCATTAAAAGCTTCTATCCATCTGTTTTTTTCTTCATTAAGTTCAATATAGTTTTGAAACAAACCGTCCTCCTCTATAGGGCCTATAGTGATAGTGGCTGGTGGTATTCCTCTGTTATTTGTAACTACCAGTAATATACTTTCATAATTATCATTTGGTGCATTAGGTGGTAAATTTTGATAATCGAACTCATACAATAAAGGCTCTGCTATTGTAGAATATTGATAGTTGATATTAATTGTATCTGTAGTTCCCCCCGTAGTATTTGTTGTTTGAGAGGTGGTCTGTGCAGTGTTATATATGTCTCCATTGACCACAGTTGTTCCTGTGGTTGTTCCTGTGGTTGTTCCTGTGGTTGTTCCTGAGGCATTGACATCAATAGTGCTTGCGGTCAATCTAAAATTTCCATAATTAATAACATCTTTCCTATCACTTACTTCAACCTCTAAAAAAGTGGAGTCGTAACCTGCTGCAGAGCTTTTAAATACATATTTTCCTGCAGTAAGGTTAGTTATTGAATACTGCCCATCTGCGTCTGTTAAGACACCCAAAGGCGGTGTTGCACCAACAATCTCAACTAAAGCACCTGTCACATATCTACCATCTATATCATATACTTCTCCTGATATATCTCCCCTTAGACTTGACACCTCTTCTTGAAGAGTTCCTGTAGGAGGATATTCAATTCCTCTTTCTTGAGAGAAGAATCCTTCATTGCCCATATCTAACTTTACTTGCGTAACAACTTCATCAATCGTCATACCAGTGTCTCCAGAATAAGTGCCAACAATTAATTTTGGAAGCTTATCTGGTATGTTGCTTGTAACTTCAACAAACTTACCTCCAGCTATAAGCTTATCAACTTCTACAACAGTGCCCTCTGGTGGGTAAAATATATTATTAATTGAAGCAGTAAACCCATCTCCTTCAGTCTGCTCTTTAGCTTTGTTGATTATTTCCTCATCAGTTCTATTGCCTGCTCTTTTGTATATTAAACCTGGTATACCTATATTATTTCTAAATATAAAACGCTTAGTGTAAGCTACTCCGTTTCTTACTTCTATATCATCTGGGTTTGTTATAGACTCTATTACATAGCTATATTGAGTAGCCACATTCTCTTTTACCCTTTCCTCCTGTCTTTCAATGCCTGTAAAAGTGTATTCTACAACATTTGTAACCGCTGATGTGCCACCAGTTAAGGACTCAATAGTTGTTCCACTTGGAAGTTGTGGTGCTAAATATATTTCTCTAGAATCTAATGATTCTGATAGAGCTTTTATTATTATGTCTTCTAGTAAAAACTGGTCTTCTCCATATGTGGCAAAAATTTTTCTTGTAAACTGTTGCATAACAGCATCCTTAATTCCTGGACCTGCTATTGAATCTAGAAATTTGCCAGATAAGTCAAAAGTGCTTATTTGTTGACTTTTTTTTAAATTTTGAAACACTCTTTTTGGCGCTGTAACATAGGTGTTAAGCGAATTTAACTTAGAAAGAGCTTTGTCTTGACTTTCTGTTAATACTGAATTTAAAGGTGTTTTAAATGGCATTTTTTAATTTTATTCAGTTGAGTCTTCTTTGTTTCCTTTTATGTATTTATATATCTCTCTTTTCATTTCGTCATTTGGAGCTCCTGAAGAGCTGACAGACTCAGAACCAGAACCTTCTTTATATATTATATCTTTTATCATTTTAGCAACGCCTATCATTGAGTTAGAGCGTTCAGCAGCTACCTTTAAATAATCCACAGCAAACTTTCCTTGTAAAACAAAATCTTCAGGACTGACTATAGTTTCATCTTGCCTTCTATATCTTTCTAGAGATAAATCTCTTTCTTCTTCCATGTTTTTTAAAGACTTATCTAAAAGCTCTTTAAACATAGATTCTAAATCTTTTGGTTTTTCTTTATTATCCATAACATTACTATTTATAAATAAATATATTTGACAAAAAAAAGACCATTAATTTAAGGTCTTTAAAAACATCTCTTTAAATTCTTTGTACATACTTCTTATTCTTGTTAAGGAATATGTTATTTCTTTAGCTTGTAAATCTGTTCTTTCTTTAATGAGGTGGTATAATAAGTTTTTGTTATATATATTAATCACTTCATGTCTGTTGAATATAAATATAATAGCCTCCATAACCTTTTTGTCATTAGGCAAAACTTTAGGATTCAATAGTTCTAATTCTAATTTTTTTATAACTTCTCTAAAAACTACATTATTTACTTTTTCAGACTCTAAATCCATTTGTCTATCTTCATTCCCTTCTTCTAAGTTAATTTCAGCAGAAGAACCCTCCAGACTAACATTGCTTTGTATGTTTTTGTAAGAAATCTTTTTTTCCCCCATCAAATAATGTTTTGCTATAGTTCCAAAAAAAGCGAAAGCTCTAGTTCCTTTTGACGGGTCATATCTGTCCATTTTTGTTATTAAAAAAGACATACAATCTTCTTGTAACTCTCTTATTTCAACATCAGAACGAAAAAGTTTATAAGTAAATATAATATTTTCAACAAGCTTCTTTAGAGGCTTATATATGTCATCTCTAAATATCTTTTCCTTTTTTTCATTATTTTTTTCTACTATAAACGCCGCTATAGCCCTCTCTTGTTCGACTGTCCAATAAACTGAGTTTTTTTCATATTTTTCTTCAACCTCTCCTTCGTTTACTATTCTAGAATATTCTTCTCTTAAATATTCAATAGTTATCTCTTTTTTATGTTTATTTTTTTCTTCGAATTCTGGGTTTTGTTTATTTATTTTGTTATGTAGATAAATAAACTCCTCTCCTATGGAATCAAACTTTAATTCACTTAAAGCTTTTAAATTTTGTCCTGCCATTTTTCATTTTATTTGTTTTGTTTAGGACATTTACTTATATTTGTAAATGCTTTACAATTTTTCATCTCTATGTTGTGAGCAAATTCAAGGGCAACCCTTGCAGGGGTTGCCTTTTTTTAAGCGACTTGCGGTTCGTACTCTATGTCCCTGTCTTCAGACATAAAATATTCACTTTTGGCTTGTTCCATCCAAAATCCAATTTCATGTGCCGTTATTCCACCTTTATCTTTTTCTATTTTAGTAATATTAGAAGGTATTTTAGACGAGAATCTGTCAAATGTAGAAGAATTAACATCCATTCTCATTTGGTATCCATATCTAGGAATTGTAAACGTTTTTAAGTCTTCATATATCATTCTTAAAAAGAATTCGTAAGAAGAAGCTATGTTCATGTTTTCCTTAAATGGATAATACATACCATCTCGTTCTTCACTATATTCTTTAACATCTTCTAAATTAATCATACACCCTGTTGGAGATAGACAATTCCAAGACATTAACATTTGCAAATCAGCTTGACCAGCAACTTCTGACCTACCCTCTAGCCAAGTAGCCTCATTTAGATGTCCTGTCATGTTACCAGCAGAAACTTGTCTAACTATTGGGAAAAATACTGATATATTATCCATTTCTTTAGAATATTTATCAAAATTATATACCCAATTTTGTTCAACGCTATCATCCTTATCAATAACGCTTAGCCATTTATATCCATTATTTAAAGCAATATTAAATGCATCATTAAATATTGAATTAAAGTCTTTAGACTTTGTGGTTTCAATTGCAAAATTCATTTGCTTTTCAGAAGAAACCATTTGTGATTTTGGATTACCTTCTTCGTCTGACTCAAAAACTCTTTTATATGGTTTAGAGGCAATTTCTGATAGCTTTTCTAATGATTCTTTTTCACAGTCATTAGATACCAAAAATAAAACATCTGATTCATTTGTTTGATTTGACAGGCTGTAAAGTGACTCGTTTAGAGTTTCTTCTTCAAAGTCGTTAATTGGTACGACTACTAATAAATTTTTATTATTTAATGTTTTTAAGTTCTTCAATTCTTTCATTGTTAATTTCTTTATAAATGTTTAAAACAGATTCTACTTCTTTTTCTTTAGTATACTCTGAAAGTGTTTTTTCGTATTCTTTTGTAACTTCTTCTGAATCCAAAAGTCCAGAAAAATATCTATCTAAAGCCATTCCAATTAATTCTGCTAATTGAAATACGTCTCCGTTAACGGCCCAAAAACCATTGTCTTCGTTTATGTACTCTTTACTTCCAAATGGAGTCCAACCTACGATATGAGTGCCGCAAGCCATAGCCTCTAAAGGTAGAGTTCCAAACCCAGCAACTTCATCTGTATAAAGTGCAAGTGCAGAAGTTTTTAATTGACTTGCAAAATCTTCTTTAGAAAGTCCTTGTAGTGGAGCAAAACGAACCCATCTGTAATGTGGATAAAATTCATAAAAAGTTCTAATAACAGTATTTGTTTTCATTTGAGACTCAGGACCTCTTCCTGGCATATATGAAATCATAGGTGCCTTATCTGAAACTTTCTCTGGAACTTGAAACAAATCTCTATCGATTGCTTGTTTGTAATTTTTAACTTTAAGGCCTGGCATTACTGTATTTAAAAACTCTGTAATACCATCAGATATAGAAATTACATCTGTAATACCAAAGTGTTGCCATTTTTGACCAACCTTTAATCCAGAAAGAATATAATACCAACTTTGAGCCATTACAATTCTTTTGCAAGGCAGTTGTGCTGTATTCTCCATTATATTTGGAAAACCTTCAGGTATAATCATTATATCTTCTGGGTTCATTAGGAGTGAATCAAACTTTTCTGTAGTACCGTCAGAATAAGTCAGTTCCCCTTCTGCCAAACATCTCATGCCTATATCTTCCTTTAGGCTTCCTAGCCAAGATGGGTTAAACTTATCAAAAATAATTACTGGTTCTTTTGCACCTTTTAGTCTAGCTTTTTTGGTGGCTTCTAATGATGCTTGATTGTTTTGTTGTGGTTCATAAACAATAGTAACGCTTTTTCCAGCGTCTTTTAGTATTTTTGCATGCTGAAACAAGACAGAAATACCTCCACTAGGGCTGCTCATTGCAGGACAATATATGTATATTGTATTTTCACTTTTCTCTAATTTAGATACTAAGCCTGTAATTGCTTTTTCCCTTTGCTTTAATGCTTCTTCTTGCGAAATTTCTTGAGAAACTGTTTCCATAATTTTATATTAGTTTTTATTTGGTATCTAAAATAATAACTTAATTACAAAAGTAAATGGTAACAAAAAAAAAGCTCCGAAAAATCGAAGCTTTTATAAAAATTTTTAATAAGTGAGGAGATTAATCACTTGATGCGGTTTGATTTGATGTTTTAATAGTGTCTTTTTCAAACAAAGACTTTATGAAGCTTTCATTTTTTATATCACTTATAGATTCAAAAGAATAATCTGATTCAGAATATGAATTGTACATGTGACTTATTTTTATAGAAGTTTTACCCTCTGGCTTTGTTTCAAAAATTTCAGGACAATCACTTATTACAACATCAGAAAAGTTCCAAACGTCTTCATACTCATCGACAAATTTGATGTTTTTTATTTTACAAGCGTTTTTTGCTAAAAAATGATAAGTTGAAACGATAGATGTGTTTTTACATTTTGCAAATAAAACTACATCAAATAATTTTGAGACTTCTCCAAATATTTGTAAAAAATTAGCAGAATCCATAGATTTAGGAAAAGAGTGAGAAGAGCCAAATATTTGAAAAGAGCAATCAGTATACATAAACTTCTCTAAATCTTCCCTATTTTCAAACTGATAATGATTTAATAGGTCAAAAGTATCTAATGGAAGATTTATTTTTTCATCAATCTCTCTTTGAAGAGCTAACCTCTCGTCATCAGTCTCTTCTGGTGACTCTACATAATTATAGTTGTCATCCATATCTACTAAAGAATCGTTTTTAATAAAAGTTCTTCTGTACCAATTGTCAAATTGAGAATAGACATCTCTTATGGTTCCATCTATACCTATTGCTAATACTTTTTTTTCTTTAGACATGTATTTTTTTTAAATATTATTCTGCAGCGCTTTCAATTTCTTCAGTTTCTGAGTCGTACTCAAAAGAGGAGTCCTTTTTTAATATTAAATTAAAACCATATAATTCGTAATCATTTTGAACTTCTTGATTTTTTACAGAACCTTTTCCTTTGGGAACTATTGCATACACATCCAAGTCTGATAAGTCTATTTTTTCAGAATTAACATCAGAATCTTTTTCAGAATATATATCACCAGTTAAGTTTCCACAAGATTCAGGAAGCTTAAATCTCACATTTGCGTAAAGTGTACCATCTTCTATTCTTAATTTATTTACAACCCCACAACTCAATGAATCTAAAGTAAATTCATTATATATATCTCTAGTTACTCCCTCTTCTTCATTATCAATAGCAAACTCTAAATCGTATCCTTCATTTATGTTTTTAGAACTGTTTAATTCAGCGCTAATCCAAGGTTCAACAACCTCTAAACTATATGCTCTATGATTTTTGTTTCTGCTGTCTATCATTAAAACTTTAAACTCTTTCTCTTTTACTTTATTTTTTGCCATTTTTTATTTTTTTTAATACTTTAAACAAATATAATGATTTTTAATTTATAAAAAAATTATTATTTCAATTTTAAAGTTTTAAACAATAAATTCATCAGATTTAAATTCATCAAATGATTCTACAGGATTTAGTCTTTGCAAATCTACATCTACAGAGACAGTTAAAGATTCTTCTTCGTTTACAAACATATCATCAAATGCATCAACTTCTCGTTCCATTGCTACTTCCTCATTGCACGACACTGTTTCATCTTTATTGTATTTTTCTATTATCTTTTTAAACCTTTCTATTGTATTCTCTTTTTTCCCAAAAATAGTATAGTACATTTTTTCATTTAATATAAAAAAATTACCTTTAGATTTTTGTAAAGCAGTTTCTAATTGATGGAAGGAGTTTATTATGCTTTTTTTAATATTTTCTAAACGAGAAATTGTTTCATCAATAGTTAATTGATTTCTGTAACAATCCGTTCTTTCATCTGGGAAATAATTGTGCTCTTTTAGGTGTATAGAATTTAACAATTTTTTATTATTATCTTCAAAAAAAGAAACTCTTTGCTCAAAAGGGAGTCTACTTTGAACAGAGACTCCAATTCCTGTTGGGTTTATCGTATAAATTTTATTCAATCCTTGTTCTTTAATTTTATTTTCAAAATCTAAACTTTTATTTTTTTGAAAAAACTCATTTATATAATGCCAAGAATTATAGTTGACAGGCGAGTTTGCAAAATTATAATGTTGTTCTAAGTTTCCAAAACGACCTACCTGTATGTGAGACAAAGTTTTTGATGATTTATTTTTCAACGCTAATATAGCAATTTCCTTTCTTTGAATTTGACTAGACATGTTAGACATACAATTTCTCATAGAACTACCTTCAAAATAAGCCTCTTTATGAGTTAGTTGAATAATATAATGTCCGTCTGGGAATTTGTGTAATATTCTTTTAGATTCATTTTCATCTGTCTCAACAGTTTGACAAGCTTTAAATACGGCTTGACGCAATGTTTTTAAATTAGTTTTCATTTTTTTGTTTTTTGAAAACATTTTTAAAACCAAACTAATATGTTCTTTGGCTTTTTCTGACTGTATAGGAAAATTTTCTTTTTCTATCCTATCAACAAACCATACCAAATGTTCTTTTGGAACTTTTAAATCTTTACAAAAATTAATTGTATCCATTTTTTTTCCACCTTTTATTAAAAACTCTTCTTTCTTTTTTGTCAACTTACTCATGTTTTAATTTATTTAGATATTGTATAGTTTAGTATTCCATTTTTATTTTTGAAAAAATTAATATGCTGCGCTTTTCCATTTTTATGAATTATAACGTGAGACTGTAACCAAGAACTTGGTCCCATGTTATATCCTACCCTAACATGCGTAGAGGTTCCAACAGCTAGAGCCCCATCCTTTCTTCCTGGTGAATGGTAATGTCCTACTACTATTTTTGTATTTAATTTTCTCATTTGTAATAAAGAGCCCCTTGAACCATTTGAACCAACATCTCCATGTTGACCTAGCTCCCATTCTAAAACTTTGTAAGAATCTCTTCTTCCTAATGTTTTAAATTTTGGAAATCTATCATTTATTATTGATGGTATTATTCCCTTGATGTCATCTGGTGTTTCGGCATATTGCCTTAATAGTATTCCTGAGTACTCCATGTATAGTGGAGAGTTTTTAGGAGTTGGCTGGCGTTTCCAATCTTCATTTTTAACCCACCTATCTAGGAAGTCATCATGATTACTCCTTACAATAACTACATTTTCATAAGCCTCAAAAGGAGATAAGCCATCTAACATTTCTGTCACTTCTTTTTTTAGGTCATTATTTCCATTTATTTCTTTTCCATATTGAGCAAACGGGTCTTTCATGTCATGATGAGATATTGAATACCCATCAAAAACATCATGTAAAAGCACATGTTTAGGCTTTATCTTTTTCAACATTTTATGAGTCAAATCAATAACTTTAGAATCATGATGACCCCAGTGTAAGTCTCCCAATATACAAGCCTCTATTTCTTTTATGTTGTTTATTTTTGTTTTTTTAGACTCTTTATTATACTTAATTTCTTTATATAAATCACAAAAGTCACCACTATCTTCTGCAGAAACTTGTCTTACATAAAAAGTTTCATTGTCTTCTATTTCTACAATCGTAAAACCTATAACGTGATGAAACTCACCTTTTTTACCTGCTTTAGAATCAGTGTAATTCTTTTTAGTACAAGAGCCCGTGGTTAGCATCATCTTAGACTTTTCACCTTCTATTACTGGTATCATTTCCATCTGCAACTTAGGAGAGCCAAAAATACAAGAGTTAATCCCAGACAAAGCATGCATACCAGTCATTGGGTTTACTGCTGTTGGCTGAATTTTTACGTCAGACATTATAGACATGTATTTGTGTATATTATGCCTGTTGGCATCTAGATAATTTTGAACTCTAGAGTCCCACTTTTCTTCTTCTTCTTGGTCAGAAGACCATATTGATGTAGGGTTTCTATACCTCCCAGCTATAACATGTATGTCTGCACTTATATGTTTAGCATATGCAGTTAAGTTTTCAAAAAACTCTTTATGTACTGGTGTGTTGTTCTGAGCCCATGTTATTATAAACTTTTTTTTCTTTTTGTCAAACTTTCTGTTTTTTGCCTGTTCATATTCTACAGAAATCGTCTCTTGTTTTTCGTTTAAATTAAGCTTTTTAGAAGCCCAAACCCTAACTGTTCTTTCAGATTTACCAGTTAAATTCATTAACTTTTTCATTCTTTCGTCCCAAGACAAGTTTTTGTTTTTGTAAATTTTAGAAAAAGCTTTTATATCTTTTTCTGTCATATCCTTAAATCTCATGAAGTTTTTGTTACGTTTATTCGTAAACAAATAAAAAGAAAAGTTTAATGAAATGCAAGTAATTATTTATTTTTTATTACCCAATCATTAAGATTTATATTAGGAGACCAAGATAAAGTAGATTCTGTATCGCTATAAAACTCTTCTGAAGTAAACCTTTCTCCTCTTCTTTCTGGTATCATTTTTATTTTATCACAAAACATTTTAGCAACATCTATAATTTTGTAATTCACGCCAGAACGTAACATCCACTCTCTGTTTAAATTTATGCCTACAGTTTTTATTACACCTGCAACAACGTCATAAACATGAGTAAAATCTCTAGATTGAGTACCTGGACTTACTACAGTTAGATGTTCACCATTCTTCTGTTGTCTATCAAAAATACCTATAACGGTAGCGTAATCACCTTCAGTTATTTGATTTGGACCATATACATTAAAAAAATAGCAAATTTCATACTGTAAACCATACCATTTGTTATAATTTTTAATCAGCTCTACTATTTTAGATTTTGCCCAAGAGTAAGGGCTAAGATTTTCATCTTCTCCATTATTGCCAAATTTAGAACTGCTTGCTGAATATATTAGTTTAGATTTCCACTTTCTACACATTTCTAAAACTCTAGATGTTCCATGTAAATTAGTTTTCATTACATAATTTACGTCATCAAAAGATTTAACTATTCTTGAATATTCTCCAAAGTGAAAAACTGTATCGAAATATTTTTTTTCTTTTAAGTCTATAAAAATTTCTTCAATGTCACACGTATCTCCCTTAAGATAGGTTACATTTTTATGAGATAAATGATTTTCTTCTTTTCCTGTAAGATAGTTATCTAAAGAAACTATAAAAACATTAGGACAATCCGTTAATAATTGTTTTATTAAATTGGAACCTATAAATCCTGCGCCACCTGTAACTAAAACCCTTTTCACTACTTAGTCGTTGTATAAAATTTGTGACCCTTTTTTTCTAACTCTAACTTATCGCTTTCGGCCATGAGTCTTACTAGCTCTTTAAACTGTACTTTAGGCGACCAATCTAATTCCTTTCTCGCCTTTGAATAATCTCCTAAAAGAACTTCTACTTCAGAAGGTCTAAAATATTTTTCATCTATTTGAACTAAAAGCTTTCCTGTAGACTTGTCGTAACCCTTTTCATCTACACCCTTACCTTTCCACACAATATCATAACCAAAATAAGTGACTGCTTCTTCTATAAAGTCTCTAACAGAATAAGTGTTGTTAGTGGCCAAAACAAAATCTTCTGGGCTTTTTGTTTGAAGCATTCTCCACATTCCATCCACATAATCTCTTGCATGTCCCCAATCTCTTTTAGCATCTATATTTCCTATTTTTAAAACATCTCTTTTTCCACAAGCCACTTCAGCTAGGTTAGTTGTTACTTTTCTAGTAACAAAGGTTTCTCCCCGTCTTTCTGATTCGTGATTAAAAAGTATTCCGTTACAAGCAAACAAACCGTGAGCTTCTCTGTAATTTTTAACAATCCAAAAACCATATAGTTTAGCCACACCATAAGGGCTTCTTGGGTGAAATTTAGAATCCTCTGTATAACCATTTGTTGGCATATTATATCCCATTCCTCCATAAAGTTCAGAAGTAGATGCTTGATAAAACCTTGCATTAGGGCAATGGTTTTTCATAGCTTCTAATATTGTTAAAGTCCCAAGAGCATCTGTTTGAGCTGTATAATAAGGCAATTCAAAAGAAACTTTTACGTGCGATTGAGCTGCTAAACTGTATATTTCATCTGGTTGTATTTTTGAAATTAAGTTAGAAATTACAAGCGGGTCTGTTACATCTCCATAGTGAAATTTAAAATTCTTATTACTATCTATTATATGGTCAATCCTTCCAGTATTAAAAGAGCTTGAACGCCTAATCATTCCGTGTACTTCATATCCTTTTTCAAGAAGCAATTCTGCAAGATAAGAACCATCTTGTCCGTTTACGCCTGTAATAAATGCCTTTTTATTCATATTCATTAATTATATTCATTATTTTTTCTATATCTTTTTTTGACAAATCTTGATGGTTAGGAACATAAAATCCAAACTTATCTAATAGTTCACAATTTTCTAAATTAGCGTCAACTCTACCCAACTTTCTCTGTCTACCATACCACATTGGCTTACTGGCCATATTTCCAGCTATTAAAGGTCTGACTTCAATATTTTCATCCATTAAGTCTCTAACAATATCATCTCTTCTTTTGTGAACAAAAGGTATTGCAAAACTAGAAACGAAGTCACCATCCCTTTCTCCAATTTGAATTAAACTTGACTTTATTCTATTTTTATAAATCTCGAAATTTTTTCTCCTTTTATCTGAATAATCATCAAGCTTATCTATTGCTCTTAGGCCTATAAATGCCTGTAAATCGGTAGAACGAACATTCATACCAGGAAGGTAAAAGTTATATAATCCATCAAAATCTGAACACTTGTATGATTCTCTCATGTCTTGCTGTACGCTTGAAGGCAAATCTCTATCCCAACCATGACTTCTCATCATTAAAAGTTGATGATAAAACCCTTCATCGTTAGTATTTATAAATCCGCCTTCTATAGTAGATAAGTGATGTCCAAAATACATAGAGTAAAAAGAAGCGAAACCAAAGGAGCCTAAATACTTGTTTTGATACTTAGAACCCATGCTTTCACAAACGTCTTCCAGTAATATAACCCCATATTTATCACACAATTCTACAACCTCTTTCATTTTGGGCACTAAACCTAAAGGTGAAACTAAAATAAAAACAGATGGATTTTCTTTTATAAATAAATCTTCTAACTTTTTTAAGTCACAGGATAAATCTTCTAAATTACAATCACACATAAAAGTGTCGTAACCCAAAAGCATTGGGGAACTAACGTCTGTAGCCCAACTTAAGGAGGGTACAACTATTTTTAAATTATTTAATCTGTTAGTTTCTTTTAGCGTTGCTAGAGTAAGAAGTATAGAAGATGAACCAGAATTAACAAAAACAGAATATTTAGTTCCTATTTTTTTTGCCCACTTTTTTTCTAACTCCCAAGTTAAATCTCCTTTTGTTAACCTAGGTATCTCATCTTGATTTAGCCAGTCTGTTAAGGCTTTAATATCTGACTTGTCTATTGTGTCACTTACTAGTTTAATCATTCTTGTTTTCTTTGATACAAAATACGTTAAAAAAACAAGAAAGTAAAGAGTATTATGTTGTTAATAAGAGCTTTTTGTCTAACTTGGAGTATGTGGCTCCAATTCCATCAATTAGTTTTGTTGGAGAAAAGTCAGGTATTGATTTGTATAGCATTTCATTTGAAACATCTTTTCTATATTGTCCATCTGGCTTTTCTGAATCATATTCAATAGTTAAATGTTCGGCATCACATGCCCTAAGTGCTATTTTAGCAATTTCATGAATTGATACGTTTTCAGAATTAGAAACATTAAAGCTGTCATATATTTCTTCAGAAATACATTTTTTGATTACATATGCCAAATCATCTGAATACATAAATTGCCTCAAAGGTCTACCTGTGCCAAATAATGTTATTGTTTTGTGGTTGTTAATTTTTGCATTATGTATCTTTTTTATTAAAGCAGCTACAAAATGACTATTTTCTCCAAACTTATCATGCTCCCCATAAAGATTTGAAGGTGTTAAGTATTGATATTTAGTTCCATACTGTTTATTGTAAGCATCGATTTGAACAGCCAAAGAACGCTTAGCATATCCATAAGAAAAGTTTGTTGGAGTGGGCGGTCCTTTGTGAAGCATTTCTTCAGTCATTGGATAACTATCTACTTTGTCTGGATATATACATGTACTTAATATTCCAACAAATCTATCAACATTATATTTTCTTGCATATTCAACTAGCAAGGTGTTCATTATAATGTTGTCTGTAAAATACTCTCCTGGCTTATTGATGTTATCAATTATACCACCTACTTTAGCTGCCAAATGTATAACACATTCTGGTCTTGTTTCTTTATACATTTTTTCTATATCTGAATCAGAAGTTAAGTCATAGTCTCTAGATGACAAATATGTTGCATTTGGCAAGAATTTCTTTAAAGACCTACCAACCATACCAGAGCCTCCTGTTACTAAAATTTTACTGTTTTTATTTAACATTTTTTATAGTGTTTTGAATTTTAAATTTTCATTACATAAAACTGAAAAGTTAGATAGATTAGAATTTGTTTTTAATAAAAAATCACACTTTGACAAAATGTAAGCATCAATTATTGCATCTTTTCCTTTTTGATATCCGTTTTTTTTGTCTAAAGCGAAACTTGGAATCTTATCTGAGGTTGACAAAGTTTTATAGCTATAATTAATAACGTTATCATATCTTTTTTTAAACTCATCTACAACATTACGCTCATCTGTACTTAAAAAAATTAAATCGTAATCACTTTTAACAGCGTCTATATATGAAAAATATTCAATCATTTTCTTTTTGTCATGGTGATAACCTATGTCCGTGCCTCTTTTGTGTATTCCCAAAACTTTATTTCCTTTTATATTTTGGTTATAGTATAAATCTATTTCTTTTTTTATGTCATCTTTTAATATTAGCTTTTCTTTAATGATTTTATCAACTTCTTTTCGAATATATTTATCATTTAAATCACATGAATAACCATAAAAATTGCCTATTTCAGTCCAAAAAACACTATTTGACGAAATTTCACACTTACTTTTTATTTCGTTTTTAAAAAAATATTCCCACACATTATTTGTATTTTTTATGCTTTTATCAAAAAATGAACTTTTATTTATCATATCAAAATAAATAAAAGTATTATTATTTCTATAAAAACATTTTTGACATGCAAGATACTGCAAAACAAAAGAGAACATCCCTCTTTCGTTTGAAAGGACTTCATTTCCTGAGTCTAGTATAATTTTTTCCATTTTATTTCTTAATCCAGTTGTCACAATATAAATCTTCTGTATTATGGTTATTATAAGCTTTTCCAAACCAATTTGAAGGAGCTACAACAATTTTATTATCATTTTTATTTAACCATGCACCCCACCAAGAAAATGTAGAATTACAAATTATATTATTTTTACATTTACTCATAATATATAAATCTTCATAATCTTTATTACCTTCTATAAAATAAAATTTATTCGGAATTTTAGGAAAGTTATTTTTACACCATTCAATGTCGTCAGAAAATATTAAAAAAACAGAATCTTTTGGCATTTCTTTTGTTGCCTTCATAAAGTAATTTAAATTTTGAGCGGGGTGATGGTCTGGGTATTTTAAAAAATCTCCTCTTCTAACATGTATTGAGCAAGTGTTTTCTTTTTTTAAAAGCTCACTAACTGTATCGCTCAACTCCACTTCATAAGATGTAAACAAATCTTTAATTTCATTTTCATAATTTTTAAAATATTTTTCTGACTGATAATAACCAGTAAGAACCATATTTTGTGATGTAGTATTAGGTATTTCTTGAAAATGAAATCCATCTTCAACGTGTTGAGCTTGCTCTCCTTTCCTTACGTTATACAATGAAACTTTTTTAAATATATTATCATCATAAGAAACAACGTTTTTGTGTGGCCCACTTGCTTCTTGGCAATTAAATTCACATTCTCTTTCGTGTCTCATTCCATAAGCGTGTGCTGCGGCAACTTGAAACATATAATTACCTAAACCTCCTTTTAATATTGCTGAAACTTTTTTCATTTTTTTTCAAATTTATAGTTATGATAATCTATTATTCCTTTTTCAAACTTTGCAACCTTTTCAATCAATTCGTTTGAATCGTAAAAAGAAGAATAGTGAACATGTTTTGATGTGTTTATTTTTGTCATAGAGAACTTGTTTTCTAGGCCTTGTTTATTTAAAAATAATTGTAAATCTTCATTTATTTTTTCTAAACTTAAAACGTTTACACAGATATTATTTTCAGAATTAATCATATACTCGTATTGAGGTCTAAAAATATTTCTTTTTTCAGCAATTATAATATCTACAAATTCACCAAATAACATACCAGAGTTTATTTTATTATGCAAATCTGTAACCCCATGCTCATCTGGTTTTTTTTGTGATATATAGTTGTAATAAGAAACCATTCTATCCCATGGATTTCTAGATATGCAAAAATAAATATCTTTATTATTATGTGTTAATATTTGCTCTGTTTCTAAAAATGTTAAATGTCCTAACAATGAACTGTAAGGTCTATAAGGGTTTAAAATTTCTAAAGTTTTAACCATAGACATGCCGCCATTTTTTGGTATATGTATAAAAATTAATCTTTTGTTGTTTGGTATATTTATTATAAAACTCATTTTTTAACTTCATTTAATCCCGACTTTAACAAAGACCTTTTTATTAGGTACATTACCTTTTTTGATTCAAGATGTATGTCATCAAGATAGTAAACCTCTTTGGGGGTGCCTTTTTTGTCTAAAAGCTCGTTATATATAGAGACATATTTAAACCCTCTTTTTTCTGCTTCTTCTTTTATTTTTAAATTAAAAAGCTCTTTGTAAGACTTTCTTTCTGGCAAACTTCCTTTAGGGCAGTCAAAAGATTCTAAATGGTCTTTATAATAATACCAATGTGGCTTTTCTTTCAATTCTGGTGTTACTGAAAAAAGTATTGCATTTTCATTTCCTACACTATCTATAGCTGATAAATAGTTTTTAACTATTTCATCAATAACAACATTTGCGCTTTTTCCTGTATTTTCAGAAATTCTTTTAACCTGTGCTCTGCAGTCTATTTCTCCAAAACAAAAAAGTATATTTTCATTTTTAGGAATTTTTTTTGCTTCAAAAATAACATTTTGTTTTTCTGGTAAATTGTAAGCCAAATATGGTCCAAACCTGTAAGAGTGGATAGAATTATTTGAACTATATTGATTTTCTTTTATTAGTTTTGGCTGATTGGCAAACGAACTAACATGACTATCTCCTAAGCAATTTATTTTTTGAATTTTCTTTGTAGACCAACCTTCAAACACAAATTCATAATTAAAAATCCTATCGTAAAAATTGGACATTTCATCAATTATAGCCTGTCTTTTTTCGATGTGATTATCTATAAAAGTATGAAATTGAATTAAGTAATTATCAAAAACATTCAACTCTGATGTTGATGTTAAATATTTCATTAATCTATACTCTTCTCCTTCTATGTTGATTTTTGCCAAATCTACATGGAAAATATTTTCTTCAATAAGAAATTCTCTTATGTCTCTGAGTTTAATAACTTCCATTTCACCTTTCTTTATAAATACGGAAGATGAGTCTCCTTGTATTGATATTGTTTCTTCTCTATTTTTGTCTGAAAGTCCGAAATTATAAACTTTAACATTGGGATGGTTTTTCCATCTTCTTTTTATTCCTTCATAAAAACTTTTAACAGGTTCAAATACGTGTATGGTTGGATTTTTATAATTATCCATAGCTATTTGAACCCAATCCCCTTTAAATCCGCCTATATCAAATATTGTCGGGTTTTCAGGAATGTCAAACTTCATTACATCTGGCCAGGTTGGTAACATATTCTTTATATTAATTCTAAAATTTTATTTTTTAATCTTTTGTCAACATCAGTATATTTTTTTGATTCCTTAAAGTTAATATCAATATAAGGTTTCATTTTTTCATATGTTTCTGAAGTTAACTGGTTGCATGCCTCAATAATTTCTTTTAAATCATTTACTATTATCATACCTCTTTCATCAAACCAATCTCCAATATTAGGACAACCATAATATATCGGAATTGTATTTGTTTCAAAACAATCTATTAATTTTTCTGTAAACCAATTCTTTCTTTTGGTATTTTCTATGCAAATGTGAAACTGACTATCAAACAATGGAGTTTTACTGTCTCCTAATATTGGATTATTATTATAGTTATCAATTCCACCAAAAGCACCGCTTAAGAAAAATTTTCTTGGGTTTTTTATTTTATTTTCTCTAAGCCAAAGATTTTGTCTTAAAATATGACCCTCTGCCATTCTCTTTCCACCAACAAGAGCAGATATTTCAAACTTTTTATCTGGGAATTTGTAATCTCTAATCCAAGTAGAAGCTAAAGGAAATACACATGAATCATCTATAACATCTAACAGGTCTTGATTGTGAGTAAACAAGTGATTATAATAACCAGACTTATATCCATTTATAGCTTGGTTGGTTAAGTTTAGTATTTCTGGTGGTTCTAGCAAAAATACAAATCTAACTACATTTTTAGGAGTTATGTTTGTTGGTATTTTGTCAACATAAAGCTCTATTTCCTTTTCGTGTTTAAGTTCAAAATTTAAATCCCAAGTACAATGTATTTTTATATTATTCATGCATTAAATCTTTTTGTTCTTCATATAAAAAATCTAAAGTCTCATAAACAGGCCTTTCTCTTAAAAGTTTTTCTATTCTGTTTATTTCAGCTTGATTTATTTTAGATTCATTCATTGGATTTTCCCTATTGTATACATAGAGTATGTCTGGGAGGTATCTACTTTTATCAACTCCACACATTTCTAGCATTGGAAACTGAAAAGAAAGGTCTGGCGCCATGGATACATAATTTCCAGTTGTTGGGTCTTTCATGTCTTCGGGATTAATTTTTAAAAACAATTCTCTTCTAAAAGTTCTTAAATGACTTGCAAGCCATTGATACTGTCTAAATGTTTTATTTTTACGAACCTCAATTGGGTATTCTCTATAAATGTGTGAAACGCTTCTTTTTGGAAACTCTTCATAAGTACCATAAGTCATCCAGCAATCATGTTTAGCATATTCTACATTCACTCTAGCCAAAACATTTGCATGAGGAAACCAATCGTCTCCATCAAGTGTAATTATAATAGACTTAGGCTTTGACATCTCTGTTCCTATTCTAATGTTTTCTCCTTGATATTTTCTTATTTGATTCTGTATAATTCTTATGTTTTCAAACTTATCTGTATAAGTTAATGCTTTTTCAAAAGTTCCATCATTAGATTGAGCATCTAAAAAAATAATTTCATAATCAGGATAATTTTGACTAATAGCACTATCTAAACAACGTTCAACATATTCAGATGCATTTCTTGTGCTGATTACTATTGATATATGATTAATTTCTCTTTTTTTCATTATCTAAACTTTTCTATCATTTCTGATTTCATAGATATTATCTCTAATTTTTCATCTTTAGTCAACTCTTCAAAAGCGGTATTGATTTGCTTCATATCTTTCAAGTGAGGATTTTCATTCCAAGTAGGCCTATGCCACATGTGGTAAATTTCTATATCAGGCTCATTTGAAGTATGCATTTTGTCCAATGTGTCAACCTTATTCCAAAAAAAAGCATCTTCAGGCGAATTTGCTAAAAAATAATCAGCATCATAACCGCCAACATCAAAAAACAAATCTCTTTCTACCATTATAGAACCCCCAGGAGCTCCAAGAACACCAGGCGGCGTTATATATTCTTTTTCTATTGAAAGTTCATCTACTAATATCTCCCCAGACACAACTTTTGGGGTCATCACATCACTTATATACAAAACTCTTCTCTTAGTAAAACATTGAATAGCTCTTGCTTTTTTGTTTGAAATATTTTCAAAAAGTTTAATAAAAAAATCAGACTGAACTAGACAGTCTATGTCATGGAATAAAATATATTTAGATTTTTTTGAAAAAAACACTCCTGAATTATAAGCTAAACATTTATTGAATAACTCATTAGGTTTTGATTTAATCCATATATAGTTTAAGTTGTTCTTCTTGCAAAATTTAGCATGTTGAGGCGCTTGTGAGTGCTCAATTATTGTATAAGATATTTTTAATTTAGACTTATCTGCAGCAACTTTAAAACTTTTATACATGGGTTCTGAAAACTCTTTTCTACCCCTAACTGTAATAATAAAATTTACATCATAAAAATCTTCTAAATCTCTTATTAAAACAATGTTGTTTTTTTTAATATCATCATAATCTATCTCGTTTTTTTTAGAGACTTCCATTAGAACACCTTTATTTCCCGCTGTTGTCATTGTTAAACTTTTTCAACTAAAAGCACATTTTTGTTTGTAAAAGGAAATTTTTTAATAATTTCATCTGTTCTATGCTGTAGGTAGTTTAATTTATTTATAAATACTTGTTTGCCATCCATCTCTTTTATAGATGTAGGATTTAAGCATTCAATTTGTGTTTCTCTATCTCTAACTGGTATAAATATAGAATGATATTCTCCATCATATGTAC
>Ga0206131_10000183_pt1 | contig 88997 bp, 141 predicted proteins | sample Helgoland_Spring_FD_148636 | JGI IMG/M metagenome (GOLD analysis project Ga0206131, IMG submission 148636) | Pelagic subsurface seawater microbial communities from Kabeltonne, Helgoland, North Sea - Helgoland_Spring_Bloom_20160517_1 | ecosystem: Environmental > Aquatic > Marine > Epipelagic ... | reverse complement strand
CTCTTAGTTTGCCGGCATAGTAATCAGTACTGAGACTAGTAATACAATGAAAAACATAACCTTCACTATGGAGTTTCTTGACATATTTAATAGCATCCCTTAGACCAGGAAGGAATCCAATCCTTGCCGATTCGTTGAATTGTCTTACAAGCCTTCTTGACTCGTCTTTCGTAATACCGAATGTTTCGGCAACATCGTAAACGCCTTCGGTAATTACCGTATAGCCGTTTTCGTTCATAAACTTATAGAATGCGTATTTCCAATCAAGTAATACACCGTCACAATCTACAAGGATCAATTTATCTGCTCTATGATCCATTTCTTTCTCCATTATTAATTTATATAGATATTATAACAAAGAAAAGGCTCAATGTCAATAGTTTTTATGATAAAAATGTTCTTTTTTCAGATAACTTTTGCTTGCGTATTTCGGATCGAGATGCTTTCTTTTGTCTTTCGCGTTTACGATCTTCTTGCTTGATACTTTTCCATTCGTCGGAAGAGGCGGTTTGTCTGGTCCGCTTAGCCATGGTGTCCTACCTTATAATCTATTTAAAGCCGAGGGTTGGGAGTGGTGTTTCAAATAATCCAGGAAATGCTGCTTCAACTGTCTTTCTTGTTAAACCTTTAATTGGCGTATGAGAGATCACATTATCAGCTAACATTGCAGCATCAGCAATATATAGATCTTCTAACAATTGAATGAACAAAGCTTCCCTTCTTATTTGGTTGAGGTTGTCGTATCCACCACCTTTGAAGAAAATTCTCAAACGTCTTGATTCTCTATACAACATAGTATGAAGATCAATCAGATCGTTTTCCTTAAATGGTGGTCTACTATCAGGAACCAAAAATTCAATACTTTCATCATATATTAAACGAAGTACTGCTCTTAGTGGTATAACGTCGAATTGTTGTAGATGCTCGACTTTACCCTTAACACCTTTGATTTTACCAGCTGCATTTAGAATGTCAGCAATTGATTCTTTTAACATATTAAAAATCCTGTAGGTCGCCGATTAGATTTTTCAGCTTTTTCTTTACGAAGTAGTTGAACAGATGTCCTCTGCCAACCTCTTCTTGGTTATTATAAGCCTCAAGGATATTATCTTTATATTCCTGAGGAATCATTGTAAGGTCAATCATTTGTTTATTACGATTAAACCTTAGTTTAGTTTCTTCATCCATTTCTTCTGGTGTTTTACTAAACAGTTCAATTCTTTTCTTAGTCATCGGCTTTTGTCTATCGCCTACAGCAAGACAATTGTCAGCTGATAGAATATTTGGAACACCATCACCAGTATCACCACGAAGAACGTGTTCTGTAATATACTGTTGAGGATTTGCATGTCTTACCCATTTCTTTAGAACAGGATTGTATTGGTCAACGTTTGCGAATCTTTGTAATTGAATGAAGTCTTTGTCACCAGAGAGAACAAGAATCTTTTCGGATCCATTATTCAATTCAGTACCATGTTCCATACACAAAGTTGCGATAATGTCATCAGCTTCACAACGATCAACATATACTACCTTGTAAGGAAAGAACTCTTCAATCTCTCTACGTATTTGATGAATGACATCAAACAGAGCATTCCAATCTAAGTCTGATTGGTCACGATTCTTTTTACGATTTGCTTTATAATATGGAAAGTAATCTTTTCTCCATACATTTGTGTTATCAGCACATATTACAATTTCGCCGTATTCCTTGGAAAACTTTTTACGATTAAATCGAATTGAATTGAGAAACATGTGTCTAAGGAGATTTTCATCTACTTCCATGTTAGTGTGATTGCCAATACCTGCGAAAAGACTCGCAAGCATAACTTGGTTATAGTCAACTAATATCATAATTTATCCATTATTTAAATTTACAGATACTATTATATCAAAGATCTTCGTCAATGTCAATGGTTTCTTCTAAATTCTTTTTGAGACCACCAGCCACTTGAGACTCATCACTATCGAGAATCGCAACGTTTTGTTTGGCAAATGGTTGAAGTTGATGTTCTTCTCCCATTGTTTGTAGATGTAACGAACGAATGGCTTCAAAGATTAAAATCATACTCGGAAAATATGTTTCAAAGTCTTCATCAAATTCACAACCTGCTCTTGCCATTTCGCCTAATACATTTTCCCAAATAATTTCAGCAAGTTCTGTTGAATATGATTCTTTATATTCTCGTATCTTTTCGGCTACACTCACTTCGTCAATTGGTGGATTAGAATGTATTGAAGGAAAGTATATTAAGTTATCCCTGTTCTTGGTAGACATCTCCGATGTTCCTTAGTAAAGTATTCCACATTGTGGCAAAACTGGCAACTGAATTCCTTGCCAGGTTAAATCTATCAGAAAAAGTAAATCCGTGGAAATAATTAGGATCTTGCTTCATCTGAGTTAGAATTTGTTTCGTTACCGAAAATGCGTAATTTGCATGATGATTCATATCTTCATTCCAATCATACATAATTGTTGCATTGGCAGCGGTCTCTGGTAAAGCACCGTAGTTCGGATGAATACAAATCATTTGCGATTTGATTGCCTCAAGTAATGCAATACAGGATGTCTCTTTCCATATATTAGGATATAGGAAAATATGAGACTTGTCTAAAGCTTCTAATACTTCTTCATTAGATTTAACTCCATGATAAGTCATATTAGGATGTTCTTCAATTTGTGCAAAGAGTGGCTTGTAAGCTTCGTTACGTTCTTCCCAACCATAAATTTCAAATCCTGAATAAACATCAAGATGAATATTATCAAACTCTTTTGCCAATGAAACAAAAATAGGAACAAGTAATTCTAAACCACGATGTGGTGTTGTATGATATACGAAACGAATTGTTTCCATATCCTTTTCTTTAGGATCATACTTGACTTCAACTGCGTTATGAATAACAGAACACATACCATAAGGAATACCAAATCTCATAATGTATTGATCTCTTTGCCATGCTGTCACAAAAACAAAGTGATTAAATTTTTGCCATCCACCATCTTTTAATATCTGATTCTCAGGATCTTCTGATAAATCATGACACCATAAGATATTTGGTACATCATCATATAGATCTCTTGGTCTTGATAAATGCACTGCAACTTTTTCCAATACATCTTTACCAACATTATCTATTAAACGTTGTCTCATCATTTCAGTTCCGCCTTTGCTGTTAGCGGATAGTTCTGATTCGATTACTTCACCTTTATATATAACACTCATTTTAGTCTCTCCAATAAATTTCATTGTGTATACGGTCCAATGCATCGTGTAAACTATGCAAGGCTCCATTATTATGTATACGATATGTTCTAATGTCCATTTCTTCTTTAAGAACATATGCTTTATCAACCGGAGTTGCATGTCCGATTGTTGTTTCACTAATTACATTACCATTGAAATACTTTCTGCTATCAGAAGAATAATCATGGCCTTCTCTTGTTAATTGAACGATGACAATATTTTCTGCTCCAACCTTTTCTATAATAGGTTCTAACTCTTCGACAAAACCACCGTCTGCCAATGCATAATTTTTGTCTTCTTCGATTTCTTTAGCAACTGACTTGCCAAAATAATCTAAACCTTTCTTTGGTTTAATAATATCTTCAGAAACATGGATCATTGCTTCACGTCTTGACATACCTTGTAAAGCAAACTCTTTCTTTTCTTTTTGTTCTCTATCGTTATAACCTTCCATGAACCATCTTTCATCAACGTCAAAGTGTTTGATTGTTTCTTTAAATAATTGATACTTAAAAGACAGATTACCAAATCCATACTTTTCTTTATATAAACTAGCTGCTTCATCTTTTCCTGAAGCTGGAGGTCCGTTAAATATTACTATCATCTTTCTTCTCTGTAAGTTGAGTAAAACCATATTTACAGATATAGTAGGCATCTACGATATCAGTAATAGGATTCCACGATTTTGTTATTATACCACATTTTTCGCGAATGTCAATAGAAGTTTCTTTTTCAAATGCTTCTATCATTAATTCTTTATTTGCGTTTCCTTTTCCACAACCAAACTTTTTAATCATTGTAGGTGGATAGACATCGTAAGGTATATTCTTTTCCCAGAGCTTATGTTTAAATAAACCACAGTTCTCTGCTATTTGAAATACTCTTCCGACTGCTCCAAACGCATATCCTTCAATTCCAACAAAGTCACATTCAAAACATTTCTCTTGCGACCACGATCCAATGATACTATATCTTTCTTGATCGTTAAACCAGTTATCCGGATACATTGTTGCTTGATATTGTCCTTTCTCACCAATCAATAATTTCTTTTGCTTTACGTAATAGTAAAAAGTACAATTATCATAACTCCACTCATCACCTTCATGTACGCATATTGCTGGACTACTTAAACTGTAATCCACACCTGCGACTCTCATAGTTAACTCCATAATTAATATATTATGGTATTATTTATTCAGTCTGCACGGTAAAAGATATGTGAACCTATTGTTCCTACTTGCTGTAAAGTTGGAGCCCAATATGGACTTACAAACGTTGTATGATAATGTGTTGCACCTTCAGTGATTCCACGAAACCTTGAGTTCTGTATAATCTTATATGATATTGCCATAGACTCTTCCCAAGCATCTTCTTCAGTTGCTTCGTCTGATCTACCATCGCAATACCAACTGAATTGGCAACGATTACGCTTCGGTACTAATACCTGAGGATCCTTCCAAGAAGGTTTATGTTCTCCTTGATATACAACACCGCAAACAGAGTTAGGATATCTATCGTCACGTACACGATTTAAAACTACATCAGCAACTGCATATTTACCTGCGAGGTTCTCTGACCTTGCTTCATGATAAATGTTCATTGCTAAACATTTTACTTCGTATGATTCATATTCAACTAAAGGACCAACCTTTTCATCAAAGGTACTTCCTGATGATGGTAATGCCAAGACAGTGGCAATAGCTGCTAAGAACAGTTTCATATTCCGTTCTTGCAGAATGAATCGTATAAAGCATCGCCTTCAAGTCTTTCACCAAACTGACGAAGAAACTTTCCACCTTGAGATCTCACAATTGTACCATCGTTATATTCAACATCGGTAACAGATTTATTATCAGCGGTATCTTCAGGATGAGTATCATAATACATAGAACTCATTGAATGAGAATGTATAGTCTTTGTTTGCTTCGCCCATTCTTCTGCTTTTCTCATAATCTTCACCTTTGCTACTTCAAAATCATATTGTGTCATAGTTTCTCTCCTGGTTCAAAACCTCTGAATGTTTTAAAACGCGGAAACCTTAAACTGTAGGCTTCCTGATCTTGAGCGATTGTAATTGCATCAGCTCGTATCTCTACAAGCTGACCAATGACAGCGTCAAAATTATTCCAAATATCATCCCTGTTAGCATCGCTAAGACCTGTGCCAACATTAACCTTGATATGTTTACCTTCGTCGGTTCCTTCACAGACCAACGCTCCAGTGCTTCCTTCATTTTTGCCGGTTCCTTCTTCAATGTCAATAACTTTTAATGTAACTTCAATATAAGGTTTCATTTTTAGCCAACCATAAGAACGTTTGCATTCATACATACCGTTCACAGGTTTGACCATGATACCTTCATAGCCTTCTTCTATTGCTGTATTATTAATTGCCTTGAATTTATCAGAGTCATCTTCAATATTAAGTACATCATATTTCGTAACGACAATACAATCATTGAAATACTCAGACTGTTCAAAGCCTTTCAATAATTCTTTTCTTTTAGTTAGTGGTAATGTACCACTGCCTGTTTGGAATTCATCAAGAGGTAGAAAGTCAAACAATGCAAAATATGCATCTGCAGTTTCTGCTCCTTCCTTACGATGAACTTGTTTCATTAATGATTGGAAATCTTTTGACATAACTTCACCATCGAAGACTAAGTCATCAAAGATCTTTTTACTAAATGCTTTTTCGATATGTGGGAAGTTGGTAAGTAGTTTACCATTTCGAGAATAGATGACTGCATTACCATTTTGAACAATTACAATTGCTCTTACACCATCATACTTATATTCAACTACACAATCACCAGTTATCTTTTTGGGATTGTTGTCGCCGCTGTGGGCAAGCATACAAGTGAATACAGGGATTGTATTTTTTCTGACATTGTTGACTGTCTTGAGAGATACGCCGCATCTAAGGTCTTTAATTAAGATTCTACGATACCAATCATTCCATTGTTCGTTTGTTGCTGCTTCTCTTGCGACTACGATTGCGTCTCGAGCAGCATGTCCTGTTAATTCACGATTCTTTAATTGATCTGCGAGAATATAGAAATCCTCAGGTAATAGACCAGGACCGTCGTTTTGACTTGTTGGTACATCAGCCACACCAAAGGTAATCATATTATCAAGACAATATAATAAACCTTTGACTAGACCTTCATCATCAATATATTGAGACAACAAATCTTCTTTATATAGTCGACTGTTATCTCTCTCAAGTAACTGTATTAATTTCCATGGTTCTGTTTTCATATTATAATTACTTTTCAAATTTATGGTACCATTATAAACTAATTCATAATGAATGTCAATAGTTATTCAGATAAATCTTCGCCGTATCGACCACGTTCTCGATTACCGTCACCATTCAACTCAGTCAGATCTTGTTGCTTTGCTTTGAAATCGTCTTTAAGATGAGGATATCTCGTATACACTGGATGAGCAAACTCTGAGTTAAATTCTTCCTCATGAGCTTTCTTTGCTTTTTTCTTTCCAAAGATACGATCCCAACCATCATCGTATTGTTTAGTTGACGCTTTACTTGTTAGTGAATCGCCTGTTATGTCGTTCTTGGTTGCCATTAGATTTCCAGATTTAGTTGGACCGGTCCGCTCTTTTTAAAGAACATGCAGTTGTCTTCGTCCAACTCTAAAGTGAATGTATCTCCAACATTAAGTGGAGTGTTCTTTATTTGAACTTGATGAAACTCATCAGGTTCTGCTTTGTTAGTTAACTTTAGTCCGCTTTCGTTAATTTCAAACGTGTAATCACAATATAGTGTCATCTTGCCATCCTCGATATTTCTGTTGCTTGTTCCTGATTAATAATAGGTACTGCATTTGATTTATGCATCGTAGCAATACCTTTAACTAATGTTCCTGTATAGACCGGTACTTCTTTCTTAGTTCCATGACCTGAACCTTTTGTAGAATGATAAGAAGGATATTCTGGTACTTCTCTACGAAATGATTCTGTTGGTGTATATGGTTTAAACTCAGACTTCGGTTTAACCTTGCCTAGACAATAGTTTATATATTCATCTAATGTATCATAACGCAAATCATGTAAACCTTTGCGCTTCATGTTTTTATTATGCATACGCCAATCAAGCTCGTATTGAGCCATCTTAGCTTTAGTTATTTTGACTTTACGTTTCCGAGTGGAAATCGTTGTTAGACCTCTTGCCAATGCCATAATATAAATCTCATTCAAAAAAAGAGTTCAGTGGTCGGTCCTTTGGCGTCAGATTCCTACTCAGTTGTCCTACCTCGCAACCATAGTCACTCGGTAAGTCCGTTGGTAGTTCAAAAGTTGCTCCCGGACTCAGTAGCCGTCGTGGGTCTTAAATGGTAGAGCTATTAACTCCGCGATTCCATCTCGCCGTCATGGTTTATCCACTGAACAAAACAATTATAACAAACTATTTACCTAATGTCAATAGTTTTATGAATTTATTTATAGTGCCTTTGACCTCTACCATTAAAAGCTCTCATTTCAGATTGAATCTTCTTTTGATGTCTTTTAATTGCTTCAGCCTTTTTTCTTTTACGTTTTGCCGTAGGCTTTTCGTAATATTCTCTAGCTCTCAATTCTTTTAAGATTCCTGCCTTTTCAACATTCTTCTTAAACTTTCTCAAACCAATATCAAACGGCATCGCTGATGGTGGTCTTTTATCTTTAGGATGTCTTTTCCTCGGAGTAAGGTCAACTGACAATCCCCCGTTATTACTTAATTTATTATTCATTTGTATATTATAACTTAGTTTGTACTAAATGTCAATAGTTATTTTCATTTATTTTTTACCGTCAAAATAGTCGGTCAACCATACGGCAGCATACCAGGTTGCTACAGGTATAAGAAATAGCATTATAATTGAGAACTGAATGTATGTCAACTATACTTGCCTGTTGCCATTAATTTGTCATATGCCTTTCTATCAACATATCCTGACTCTAATAACTTTTGTCTATTGACTAAATGAGCAGAAAGAGTATCTTCTTTAGATCCACCTGTGTAAGGTACACAATGACCTTCTGAAGACATGACTTCTGTTACTGGTCTCCATGAATCTGTTGTTGGGCAATATACATCAAAGTCTCCAAGGATACGACCGAACTTGCCTTTCATATCTTCACCATCTCTAGCAACTTGAGTTTTCAAGACTGGTGATTTACCTAACAGTTCTTTTAAACGTTTGCCTGCAGCTTTACCAAATAACTTTTCTACTTTGTTTCTTGTTCTACTTTCTGGTGTATCAATACCCATGATACGAACTCTTTCGTTTCTTAACCAGATTCCAAAGCCTAAATCGATGTCTACATCTACTGTATCACCATCAACGACTTTTAATAAATTTGTTCTATATTCATACATTGTTATGTCCTCTTAGTATGTCGTTCGATCCACGACTCATTTCGGCCTGCTTTCTTTTCTTCCCAATCTTCGATAGCCTTTTTAATACTATCTTCGGCCAATACACTACAATGTATTTTAATTGAGGGTAATTCTAAAGCTTGAGCAATTTCACTATCTTTAATTAATTTTGCTTCTTCTATTGTTTTACCCACTAACATTTCAACAAACATTGATGAACTTGCGATTGCTGAACCGCAACCATAAGTTTTAAATTTGACATCAATGATTTCTTCGGTCTCAGGATTTAATTTGAGATCGAGTTTCATAACATCTCCACAAGCAGGTGCACCTGTCATTCCTGTTGCCACATTGGGGTCGTTAGGATCAAACCTACCAACGCCATGAGCTTGAGGATTATTAGTTACTGCTTCGAATCTGTCGAGTACTTTTTTAGAATAGGCCATAGAGTATATTTATACATTTCTACGACACCAAACTGTTAGCCACCATTTAAAATATCTACGACCTTCACCGTATGCTGCTGAGGCTAATCTGTTGTATTTCATCCTGAATTTTTTAAACTATAATAAAAAGTAATTCCACCAAATACCATTGGACATATCATTACACAACCTATTCCAATAATTAATCCAAGATTCTCTACCATTGAGTTGGATCCTCTAAGATAGAAACGATTTGATGTCCTAACTCTTCCCATTCAGTTTTAGTTTTGCCACGAGTTGTTTCTGCGGCTGTACCAATACGAATTCCACTTGTCTCTTTGAAGTTTCGAGGATCGTTAGGAATACCATTTTTGTTTACAGTGATTCTATGTTTCTCTAAGATATCAGCAGCTTCTCTTCCACTTAATTCGGAATCAACTAAACTAACTAATATAATATGAGAATCAGTACCACCTGTTAATACTGATAATGTTTTACTATCGTTAAGTACTTTTGCCAATGCTTTTGCATTTTCAATTACTTTTCTTGAATAGTCTTTAAATGATGGTTCGCTTGCTTCAACAAATGCTTGAGCTTTAGCAGCAATGATATTCATTAATGGACCACCTTGAGTACCTGGAAAGATTGCTCCATTGAGCTTTCTTGTATAGTCAGGATTGTTCCATAATATAATTCCACCACGAGGACCACGTAATGTTTTATGAGTTGTAGAAGTAACGACATCTGCATAAGGTACAGGATTGTCATATACACCACCGGCAATCAAACCAGAATAGTGAGCCATATCAACCATAAGTAATGCACCTACCGAATCAGCAATTGCTCTAAACTTTACCCAATCAATTTGTCTTGGATATGCACTTGCACCAGCAACGATCATATCAGGTTTATGTTCTTGAGCTAACCTGGCTACTTCTTCATAATCAATTAAACCGTTTTCATCAACACCATAAGTATGAGCATTAAACCATTTACCTGAAATCGTAACTGGAGCTCCATGAGTTAAATGTCCACCGCTTGCTAAATCCATTCCGAGGATTGTATCTCCTGGTGTTAAGAACGCTTTATATACAGCAAGGTTTGCATTGGCTCCACTATGTGGTTGAACATTCGCAAATTCACAACCATATAATTCTTTTAGTTGGTCAATTGCTAATGATTCAACTTCATCCATAAATTCGCAGCCGTTATAATAACGTGCTCCTGGATAGCCTTCTGCATATTTGTTTGTAAATTCTGAACCACATAATTTCATCACTGCTTTTGAAGCAAAGTTTTCTGACGCAATTAATTCTGTGGTTAGTTTTTGGCGTGATAATTCTTTTTGATATATTTTATTGATTCTTTCATCTAACATTGTTTACTCTAAGTCCTCACTCATTTTATATTGACACTCCTTTACGAAGTGGTAAAAAGTACCGATGTACCGATCATCTTCAAAGATTTGCGGTAATACGTTCGTACTTACATTTAATTCTTTCAATCTATTATAATACAAAGTGAGTCCAATGTCAAGGAATTTATACTCACCGTAGAAATCAATTGCTTTCTCTTTTGCCTTGTCACAGAATTGACAAGACTTGGTACCATAGATGTATATCATTTACTTTGGAGTTTTATCTTTCCAATCGTTAATGAAGTCAAGTTGTTTTGCCTGCGACCATTCTTTAGATAATTCTTCATTATCATCTTTGAATAATCTAAGTACTTTTTCAGTATCAGCAAAATCTATATTAGTAACCTGTTCACCCAACCACCGCTGAGAGAATTCTTTTACTTCTTCACATTCAACGGATTCATGAGCCCATTGCTTTGCGTGTGTATCAGAGAAAGTTACATCCTCATTCATCTTTTTTAATTCTTCACGAGGTATGATGTATCTTTGTTTGAATATTGATACGGTATCTACCACTACATAATCATTTTTCATTTTCTTTTCCTATAAAAATAATAATGCTATTAGGAACCCAACATTGAGACCTAATGAGCATGCTAATAACATTTCTTTACCGTAGGTGAAGTCCTTTCCCTTCTCTACGTACTCTATCGTTGTAGGCTGACCTTGCCATTGCATCGGCTGCATCCTCTACGGCGCTCGGTTTAATTTGACGACGTGTCTCAATTGGGGCGCCCATTTCCCTTTCATAAACTGTTTGTCCTCTATCAGGACTTTCATATATCTTTGGCATAATATAATACTCCTATACAAATTGATTAATAGCAAAAAACGATAATAACATTGAACCAAATACTAATGCTTGTAATATAGAAGCATAGAAGACTTGTTTCATTGGATGTATTTCTACAATCCTTTCAACCCAGCTTTCGCTTGGAGATAAATTTACCACTTGTAAAATCTTTTCTTCAGTACTTTTTGTCATTATCTAACCTTCTTTGAATTTTATGTAATATGAATTCAGCTTCAGGATAATCATCCATCATATCAACTACTTTATCAATAATATCTAAATCACACAACATTTCATTTCTTCTTTCAAGCCATGCTTGTTGTTCTTTAGCAAACTGTTCTTGCTGAGCTACGTGATGCATAACGTTCAACTTTCTTATGAACATATTAAACTGCATCCACTTATGGTAATCGATGTTGCCATCTTTATCAAATGGCAGCTCGTCTTTATCATTAACATCCATAACTTTATTTATTTAAATAAACCTATCTTTTCTCCCGCCGCTTTACGACGGTCATATTCTTCTGGTGTTGAAGGATATCTCCAACCCCATGCTGCACCTAGAGCCATAAAGGTTCCTGAGTATGCAACTGCTTTCCAATTTCCTGTAAATATAATCATACACAATAAAGCAAATGCCATAAATGCTAACATCATATACTTTGCCTTTTGTGGAAATACTTTCTTTGTTTCCCAGTTCGTTAAGAATGGTCCAAACAGTTTATGACTGTATAACCAATTGTGCATTCTATCTGAACTCTTTGCGAAACAATAAGCTGCGAATACAGCAGGAATACTAAAAGGAATACCTGGTAAGATAACTCCAATATAAGCAACCCCTAATGAAAGGAAACCTAATCCACCCCACATTACTTTTTTCATATTCACGATATTACTGCCTTAATATGTTCTGCTGCCACAATGACAGCGTCTTGTCCCTGTATTCTTACAGGCATTGATTTATCCCAAGATAGATATACTGTATCACCTTTGGCTAAATGTGTTACATCCCCACCTACTGCTAATATAACACCAGGCTCTGATGCTGTTTGTTTTACTTCAGATGCTAATATAATTCCACCTGCGGTTGTTTGTTCTTTTGGTGCAGCTGCTACTAACACCTGCTCACCTATCATTTTAATACTCATTATATTTTCCTACGTTTTAATGTGGTGGTTAAACCTTTCTTAACCAGTCCACTTTTTGTTGGTTGAATTTCTACAGTTTCTAATCCGCTGTCTTTTTCTTTTATTTCCATGTTCATAATTTGACTATTATCAACTAATGGTTTAGTAGGAATTTCGCGCTCGCGTTTAAATGCTGCCGTACTTACAATTAATAACATTATTGCCAAAGGATCAAATACAAATATGATTATAAGTATTACCCATCTAACAGCATTGTCATAATATTCTGTTGCCTGAGATCCGTAGATCATATCAGCGATATATTTAATAGGACCGAGTTCTGCTTCCTGGTCCAATTGCATTCTTTGTATTGGTAACTTCTGTTCGTTATATTTTACAATATTTACTACTGCATTGTCAATAGTTATTGCTAAATTATTTCTTTCTTCTGTTTGACGACCATTAACATAATTACGATCTTGTGGTCGAGATGTCTCAAGTACATAATCCAATCCTTCGATTCGATCTTGTGCTGCTTTGAGTTTAGATTGTTCTGCTTGGATTCTTGTATCTATAATACTTGCTTCGAGAGAATAACTATCTCCGACTAATGCTGAATCAATATGAGCTTTAGAAAGGAATCCAAAGATACCCATTGAAGTAATCAACATTAAGACAAGTACTGCTGCTGTAAAATAACCTCGTACTAAATTATTAATACGATCCCATTCGTAATGCAACCATGCTGCTGAAACAAGCTTACCAAACTCTAGCACTGTTGCCATAATAGCAATTCCTATAGCAGCACCACTAAAGATTGTCATTAAACCGACAATACTAAAATAGGCAGCCGTAGATGCTAAAGTAAGGGATGTGAATAAAGTTAACCATTTCATAATATTATTTATTTATAGTGTGCAAACGAATCTTTAAGACCAACTAAAAGTTCTTCCATCATACCATTAGTATGTAAGGGAGTAGGTGTAATTCTAAGTCGTTCTTTACCAACATCGACTGTTGGATAATTAATTGGTTGCACATATAATCCATGTTCGTTCAGTAACCTATCTGACATTAGTTTACATTTCTTTGCATCTCTTACCATGACAGGCAATATATGAGTGCAACTGTTTTCGTGTAATTCTATACCTTCTTCCATTAACATCATTCTTAAAGTAAGAGCACGTTCTTGATGTGTTTCTCTTAAATCGTTATGATCGGATAGATACCGTATGGAGGCAATTGCGCCTGCAGCCATAACAGGTGACATACTTGTTGTAAAAATAAATCCACTTGCGACTGATCGTATAGCATCAAGAACAATACTATCACCAGCAATATAACCTCCATGGCAACCAAACGCTTTTCCCAAAGTTCCATTTAAAATATCTACCCTATTTTCTAATCCAAGCTTTTCGCAATATCCTGCGCCAGTTTCACCGTATAATCCAACGGCATGTACTTCATCAATATATGTCATTGCTCCATAAGCATCGGCAAGATCACATATTTGTTCGATTGGTGCAACATCTCCATCCATACTATATACTGATTCAAACACAATACATGGAACTTTACCATTTGCTTGTGCCGTTTGTAAAGCAAGCTCAAGGTCTGCCATATCATTATGCTTCCAAATTATTTTATCAGCACGACTATGTTTAACACCCATAATCATTGAAGCATGATTTTTATTATCGGAAATAAAACAGATATCTGGTATGATACGAGATAAAGCAATAAGTGTCCATTCATTAGCAACATATGCTGAAGTAAATAATAGACCGCTTTCTTTTTGATGTAATTTTGCTATAACACTTTCAAGAGTAACATGATAATGAGAGGTACCGCCAATATTGCGAGTACCCCCACTACCACTTCCTGTTTTCAATAACGCAGTTTGCATTGCGTCAATTACATACTTATTTTGTCCCATTCCCAAATAATCATTTGAGCACCAATTGACAATTGTCTTTGGAGAGTAAGGAGAATACCAAGTTGCCTTTGGAAAGTTTCCTTTATCACGAACTATATCGTTAAAGGTCCTGTATTTCCCTTCTTCCTTTAATGTATCAATTACCTTATGGAAAGGTTGTTTGTTTATCATATCTACGCCTTAAGCTGCGTAGGCATCATCCCAGGATCCTTCTAAACCAGCAACCTCATATTCGGTTACGCGATTTTCGAAGAAGTTTGTATGGTCAGCACCGTTGAGTACCCATTCCAACCAAGGTAGTGGATTTTCCTTTACCTTGAAATTTGGTTTCATGCCTAACTGTAATAATCTTCTGTCTGTTATATATTTTATATATTCTTTTACTTCAGATTTCTCCAGGCCTTCGATACTTCCCATTTGATATGCAAGATCAATGAATTTTTCTTCGAGATCTACAATGTCTTTTGACATTTCATAGATTTCCTTTTTAAACTCATCGTCTACAACACGACTATGTTCTTTCACAAACGCTTTAAATAATTTTGAGTTGCCTTCAACGTGAATACTTTCATCACGAATTGACCACTCTACTACTTTACCCATACCTTTCATTTTACCGAAACGTTGAAAGTTAAGTAACATAACGAAAGAAGCAAATAAAGCAACACCTTCGTTGAATACAGATTTGGCTAATGACAATCCTAAACCACGTAAAGTATTTGTATCTGCCTTACGCATATATTCAATCTTATCTGCCATTTCAGAATATTCCAAGAAGGCATGGTATTCAGCATCTGATAAACCTAATGTTTCATTCAATAACGCATAAGCACGTTGATGAATACCTTCTCTTGCTGCAAATGATCCTAACATATTACGGATTTCGTTATTCTTAAACTTAGGAATAAACTGATCGTAATAGTTCTGACCGACAGCAACATCTGATTGAGTAAACAGTCGTAAGATATTTGTAATATAGTCTTTCTCTACTTGAGTAACTTTACCACCTTTCCAATCAGCAACATCTTCAGACAAATCAAGTTCATCTTCGATCCAATGAGCTTTCTCATGTCTTGTTGTAATTTCAACAGCCCAAGGATAATGAAAAGGTTTGTAGGTTTCAGAAAATTCTAAAAGTCCACCTTGCTTTTTCACTAGCTTGTCTGTTATTTTCATTAGGTCGTTATACGTACCTATGTGTTCGTCGTTAATATAGATCTGCGGTACGGATCTTACTTCCTTACCGTTAGACACTCGTTGATAAAAAGCAAGTCTTTGCTCCTCATCGTCTAATACTACCTGAGTGAATCCAATCCCGTGTTGATTGAACCAGGCCTTTGCCTTTTCGCAAAAAGGGCAATTGGATTTCGTATAAATTAAAACTTCCATTTCGTTTATCCTTGGCATGCTACGCATTCATCTTGTTCCTCTTCTGATTTACCAAATTGTACTGCGTTGGGGTTAATAATGTCATCTAACTTTTCACGTTCGACTTTCTGCGAAACGTTTTCGGCTTTGTTAGAAGATTCTGTTCTTAAATAATATAAACCTTTACATCCTTGAGCCCATGCTTGATAGTGTACAGTATGTAAGTACCTCTTATCAGCTCCTGCGGGGAAAAAGATGTTAAGGGATTGTCCTTGGCATAAAAACTTTTGTCGGTCTCCTGCTAGCTTAATCAATGCGAGTTGATTCAATTCTATTGCTGTCTTGAAAACATTCTTTACATGATCATCTAGAAACTCTAAATGCTGAACTGAGCCACCATTTGTAATAATAGTTGACCATACTTCGTCTGTATCTTTGCCTTTGGATTCCAATACCTTTTTAAGATATGGATTTTTATTTAGGTGGCTTCCCACCCTTGTTCTTGATGTAAATGCGTTAGCCTTCCAAGGTTCAATACTTGGTGAGGTATCTACAATCATTGAACTGTTTGCATTTGGAGCAATTGCTAACATATGAGCATTACGACGTCCTGTGCCTTTCATATCTGGTGCTTCACCACGACGTTTACCCATTTCTTCAGTTGCTTCAACTGCCTTTTGTTTAATAGATGTAAAGATCTCTTCATTTGCTTCAATGGCTTCACTACTCTCAAATGCAATTGAATGTCTTTGAAAATAAGAATGTAATCCCATTGCTCCAAGACCTAAAGATCTTTCTTGTTGAGCAGAGTATCTTGCTTTACTAATTTCATCACCTGCATTATCAATAAAGAACTGTAATACATTGTCTAAGAATACGATAAGGTCTTTAACCATATTTGTATCTTTCCATTCGTCATACATTTCTAAATTGACTGAAGATAAACAACATACGGCGGTTCTTTCTTCATTGGTCACGAGGTGTATTTCATTACATAGATTAGATCCTTTAATTGATAAACCTAAATCCTTTTGAGCTTGAGGCAATGCTGCATTAGCAGTATCAATAAAGTTAACATAAGGTTCACCTGTTCGGTACCTTGTTTCTAATATAAGTTCCCATAGTTTACGAGCATCAGTCATTTCACGAACTGTTTTATCATTAGGATCTAATAAACCCCATTGCTTGCCGTCACGTACTGCTTCCATAAACTTATCAGTCAAATTAACGGCATGATGAAGGTTTAAATTCTTTCTGTTTACGTCTCCTGTTGGAATACGCATATTAATAAATTCTACAATATCCGGATGGTCAATATCCATATAAGCTGCATAAGAACCTTTTCTTGTTCGTCCTTGTCTATATGCAACCATATCAGCATCAACTGTATGTAGGAATGGCATAGGACCTGGAGCCTTTTTAGATACAGCACGAATGTCTGACCAATGACCACCTACTCCACCACCTTTAACAGATAACCATCTTAACTCTGCTGTATGGTCAATTAATCCATCAAGAGTATCAGGTACATAAGTTAAGAAACAACTAATAGGTAATGCTTTTGCTTTCTCTCCTTTAATCACTGCATTAGAAAGCACAGGAGAAGAATACATAAACCACCCTTGTGAAACATAATCATATATTCTCTGTGCAAGTTTTAAATTACCACCGCAGAACGCAACCGCTGCTCGAGCATAAGCCATTTGGGGAGATCTTTCATCATCTCTACAATAATAATCCTTTAATAATTTAAACGACTGTTCCCCTAATTTTTTATCTCTACCTGTTTGGATTTCAATTCCTAAATGTTGCATTCTTCGCTCCGTTGTTATTCTTGTACATATTCTTTGGTTAAGGGAAAGATATTCGTAATCACTTCAGCGCAAGCTCGTGCAACTTCCATATGTTCTAGTTGAGTACCGTTGCCTGATCTTAATTCAATATAATGAATCCAAGATCGTAGTGTACCATTTACGTATACCCTTGAAATTGTATTTCCTTCTGGTAATACGGCTCTCGCTTGTTCCTTTGCGATGCCTTTCTCAATTGCCCAATTATATAATTCTTTTGAATGACGTATGTGTGCTAATTGCTTCATACGAAACTCTTCGTTGATTCGTCTTTGTGACTCATCTGTTGTATCAATTGCGATACTGTTTTGTCTATTCTTTGGATCCTGAAACCTTGCCTCACGTGCTTCCATTTCTAAATCTTCTAATGGGTTTGCATATCTTTGACTAAATTCCTGAAAGGAGAAACTACGATGTCTTAATAATTGTCGAGCAATATCTCTCGTTGTTTCTACTTCTAAACATACACTGACCATTTCCAAAGGTGACCAATGTTTATGCTTGACTAAATAATTAACAAGCTTACTGTTTGTTTTTGTATTGTTTTGGTTACTAGGATTACTTACTCGTGCACAATATGCAACTAAACCTAATAAAGAATTATCTCCATCTAATTCTTCTGAAGGAGACCCTACTATCGCAGGTGCTTGACTATGACTAATCAGTTTTACTTTCATTATATACTATGTCCTTTTCCATTGTTGAAATTTCAATTTTGCTTCCAAACCTTTATATGTTATTGTTCTCATTAAACTCTCAACGCAAGATATACTTCCATCAAGAACCATTTCATTGATATCTTTGCCAGGTACATTATGTGGCCATATCACAATACTGTGACCTGCATCAATTACACGTTCCATCCTTTTGTGAATCTCTAAATTACGAGGTTCAGCATCAAAGACGAAGACTGCATTATCCACCTTTTCAAGCGAATTGGTATTCCCATCAGCTCCATTCATTGCGATTGCGTTTGATAGAAACATACTATCAATAGCGCCTTCAACAACATAATACTTTTCGTTAAAGTTTACTTTGTCAAGTCCGTATAACTTCGGTACTTCTTCAAACATAATAGTAATATAACGAAGGAATGCATCAGGATCCATTGACCTTGCCGACACTCCGAAACATTTGCCGTCTTTATCTAAGAACGGTATTACAAGTCTTGATTCGTCTTTAGTAACATTATCAAACTTGTTTGGTACTATTCCATTTATCCATTCTTTAAACTTAGGAGCAAAGTAAAGTCGATAATGGTGCTTAGAAGGAATAGACCTTTTATCTATATATTTCTTTACTGGGTGGTTATAATCGAGTTGACTGATTTTTTTTAACTTTTTTAATGGATCCGTATGAGAGAATTTTGGTTGGTCAAATTTAGTTGACTCTAGAGTTGATGTTTCTGTAGAGATCGTATTATTCGCTCTACCTATGTACTTTTCTGCCACATAATCGTTATATGCTAATGGGTCAACAACCTTAAGGAAGTTACCAAAATTATGACTTGCACCGCAATTATGACAGAAGTAAAATAACTTGTTTTCTTTTTCAAGAAGCCATCCACGAGCTTTAGATCTGTTCTTTTTTGAATCGCCGCATATCGGACAACGAAAGTTGATCTTATATGGGTTTGTATGTTTGATACGATATCGGTCAAGACGACCAGATAAATGCTGGGCATACTGAATATCAACAAAGTCTAGCATAATGTAAAAATCTCAAAAATTTGTTATTGGTGTATATTATAACAAATTATTAGCAGCTTGTCAACCAATTAATGAAGGAATATCAACCTGGGATACGATAAAGATAAGGAAGGCTCCCATTCCCATTACGTACCACTTCCACTGTAAAAGACTATTCGTTTTCAATTCAATTTCTGAAATGCGTTTATCAAGGTTACCATTCAGTTTTGCTAAAGCTTCCATAATCTCTTGATTCCGACCTTTTCGATCTGCAGCACTGTTGTCTGACAGCCGTTGATGATCCTCTCTTGAGGAAGCTCTGTATACTTCTAATCTATCATGTACTACTGCTAAGTCTTTCGCAGTCTCAAACTTCACCGACTCGATTTTTATATCGAGGTTTTCTATTTTATCGGCAACGCCGTTTAAGATCTCGTGTTGAACCGCTATGCGCTTGTCTCTTTCAGCTGACTTTTCAATAATGTATTCGTACTTAGAGAAAAACTTCTCGATTTGCTTGATGTCTTTCTTAATGAGGGCAACATCAGTTTTTACACCAGAAATATGTTGATCTATATCGCTCATATTTGGTTTCCGTTATTTTGTTATTATATCACAGAATACATTATCTGTCAATGGATATTTATAATCCTGACTTCTTTAAATGGGAATGTATTAAGATTAATTTGTATCTTTTTTGGATACAGTTGTATCTTTTTTGGATACAGCAATACCAGCGGCGGGCTCGTCGTCAATTGTCACATTGCGATAATAAACGATTACTTCTCCAAGTTCTCTGATGTACCTTCTGAGTTCTTGCGTGTTTGCTGACATGTTCTTATAGTCACCAACGGTCATCGCAACGAACACGATTTCACCGTTGTTTAACTTTTTCATGTCGTCTATAAATTTATCAAGATAAGTATAACCAACAGGCCAGTCAGGGTTGTCGCGACCTGTAAGATCACAAGTCTTTGGTCGTTTGAGTTGTTCTACACCTTCTTCATTAAACTTCTTAGGCTCGAACGATAATGTTTTCTGACATGGATTAGTTATGACTGCTTCTGATACAACATACCATTTAGGATTCACTAAGTCGATAGGACGAGGAAGTGTAGGTTGTATGATTTCTATTTTTACTGGTTTAGTAACGATCTCAACTTGTTTAGTACCAAAGACATTCTGTAAGGTACTACAACCGCTAAGGAACGTCAGGAGCATCAAGCTCGCTAATAGCTTTGCTGTCATTCTCTATATCTCCAAATACGTCTGCGGTCGCGTTATTAAATCTGTTTTCTATTAAACCAGGTTTTGCGATGGCAAGCTTGTCTAAATTATGCCGAGCAAATATAGCAAGGTACTGATCTTTCTCTTGCTCTATTTGATTGTAGTTACGTTGTAGGTTACTTAAGGATTTTGTTTGTTTCTCAAACGACTCTGTGATAGAAGCGATAGCAGCTTTTTGTTCTGCTACCGCTCCTTCTAAAAGTGCATTGTTTTGTTTGAGAGTAACGTTTTCGTTATATAACCAGTATCCGCCTAAACCAAGAACCAATATAATTCCTATGAATAATTGGTTAAACATTTAGTCTTCTACTTCTTGTCCTGAATGAACGTCAATCTCTGGTGCTTCAACACCTTCGATACCTGCGGCTTCAGGTTCGGCTCCTAGACCTGCCATTGTTTCTACCTCAGCAACTGCTGGGTTTTCATCTGTCATGTCTTGGTATTTTTGATTTAACGCAGTTCTTACTCTTGATGTCATTTCGTCATCAAAAGCCTTCTTCAGGTTAAGTGGGTTATTGTCCAACGCTTGTTGAATAATGTCATTTACTGGCATGATGTTTTCTCCATATTATAGTTAGTAAATTTATTTATACATTTTCTAAACGAACCATTAATCTCTCGGCTCGGTTAGTAACTTGTTTGTGCCATTGAGAATCTCTACCCTCAATTGCTGCTTCTTTCCAATCTTCTTTAAGAATTGCTGCGTGCATCTTCTTAAATTTGCTTAATCTTGTTCGACCCATGTTAAACATCATGTTAACTAAGATCTGTTGTACTTCGTCAGGGAATGATCCAAAGACACCTTCTTCATACATTAATTCACATTCTGATATTGCTGTATCAAGGTCCTTCTCAAAACATTCTCTTACTCTTTCTTCCGATACAGGCGTTCCGACAGGTTGTCCACTCTCTTCATCAGAATCAAGGATAAGATGGCCGATCCCAAAAGTAGGATAACCAAGATGGTCATGATAAACTTCATTAACCACTCCTTCATCTATTGTTAATTGTTCAAAGACCGCTTCACGATCTAATGTTGTATCTTTTCCAAATAATCCCATTTTTATTCCTCTTTATGGTAATGCTGTTATATCAACTGTAGATGTACCTTGAAATTGTAAAAGGTCTACTACTGTTCTTTCTGCATTATCTTTAATAGTGCTCTCATAGTAAGTATCACCGCCTGCATATTCATATCCCCATAACGCAATGTCAACTGCTGTATTTGTTGTAGAAACTTTTACTATTTCAGAGTTTGCATAGTCTTCTGAAGTTAACACCGCAACCATAGGCTGTTGTGCAAATACACTTGGTGTAGTTGTATCAAAAGTTTTAACATTGAGAGTTACTTTTTTAATTGTATTATCACTATCAAGTTTTAATACTTCAATTAACTCTAATACTTTATCATAATCAGGCATAGTTATTAACTAATCATTTCAAATTCTGCGGATTTGTTTAAGAAAGCAATTGCCCACCTATCATCAGAATCAATAAAGCAATAATGGATTTTACCTTTATCAGGTCCATCTACTACTTCCCAAATCCAACATACGAATCCTGGTTTGAGTTTCTTGTCTTCCGCTGCGATTGTATTGAAAAAAGTTTTCATGCGGTGTTGAGCATTCCAAAAACGTCCATAACGGATTTCTTCTGTATTCCAAATTTCTTTGTACTTGGACTGAACGTCTTTATAATCCTTACCGATTATATGTCTCTTTTCTGCTTTCTTACCGAAAGGAACAATTCCCATACCGAGAACTTTTACTTTGCCATCATAAACGGGCATTCCTGAAATACCATAGTTCTTTGCACTACGGCCTTTCCACATAGGTGTTACAGTTGTTCCGACTCTTAGTTTAGCAATGGTAACTTTGCCTTCGTCTAATTGTTCTTGTTCCCATTTATTAAATGATTTCATTTCTATTTTCCTTTGTTAACCTGCGGCTGATTGCATTTTTTGTTTAGCTGCAGCGCGTTCTTTATCGCGTTCCTGTTTACGCTTTTCACGCTCTTTTTCTACTTCGTCTTGAACTTTTTGTCTCTCAACTTCAGCAGCGTGTTTTAATTTAATTCTTTCTTTATCTTTTTCTTGTCTATCTTTCAATAGATCAAGTTCAGATGCTTGTCTTGCTTTAAGATTGGCCTGAGCAACAGCATCCTCTTTAACATTAACCGTACCCATAATATCTCGAATACGTTTCTTGTGTTTCTTTTGATTCTTTTTAGAAACACCAGGTTCTCCATCAGGACCTACTCCTAAACCGGCAATGTTTCCACCACCAACGTTATTCGCAGGTTCTTCATCAATTTCGCGTTTTGCTGCTTCGGATATTAAAGAACCGTTTTCATCCATGAATCGAGCAAGTGCGTTATCAATATCTTCTTCAACAGATTCTTCTGTTAAATAATTAGTAGCTTCAACTCTTTGCTGTTCACGTATCAACCATAAGGCCGATGCATAAGACGCAAGTTTAGTTTGACCACCAGGAAGTTTACCGAGTAGTTTCTTTAAGTTCAAAATCATTTGGTCAAAATTACCAAACGCTGATTTTTGAGCATTCTTTGTAAAGTCCTTACGTTTGATTAGGATATTACCCTTATCATCAATAATTCCTTCTTTATATGCTTCCCACTTATTAAAGGGTGTCACCAACCTTTTGATAAATGAGTACACTAAGAATAAATCTACTACCATTTAAATTTCCCTAAGTCTTGCCTCAATAAACTCATCACCATTAATTGATTCCGAGTTTATTCCAATTTCATCATATACTAATACTTCTGGCATATAATTCAAATACTGTACGAATGGTTTTAAATATTCGTGATACTCATGAAGTCTCATGAATAACATATTTGTTGCCGCTTGTCCAAACACATTGAATATTACAATGAGATGGTTCAGTATCAACCTTTCTTTTAAATCATTATCTTGTCTATAACGAGATAGAAGTTTCCTGAGGTATTGAAACCTCTTAATGTCTTCTTCGAACTCTGACAATTCAGTACACTGAGGATTGTCATAGTGTTTCATCGCATATAGCAGAAAGGTTGATTCTGTCAAATTCATAACAATTAAAGGCTAACTATTTAAGTTTAAGCATCCGCCACGACTGCATCGTCACCACCGCCTGTCACACCTAAGTCACCAGCATCAACTGCAGATACCTTCATAGGTACCAAGCATTCTGCGAAATGACGGCCGTTTGCTGTATGGTATAACCACCAACCAGGACCTGTGAGACCTTTTGCTCTGTTAGCAGCAACACCTGCCTCTGTCAAGTCAACGAATACTGCGTTGTCTTTATCATTGGACTTATTGGTATTGTTTGCGTCGTCTTCGAGCCACTTTGGTACGCTAGCTGCCGCGTCTGTTTTTCCCCATAGTGCCATTGTTATTCTCCTAATTTATTTTTATTTTAAAACTTTATAAAGTTCATTAACTAATTCAGCTTTTTTCTTTCTCTTATCGAGTTCAATACCAGCTTTACGACCTTCGGCCTCAAGTCCAGCTTTTGTTAGTTTACCTAACGCAGCTTTAGTGACTTTAGGACCTGCAGCAACAGCAGCCTTCTTTGGCTCTTTTACTGGGTCTACCTTAGCAGGTACATCATTCGAAGAGAACAAGCTTTTAATCCAATCAATCAAAAACATAATCTACTCCTATTATATAATTTAAAATTAACTACCGCAATTGCTGGCAGCTAACTTCTTTTTCTTTGGCTCGAGAGTATCAGATGCTTCTGTATCCTCTGCCTTTTCGTTGTCTCCTTTCCAGTTCTTATCAACGTAATCAAAGAATTCTTTTTTCTTCTCATCGCTTTCAAAGTCTGCTGGACTTTCGACTCCAAACTTTTTTAATGCCTTTTGAAAGAATTCTTGATAATCAGAATCCTCTTCTTTTTGTAAACGAGCCATAATCTTTTCTTCGATTTTGCTCTCGATAATTTCTTTCCAACTCATTTCTTTCTCCTGGGAGTTTGTTTGTTCTATGTTTATTTATAACAATTTAGTTACTCTGATTTCCAAATTGTTAATACCTTTAATCAATCTATGGTATTCGTTCTCTTCAACGTAAAAGTGATCACCTGGCTTTAATAGAAAAGGTAAACATCCTTCAGGTTGAAATTGCCAACCATCGCCTCTTAATACCTCAATCTTTCTATCTTCTTTATCTCTATGCCAGACAAACTTCGATTCATCTTCATTAACATCAAATATACGAATATCATTTAGGTCCGTATATGGTTTACCAGAAATAACTACCACCTCCCTTGAGGCCAAGTTCTTTTGCATATTTAGGTAATCTGCAAGCCCAGTATCCTGCCGAGAGTTTATCTGTTTTAGTATCGCAATTGTGTCGACTTGCGAAGTTTCGAGCCGCGTCTCTATCATTGATTTTAGCAGTGAGACCGCCTTTTTCATCGCCGAACTCAATCTTTTTGATATTACCTGTGTCAGGGTTTCTAACATAGACAACATACTTTTTATCTCCGCCTGAGCGTTTTGGTGAATTTAGTTCTGGTTCTTCTGATACATCCAATTCAATCATTGGTGTTTCTAAAGGAACTGTGACTCCTTCATATAATCCAAAACCTTCGTATTTCCAATCTGTAAATTTTTTCATTAGTGATCCGATTCGTCGTTCTTTGCCGTTTTATTTGATAATATAAACCGTCTATTAGGATTTACAGCAATCTTAAACTTTGTCATTAGTTTACGATTCACTAACATCTCTGATGCTGTATCTTTTAATGATAAAGCAATCTCAGCAATATGTTTTTTATTATTAAAAGTTATTTCATGTTCGATTACAGGTCTTTCATCAAATGGCTTTTGGCCACGCATTGGTTTTGAGACATACAATAACTCATCTTCAAACTTATATCCGTTCTTTTCCCAAAATACCTTCTTGCCTTTTACTTCCATTTTATCAACATGTAACATACTTGCTTTTGCACTATTACCTGAATCAAACTTTGCACGGACAGGATTCTTTTCCATACCTTTAAATATAATTGTTTCAATATATCCAGCTTCTTGTCTAAAGATTGGTCTTCTATTGACATCCTTAGTAAAGAATGATATAATACTCTCTACTACATTTTTATCAGAAACTTTACCTTTAGGTTCTTCAGTCCAAGGATCATATCCTTCAAAATGAGAACGAATACCTGGAGAACCATTTACTTCGATAATATAAGGATTGCCTTTCTTATCAACAAAATGATCTACTCCACAATATACAGCTCCTGTTGCTCGCGCTGCAGCTTTAATTACTGCTATCTCTTTCTTATTTAATTTATAAGGTTCGGTTGTTGCGCCTTGGTGTACATTGTTTCTAAAGTCTTTATTATCTGGTGCCTGTATTCTTTCAGCTGCAGCAAGTATTTTACCACCTACAACTAAAGTACGAATGTCTGATTGCATTTCAAAGAATTCTTGAATTAGCAAATCAGCTTCATATTTCCATAATGATTGACATACACCTGTTAGAGATGACATACTGTCAACCTTCATTACACCAACACCTTGTGTACCTTTCAATGTTTTAGCAATAACTGGGAACTTTCCACCAACTCGTTTATGAGCGTCTTCAATAGAATGTTCGTTTGGAATAGATGAGGTTCTTGGAATCGGTATATTATTACGACCTAACAATAATGCGTTGGACATTTTGTTATCGCAAACTAACATTGACTCTAAATCGTTTACAAGTAAGAAACCAATATCCTGTAAGGAAGAAACAAACGCCTGTGAAGTAAGCGTACCAATTGCTCCTGCTCTTACAAATACAATTGAGTTATAAGTCTCAATTTCAATATCTTTATCCTTACCATCAACATTACGAAGCTTTACACTTCCAATCTCAATATCAGAACCAGCAATCCATGCCTTAGATACATCAACAAAATCGTACTTGATATTTCTTTTAGTTGACACTTCTTCAACAATATCAGCAAAGGTGCCGTCACCATCTCCTGTACCTAATACAACAATGTGCAGTTCATCATAAGAAAGAACTTCCGTCTCTTCCTCTAGTAACTGGTGATTTCTGTATTCAGATATGGATTTCATAATTTATTATATCAACTTTGTGGCTGAATGTCAACTACTTCGAGTGTAATTCGAGTAGTTCTGGAAAGATATCTTTGATATCTTCGTCGTCCATTGCATATGCATCGCCTTGTAAGAACTTAACAATGTCGCCTTTCTTACCAGTAATGTCAGCCATTTGACGACCTGTCTTTTTGATTTTAATATTGTATTCTCTTTGCGATTGGTTAATATCAGATGAACTTCCAATATAGTCAATATCAACTGTAGTTGTTTTGCTTGGACTTTTAAGTCTCAACGCTTCAGACAATACAGATTCGTCCACACTAATTGTCACTTCTTCGTTGGCAGGATAGCCTTTAAGAGGAGTAGGAGAAGGTACCAAGACTTGCTTAATTTTTTCATATGTTAGTTTCGCTAATTTTTCTTTAAACTCTCGAGTTCTTGCATCGATAGCTTTTTTGGTTATTGTATCCACTTTATCCTCCGAATTCGTGTCCCGCGACTCGCTTCATTTGTTTTTTAAATTCTGCAAAGTCTGGTTTTGTTTTATATAATTTAATTGATAGATTAGCTTTGTCTTTGCCTTTAATGCGCCATTCATAGCCATCTTTCTTGTGTTCTGGTTTTGTTGTTTTAACAACTCTGCGCTCAAACCCGTCTTCCCACGATTCGGAACCTTCTGATAATTGTTCATCAACCATAAGTGCAAGTACATGTGAATCTAATCCTAACTGATTCGCAATCTTACCTGCATAATATTCTTTTCCGTGTCTTGGCTTTGGACCGTGTTTATACATAATTTGTTTTACGAGTTCAACACCTCGACCATATTTCTTTTTGAATATAGTATCTGCGGCAATCTTTTTAATAGCCTGCGAGGTTGTAAGTTCTTCAATCTCGTTTTCTTCAGGTACGCAATTAGGAACCATCTTGTCGCCTTTCTTTTTCATGCCTACTTTTTTGTAGCCAGTCCAACAACCGTCTGCTTCTAAAAATTGTTTGAAGGATTTCATTATACCTTACCTACGCGTCAATAATTGTCATTATGAAATCGTCGAGCTCATCGACATCATCAGTCTTAATTTCACCGTTATCCATTGCCCAACTCATTAACTCGTCTTGTACCTTTTGAGGTAAATCTTTGCCTCTTCTTAAAGCATCAATATCTCTACGGTGTTTAGTTATTAGTTTCTTCCAATCGTTATCACCTGGGAATAACTTAATTACCTTTTGAATGTTTTCAACCAACTCTGCAAGTTCATCAAAATCTGTTTCTTCTTCAATGATTTCTTCATCTTCTTTAATCATCTTACTTACGTTCATAGGAGTTTTAAGTCTACCCTTAGAATCTACTGCTTTAGGATACATTTTAGCAATAAGGTCATTATAACCTACAAGTACATTTAGAATATCTGCTCTAATCTCATCGGTACTAATACCTTTGATTACTTTCTTAACTGCACCGAGATTGCCTTGATTAAGAGCTCGAGCTACTGATTGATAATCTTTCTTATCTTGACCTGTTTCTTTCTGAGATAACCTGGCCATATTCTTCTGTGCAAGGTCTAAGTCCTGAGCATAGTTTTCTTTCAATCTTATTTTATGCAATTCTTCAAAAATATATGTCATTATCCGAACCTCTTTGCGAATTGCTGGAGAGTGAGTGTTTCAAAATCTCCATGTTGATTTGTTATCTTATATCCTAACTTACCTTTGTAGTCAACTGCTACCGCTTGATAGGTATACTGTTTATCTCTCAATCCACCAATTACAGAACCGTAGAAAGTAATCTTTTCTTGAAGATCTGATTCTTCGTTTAGATTGGTAATCTTCATATCTGCAACATCAACACTTCTACTTAATACTGCTTTGATTTTTTTCGCGTCAAGTTTACTTGCATCACCACGAGTACCTATAGAAACAGTACCAAGTCTTTGTCCTTTTGTGTTGGTCATTCTTGGATTAGGAGCAATTGTATCTGTTACTAAACCACCTAATGGCTTAACAACCTTTGCTATTTCTTGTCTGTAAACAGCCCAGTCTCTTTTTAACTCTTCAGCGTCAGATCTGGTTAAAGTACCTTTATCAAATGTTACACCTAAATCAACTTCAATCTCAATTGCTTGTTCTAAACTGTTTGGCGTTGATACTTCATTAATTGTTGATTCGTCAAGATCTTCATCAAACATACCTGAGGCCTTCATCATAGCAAGTGCATCTTTCTTTGCCTTCTCTGCATTACCTTTATTGATTCTCTCAACTGCTTTCTTAATTAATGCTAAACGTTTTGCTTTATCTTTTTCTGACATTGCCTCAACAATTTCAGTTTCTTCTCGAGCAAATAAAGCAACCGGCTGACCAGGACGAGCTTTAGGATACATTACTTTAAATACATCTTCATGACCCATGATAAAAGTAACAAGATCTTCAAGAACTGCTGTATCTAATTTAGACATATACTTAGCAGCATCTTTATGCTTGCCTTGTGAAATGAGTTTAGACACATTCATGAAATCCCTTTTATCACCGCCAGTTTCTTTTCTTGCAGCATCATTGATTTCTTTCCCAAGCTCTTTGCTTGATTTATTAATATTCTCGCTGATTGGATCAACGCTTTCTAATACCTGTCTAAACTTTTTCATTGGTTACCTGGTCCTTATTAAATTGTTTGAAAGTCTTTAATTTGTTTTCCCTCTTAACTTTTTGGTAAGGGGTGTCTGTTTGAAGTTTGGCTCTTGCTTTATCGGTTCCCCAATCTCCAGCACCGCCTTCTTCCTTTATATTATTTATACGATCCATTATTTAACTTTATCAGCCAAATCTTTATCAGCCTTACCCCAAGTACCTGGTGATTTTGTAGCAAAACTGTTTACTCTTGCTAATCCCCATTGTACTGGAGTTGTACCAGGTCTATGCCCTGTTCTCCAAGCAGCAACTCCACGATCAAACACTTTCTTCAATATTCCATAAGGCATTCCAGATTTTTCTGCTTTATCCTTTAATGATTTTTCAGGGTTTGATTTCTCGCTTACGAATTCTACTTGTTCTATCAGATCGTATAATTCTTCAATTCTTTGTTCTGTTATTTCAGATTCAACATCTGCTCTTTGTTTTGCTACAGCTTCAAGTTCTTTTGCTTTGCCATACATTTTAAATCTATAATCAAAATTAACAGTATTATCTTGTCTTAATAATTGATGTGGTCTTTTTAAACCTGCACGTTCCATATTACGGTTAACGGCTTCACCAAACATTTTCTTAAACTTGTTTGAATGTTTAGATGGTTTTGTTTTAGCTTCAGCATCACCAGGCGCAGGCTCATAGGCTTTTGGATTGTCATCATCCATCTTTGTCTTTTTATTAAAGTGAGCTTGTCTTTTATCTTTTGTTGAATTACCTAGATCTTTATAATAACCGGGCTGTTGCTTTTGTTGTTTTGATTCTTTATCAGCTTCTTGTTGTAGTCTTTCTTGAATAGAAGCAGCGCGATATAAATCAACGTTATGTGATTCGTTTGCGGTTTTTAAAGCTTTTTGAATTTCAGGATGTTTGGAAAGGTTTCTTTTGAGTTTATCAATTTCTTTAACTGCGTAATTCATATTACCTGCTAAATCTAAAGCAAGTTCAATACCAAGCTTAACATTCTTATCTCGATTTGCCGCAGACTTTGCTTTAGGATTGTTCTTATAATATTGAGCAACTTCAGCGCCAGTTAGTTTTTGCTTCCCCATTGGTGATAAAGGATCTACTTTACCATCCTTAACTCTTTCGCCGAGGAATTGTAGTACCGCAAAATTTAATGATTCAGAAATACCTAAACCTTTACGAACGTCATTAAATAAGTCTAATATTAATCTGTCGTTTCTTGTTGGTATACCTTTTTTAAATAAATCAAGATTACCTTCTGCAGCAGCAGCTCTTATTTTACTTGCTGACATTCCTGAAACATCATCAGAGTCAGGATCACGTTCTCCTGCGGAAACAACCTTAATAGAATTAAACGTATAATCCTTTCCGTTGTATCTGTTCAATAGTGTTTCAAATTCTCTTATTCTATCTGAACCAACAACGAGAACAAGATCCTTAAATCCTGCCTTTTGTAATTCTTGAGCAACTTGAATAATTGTTTTAGCATTTGATTTAACAACTAATCTTTTTCCAAAGAATGTTTGAGCATATTTGAGTTTTTGTTCGTATGTTAAAGGATTCTTTTTTGCATCTTGAGTTTTTGATAGGTATACTAAAGGAGTACCTTTTTCAGAGATTGCTGTTGAGATTATTTTATTAACTAATTTTTCATGACCGACTGTTGGAGGATTCATTCTACCAAAAGTAATAACCGCTTTGTTCTGAACAGCTTCCGCTATTGTAGGTTCCGTATCAATAAATTTATTAGCGTCAAAGCTTGTCTTGCTATTCTTTTTAATAATGCCTTTACCAGTATCCTGGTCCTTCTTTTTATCTTTACGCTTCTTAATATCTTTATTGTCCGCGTCATTTATTTTGTCGTGATTTGCGTTATCATCGACAGAATCTTGCGCTACGGAAGTCTCTTTATCTTTTTCGTTTAAGCGATCCATCTAAATATTCCTATTTTTAATTTGCTAATGTTTTTATTTATAATATTTAGCAAAGGTCTCAATAAATTCATAGTTAACATGTGCAGACTTATCCCAAATCGTAGAATCTCTTAAATATCCTATTGCTGGTGTAGGCGACATAATTGCTAATGGAATTTGTGTACATCTTTGATTTAAAATAAAGTATGCATTATCAACACATCCCATTACACCTCTTTGTTCTATTTCGTAAATAAGATTCTGGGCTGTTCTTTTTGTCATCATATAAGCATGGGCACCTTCATGTCCATTTATATTAATTAATTGTCTTGGTTCATTATCTCTTGCATCAAACGCTCGATAGTTTTCTGGGTCAGTAACTTTATATCCTAATGTAATTAAATAATTATCAGGTACTTTTATATCTGGTTTATAATACATTAATGCATCATGTTCTAATACAATACCAACTTCATCGTCTCCTTCAGCAATCTTTTTCCAAATAGCGGCATGACCTGCGGAACAAGTATTTGCTTTATGTTCAGGTGTTGGAAAATCAACGTGTAGCATTGGTTCGTAAAACTTCATCTTAATACCAGTTTGGCACCAAGCCATACGACCAGTACAATTAGACCAACCTTCAAAGTATTCCCAATCCAAATCTATTGCATCACAAGTTTGAGAACACATCTTTGCATACTTGCGTGATATTGGATGATCGTGTGTTAATATATAAGCTTTCAAAATACTACCTTTTCGTACTTGTTTATTTCTGCGTATTCGTTAATTCTTTGTTGATGTTTTAACGAAGGTGTTGGAAACTCTCTGCACATATCTTCAAACGATTTATGAACTCGAGTATTCTCTGCCTTTGGATGTGGTGTAAATTCAATATGAGGATACTGTATTTTCATATACTCAAATAACTTTTCTTCTTCATCCTCAATTCTATATTTAATATTTGGTCTACAATTCATTATCATATCATGAAACTGGCATATACTATCAATTGCGTTTTCTACTGGGTTATTATTATTTAATCCGATGAATTGTTTTCTAAAATAAGTAGAATCGTAATTAAAGTTTTTTACTACTCTTTCGTATTCAGTATAAAATTGAGTCCCATCCCAACTATAACCATCTCTATCACATGGTGGTGATTCAGTATAAGTAATAGAAGCAAGAGCAGTTTTTGGATCTCTTACGTTATAAACTAAATGATTGTATGTTGGTCTTCTATCAAATCCACTCTGCCACATATATGGACCTTTAGGTTTAACTAATAACCAAGATACAATTCCCATCTTGCCTGATGTTTCGTGGCCAACATCTAAACCCCAATCAGATAATACTTTACTTGTATATCCTGTGCCTGTTCTTGGATGTCCTAGACCTAATATTTCTACGTGTCTCATTCTATACCTTGTGAATATTGTTTTGTTGTTCCTGACATTGAAGGAGCTTGGTCGAGAGCAGTTGAACCCCAATGTTGTTCTGCGTATATTTTACCTGGTCCATTATACCTTGGATAACCTGGGCGAAACCATTGTGGTATAAACATATAAGATGGAAAGATATGTAACATATGTCGTGTATCATCTAACAATCTTGCTAGGAAAAAGTTTCCTGTTGATTCATGAGGCTTTAGATCTAATTGATTTGGTCTGAGTGTATGGAGCTTTCTTAATATAACATCGAGAAATTTATTGCCTGGGTTTGCTGCCATGATTGGAGATATAGATCTTGGTATTACATCTTCTTTTTCAAATACAGTATATGCAAGATTTGGATCTTCAACAAATAGTTCGTCTACTCTATGATAACATTCTGAATCTGCTTCAGGCCAAAAGCCACCTTTTTCATATATTAACTCATAACGAATTAAATCAGCAACTCCTGCCCATGTACCTCTTCTGTAGTACTCTTCAATTAAATGTTGATTGTACCATTTACGCTTATGTAACATGTCATCTGTGAACACGCTGTATTCCCAGTCAGGCATCTTTTCTTGCCAAGTATTCATCCACTTCAATGGAGCAGGATTTGGTCCTATCCATATATGTGTCATCTTCTTTTCAATATTCATAATCTTTTAATATATCTCATTGCTGCAGCTGCGTTATCATTAGAGTCTAAATTTATATATCCGATGTTAAGTCGGTCAAACTGTTCTATAATTGCATCATCAATTTCTTTACATTCTTTTAGATCTTGTGCTCTACCGTTTTGTTCAAAATCATCAGGTCTTGTTAGCATAAAGTTAATATTATGATTATATAAACAGTAACACTCAAAAGCCATTTTGTCAATTAGATCTGAATAGATTGCTTCACCATATCTCTCACGATATATTGGACTTAAGAGTACAGGACTATCGGTAATAATATAATCTACCTTATCGGACAATCGTAATATCTTTCTGTGTTGATGACCGAGTACCCAAAGTTGATCTGCCAACATTGGTATGTTACCTTCCCATACGCACTCTTTAGCAAACTCATCCGTCAGTTCGACGTTATAGCCTGCGATTTTCATTTGATAGAACAAACCGGCAGCAGCGGTAGATTTACCTGACCCCGGCCCGCCGTAGAAGTTTATGACTGTTACATCTTTCATTGAGGATCACCTTATTCATATTATAGAATTTATATTATATCATATTTAGGCAGGGTTGTCAACTAATATTAAATCAAACGATGCTGATAAAACACCGTTTGCTGCACCAATAGCTCTAAAGTCCATATCACTCTTTTCAGTAATTCGAATAGGAGAAGAGTAATGGATTGTGTGTTCCATTTGGTATAGCATAGTACCACCAGTAACTCTAAATGCTCCGCCAAACGGTCTTACAAAGAGTGATGCTTCAACAGCTTGGTTCTTACTAGAAGATACTTGCATATGAGTTAGGTAAGCAGTTTTACCAGCAGGGACTGTATAAAAAGCTTGTAACGTTTGGCCACGACCTGCTTTAATAGAACTTACAATATCAGCACCGATCGTTGCAGTAACATTACCAACGTTTGTCTCTGTTACCATAAACATACGATTAATACGATGCCAAGTTTTAGTTCCTACAACATCAGCAGTACCAGCCAAAGTCAATGTTTCTGATTGAAAGTTATAATCGGCATCTAATCCTTCAAGCGTAACATCAGTTGTATCACCAGCAAGGGATGAAGTAACAGTAACAACGCCGGCATCACCAATTTCTCTCCAAGGTGCTAATTGATCTCCAATATTTTCGCCTTGCGCCCAAATAGTTGACCAGCCTGTTCCAATAGTTCCATCAATGATGCCAAACTTATGTACCGCAGAGTAACCGTCTAGTTCTCCGGCTGCTAAAGGAATATTAGATGCCTCGCCAAACGTATTGATAATATTACCATCTTTATCTGATAACATAAATGCTTCAAATAAAGTTTTATTATCTTGTAAGTATGCTTGATTATTTTTGTTCCAAATTGCCATTCTTCGTATTCCTTAACTAAATCTACGGTGTTCCTTGACTAAATCTATAGTCGTAAAAGTCCTTATTAATTTCACCATTTACCAGAGTTTTTCCTGGCTTCCTGCATTTAATATAAGTTTGAGTTGTGTAACCGCCTGAATTAGGTACTGTAAATGTTCTAACACCCGCGGAGACCGTTCCTGGAGAGTCAACATAGGTATCAGTAGCGGTTGCTGTATTTTCATATTCCCATGTTCCATTACTTCCTGGTACTGTTACGAATGCCATTATTTTTGCCACCCTTTAATGTATTTGTCTGAGAAGTTAGCAAGACTGAATCCCATGCGGTCAACAATTTTTAATGCGTTCGAACTATAATGATCAATAGCAACAAATCCTTCTTGCCCTGTAACTTCAAATCCTTTCTTTGTTTTTAATAATGTTCGTATACCGTCAACAGTATTTAGTTTCGCAATGATAACATATTTCATATCAACGAACAAATCATATAACGTAAATATGGCCTCAAGCTTTTTAGTATTTCTTTTATCAAAAATTTGTAATACTGCAGCTGCTTTATCCATTTGCGTTTTCTTACCAGCAGGAGTCTTACGCTTATCTGCTTCCTTTTGGTAATATTGTTGTATGTATCGTTGGAGATCCGCAACGAATGGCTTGACTGATCCAATACGCTCTCCTGCACGAACCTTTGTATTGATAAAAGTATTTACCTTTACATTTAAATCTTCGTTTGTTCCGAGTTCGCCTAGAACCTTAGCATCTATTGTTCTAAACAATGATCCTGCCTTTGATAACATGGCTGTAAGATTATCAGTCTCTGCCTTTGTCATTGTTGCTGTACCTGACTTATCTTCGAATGTTGCGTCTACGTGCCAGACCGTTTTAACTTTATTAAGTTTTGTTGAGATCGCCTGACCAAAGCTTGCAGACATTGTTTGAAGAGTTGATCCTCCGTATGTTGTGTGCCAGACCACACCGATCTTGGATCCTGAAATTGTCTTACCGAGGTCTGATGATTTAGGTACCGCGTAAACAATGGTATTAGGATGGAAAGTAACACACGGTTCTCCATCAATATTTTCCGTTTTAAGATCGTCGTTCGTATATAAGAAATCACCTTGTACCACTCCTTCAATTCCAAGCTTGGCAAATTCTTTTAAAGCAACTTTAAATTTGCTATTAAGATCACCGCTTAGATCATTATCTATTTCTGCATTTGTTTTATATAATTTTGGAGTCTTATTAAATACTCCTTTCTTTGCCACAAAGAACTTGCCGTCAGCAGGATCAACTCCAGCAAAGATCGCAGGCGCGCCATCCCATTTTGTTGTTAAACTAACAGGAGCTTGTGTATTACCCGATAACATATCTCGGATATTACGAATATAGTTAATTACGTTTCTTGTACCTTTTACACCGCCGTCAATAACAGCATCTTCTAAATGCGTCATATGTAGATTGGCATCTGCCTCAGCAAGATATTGATTATAACTCTTCATTATGTTTTAATCCTTAATCTACCTTTATGTTTAAAATCTATTTCTACTTTTCTTTTTACTTCTGATGCAATGTCTTTAAGAAGTCTAAGATCGTTCTTCATAACATCCTTCATTAACTTGTCTTTTACATCTTTAAGAATTATATCAATAATAGAACCACGATCCATTGATAAATCAGCTTCATTAATATTTAAATGTTCTTCTGAATATTGTTTAATCCATTTCTTTGCTTTAGGATTGTTGATATTAGATTTGGCAAATTTACCTGCCCACTTATATCCATCCATAATTCCTTTATCAATGTTTTCACCTTCAGAATTATCAATTACTACAAAGTTAGAACCAAACATACTATTAAATGATCCGATGTTCTTTTGTACTTCTTTCCATAATGCAGTAACTTGTTGAACTGGTAGTGATCTTGGTCTCATATCATTACGCTTAATCGCAGTATCTAAATCTGTATTAACGTATATCATTCCAACATCATAACCAAGAGATCTTAATTGTTTTATTTGACCTTGTATCTTTGCTACATTCTTACCTGTTCCATCAATAACTAAACCGAGACGACCACGTAAATAACCAGTCATTCTTGCGCTTGTTATTTTCTTTGCTTTATCGCGAATCTCTTGTCCTTGAGTTGAAAAGATAGTATCAGCATCCATTGTTAAACCAGCTTTATTCATTGCTACTTCAAATGCATCATCTGAGTTAACAACTTTAAATCCGTGAGCAGGTAATGCTGTCTTACCAACAATAAAAGATTTACCTGAACCAGGACCGCCTGCTAAAAAGATTGCTTTAAATATCGCAGGATCATTTGGTCCTTCATTAAACTCATTAAAACTTTTCATAAAGAAATACTTCCTGGTATACCTGATGCTGATCTAATCTCGACTCCCATAAACTGCATTAAAGAAGCAAACATTTTCTTACCCATCTTTGCGATCTTTTTAAATACTGCACCTATTTTAGCAATAACTTTAGAAACGGCAGATTTAACTTTATTTACAAAAGCAGTACCTTTATCTCTTGCCCAATCACCAGCTTTCTTTAGCATATCAAGTGGACCTTCTGATAGGAAGTCTTCTGTTAACATTAAGCCATCAAGTTGTTCCATTTCAGATAATACAATACCTCTTAATGTTTCTGATTCTTTAATACCTAAACGTAATGCTGAATACGCAGGAGCACCACCGCCACCTGATTTAAACGAAACGACAGGCTTAACAGTTTGTGCATATTTAATAATAATTGGATCTTTAATATTACTAATGGATTGAACTTCAATACCGCCGTTTAAATCAAACTTACCTAAAAGGTTTGCCGCTGCAGGAGAACCTGCGCTTCCAAATTTATGATTACCAGTTGCTGCTTCAAGTACAATATGTTTACTAAATAAAGCGTTAACTGCTGTATCTTGATTAATAAGGCCTTCGAGCATTTTAGTTAATTCTCTATTCCCTTTATCCTTTGCTTGGAAGTCAATCACTGCATCAGTTTTTACACCAGCCTTTGATTGTTTTCGCAATTCACCAGCAGCAACCCTTGAAACTAAAGAAGACATATTTGTTTCCATTGTTTCAACCAGTTTAGTTGCCATTCCTCTATCTTCGCCCATTTCTGCCATTGCGGCTTTAACGATTGCGATAGCTTCTGCTTTGGTTGGTGAGGCAAGTTGAGATCCGCCTGCTTTCTTTAAAGATATCTTTTCTTTGAAATCGGAGGAAGCAATATCGGTCTTCGGTGTTTTATTCTTAGCACCAACTTCTTTCCATATAGGTCCTAAACTAATAGATCCCATACCACGACCAGTTTGTACTAATTGTTTTGCTTTTAATTGACTATTGAAGTTACTTGCGATTTTATCAGCAACATCCATATAGTTACTAAACTTTTCTGCTACGGCAATTGTTTCTGGATCTGTTGTTTTATTATTGAGTTTATTGTAGGCATAAACAATTACATCTTCCCATTCAGCACCAGTTGGTGGAGATCCTGAAGCTTTCACATGAGTGAAGGAACTTGATTTAAAAGAAGTAGATCCTTTGATATGAATAACCTTACCATTAGGAGCTTTTAAATATTTTTCTTCAGATCCATCTCCGTACGTATAGTCAGCCTTTGTCGGAGATATGATTTCAAAATGATCGCCGGCATTGTAGCCTAACGCAGAGAGTTCTTTAAAACCTTTTCCGTTATAAGCAATCTTATGTCCTATAACGTAGTCAGGTTTTAAGAAACTAGCTTCTGTAATGAATGTATTAAAGCCTTTCATATTAACCCTATAAAAATTAGTATATATCTAGAGTTTATTTATACAGAACCTCAAGTTAAAGCAACATCTCCAAATATGTTTTTACCACCAGGCTTTCTTTTATTTAGTCTCATACCAATATCGGTCTTATCAAAGACAGGACCGCCATCATCATATGAGTTCTTTTTTCCTGGTTGGCCACCACCTCCGGATGGACCTTCGAGATTGATATTATCTTGAGCAGATTCTTCGAGTTCATAGATCTTCATCTTTGCTCTTTCAATACCTACAAGGAATCGACGATAGTAACTGATGTCTCCCCAACGATTCTTCAACTGTTTAATCATCAACTGATTCATTTCGTCAAGATATTCAGAACTGACCAAACCTAATATACAGTCAGCCGTATGAGTAATACCCATTGACTCAGATGTATTTGTTAGATCAACGTCAGAGTTACCATACGCATCTCTGTTGTATTGAGAAGACGTAACGACTGCGCAATTATATTCCATTGCCAATCCACGAACTTCTTCTGCAATTGATTTGACTAAGGTATAACTGTTTGCAGCTGCCGCACCTTTTACTCGAGCTGATGAACATATGTTCAAGTAATCGAGAAAGATAACATCAGGAGTAAAATTCTTTTTAAGTTTCAACTCATTCAATAAATGTCGGAAGTGACCACTATGAGCAGAACCAGTTGGGAACTCCTTCACAATAAGTTTACCAGTTGTCTTTGTTTTATATCGGGCTATGCGTTTCTCAAATACATCACGAGGAACTTCGGCAACTTCGTCGAGAGTAATATCCATAATGTTTGCGTCAATACGACGACCGATTTCTTCAGCAGCCATTTCCATTGTAATATACAGAACATTCTTTCCATACATCAAATGATTTGCTGCCATGTGACATTTAAGTAAAGACTTACCACCACCTGTCGTTGCCAACAGAACAGTCATAGATTTACGAGGTATGCCACCTTTTGTAATTTTGTTTAAGATGTCAATGTCAAAAGGGATACGTTCTTCTTTGCGATGATAATGTTCATAACGATCATCAACGTCTTCAAGAAAGTCATGACCAACAGAAGAATCAAAACTGATACCCAACGAATCGGATAACAGCTTTGGAATTTCTCCTTTACCAGTTTCTGACTCCTGGCCATCAAGGATAAGAATTGATTTACGTATACTATTATATAGATCTTTGTCTTGACAGAACTTTTCAGTTTCATCAATCAAAAATTCTATTTGTGTATCTTTATCAACCGACATACTGTCGACTAACTGATGTACACCTTGATACGTATCTTCGTTCAGATCCTTTCGTTTATCAACAGCAATCTTTAAAGCTTCAAGAGAAGGCGGCTCCTTGTACTTTTCAAGGTACTCAGAAGCCGTTTCAAATACTTTACGAAGAACAGTATCATCGAAGTAATCTTCTTTTAAATATGGAAATACCTTACGGCAAAAGTCCTCATTCAGAATCAGATTCGATAAGATTGTCTTCTCGAGCATTGTTTCCCTCCACATTTTGAAGTTTATATTTACGTTCTACGAATGTATTGAATGAATCGTTTTGACATAATTCTTTGAAGAAATCATTATCATCTTCAATATCCTTGCCTCTACGTTTCGGTTCAATAATTTCACCAGTACTAAGATCAGTTAGATTATACCAACCTTGTGTAGCTTTTTGGATATGACCGGATTCAATCGCAAGATCCATTAAGGAACTGTTCTTTTGAATACCTGAATCATACAATACCTTAAACGGTAATTTTGCTTTCTCTTTTACATATCTTGACTTTTCGATATTGATAGTAAACTTCCAACCTGCGAGGTCAGTACCATCTTTCTCTTGAGCCTTAGATATAATAAAGATCTGATTAGCAGAATAGTAAATACCTGTACCACCTGAAATAATATTCTTTGGGAATAATCCAATTTCTTTATATGTATGGTTGACCGCAATACAAGGAATGTCCTTTGTAGTTAGTCTAGGCGTAATAATTCTAAACAATGACTTAAGAGCTTTTGCTCTCGACATATCAGCAACTGATTTTTCATTCAATGCATCCTCAACTTCTTTCTTTGAAGCAAGGTTACCAATTGAATCAATCATTACCATTATGTTGTCACCTTTAGATACTTCGTCTAAACGACCAACAATATCAAACTTTAATTGTTCAACATCTTCAATCGGAATATGAAGTACTCTACTAGTATCAATATCAAAAGATTCTAAATACTCTGGTGTAATACCATATTCAGAATCGTATAACAAAGCAACACCTTTCGGGTACTTTTTCAAATAAGCCTTCATACAGTATAAGCCGAGCAAAGTTTTGAAACTTTTTGATTCTCCTGCTACAACTGTAAGACCTGGGATAAGACCACCTTTCAACGAACCACTAAATGCAATATTTACAATAGGTAGTTCTGTTTGAATAGGATCCTTATCTTTAAAGAAAGCGGAATCATTTAGAGCAGCTGCCTGCTTTACTGATCCTGCCTTCAACATTTTATCGAGTAAACTCATATTTTATTCTCCACTTAGAATTTGATGTAACTTATCAGCGAACGCATCGAGTTTTTCATATCGGTTTGGCCAATAGATGTAATCCTTTTCAGGGTTAGCTTTTAAGTTGTTTATTAAAGGAACTACTGCGTCATATAATAACTGCGCTTTGGCTGCATTAGATTCTGCGGTAGCATTTGAAGTTGTAGCAACTTCTTTGGCTTGTTGAACTACTTCTAGTTCGTCAGCGTCCACAGCTGTAAAACCAAAATCAAAATCGAGAATGGTTGTTTCTTTTTCAATAGACATAATGTCCTCCTAGAAAGATAAGGGACCCGAAGGTCCCCCACAGTTGTTTAACTACGTGCCAATTCCTTAAATATACTAAGGTCATCATCATCATCACTTGCGGTTGATCCTACTGATGGTTCGGCAGTTGCCATAACCGGTTCAGAAGTATCATTAGACATATCGGATAAATCCAATTCGTCAGCCGTTTCAGTTACCGGTGCAGAAGCAGTCGGTTCATCATTTTGTAGATCAAGTACACGATACAATTTAGTTTTCAGTTCTGTGTAAGTTTTGAAGTTACTTTCAGATACCAATTCCTGTAGAGAATGTTGTTCTCCCCAAATTCTTTCCAACTCAGCATCGTCATCAGACAATGGAGACGCAGGATCAAATTCAGATTTATCGTAGTTTGGATAACCTTCAAACTGTCTGATCTTTAAACGAAAGTTTGCACCTTCCCATAGATCAAACGGATTGGTTGGTTCTTCATCTTCAAAAGTTGGATTCATTAAATCATTCAACTTATCAAAGATCTTTTTACCAAACTGATACATGAATACTTTACCTTCATTCTCAGGATTTGCTGGGTCTTTAACGACAATAATATTAGCAGTATACTTCAGCCTACGCTTCTGTTTACGTGCTTGTTCCTTGTCTGACTCAACACCACTGTTCCAAAGTTTAGAATTAAACTCTGATACAGGATCATCCTGGTTCAATGTTGTTAAAGAGTTTTCGATATACCAAAGACCTGTAGGACCTTGGAATCCATGATCCCAAATCCTTACGAAAGGCATCTCTTCACCTTTAGAGGCTGGTAGGAATCGAATGACTGCGAAGCCATTTCCTGCCTTATCTCTTGTAGGTTTCCAGAATTTCCCTGCGTTAGGGTCTTGATATGATTTTGAAGAAATCTTTTCGAGTTGTGAATTCAACTTGTCGAGAGTCTTCGAACGGTTCTTCTTGAGTGAAGAAAAGTCTGTTAGTGCCATAATTAGTTCTCCTTTATATATAGCGTTATATTGCGTAGTATTTTATTAAATACCAAAGTGATCCTTAATTAACTTTTGGAATCGCTTCGGCTCAAAATCGAGAAAGGGTTTATACTTTCGCGATTTGTTTATTATATCAAAAGATACGTGTTTGTCAACTACTTTTTCTTGCCAATACGAAAATATATTCGCTTGATGAGAAAGAATAGTAAATGTTTCCAAACTAATCTTCTTCTGTAATAACAGAGTCATTACCAAAGGATGTTGTCCATCTATTGATATAAAGTTTCGCTTGTATTCATCATTAAGATGAGCAAGCTCGGATTTGAAGATATAACCTAATGATTCTACCCTCTTCCTCCAATTCGTGTATCTGGCTTCTCCTTCACTGTCGAGTAAATCTCGAACCCAGATGTTTTTATTTATTAAAAGATTACTCAAAATTAGACCTTGTGGGTCCTCTTTTTTCGATAATTTTGCGAACGAATATGCATCGTTTCGCGACATAAAGGTATCAAAGTTTGCTCGTACCTTTCCATTATATTTGAAGTAATCGTAATTGTCCGTTGTAAAATGTTTCTTTAATGCCAGAAATTTTACGTATGTATTAAACGAATCATCACTTACTAAAGTCTGTGATATCTTGTTCATCTTCTTTTTTCACCATTCTCAAGTCAACTGCTTCAGTCCGTATCTTTTCTTTCAGTACAGAACTCTTCTTTACGATTTGTGCAATCGTTTCAATTTCAATACCATTCTTATCAGCGAAGTGGCATAGAGCATCGATGTACGGTACTCCTTTTGAAATATGATGAGATATTTCGTGGTGTATTTTATCTGGTGTTAGAGCGACAACGGACATATCAGTGTTTTCCTTAGAATCTTTTTTTGTCATGTATACCTTGTATTATATACTAGTTAACGTGATATGTCAATAGTTATTTTTTGTTTAGTGTAAATAAATCCGTTCAACTCTTATTATTGAATTGAACAGATCTATTATAACAATTTTTCAGTCAGATGTCAATCTATTTATTGAATTAATTAGATGACGCCATGATGATAAAGAACGGTAGGACGATAGGGAATGTTATTAGAGACAGGGCTTGTGTAATTTCGCAGAACTTACAGACTTTCTCATTATTTTTCAATTTTTCGATTTCAGCTCTCAGTGCCAAAGTGGTCATTTCTCTCCTTCTAGGAATTATTCGTAAGGTTAATAGTCATGTTACCAATGGTAACGCGATTATATATACAAACTTGAAGGGAAAATAAGAATAAATATCCATTATATTTAGTTATCTAATATATTACATTTCGTTATATGCTAGATCTCTTCAAATAAGACATTCTCTACATACTGATTCTTACGTTCCTCTGAAATTCCCATTGCCAAAATTGAACTATGAAGCATTCGGTTGAGCTTTTGTTTTGCACAATACTTGTTCTGTCGTTCGAGAGTATTAATCCATCTAGTTTTGTATTGAGGATTGCCCATCTCCATTGTGTAGAACCTTGAGAGTTCTAAAGCCATGTTAATTAACTGTTCGGTTTCTTCTCCATCGCGAATTGCACCAGCACCTACAATGTTTTCCGAAAAGATCTCTAACGCCCAGTCAGGCATTACTCTTTCTTTCTTCCATTCTAGATTTTCAGTTGCTGTTCTGAACTTAATCATATAAGGATGAGTGTCGGGTTTTTGTAGTTCATCAATTGGAGAGTAGTCACAAAAGCAACCACTAATCTTTTTTGGATTCGCAACAATATCTAAACCAAAGATAGGTATATCAACTCCTTCACGCGGAAAGATATTGATATGCATTAACCATAACTTGTTCTTACCTACAGGTTCAATTGTCTTAAGATGGGCTTTACGAATTTCCTTACTATGCCAGAAGTAATCCTTCCATCCATTTAGATCAGCAACGTGTTTCTTATTCTCAACGCGTTCCATCGTTGAATCGAAATCGTTAATTAACGTTGAAGCAAGTTTTCTTAATTGGTCAAAGAGTGGCGAATCAACTATCATCTTCGTCCCACGCATCCATTGTTCTTGCTCTTGCATAATCTTCAGGTTCGTAGTTCTCAGCGTTGTTTCTATAATTTTCCATGAGTTCATGAAATAATCTTTCTGCGTACTCAAAGCAAATCATTGCTTCGTCAGCCATTCCGTCGTGTAATAGTTCTCTTACGCTTTTAATAAGTTCGGCTCTATTCTCGAATTCATACATAAGACCCGACCCAGGTACGTTTCTTTTGATGATTTGTCCGCCATGAGCATCTCCAAAATGACGCACATATAGATGAGCAAGAAGACCTTCATTATTACCCTCCTCGAGTAAAGTTAGTATATGTTTATTATATTCTAATGTTGACTCGAAGTTATCTTCAATTTCTTCAAGATCAAACGTGTTTTCTAATTCTTGTAAGTCTTCTTCAATTGATGTTGACCTAAATATAGGTTCTAATTCCATAGGCACTTCAACGGCTGATTCTAAAACCATATAGTTTTGTAATTGCGCGTGTAAATATTCTTGGTATAGTTTTGGGCTGATATTGCCCGATAGTAGCATTTCTGCGAATTCTGTTCTTTCTGCGTTATCGTGGTGTTGGCGAGTTAATTCTTTTAGATTGTTTGACATAGTATACCTCTCAGTTTAATTCATATTGTATATGAAACTATTTATAAATAATTGTTGAACTTAATTGTATATATCTCAATAGGAGACCACATGAAACAGAAAGTACAATTTTGTGATGTAAAAAGTGAGGCGATTAAATTCGCTGAAATGGCAAAGATTGCCTACGAAGATGGTAAAACAGCAAAGCCTATCTTCAAAAAATTAGGTTATACCGGTCATAAGTTTATTGACCATGACGGTGCACAAGCTCATTGTGTATGGAACAAAGAAGAGTTTGTTCTATGCTGCCGTGGTACAGAACCTACCGAACTCAATGATCTTAAAGCAGATCTCAACATTTGGCCTGATAAAGCTCAGGTTGGTGGTTGGGTACATAATGGATTCCAAAACGAAATAGATGATATCTGGGACGATGTTCTGAAAGTACTTTCAAAGCATGCCACAAAACATATTTCTATATGCGGTCATTCATTAGGTGGAGCAATGGCAACAATTGCTGCTTCGAGATTACTTAAACGCAAACCCGTTCTATATACATTTGGATCACCAAGAGTTGGTAATGCTGCATTCGTAAAGGAGTGTGCTGATCTTGAACATTATCGTTTTGTAAATAACAATGACCTCGTAACTGTTATACCACCTTGGTTTATGGGTTATCGACATCACGGCCAAGTTATGTATTTTAACTATAATGGGATTATCAAAAACCTTGCTTGGTGGAGAAAGTTAAAAGATAAACTACGAGGAATTGCTACTTCGTGGATTCAATTAAAGCCTTTTGACGGCCTTTCTGACCACTCAATGGATAACTATACAAAATATACAAAGGATAACTAATGGAACTTTTAGAGAGACTAACGGACGATACTCTATGGATCTACACAGCAATTTTAGGTTCAATCGCCGGTGCAGGATTCTTGTTTTGGTTTAAAGATACAAGGATGGCTCTATGGGCTGTTGGTAAATTTGATTCTTTCTTGGAATACTTAGCGGTAAGATGGGGATGGACTTGGTTACAAACTGATCCTGACGCATGGAGAAAAAAGTATCCACGTATCACAGGAAAGATTGACGAGCTAGAAACCAGAATTAAATTCATGGAATCAATTGCTCATAAACCTATTGAACCAGGTGGAGCATCAGAGTTGAAAAATTTAATTGACGATATCAATATAAGATTGGATAAAATTGAGAAGAAGCGCAAAAAGTAATGGAGCTCACAGATGCAGCACTATCTAAAGCGATTGAAAGAACGGCAGGATCGTCGTCTAGCGATATTAGGATTGGCATTATTCCTAGCGGCTGCGCTGGCTGGGAGTACGTTATTGATTATGCTGACGAAATTAATAGCGATGATACTATAACAGATTACGGAAAGTTTAAAATAGTAATTGATGAAAAATCATTACCGTTTTTAAATGGCTCAATATTAGATTGGGCTAAAATAGGACTGAACGAAAGTTTTAAGATTATTAATCCACAGGAGGAATCTTCTTGTGGGTGTGGTGTTTCTGTTCAATTCAAAACATAGAGGAGAAAGATATGGATTGGTTAAAAGCTAGACTTAAAGAAAGAACTTCACTAGATGGAGCTGTTGCTATCGGCGGCGGTATTGTAATGATACTAATTCCAACAAGCTTAATAGGTTGGGGTCTTATTGCGTATGGTGCATGGACTATATGGAAGAAGGAAGACTAATGTATGTCAAAGGATTTGCGAGGAAATTCTCGTAAGCCTATTCAAGCCGGCCAAGACTGGAGCGATCCTATGACTTGGTACGGTTTGATATTATCTTTGGTATTAATTGGTGGTGGGGTTTACGCAGGACTAACACACGAACCACAATATACGTGGAATAATTATAAGGAAGAACAATGGAAGAAGAATTAAAAGCAGCAGGACATCACCCAGCAGATACTAACGGTGACGGTAAGGTATCTTCGGAAGAAGAGAAAATGTATTTAGAGTTCAAAAGAAAAGAACTCGACGATCAAGATGCAATGCGAGATGCGCAACGTAAAATGACTTGGTTTGCATTAGGTGGATTATTGCTATATCCATTTGCTGTAGTACTTGCGTCGTTAGTAGGACTTGACGAAGCTCAAAAGACTTTAGGTTCAATGGCTCCTACATACTTTGTAGCAGTTGCTGGTATTGTTGCTGCCTTCTTTGGTGCACAAGCTTACTCTAAGAAATAAAAAAGGGGACATATAGTCCCCCAATTTATTTGGTTCTAATTACAGACTTGCGCTTACGCTAAAGGCATAGTAATTACTGTCAGCCACTAAATCTTGACCAACATTAAAACCTACAGAGAACCTATCATTAAGTTCTTTTGTTAATCTAAGACCAACCGAGTCTTGGAATTGTCCGAATACTTCCGTACCTTCTCCACCAATCTCATAGCCAATTAGTTCAACATCTACCACTGTAATAAATGGTACTGCATAGATTGCTTCGACTGTATATGTATCTGAATCAACAGTATCATAATAGTTTACTGTAAAACCATTACTACTGAATCCAACCAAATACTCTTCGAAATCAAAAGCATCGCCTTGATAGTCGTATTTAATATAACCAACAGTTACATCAAGTACTCCGTCTACAAGAGCTCCACTCCACCCTGCATATAGATCCACTTCACGGTCAACTTCTCCACCGAAATCTACATCTGATGTCCATGCACCAATATAAAATCCTTTGTCGTTGTTGTAGTCGATTCCGACTTGAAGGGCATTCTCTGCGCCTTGAGTCATTCCTCTCCATACGTAATCGTTTGTGATAGTGGCTGAACCACTGAGGTCTGCGAATGCAGTTGTTGATAGCATTAATAGAAATGCTGCGAATATGTTTTTCATAATATAATTCTCCTTATTATTAACATAGTAAAATAGATCGCCATTGCTGACAATCTCATATTAGTCGTTTCCGACCAAATTCTTTATTACTCTACGGAGTGTAGAGTTTCAATTTTGACGGTATCATGATAGTCACCGTCGGTAAAATTCCTAATTGCTGTTTCTCTATATAGATATCCATCTTTGATTCTATACGAAACTACTTCTTTACGAAATACACCGTTCATCTTTGATAAAGATTCTTTGAAAGGTCCTTCAGATAATCCGTCGTAAGGTCTTGCTGCTCTATCTAGCATTATCTTTTTTGAATGAGTAATAGTCTCAACGTTGTTTCCTTTATAATCCATAATATATCCTTAAAATTTAATTTTCAATTTGCCTGGGTAATTAACTAAGTTATCCACATCTGGAATATAACCATCAGGCCATACTATATCCCAATCACTTGCTGTGAAAACCGAATCTTCCGATTCTGGAACTGTAAATACTTTTAACTCAGGTATTTTTGCTGAATGCATTTTACCTGCTGATTCGAGCTCGTCATACTTGTCTGTTAATATAGACAACCAATTTAACCAACCGACATCATGTCCTTCTTTATCTTTTTCTGTTTCAACCACTCCGCCTATTCTTGTATCATATACGTAAGTTGGGTATCTATCAAATAAACTTTTCATTACAAGACTACCTTGATTATGTAAATGTTTATATTCAAAATAAAGTACGGTGTCTTCTCCAACAATAAAGGTAGGATCAAATCTTATTCCTGTATTAATTGCTGCTTTTGAAAAGAACACTAAACGACAATGTACTTCCCAATTATTAATGTAGTCGTAACAATGGTTTGACCACCGTTGATGTACACCTGATAATCTTTCTGCGAAATCGTCAACATCCCATTCAGTAACTTCTACTTGTGTACCTGCTCTTGCAGTTGTCCACCATTCCTTTGGGAAATGAAACGGTCTTACAACCATTCCTGAAATTCTTCTTGAGTCAAGATTATCACCGATAGTAGGTTCAGGACCTAAAGAACAACTGATTGGATCGTTACCGTATGAATTCTTAATTCCTATTTGATATTCTAAAGCAACAACATCAGGTGGAGTATCCATTCCTGCTATTTGTTTGTATGTCCAAACTCCATGGTTTGTTAAATAATCATCACCATCAATAAGAACCATATAATCGTGGTCGGAAGCAGCAAAATTATCGAAGACAGAATTCTTTCCTGTTGCTGCAGTACCATCACTTACAGTAATATAATGTTCAATACTTTCAGAAGAACACCATGCAGCTGCAGCAGTTTCAAAATCAGAATCTAATGTATTAATAATAACAATAAGATCTTCTTTTGGAATTGTTTCGATTTGTCTCTGTAATGCTAACGTGTTACGACAGCATAGAGCGTAGAATTTAACTGTTCCTGACATATTAGTCTATAGGTTCCGTTGGCCAAGTTACTGATAAAGGATAACCTTCTTGATCTGTAATATCACGTAATGCTTGACGATAAGCAATCATTGCTGCAGTCATAGTACCTCTATCTTGTAAGGCGTGGTGATCAGTATGATGTAATAGATCGTCTCTTTGCATTCTGATATTCATACCAATTGCCTCATCGGTTAAAGCAACTATATTCCATGAATATGTTGTTGTATCTCCATCAACCGTTTTAACTCGTTGACAGTCCTGAGTAAGAATATCAAATTCTGGCATATCCTCTACTACAATATTACCAACGTTGCCTTCATCGGATTCTAATGTTACTTCTGCGGTTGCACGTCGAGCAGCCCAATATTCTTGAGCTTCAGTTGCTCTTTCGGCACAATCTGCATGTAAAGCATCTTCACTAAAATCTCCATCTTCAAGAATTGTTTGAAGAAAGAAATCTGGTTCGTTTGGTTTGCTGTATCTAATCTGAGCCCATTTTTCGACTAAGTTATATTGTAAAATTTTATATGTTATCATATTGTTTCCTTTAATTATCTAAAATTCACGAACCAATCTTGTCCGCGTTGGTACGCAAATACTAATCCATTGCCAATCACGCCAAGCGCACCGGTTGACTGAGATGCTTCATAAGACCATGACCAATGGTAATAAGTTCGTTGAGTTGAATTACCATACTGTCTTCTAAATCCTCTGTATGTTCCGCCACTTCCGCTTGAGGATGCTCTACGAATTGTTCTAACGGTGTATGAACTATTGTAAGTTGGTATTTTGAAATCGGCATATGTCCAACCACTATTTGAACTTGATTGGTGAGAGATCGTTATATGTCTATGACTGCCGTATGCAAAGTAATGAATACCGCCAAGTACAGCTGTCGTAGATAAATTGTTTCTTCGAGTTGCTGAACCAATTGCACCAGTCGATGACCCTGACTCAGGATGCCATTCTCTTGCTCCATTCGCAACACTCCAACCTATTCTTCTGTAAGTGTATGTTCCTGAGAACGAAGTTGATCCGCGGCCAGATCTTAGTCTTGCGGTTCTTTTACTTGAGCCATAGAAATTAGAATAACTAATAGTACCACTCGTAGGAATCGTCCCAATGTATGGATCTGAACTATCTCTATAGTAGGATGATATCGCATAGCCAAGACCAAACTCTCCAGAGATTTGAGCCATTGAAATCGAGCCGCTGGTTTGTAATGCCATTTAATATATGCCTATAGTTTGATTAATTATTTATACTAATCAATCAGAAGCTGAATTAATCCATTCTCCCAATTCTCAACTACATCTACTGCATAAGATCTGCTTTTACCTGGAAGGCGTCTTGTTTCAATAACTTGCCCATTTTCCATAAGATCAACTACAAACATTAAATCTGGTCCGCTTGAACCTGATTCATTAGTGCCTGCTACTTGTTCTCTACGAATGTTTGCTGTTCTACTCATTTTCTTCTTTCTCCAAATCGCTTTCGCGAATTATTACTCCGTGATATGTTTCACCAACAATAGGATCGTCTTCAAAAAATTGAGACCCAATTAATATAACAAAAAATAGTATCCAAAAAGATACACCAATCCATATAAGCGCCTGTATTGACCAATATGATGTTTTGTCTAAAAATTCGTCAAGCCAATTTAACATTAGATCTCCAATGCAGGTATTTCTGCCTTACGTCTTACAAGCTCGTTACGAACCTTTTGACGAATCTTTGGTTGTGTATTTGATTTTGTATATACGTCCAACAGTTCCTTTAAAGGAGTTGATTTCATATACGAATGTTGTGTTACTTTTTTGCCCGACGCTTTATCTCTAAGTGTCGAACTCGGTCTTAATTTGATTGGCATTAGTGCTCTCCTATGTAATTAGATATCAGTGACAGCGATTTATGGCAGCGGTCAACATCAGGATCATTCAGTGATCCATATATACCTGGGTCTGGGTTATAGTATTCTGATAAGAAGTCTAAAGGTGGATCTACAAAGTCCCGAGTATCTACATCCATAAAAGCAACTTCCCATAGACCTTTTTTATATCCATAGGAACCTGTAAATTTTACAACCGACATGATATAATCTTCATAATCGAATTGCATCCTAACACCATCATGCCATGGTTGTCTTTTCGGCCATTTAGCCATTCACTGCCTCCGCTGATGGAAATCCTACTTCCCAAGATACAACAGTATCCAAACGGAATGATCTCCAAGCTTCTTTATCAATTGCCCAAGCGGCAAAATGTTCTGTTTCTAAATCAATATCCTTAACATTCATTTTCACTTTGTTTTCGGTCAAGACTTCTTGATTCAAAGTACAAGGCATAATACGAATCTCATCGGTATTAATTTTTTTAAATACAACTGTTACTACACCAGCTTTTAGTGCGTTTAACAAATTACTCTTTTCTTGGGTTTCCATTGTTATATATTCCTGTTTAAATAAATTTTGTCTATTATAACAAACTTTCATTCACTTGTCAATAGTGGAGCTCCCTGTCGGAATCGAACCAACGACCTGCTGATTACAAATCAGCTGCTCTGCCTGCTGAGCTAAGGGAGCATTGGCGCGCTTGAAGAGATTCGAACTCCTGACCCTTGGTTTCGTAGACCAATGCTCTATCCATCTGAGCTACAAACGCGCGCGTAAACTTATCCTACCAACCATGCAATTAATTGAAACTTTTGCATGAGTGGTCCAAATTCTTTTAATATTCCAACACAAAGTACAAAGAAAGAAACACCATTTAATAATATAAGTGCTCTATCTTCCCAAAGTAATGATACCCATAACCATAAAGCAATACCACAAGTTCCTGCGATTAAATCTATATCTCTCCACTCAGGACCTGCCGCTCTTGCGCATATTGCTGTCATAACCAACATTGATGCCAACCATTTGACATACCAATCTAGTTTCCTTTCACCTCTATCACTACGTATCATACTATCCTATTTCAATTGTCTCAATAATGTTTGCTGTTGGAAAGTCGATAATATAATCGTCTATCCTACGAATGTAAGTTCGCGTTTCGTCGTGTTCTTCACTAAGTTCACCACTAGGTCTTGCGTATTGCCAACCTACAACTTCTAATTCTCTTGATGCATCTGTTTCATGCGTATATCTAATTCTTAATTTCATTTAGTTTCTCCCAGGTTTCTTTCCATGAACTAACAGGATAATTTGTTCCCATCTGTCCTAGTTCTATTGTTGTGGCTAACGGATAATCGTTGCCTCCATAATCCATTCTATCTCCAAAGAAGTGAATGTGATCGTATTTTTTATTTAGGATATCTGCGACCTGCGATTTGTTATTTCCTCTTATCGCAATATCAATACTAATTTCTCCACCAACGGAAGCCATAAGCTTTGGATATTCTTTATTGATTTCTTCACAAAGTAATATACGTTCGTGGTTAACTTTATCCCATGCATAATAATCTTTTCTTTGTTGTAATGTAGCACCGCGGCCTACAGTAGAAAAGTTAATCATACCAGTTCTTTCTTCGAGATGGCTACCAGTTTTAATTGGGTACCTACTAGAGTTAACGTAATTTGTTAGGAACTTTTTGAATTCGTAATCCATTGTAAAGTCTTTCTTTTCACCTCTTCGAGATCCTTCCCAGAATTCGTTACCGTTGCATTGCCATACTCCTTTACAAGCATCGTATAACTCAAAGCCTAATTGTTCAAAGGTCTTTTGACGATCGGATCCAGTAATGAGGTATACATCGTTATCTTTACAGAAGTTCAACATATAGTTGAAAAACTGTTCATCTATCCTCAATCTTGGTTCGGTCAATGTTCCGTCTACATCAAATACAAATACTTCACTCATAAATATTCCGTTAAATTTAATAGAACAGCAGTACCTGTAATTGCACTACCGATCATAATTGCTTTATCATTCCAACAATGTCCAACATAAGTCCAAGCAATAGAACTACAAGCATAAGCAATCTTACCTACAATAATAAATCCTGCACTCTGAGTAAATACTCCAAAAACTGCAAGAATGGTTGCTGCCCATTTAACATAACTATCAACAGTACCTTCTGGTGTGACAGGAGATAGATCTTCTACTTGTACTTGAAGTTCTTCCATCTCTTGTCTAAGACGTGAACGTTCAGCAGCTAATTCCATAGCAAGTCGACCAGTTCGAGTCATTGTGCTATCTTCGAACTTTTCTTTAACGTCTTGCTTTATTTCTTTTGTTGAAACCATGTTATTCTTAATTAATAAAATCCTTCAGTTGTGGTCTTTCCAAACCTTCTCTTTCTTCTAACGGCTTAAACATGTAATCTGACATTGCCAAATACATATTAGTATATAATGAATCTTCTTGTATAATTGACTGAAGTCGCTTCGATTCTTTATTACCTTTTTCCCATGCTCGATGGTCGTCGGAATATTGATAGTACCAATCATGGCTTTCTAACAACTTAAAAAATTCTGTAGCATCCATTGTCATTCCTTAATCTTTTGGAGTTTGTGTTTAGTGTAACCACGGCTTGCCGCTTTCTTACGATCTTTGTGTGTCGCAGGTTTATTGAACTTATTACAGTTCTTCGCGACTGGATTTCTCAGTGTCAATTTTTCCATTTTTCCTAAACCTTTTATTATAGCCTTTCTTAATACTTGCGGTAACACCAGGACTTGTTAAATACTTATACCATTTGCGTGCAGGTGTTAGAGCATCCCATTCTGCTCCACCTTTTAATTTTATTCTTTCTTTCTTTTTCATAGCAATATTTATTCCTATTTTAATTGGCACGCCCACCAGGACTTGAACCTGGAACCTACAGCTTAGAAGGCTGTTGCTCTATCCAGTTGAGCTATGAGCGCATTTCCAATTAAACCTCAAAAGATTTCATATACTTGGTCATGAGCTGAATTTGTAAACGTCGAGCTTCCTTCTCCCAAGGTTGATCCCAATACTCTGTTTCGGAATGGTCCTTACCTTTCCAATATTGTAGATTCTCTGTCAACTCTCCTCGAGCAAACTGTTTCACATGAACTAATTCATGAGCCAATGTTGACATCCAATTCCCATACAATGCAACATCAATAATAAAATTTCTCGAATCCACGGACTCGCAAAGTCCCTCACTGTGGGAGTTGTCTACAAAGAGCTTGTGATGGAACTTGACATGTATATTGGTACGGAGTCGATTAATGTTGAGTTCTTTAGAAATGAACTTAACAAACATCAGTGCCGAAGCCTGTAGATACGTATCGAGCTGTCCGTCACGTGGACCCGAGAAAAAAACTTTCATACTTAAATACCCATAAGTAAACTAATTAATAATATAATCGCAATGATTGTAAAAACATTATTCCAAATGAATTCCAATCCACCTAGAATGATCTTGATAAATGCAATCACAAGAATCAAGATCAATAGGTATGACCCTAAAACAAGTACTAGTTCCATTCAGGATTGATTCCACCTTCATCATAAGAAGGAGTTAAATTCAATTCTGAAGTAGCATCAAACTTGTCATCAGAATACAAGGCAAAGTCTTTCATCTTTGCTAACTTGTTGACAGCACGTTCATTCTTTGCTGCTTCTTTACGTTCTTTGTTAGCTTCTTCCTTTTCGTACTTCTTTTTCATTTTGGTCAATTCACGCATGATCACTTCGTAAGAACTTAATTTTTTCATTACACTGCCTCCGAGTAATTTAATGTATTATTAAAGTATTCAGTTACATAAGCAGAGACGATACCAGAGGTACCACCAATATGCCATCTGTAAATAGGATTGGATCTTGCATCAAATCCTCCGTCATAGTCTTTCCAATTATAAATGGTAAAAGGACGGATTGCATTGTGATCGAAATCCTCAACTTGCATTTCCCACTCAATGTCGACTTTGCCGTCACCTGAGGTTTCTGTACATGTTGGTTCGCCGAAGACTTTAACCAGTTCTGCGTAAGAACATGTGATATAGCCTTGAAGACTAGTCGAAACGAACTCCGACCGTGGTTTGATTTTATAGTTTTCTAAATTCATAACAACTCCCATTGATTTAATTTATACAACAATTATAACACAGTTTCCTTACGATGTCAATAGTTATTTTCATTTATTTTCACAAAGTTATGATAAATGTTGAAACTGTCACTGCAATTGCAGCAATAATAATAAAGGATGCGATTGCGACTGTAATTCTAACCAATACTTCAACCATGTTCCTATTCCTTTTCAATTATTTAATATAGATATTATAAACGGTTTCATAACAAATGTCAATAGTTTATTTAGATCATTTAGTTATATGGTTATAACCAAACTGAATATTAGACTCCGTGAGTCATGTGTTCGTAGGCATCAGGACAGATATTGATATTGTCTCCACAACCGCAGAGTTGATCCTCTTCAATTGATGGTGCTCCAACCATATCCCTAATTTGTGATTCAGTATACCTTTGTTTGCCACCTACGGTGGATTGCTGCGCAAGCAGTGTTATTTGTTCATTTGTTAATCCCATAATTTTCTCCTTTTTCTATTTGTGGTTTCGATTTGATAAATCTATTATAACTGGTTCAACTGCAGATGTCAATGGTTTTCTGAAATTATTTTCAGGAAACGACTCCTTATACAATATATAGATAGTTGAGGTACCACGAAAATAATGGTTGACATTCACAAAGAACTATTGTATAATGGTATCATAACGAATTGATTGAGAAGGTTGTAAAGCATGATTCGGAAGGATGTAGCCTTGAAGTTAATTTAAATAACTATTGACATCGACAGCAAACTGTGTTATAATGATGGTTGATATGGAGAATAATGATTTGACTAAACAAAACGAACAGTTCAGAATCCTCACAGCTCGACAGCACGTTCGAGAGAGGATCGGTATGTACATGGGTTCAAGTTCAAAAGAGGAGATCGAAAGATTCATCCTTGGAGAATGGAAGAAAGCTACGTATGTACCTGCACTATCAAAAATGGTTGACGAAATACTTGACAACTCAATTGATGAAGCAATCCGTACCAACTTCAAATTTGCTAACAAGATTAATGTATCTATTAATAACAACGAAGTAACCGTCACTGATAACGGTCGAGGTATTCCTCAAGACCAGATCTTTGACGAGGCGATGCAAGCAAACATCTTACGACCTGTAGCGGCTTGGACAAAAGTTAATGCAGGTACTTCGTTTGATGACGAACGAGTAACGATCGGTACTAACGGTGTCGGTTCAGCTGCAACCAACTTCCTATCTAAATCATTCACTGGTAAAACATGGTCTAACGGAAAGTCAATTCAACTTGACTGTAAAGACGGCGCTGATACCATGAAGATCAAGAAAGGTTCAAAAGCAGGAACTGGTACTGAGGTATCTTTTGTTCCTGACTTTGATTTGTTTGAGGTTGAATCATTGGACCAACTTGATACGATCATATTAATTGAAGATCGTCTGATAAGTTTACAGATGGCATTTCCTGAGATTCAGTTTTCCTTTAATAAAAAGAAGGTTGCTATTAATAATTTCAAGAAGTATGCTGATATGTTTTCTGATACGACTATCATGGAGAAGACAAACAATCTGTCTTACTTCATTGCTCCTTCGGAAGATGGATTCAGAACTAACAGTTTTATCAATGGTGTGAATACAAGACAGGGTGGTACTTATGTTGACCACTTTATGAATACTATTATTGATTCGTTAACAGTCAAAATTAAAAGACGTCATAAGGTCGAAGTATTAAAGACAACGATCAAGAGTGGTATTACATTCGTTATGTTTGCTCGTAACTTTGTGAATCCTAAATTTGATTCTCAAACAAAAGAACGTCTAACTAATCCAATTGGTAATATCAAGGAACACCTAGATATCTGTCAGGTACGTGATGCTGAGTGGCTTGCGCAGAAGATATTAAATACTCCTGATATAATTGATCCTATTATTGAAGCTCAACTGGCAAAGAAGCTAGCCGCGGATAGAAGAGCTGCAACATTGGCTCAGAAAAAGTTACGTAAGGTAAAAGTTGCGAAACATATCTCTGCTAACAAAGATGATGCTACTCTGAAAATTGTGGAAGGTGATTCGGCAATGGGATTCTTATTAAAGGTACGTGATCCTGATACGATTGGAGCTTTTCCATTACGTGGTGTGATTATGAATACCTGGGATATGAAACCTGCTGAAGTATTAAAGAATAAAGAACTATCGGAATTGGTAGCAGTTCTGGGTCTCGATATTAACGATCCAGACAGTGTGGACAATATGACATACAAATATATTGCTACATTAACTGATGCTGACCATGACGGTATAGGACATATCAGTCCACTGTTAATTGCATTCTTTTACAAATTTTGGCCTCGATTACTTTTAGAGAATCGTGTTCAAATTACAAGAACACCAATTATGATCTCAACAAAAGGATCTACGGTTAAATGGTTCTATACTTATGAAGATGCTCAGGAGTTCAAAAAGAACGACGGCTATAAGCATAGATATATTAAAGGTCTTGGTTCCTTAACTGAAGATGAATACCACGACATTATTAACAAACCTCAGTATGACACTGTTACTGTTGATGATGCTTCGGTATTTCAAATGATGTTTGGAAAAGATTCAAGTTTAAGAAAGGAGTATATGTTCGCATGAATTTAGAAATGTTTACTGAAACGCTATTGGGTAAAAACTATCCTATCTCAAAGGTTGCTTCCAACGAATGGAAATCATTCGCGATGTATACTGTTGAGAGCAGAGCAATACCTAATATGATTGATGGACTGAAACCTGTTCAAAGGTTCTACCTTTATTCTTCTTTATTAAATAGCAAGAAGGATTTCAAAAAGGTATCTGCAGTCTCTGGTATTATTTCTGACTACGGTTATAATCATGGTGAATCATCTGCCGCTGGTGCAGGACAACTCATGGCCGCAGAATGGAATAACAACATTTGCTTAATTGAAGGTCGAGGATCATTTGGTACTCGATTGGTTCAAGAAGCTGGTGCTGCTCGTTATGTCTATTCAAGAGTACATGACAATTTCAACAAATACATAAAAGATGTTGATCTTGCTCCTATTCACGAAGATCCTGAACACGAACCACCTCAGTTCTATTTGCCTATCATTCCTTTGGTACTTGTAAATGGAACAAAAGGAATCGCAACTGGATTCGCAACGAATATACTACCGCACAATCCAAAAGATTTAAAGAAGGCTTGTATTCAATATTTGGATAAAGGTAAAATTACCACAAAGCCTAAAGTTATGTTTCCTGAGTTTAAAGGAACAGTCGAACAATCAAAAGAAGACCCAACAAAATATGTTTCGTATGGTATCTTCAAACGCACTGGTAAAACAGGCGTCTCCATCACAGAGGTACCATACGGCTTTGACCGAGAAGGTTATGTTAAGGTACTCGATAAGTTGGAAGAAGAAGGAGATATCGTATCCTACGAAGATAAATGTAATAAGGACGGTTTCCGTTTTGAAGTAAAGCTTAAACTTTCTTCTGTTAAATGGAATGATACCAAACTTATTAGCAAGTTTAAACTCAGTAAGCCATTCGCTCAAAACCTCACAGTGATTGATTTTGATGGCAAACTTCGAGAATACACAGATGCTCGAGACCTTATAAAGGACTTTTGTGATTACCGTTTAGGTATATTGCAGCAGAGAATTGATGCTCGTATAAAAGAGTTTAATGAAGAGGTCCGTTGGCTTAATGTTAAAATGGAATTCATTCAAGCAAATATTGATGATCGTATAGTATATAAAAATAATACTAAAGAACAGGTCGTCAATCAAATAATGCAAGAGACGTCTGCACTAGGAGGTGACACAAACAGATTGCTCGCATTAAGTTTCTTAAATGCAACCAATGAAGAGATTGTAAAGTTAAAGAAACAGATTGAAGAATCTAAAACAACATTAAGCTTTTGGCAAAAGACAACCCCTAACGAACAATTTACAACTGACTTGGAGAATGTATAATGGATAGTGTAATTACTCAAATTGAAATAGACACCGCAGGATTTGTATCCGAAGAAGGATTTGGTGTCTGCGTTTATGTGGGAGAAGGTTCTTGTGATCCTGTCGCAGAAATAACATTTGACTTTGAGGCTTTAATTGAGAATCATTTTGAAGGTTATTTGATTGGTGACAAAATTAGACCTATTGATATTCCTGATGCAGAACTATTAGTTAACAAATTAGAACAAATGGCGAAGTATGCTCGTAATATGCTCGAGGATTATACATTAGCCGAGGAAGAATAAATAATAATGAATAAACTTAAATTGATATGGAAATACTCATTAGGTGGTTTCTCTGACGATAAGACAGAACCTTATGACGATTATGTTATGTTATTAAGAACGATTATTGTTGGAGTAAACTTTTTAACGTGTTTCTTTATTATGGCAAATACTATAAGGCATTGGTGACATGAGCAGAAAAGAAGATTACGAAAATCAAGATACTAACAAATACTTAAACCTACATTTATCAACAGACGGATTACCCTTACCAGATGTTAATGCACAATTCATTGAATTCTTTCATAGGATGGATTACAAATGGTGGCGTGATGTTGAGCCAGGTGATGTTGTTGTTGATATTGGTGCTTGTGTTGGGTTCTTTGTCGCTCACGCTCTTGATCGTAAAGCTTCTAAAATATATGCTATCGAGCCTTCAAGACCTCATCTCAAAACTCTTATCCGCAATGTTTCGGATTACTTTATTGATCACGGTAAGATTCCGGTTATTCCAATCGAAGCAGGAATAGGTTCTACTGCAAATCATTTTAATAATGTATTCTCTGAATACGATGAATTTAAAAAGATGTCATTCCTCGATCTTGTTGTAGATTATAATATACCAAAGATTGATTACCTCAAAATAGATTGTGAAGGTGGAGAGTATGGAGTCTTTACCGAATTGAATATGCCTTATTTAACTACAAACGTTAAACACATAGCAGTTGAGTTTCACTTAAGCTGTTATCCTGGTGCTGCAAAGCAATGGCAAAAAGTAAGAGACAATCTATTACCTCAGTTCAAAAAAGTACGATGGATGGACAAGAAACACATGGCATTGGCTGCTGATGATAAATGGTTAGCTGCTGGTGATTGGTCCAAGTGTTGTGCATTCATGGTCTATCTTACCAACGAAGAATAATTACACCGACTCAATTCTAATAAATAATACTATACAAGAAAGGTATTATTTTACTAGGATTAACAAATGGCTGAAATTATTAATAACTACTTATCTCCTACTAATTTTACGATTAGTATAGAGAGACTCCCAAATGTAGAATTCTTTACTCAAAAGCTTACGATTCCAGACATAACCGCTACTGCACAAACCATTAGCAATCCTCTGTCCAACATATATGAATATGGCGATAGATTGGATTATGGTGAACTGCAAACTACGATGATTGTTGACGAAGACATGAATAACTATAAAGAGATCTTAGATTGGATCCAAGGTTATTCTGCTCCAGAAACTACCACACAAAACAAGTTAAGAGAAAAGATTGGTTTTGAATCAGACTTAATTTGTACTATCACAAACTCTCACAAGAATCCTCATGTAAGATTTACATTCAAGAATTGCTTTCCTATTGGTTTGGGTGGTGTTAGTCTTGATGTAAACAATACTGATGTAGCATATGCAACTACAAATGTGTCATGGAGATACGATACTTTTATTATGGAACAAATATAACAAGAAACCTTTATTATGAATTATGATTTTATTGAGATAGGCACTTCGGACTTTGACACTCTTATTCAAACAGCAACTCACGACACCGTTGGGTTATCTATTGATCCTATACAATTTTACTTAGACCGTTTACCAAATAAAAATAACGTTAAGAAACTCAATTGTGCGGTTTCTTTTGATGGTGAGCGCGGTAAAGATAAAGTATACTATATACCACTTCATACCATTTATGAACATCAATTTCCACTTTGGATTCGTGGTTGTAATGCAGTAGGTGATTATCACTATCAACACAAAAAGCACAATCTTGAAAAGCTTGTTAAGACAATAGATATTGACTGTATTCCACTTAGTGAAATCTTTGAAGAGAATGATGTTGATAAAGTAACTGTATTAAAGATAGATACTGAAGGCGGTGATTGTAAAATACTTCAATCGTTTATTCCTTTTCTTTTATTAAGAGATAAAGATCGTTGGCCTGTTTGGATTGAGTTTGAGACAAACATATTAACACCTAAAGAAATAGTTGATGAGACAATAGACTTATACATTGACCTTGGTTATAAAGTAGCAAGACGTGGAGTTGGAGAACAAAATACTATATTAACTATTGACATCTAACTTAAAGTTTGATATAATAGTAATGTATTTAAAAAACTTGAGATAGATTATGGACACAAATGATATAGCAGCAATATGGGCAGCTGATTCTCCAATAGATGAAACAAACCTCGTTGGTGAAAGCAAACGAATTCCCGAACTACACAGCAAGTACTATAACTTGTATTATAGGGAAGTCCTTCGTGTCAAAAAATTAAAAGCAGAATATAAAGAATTAGAAATGGAGAAGCGTAACTATTACGATGGTTCAATGGATGAACTAACGCTAAAGGAACATGGATGGAAACCATTTCAAAGAAAGGTAATAAGAAACGATTTGGATAAACATATTCAAGCAGATAAAGATATTATCAAACTTAGTTTGACGATTGATTTTCATACTGCTAACGCAAACTATCTTGAAGATATTATTAAAACAATACACAGTAGAAATTTTGTAGTAAAGAATATGATTGATATTCTAAAGTTTCAGTCAGGGGATTATTAATGGATTGGTTAACAAAGTTTTGGAGAAAGCCTGAAGTCAAACAGGAAACTCTTGTCATAGACATGATGAAAGACGATGTTGACCCTGAGGCATTAACAATTGAAAACGCATATAAAACAAGATGGATTTGGTATCATACGATATTGGCAATTGGTATCTTTTTCACAAATGTATTGTTAATAGCAATACTTTTACTATTAGCAATTAAATTATGAATCCATACGTAAACGATATACCTACTGAATTAAAAGAAACCATTTATAATGGCTTTTGTTCTATACAGGAAATAGAAGGAATTACTCCTCGAGTAAGACAGGGTATGTTGCTTGCGTTAACAAGTATGTTAAAAGAATATGGTTGGGCGGTCATTGGTATTACTGAAGCAGCTGCACTACGTATTCAAGAGAACGAATATAAAAGACCAAAGAAAATCAACCGTTCACATATCTATTCAAGAAAAGAAACTTCAGATATTTTGTTTTCAAAAGAATGGACCTTTAATGAATTTTGGGATTTCTTTTTAAAACGAGATTGTTGTATATTAGCAACATCAAAAGAAAATTATTCAAAGGAGCCTGAAGACTTGTGGAGAAAGGTACCAAAAGGTATGTTTCAATCCGTAGGGTTTGCCTTTAAAGTTGGTAAAGAAGAAGCAAGTTGGCTTCAGGAACAATTATGAGCGAAAGAATAGAAGTAGAATATATTAATTCGGTCTATATGCGAATTAAGGCTGACTCAGGTTTAAAGGTTGAACTATCAGAGTTCTTTGCGTTTAAACCAGAAGGCTATCAGTTCAGTCCTAAATATAAAGCAAGAGTATGGGATGGAACAATTAGACTCTTTCAACCAATGCGTCCTGTATTGTATGTTGGTCTATATCCACACCTAAAGAAGTTTTGTGAACAAAGAGATTATATATTAGAAGCACCGGCCGAGATCGGAGAACCAGAAATCATAGAGGATGGATACGTTGAAGAATTGGCTGAAACGATTAACTGTAAATTTAAACCAAGAGACTATCAGATCGAATATATCACTAACGCTTTGCGTAACCGCAGATCTTTATCTCTATCACCGACATCATCTGGTAAGTCTTTAATTATTTACCTAATACAACAACATTACTATCAAACCTTTGGATTAAGAACATTAATTATTGTTCCTACTATTTCGTTGGTACATCAGATGGCTGGTGACTTTGTTGATTACGGTTGTGATGAAAATGATATCTATAAAATACAGGGTGGAGTTGATAAGAATACCAAAGCACCTATAGTAATATCTACATGGCAATCTTTAGTTAAACAAGATAAGAATTGGTTTGGTCAATTTGGTTGTGTGATGGGTGATGAAGCTCATACCTTCCAAGCAAAGTCATTAACAACCATTATGCATAAACTCGAAGATTGCGAATTCCGTCATGGGTTTACAGGTACACTTAAATCAGCAGAGAGTAAGACTCATAGGTTAGTACTTGAAGGTTGTTTTGGAGAAGTCAAAAGAATTGTATCCACAAAGAAACTTATGGACGATGGCACGGTTGCTGACTTTGAAGTAAAAGCAATTATACTGAACCATAGTAACGAACAAAAGGCTGCATTTAAAAAGGCAATGGGTCAGGTCAAAGAATCAGTTAAGAAATGGCCGGCTGAACGCGAATTCATTGTTAACCACGAAAAGAGAAACAACTTTATTAAGAACCTTGTTCATTCTCTTAAAGATCAGAATAATTTAATACTATTTGATTTAGTAGAGAAGCACGGTAAGATACTCGAACCTATGTTACATCAAAAAGGTAGAGAGTTACATTTTATTTACGGAGCTACAAAAGGAGAAGAACGTGAACGAATTCGACATTTGGTTGAAAACGACCCCGATAAGAAACACAATATACTCGCATCCTATGGAGTGTTTAGTACTGGTGTTAATATTAAAAGACTTGATAATGTAATCTTTGCTTCCTCAAGTAAATCTGAGATTAAAGTATTACAATCAATAGGTAGAAGTTTACGTAAAGCAGAGGACTCGCAGAAAGCGGTCCTCTATGATATCGCTGATGATTTGTCGGTGGGTAGTTACGAAAACTATACATTAAAACATTTTAAATCAAGAATTGAAATCTACTCGTCAGAGGAGTTTCCGTTTAAAATCTTTACTGTCGATATCTAAATTGAGATATACCTTAAAGCCGATAGTCTTATTATACAAGGAAGTTAGAGACTTGTCAATAGTTTTTTTGAAAAAAGTTTAATTAATTTCATATTTGTCAACTTTCTATTGACAAAACGAACTAAATGGTATATAATATACATTATAAAACAAAAAGGAGTGTTAGTTTGAAATGGCTAAGAAACGAAACTACGTAAACAATAAAGACCTCCTCGCAGCGTTAATCGAATATCGAGAAAAATGCGCAGAGGCAGAAGAGTGTGGTGAAAAGAATCCACAAGTACCAGATTACATTGGAAAGTGTATTATGTTAATTGCACAACGATTAGCAACAAGACCAAATTTCAGTGGGTACATGTACAAGGAAGAAATGGTATCTGATGGCATTGAAAACTGTCTACAATATATACATAACTTCAATCCCGAGAAATCCCAAAACCCTTTTGCTTATTTTACGCAAATCATTTGGTATGCATTCTTAAGGCGAATCTCTAAAGAGAAAAAGCAGATGTATATTAAATTCAAAGCTTCTCAAAGACAAATGATGGACAACGAAGTACATGATTCGTCAGGCGAACCAGTTACTGGAAATCAACTACCTGATTATATTAATGACTTTATTGACGACTTTGAGACTAAACTTAAGAAGAAGTAGGTCATGTTTGATTTCGAGAATGCGTTTGATTACACAAAGCCTACTGTTCAATTATTAGGTAGGTGGCAACCCTGGCATGATGGTCATACAGAATTATTCAAAAAGGCCTTGACATTGACAGGACAATGTGTTATAATGGTTAGAGAAGTGTATGGTTATGAAGAGACTGCGTCTGATAATCCCTTTGGAGAAATTGCTGTCATTGATAGTATTAAGAAAGGTTTAGGAGATGCTGGCTTTGAAGAAGGTCGAGAGTATATGATTCAGATGGTTCCTAACATTATTGATATTAGTTATGGAAGGACTCCTGGTTTTACTTTCACTGAACATGATCTTGGACAAGAAATAAACGAAATCTCAGGAACAAAGATTCGTGAGCAATTAAGGGAAGAAGGTAAATTATGAAATTAGTACCACACAATGATCCAATACTAAAAAGAGAGTTGGAAGATATTGATATTGAAAATCCTCAAGTAGATTTAAAGCAAACCAAGGAAGAAATGGTGGAGCTGATGGTCTCTAAAAGAGGCCTGGGGTTGTCTGCACCACAAGTGGGTATCAACTATAAACTGTTTATCATTGGTGAGAACAAAGAGAATACAATGATGTTTGTTAATCCCGAAGTCATTTCAGTATCAGAAGAAGAAGAGTTTGATGTTGAAGGTTGCCTGACCTATCCTGATGTTTTTGTATCATTCAAACGTCCAAACACTGTAGATGCAAGATGGTTTGACGAAGAAGGTAATCCACAGGAAGGTTCGTTTGATGGTTATACCGCAAGATGTTTCTTACATGAATATGACCACTTATATGGTGTTGTATTTAAAGACAAAGTATCTCGACTCAAATGGGATAGAGCATTAAAAAAGAAATCTAAAATTTCAAAACAACGAAATCAGTTAAAGGCTTATATGCAATCAGCGCAAGCTGCTATAGACAACGCAAAAGTCGCAACGCATACGGAGTAATATGAAAATCGCGATCGTTACCGATATTCACATCGGTGTCCGTGGAGATAGCAAAGTATTCCACGAAGTTCAAAGAAAATTCTTTGAAGAAGTATTCTTTCCATATATTGACGAACATGAGATCACAACGGTGTTTGACCTTGGTGATACATTTGACCGTCGTAAGTATATTAATTATGCTTCACTCTCAGCAGGTAAATCATTCCTCTTTGATAATTTAGCAAAACGTAATATTGATTTTCATTGTCTTATTGGTAATCACGATACATATTATGCAAGTACTAATGAAATCAATAGTATGAATCTATTGACCAAAGAGTATCCTCAGTTTACTCTATACCAAGATACTGCTAAAGAAATTGAATTAGGATCTACAAAATTCCTTATGTTACCGTGGCTCAACAAAGAGAACGGTGAAAAGAATTTAGAAATTGTAAAGAACTCAACTGCTAATATATTAATGGGACACCTTGAAGTAAAAGGTTTCGAGATGATGAAAGGTGCGTTATGTACGCATGGTATTGATATGAACGTGTTTAAGAATTTTGAATCTGCGTTCTCTGGTCATTTTCACCATCCTTCAAGATATGGCAATGTTGAGTACCTTGGATCTCCATACGAAATGACTTGGTCTGATTACAAAGGTAGTAGAGGTTTCCATGTATTTGATACTGAAACTCGAGAGATGATTAAAATTGAAAATCCAAATCGTGTATTCTATAAAGTATTTTATGATGACCAAGACTGGACAGTTGACGATGTTGCGAATTACGATGTAGAACAATACCGTGATAAGTTTGTTAAAGTCATAGTACAGAATAGAACTAACGCATATCTTTATGATATGTTTATGGGTCGTATGTCAGAGTGTGGTGCTGTTGATGTTCGAGCTGTTGACGATCATATGAATTTGGATGCAGAAGGTGTTGATGAAATACTTGATGAAACAAAAGACACAACTGAAATCTTATCGCAATATATTGATGGTCTTGAAACCAATGTTGATAAAGGTAAGGTAAAATCTTTAGTTGACGAATTATACCACGAGGCCCTTAGTTTATGAGAATTAATTTTGAGAAAGTATTATATAAAAATATTCTATCAACAGGAAACGTATTCACAACAGTTGAATTAAATCAGGTACCTAGTACTCTTATCGCAGGTTCCAATGGTTCAGGTAAAAGTACATTGCTTGATGCAATTGTATTTGGTCTTTACGGTAGACCTTTTAGAAATATTAATAAGGCTCAGTTAGTTAACTCTATTAATAATAAAGAACTTGTTGTTGAATTATACTTTAATGCAGGTGGAGACAAATATAAAATCGTTCGTGGAATCAAACCTAATGTGTTTGAGATATGGAAGAACGGTTCAATGATTAATAAAGATGCGTCTGTTCGAGACTATCAAGCATTCCTTGAAGAATCTATTCTAGGTATCAACTTTAAAGCATTCAATCAAATCGTAGTACTTGGTTCTGCTACTTATATTCCTTTTATGGAATTGAGAGCATATCAACGTCGTGAGATTATCGAAGACCTATTGGATATACAAGTATTCTCTGTTATGGGTACATTGGCAAAAGATCGTATGTCAGGTATCAAAACAGAAATCACAGACAATAAGTATGACATTGAAATTATAGAAAACAATATACAATCAGCTGAAGAAAACAACGAAGAGATTCGTAAACTTAAAACAGTTGAGGTTGATAAGATCAAAGAAAAGATGTCTGGTCATATTGATGATATCGAAGAAAAGAATAGTACTATTGATACTCAAGATGAGATTATGAAAGTTCTCTACGATGATATCTCTGATAAACCTGATGAGAAACAAAAGTTTGCTGATGCAACCGAAAAGAGAGCTGAACTTGAAAGAAGTCGTGTTGCGTTTGAAAAGGAACTATCGTTCTACGAACATAATGATGATTGTCCAACATGTAAGCAAGGTATTGCCCATGAATTCAAACAAGAACAAATTATAGATAAGAATCAACAGAAAGCTGGTATTGAAAAAGGTCTCGTTGATATAGCAACGACAATTAAGAAGCATCAAGATCGTCTTGGTTCTATTTCAAAAATCGAAGAACAGATACAAGCAGTTAACTTTAAGATCTCTGAAATCCGTGCTGAAATCAAAATGTCTAAGAATGCTCTAATGAGTTATAAGAAAGAACTTGATAATGCTCAAAAGGAAGTTGCTGAAATTGATACTTCTAAACTTGAGAATCTACAAAAGAAACTTGATAAACAAATTGAGATCCGAACTAAACTACTTGATGAACATGAAGTACTAAATATTGTTCAAACAATTCTGAGAGATGGTGGTATTAAGGCAAAAATTATTTCTCAGTACATTCCTGTTATTAATAAACTTATCAACAAGTATCTTGCTGCGTTTGATCTGTTCGTTGACTTTCAACTTGACGAAGAGTTCAATGAAGTAATTCGTTCAAGGTTCAGAGATAAGTTCACCTATGCTAGTTTTTCAGAAGGTGAGAAGCTACGTATCACTCTATCAATTATGTTGGCCTGGAGATCAGTTGCTAAACTAAGATCTTCGGTATCTACTAACCTATTGATACTTGATGAAACTCTCGACGGTGCCTTGGATGGTGTCGGTATTGAAAGTTTGATTGAAACTCTACATGGACTGAATAACGATGACAACATCTTTGTGATATCACATCGTGGCGATCAGTTCGCAGAAAAGTTTGAGAACAATCTCAAGTTTGAGAAAATCAAGAACTTCTCGGAGTTAGTACAATAACCATTGACATTCGTCTCAAACTAGTATATAATGGTTGTTCAAATATAAAAAGGCATTATGGCATTGACTAAATTCTATACATCCGTTGAAAGATACGGAAACAATATTTTACATCGAGGTTACGAAAATGGTAAACGTTTTTCGTATCGCGTTCCATTTCAGCCTACTCTATATGTTCATACTCCAAAAGCAGGAGAAGAAGGTTATCGCTCTTTAGAAGGTAACTTACCTGTATCTCCACATAAGTTTGGTGATATGCGAGAAGCAAAGAACTTCATCGAAGAATACAAAGGTGTTCACGGTATGAAGACGTTTGGTTCAACAAATTATGTGACTCAGTTTATTCAAGAAGAATACCCAGGCAAGATTACCTATGATGTAAGTCAAGTCAATATCGTATCGTTTGATATTGAGGTTGACATCAGTGATGGTTATCCTAATATGGAAACTGCTGATAAACCTATTACGTCACTTGCTTATCATAGTTCTCGAGAAGATATCTATTATGTACTCGGTCGTAAAGATTATGACAAGACAAAGACAGTTACTGATATTCCTCAAGATAAGATTAAGTTTGTTTTATTTGATGGAGTAGACGGTGAACGTGCTTTGCTTCAATACTTTATGAAACTTTGGACAACTGATTATCCTGATATCGTTACAGGTTGGAACGTTGAGTACTTTGACATTCAATACATCGTAACTCGTATCATAGCATTACTTGGAGAAGATACTGCAAGACGGTTATCTCCACATAAATCAATCAAACAAAGATCTCGAGAAATTTTCGGTAAAGTCAATTCAACATATTCTATTATGGGTGTTGCTGTTATTGACTATATGGATTGCTTCAAGAAGTTTGGTTATAAGTATGGTCCTCAAGAATCATACAAGTTAGATCATATTGCTTATGTTGTTCTTGGTGAAAAGAAAATTGATTACTCTGAATATGGTTCTCTAACTGGTTTATGGGATGAGAATCCACAATTATATTTGGACTATAACCTTAAAGATACTCAACTGATTGCTCGTCTTGAAGAAGAGACAGGATTACTTGCGTTGGTATGTACAGTTGCTTATGATGGTGGTGTAAACTACGGTGATGCATTTGGTACGGTTGGTATATGGGAAGCAACCATATATCGTAAACTTATGGCAGATAAAATTGTTCCTCCATTAAAAGGTGGTCCTGGTCAAAGAGCAGGAGATCTTGTAGGTGGTTATGTAAAAGATCCAAAGGTCGGTATGCATCCTTGGGTTGTATCTTTTGACCTTAACTCTCTATATCCTCACTTGATGCTACAATATAATATGTCACCAGAAACCTATATGCCTGATGATCGTGAATACGTAACTCAGGACATGGTACTCAAAGGTGAATATCAGAATGATCGTAACGGAGTTTCCGTTGCTGCTAATGGTGTTTGCTTTTCTAATAAGAAGTTAGGAATCATTCCTGAAATCATTGAAGAATATTATAATAACCGTTCTGTCATTAAAAAGCAGATGATCGCAGCTGAACAACAGTTTGAGATTGAAAAAGATCCACTTGAACTCAAAAGGCTCAAGAAAGAGATCAACCAATTACATAACTCGCAAATGTCAATTAAGATTGCCATGAATAGTTTGTATGGTGCAACTGCTAACGTATATTTCTTATACTATATTAATGAAATGGCAGAGGCAATTACAACAAGCGGCCAGCTTAGTATTCGTTATGCTCAGAAATCAGTGAATGATTACCTAAACAAAATTCTAGGTACAACTGACATTGACTATATCATTTATATTGATACTGACTCTATCTATGTTGACTTCGGTCCTCTGATTACAGAAGTATTTGGTACGACTGATATTGATAAAGACAAAGGTGAAGAGTTCCTTGATAGAGTTTGCTCTACAAAGATAGAACAAATCATCGAAGACGGTTATGAAAAGCTTGCTGCTGATCTTGGTACATATCGTAATGCAATGGTAATGAAACGTGAAAAGATTGCTCACCGTGGTATTTTTGTTGCCAAGAAACGATATATTCTAAATACATTGAACTCTGAAGGTGTACATTATGATACTCCTAAGATCTCAGTTACCGGTTTGGAATCAGTCAGATCTTCAACACCAGAAATCTGTCGAGAGAAACTCAAGAAATGTTTTGAAGTGATTATGAATACCGACGAAGAAACAACTCAAGAATTCATTAAAGAATTCAAAGAAGACTTTCGTAAATTGGATCCTATTCAAATCGCAAAGACTTCAGGTGTATCTGAACTTAAAAAGTATCAAGACAAAAGCTCAGTATATCGAAAAGGTACACCAATGCATGTTCGTGGATCCTTGATGTATAATCAGTTCCTTAAAGAGAAAGGACTTGATAAGAAGTTTGAAACTATCCAAGCTGGAGATAAGGTCAAACTATTATATTTGAAAGTACCTAATCCGATTCGTGAAAACGCAATATCGGTTCCTGGTCTTTTACCAAAACAATTAGGACTGCATCAATATATAGATACTGAACTTCAATTTGATAAAGTATTCTTAAGTCCTATTCAATCAATACTTGACGCAGTTGGATGGTCGGCTGAAAAGGTAAATACGATTGAAGATTTTTTCAGTTAAACTATTGACATTTAAATTAAACTGTGTTATAATATACACTATTACAGGAGAAACGCTATGAGCGATGTACAAATTGTAAGACTATCAACCGGTGAAGAGGTTGTAGCAAAAGTAAGTTATGAAAAAGGATTCTATACCTTAACGGATGGCATCTTATTAGTACCAGCAGGCGAAGGCAAAATTGGAATGGTTCCATTTGTTCCTTACGCTAAAAGAACACCAGTTGTTGTAGGTGAACAACATGTTATGTTTGTTGTAGAACCGGCTGATGAACTAAAGAAGCAGGTAATTGAAGCAACAACAGGAATCGCAATGCCTGGTAATTCAGGACTTAAGTTAGTATAATGATTAAGATCTACGGTAAAGATAATTGCGCTTATTGTAAAATGGCAAAACAGCTTTGTGAATCTAAAGGATTCGCAGAAGGTACTGATTATATGTACCTACATTTAGGTCTTGATTATTCTCAAGACGAATTTTTTGAAATCTTTCCAACCGCAAGAACCTTTCCTCAGATTATTAAAGACGAAGAAAAGATCGGTGGTTTTGACCAATTAAGGGAATTATTATGAAGAACGTTTTATTAACAACTGCTCTATTAGGAATGACATCAGTCGCATTGGCTGAAGATCGTTTCGCTGATATCAGACCAACAATGGTTACTTGTGCTGCCTGTCATGGTTCACAAGGTCAAGGTGGAATCGGTCCTAAACTTCAAGGACAATCTGCTGATGATATTATTGGTAAGTTATTAAAATACAAAGCAGGTGAACCGGTTGGACCACAATCAGTAATGATGTATCCAACTGCCCAAAAATTAACAGAAGGCCAAATTGGTATGATTGGCGTTTATATTTCACAAGGATATCCAAATGAGTAAAGATTGGGTTAAAGACATTAATGAAATGCAGTCAAAGTATAAAACACATGACTGGATTGAAAACGCAGATATAAATCAGTTGAAGGCGTTCTTGCGTTTTCGAGTTGACTTTTTAGAAGAAGAGTTAACCGAAACAAGAACAGCCCAAAAAGTTATCGACTCCGAAGAAATCGTAGATGGTTTAGTTGACCTTTGTGTAGTGGCAATCGGTACTCTTGATGCCTTCGGAGTCGATCCTTATAAAGCTTGGGACGCAGTTCTCGAAGCAAACATGGCCAAGGAACCTGGAGTAAAGGAAGGAAGGCCAAACCCACTAGGATTACCTGATCTGATGAAACCTGAAGGATGGACGGCTCCATCTCATGAAGGCAATCACGGTATCCTACCAAACTTAAAAGGAGAATAAAATGGCACTTAGAGAAATATTAGTAAATGCCTTGATTTCAAAGTATGAAGCGCAAATTGCGGAGCATACAGCAAACATCGCGGTATTTTTAGAAAGTGGAGTTGGAGTAGCAGAACATCCTGGTACTGTTGAGACTCTTGATGCTGAAGTATCAAAACTTGCTGAAGCTGAAGACAAATTAGCAACAGTAAGAACGTTTGTAGTACCTGTTCCACCAAAAGTCGTATAAATTATTGATACTGTTAGGTTTTCCTTATATATAATTTTATATGTTACATTCGTGCAACATTTAGGAAACAGAAGGGAAAACTATGCAATACATTAAACAACAATACAAAACTTTTCACAAATTCATGAAAAGAGGTAGAATTCAGAACGTTTGGAGAAAAGTTCTCTAAATAAATGAAATAAACCATTGACATTCTTTATGATATAGATTATAATTGTTTATAAATTAAATTAATGGATACATTATGGACCACTTGACGGTATTACTTGAAAGGGCTTTATATAAACATCAAAAAGGACAATTAAGTGGAGTTGACGACCTCTACAAATCACTGATTGGAACGATGGGTGAATCTAAGGTCGTCAACCTTACCGAAGGCGAATCAGTTAACGGTAAATTCGATGTTCTTGGTAAAACAAGATATCCTGGTCGAATTGAAGTCAAAACAGCAAACAAACCAACCAATGGCAAATTAGGTGCATGGAGTCTTAGAGAGAAAAAAGGACACTGTGACTGGGTTGCTTTGGTAGATGCGTCAGGTGTACAAGATTCCGATTATAGAGTTTCAGTTATACCACACGATGTATTCTTTGATTACTTTGATAACAGGAGTGCTAAATCTGATTATGTTACGTGGTCATTTACCTACAACGAATCAGACAAGCTTTCACCAGAGATGACAAATCTTTTCTTAAAATACGAAGTTCCTATTGACATTATCAGAGATCTTTGATATAATATATTTTTTATTATGGAGTAAACTATGACCAAACAGGTTAACCCAGTTTCGGTTGATGTACTGCAAGAGTGCGTTGACCTTCAATTGAAAAAGTCGAGAGATTATCAAAATCCAAACTCGACAGTTCAACAAGCCGACTACTATCCTAACGGAATTACGACCATTCATGATATCATGCATGCAAAAATGCTACGTATGAAATCTGTAATGGAAGCAATGCAGTCGGATGATTATGATCCTAACTTTGAATCCCTTGAAGATTCAGCAAAAGATTTAATTAACTATTCAAGTTTCTTTGTCTCTTACTGTCGTAAAGGTATTAAAGGTCAGGATTCAACTAAAGATGTATTTAACAGGAGTACTAAATAATGAGTAATGTGATACTACCTTCGAGCGACGAAGACAAAAAACGCATCCGTGGTTGCATGGAAGAAATGAGTAATTCTTTTACAAGAATGGAATCAGAACGTGATTTTCAAAAAGAAGCAATCAATGCTTTGGCTGAAGAAGTTCAGATCCCAAAATCAATTCTCCGCAAAACCGCAAGAGCCTTCCACAATCAAAACGTTTCAGATCTCGTTGCTGAAGTATCTGATATTGAAGCATTAATGGAAACCATCTAATGAACAACGTAACTGATATTCGAGCTTATATCATGGACAAGTATCTTGCAGAAGATTTTGTTATTGATAAAACTGGTGTAAAGACCATCGAGATTATTGGTGCAACTTTTAATGCTGATGAAGATTATGTAATTCGTAAACCAGCATATAAGTACATTGAACGTGAATTGGAATGGTATAAGTCTCAATCATTATATGTTGATGATATTCCTGGAGAAACACCACAGATATGGAAATCAATCTCTTCTAACGAAGGTAAGATTAATTCTAATTATGGTTGGTGTATTTACTCAGAAGAGAATGGAAATCAATATAGCCATGTACTTCGAGAGTTGAGAAATAATCCAAACAGCCGTCGTGCTACGATGATTTATAATCGTCCTGGTATGCACCTTGATTATAACCGTGATGGTATGAGTGACTTTATGTGTACTTATGCTAATACATTTTATATTCGAGATGGTCAATTAGAATCACATTATCTTATGCGTTCTAACGATGCGGTCTTTGGTTATAACAATGATTATGCCTGGGCAAGGTTTGTTCAGCAACAATTAGCAACTGAGCTTGGAGTTGAGGTTGGTCAGTTAATTTGGACAGCATCTAACTTCCATGTATACGAAAGACATTTTGAGTTTATTGAGGAGTTAATGCAGAATGGATAAATGGGATTACCGCTTTATGCGTGTTGCCCGAGAGATCTCTACTTGGAGTAAGGATCCTTCAAAACAAATAGGTGCGGTGGCAGTTAACTCTGACCGTCGTATCCTAGCAACTGGGTATAATGGATTTCCGAAAGGAATTGAAGATATACCTGAACGTTATGAAGACAGATCAATCAAATATGATTTGGTTGTTCATGCTGAAATGAATTGCATATATAATGCTACCTTCAATGGTATTTCGTTAAAAGATGCAACTCTATATGTCTTTGGATTACCAGTTTGCCATGATTGTGCAAAAGGAATTATTCAAGTTGGCATAAATAAAATCGTAATGTCAATGGATGATATACCACAGAAGTGGTTAGATTCATTTGAAAAATCAAGAAGGATGTTTGATGAAGCAAATGTTGATGTTCACTTTTTAAATGGAACAAACCATTGACAATGACCCAAAAGTTTGATATAATAGCTATTATTTAAAAGGATATATTATGAACGAAAAATTAAAAGATCTAGGTTATGGAATTGGCGTTACTGGTGGAATCATCGGTATTATGTTTGTCCTTATTTCAGGTATGGAATTAATTGGCTTGGCCAACGATACAATTAGACTTGCTATCGCAGTGCCTTTCTTTGTTTACTTCATGTACCTCTTTGGTGGATTAACAAGATCTATTCTAAAGAGAGATTAAGATGTCGATGCATAAAAGAATTGTACTCGACTTTGACGATACGCTTGCATATACCTCCAACAGAGATTGGGAAAATGCAAAGCCAAATCTTGCCCTTATAGAAAAGTGTAATAAGTTATACGATTCTGGTTGGATCGTTGATATCTTTACTGCTCGTGGTTCTATTTCTTGTAGGAGTAGAGTCGAAGCAGCAAATAAGTATGGTCCACAAATTGAAGCTTGGTTAGAAAGACATCATGTAAAATATCATGCTCTGTCTTTTGATAAACCACTTGCAGCATATTATGTTGATGATAAAGGTATTACTCCTGAAGATTTTATAGAAACTGATATAAGAGAACTAGAAGGTGGTCTCTCAGGTTCTGATATCTATACTGATGGCAATGTAGTACATAAGACGGCAAGAAACGCTCATGAAGCCGCAAAGTGGTTTGAAGAAACCGGTTCTGTTGTTAATACTCCAACGATTCACAGAGTTGTAGGTGATACACTTACAATGGATTATATTAAAAACGATCCAAACTATTTTTCAGATCATCCTTATAAAGCTTTGGCAATGATTCAAGAATCTCTTGATGGATTGGATACTATTAAACAAAATAAGTTTCTAACCTTTGATGATTATATCGCAAGAATAGCAAGTCATGCTCAATTAGCAGAACTTGAACCATTTAAAGAAGTAATTGAAAAGATGGCAACAATCGAATTGGAATACGGTTATTGTCATGGAGATTTTGGTGTTAAGAACATGTTGTTTAATGAAGACAAATTGTTCTTAATTGATCCTATTCCTAATGTATTTGGCTGTCGTGAACTTGACATAGCAAAATTCATAGCAAGTCTGATGATTAATCATTACAGTACGGCCGAACAAGATCTGGCTATTAATACACTGTTGGCATATAATCATTGGATAGACAAATACGATTTACTTACCTTAGTCGCAGCTGAAGTAATTAGAGTTTACAAGTATCATCCTGATAAAGACTTTATTCTTCAATGCGTAAACGATTTACTGGACATGATTAATTATGCACAATGACATATTCATAGTAAGCAATAAAGTTGAAAGAATTGAAAATCTTCTTAAGTATTATAATGTGTACGGAGAAGATACATGTCAACGCTTACATGTTATCCTAGATAATAGGAAAACGACTTATAATATAGATTCAATAGAAAACTCAGTTGATATACATTATGCTACTGATGTGATTGAGAAAACAAAGCATTTCTTTGATGAAGAGTATTTGTTAAAGATTCTCGATTCATACGGAGTCGCAATTAAATGGTTGGTCTTTCCGTATGTACATGAAGTACTTAATATCCAAAGAGCAATGATGATGGACGACGATGTATTATTACTTAAACCGCTCGATCATTATTTCTTTAGTGAGTATGTATTCTATAATGAATCTGCATTAGGTGTTATGGGTAAATTTGTTGAGTCAGCTTTATCTCCATTATATAAAGATTTAGTTGATATATCAGTCATGAGAAAAGAACCTTATTTCAGTATGAACTCAGGACAGGTAATACATAGTAAGAATGAACATTATCTTGAGTTCTTACAAAGAGCAGTTTGTAAAGATACATATATACTTATCATGGATGGTGTATATAAGTATAAGAATAAAAAAGGTTATGGTGGTTCAGTCATACCAGCTTATGGTACGGCAAAGAACAACAGAAGTATGGGTGGCAAGTATTGGTGCATAGAACAAAACATATATGCCATCTATTATAAATGGCTTGATGAAAATGGTTATGCACCTGATAGATTTGGTAGTGATGTTCGTATATGGACAACAATAATGAAAGATGTAAAGAAGCTTAAAAAGATTCCTGCATATATACATTACTTACCAATTGATAAAGAACCATTATATACACAGTATGCAAAAGCTGTTGAAGAATTATTAAAAGAGGAGAATAGATATGTTTCTTGATAGAACACTATTGCCGGAAGGCGCAAAGGTTGGCTTTACATGTTCAACTTTTGATTTATTTCATGCAGGTCATATCGTTATGCTACAAGAAGCAAAGTCGATGTGTGATTATTTAATTGTTGGATTATTAACAGACCCAACCGTAGATCGTCCTGACGCAAAGAACAAGCCGATTCAGACTCCTTTTGAAAGATACATACAAGTATCATCTTGTAAATATGTAGACGAGGTAATACCGTTTTCTACAGAACAAGAAATCGTTGATATGATTCTTACAATCAATCCTGACATTCGTATTGTTGGTGAAGAATACAAAGATCAAGAACATACAGGAAAAGGTTTGTGTCCTGTACATTATAATCGAAGAAGGCATTCCTTCAGTTCCACAGAGCTTCGCAAGCGTGTGGTCGATTCTAATAAATAAATTTACAGAACGGAATTATTTTATATTATGAAAAACATTGGCTTCGGAAAGATCGGTAAATCGGTCAAGTTCAAACGGAATCGTTTCTCTCCTATTGGTGGAGACAACGAACCATCTACAGTTTTAATTGCACTCGCAAATAATAACCCAGACAAAACATTTTACATTATCGGAAGATCTGATTTCAGTACTCTAACTGAGGCTGAAGAATTAGAGCTGTTTCCATATAATAATGTCATTGATATTTGGAAAGGTATTAAGAATGATGGTACTGATAATTTCTATCGTCATATCTTTAATTACTTTGGTCAGAAAGGATTCAAGTTAGATTATACTGTTATGATGGTTGGTCAAGTTGGTACGGTTACGATCCCAGATAAAATTACTCAGGTGAAACATTTAAAAGATGGTGTCACTGATGGTAAACCTGCATCTGTTATTGATATGACAAAGAATTATACTTCACCAATTTCTATTTGGTTAAATGAAGAACAACCACCTTATGTTGAAATCGTAAATGATCCAAGATATGTTATGAATCAATCAAGAGACATATTCCATTTACCAACTGTATCGTTAGGTCAATATGATTATGAATATACAGTAAGTAGTATTAAAGATTATGAAGATCAAAACAGATACGAAAGAAAGGTACCTTCAACATATGCAGGTATGGAAACTTGCTTCTGTATTAACTATCAACATTCAGAACAATTTAATTTAAATCGCAGGTTACCATTTATGGTTATATTGAATGAAGCAAAGCCTTCAAGATATAACTTATTAAAAGAATGGGTACTTGATGATATTGACAACGTTGAGATTTACGGTAAATGGGAACATCCTAATACTGAAACCGACGCAAGGTTTAAAGGATCCATTCATCTTGACGATGTAATGGCTAAAATGAATAATGTTAAGTTTACTTTTATTATTCCAATCGCAAAAGGTTGGGTAACTTCAAAGTATATTGAAATGGTACATGCTGGTGTGATACCGTTCTTACATCCATCTTATGATGAACAAGGGCATTTGCCAATACCAGATTTTTTAAGACCGAAGACTCCTGCTGAATTTAAAGAAAGGATGATTAGGTTATTAAATAATGAGGATGAGTATGAATCTGTAATTAAAGGTTTACGTAAATTAATATGTAAACCAGAATATTATGATGGTACTTTCTTAAACAATAAAATAATGACAGCGATGGATACTGATTATGTTGCACCTGATGTAACGCAATTTGAAAAGAAAGTAGCTGCAACACTTGAGGACTTTTTCGGATGAACAAAAAAGAAATAACATGGGCACCACTTATTCCACTTATTGGTGGGCAAGCTTTAGGAGCAGAGAAGGCGTTTGGTAAACCACCAGAAGCTATTTACTCTTTTGGCGGATTTGAAGCTAATGATAGTCATTACGTAAACTATCAACAAAATACTTTAGGCAGAAAAGATATTCCTTATGTATTATTAGATTCAGAGAATCCTAATATTAAACAAGTTGATGTAGTCACAGGTACTCCACCTTGTGCTGCGTTATCTCAACTGAATACAGGAACGACCGCTGAATCAAAAGGAGCAGGTTGTGCAAAGAACGACTTTATGTATATGGTATTTGAAAATGGTATTGATGTTCTTGGAGCAAAGGTAGTCATTGTTGAGAATGCTCCTGCACTGTTTACAAACAAAGGACGTCCTGTAGCAAACAAACTTTACGAAATTTGTAAAGAAAGAGGATACTCATTAACATTGTTTAAAACTTCTACAAGATTTCATGGAGTACCACAAGGTAGAGACAGATCATTTGCGATTGGTTGGAAATCAGAATCTGCACCAGTTATGAATTATTATAATCGTGATAGAAAAGATTTTGCTGAATATCTTCAAGAGATTCCTGAAAACGCTTTACATCAAGATCTGATTATTAATAAGAATGTTCCTGATGAACCTTATTACAATTTTATTAAGACAAAAACAAATCGTGAAGTTCGTGAACTTATGATTGAAGAGAATGTTAAGACAACTCTGAATTATGTTTGTAAGAAAGGTTGGATGAAAGAAGCAAACGAATGGTTCCACAAAACAGGAAACGAAAAAGGTATTAAATATTCTGACCATGCAATTATGAAGTTTGCTGATGGCAAAGGTGTATGGGATGGTTCAGTACATGTCTTTGGTGAATATATGAATGCTGTGATTGGTCGTAATATGGTTGACACAATGCATCCTACTGAAGAACGTTCATTAACAATTCGTGAAGCATTACATATGATGGGATTCCCAGAAAATTTTGAGTTGCTTGATGGATTAAAGAAGATGAATCATATTGCTCAGAATTGTCCTGTACCAACATCAAGAGATATGCATTTGGAAATTAGTAAGTTTCTAACAGGCGATCTTGAACTATCAAATACAACATACTTAAGACAGAACAATTTGAAACAACTTATGGAATACGATCCTAATGGAACTGATACAACTCCAAACTTGGAAGAATTCTTTGGATAAAACTATTGACAAGCGGTGCAATGTTTGTTATAATAGTATATTAAATTAAAGGTAAAACTATGAGAAACGACTTAATCATCGACTTCGAAACAATGGGACAAGATGTCCACAACTGCGCCGTGATTGATATGTCAGTCATGGTTTTTCAGTGGGATAAGTTTACATCAGATGATCCCTACAATTTAGGCGATGTATTCAAGACAAAGAAATTTAAATTGAATGTAGCAGAGCAAGTAAAGAACTACGATTGGGTAGTTGATAAAGGTACTCTCGACTTTTGGTCAAAACAAGATTCAGAAGTAAGAAAGAATATTGCTCCAAAGAGTTCAGATCTTTCTGTTGAAGAATTCGTAAAACAATTTACAGATTTTTTAATTGACGGACCTAAGATTGACTTTTGGTGGTCAAGATCTAATTCATTTGATCCTGTTATACTTGAAAGACTATTTAAGTCTCAAGGTAAAGTAGGCCATCTACAATCCCATTTAAAACATTGGACAGTTAGAGATACAAGAACTTTTATTGATGCAAAGTTTGACTTTGGTCTTAAAAAGAATGGATTCCCTCCATGTGCAAACGAAGATAAATGGGAATCAGTATTTAAAGCTCATGATTCGGCATGGGATATATTAGCTGATGTCTTAAGACTACAATCAATCACAAGAGCCGAAAATGATATGGAGCAAATTACAGTATGAAGCTTGAAGTAAAAACAGAAGAACTACAAAAACAAAGACTCTTTATTGGTACACCTATGTATGGTGGTCAGTGTACTGGAGTATATACTAAGTCAACTAATGATTTAAGTATGTTATGTTCATCTCACAAAATACCAATGAAGTATTACTTTCTATTCAATGAGAGTTTAATACAAAGAGCAAGAAACTATATCGTAGATGAATTCTTACGGTCTGACTGTACTCACTTATTGTTTATTGATGCAGACATTGGATTTGATCCAAGAGATGCTTTGGCATTACTTGCATTACAGATTTCAGATCCTGAAAAATACGATGTCGTTTGTGGACCATATCCTAAAAAGACAATTGCATGGGAAAAGGTATCTGCTGCTGCTCAAAGTGGAGTAGGCAAAGAGAATCCGTTTGACCTAGAAAAATTTACATCAGATTTTGTTTTTAATCCTGTTGGAGATATAAAACAATTTAAACTCGCAGAACCTGTTGAAGTTGCCGAAGGTGGTACTGGGTTTATGTTAATCACAAGAGATGCTCTCGAAAGATATCGAGATGCTTATCCTGAACTTGCATATAAACCTGACCACGTTAGAACGGAACAATTTGACGGTACTCGAGATATACATGCTTTCTTTGATTGTGTCATTGACCCAGAGTCAAGAAGGTACTTGTCCGAAGATTACTTCTTCTGTAAGATGGCTCGTAAAGCCGACATTTCAGTATGGATGTGTCCTTGGATGAAACTCAACCATGTTGGTTCTTATATCTTTAAGGGTGACATGGGAGCTCTCGGTCAATTAGGTGTAACTGCTACCGCGGATAAGAAATCTAACAAAAAAGCTTATGATCCTATTGACAAATCTAAATAAACCTGTTATAATATACAACAATATAACTAAAATGGAGAAATTTATATAATGAAATTTTCTAACGAAACCTTGACGGTCCTAAAAAGCTTTACCTCCATCAACAAGTCAATCTTGTTGGCAAAAGGTAATGTAATTAAGACTATAACTCCAGAGAAGACTCTAATTGCGATCGCAAACATATCACAGGAAATCCCTTCTGATGCATGTGTTTATGATCTATCAAGATTTTTGTCAATTTTATCTCTGTATAATGATCCTGATGTAGAGTTTTTTGATAAATACTTTATTATATCAGAAGGTAAAAGACGTACCAAGTATGTTTTTGCCGACTTATCCATGATCCATACTCCACCTGAAAAGGATATTACTATTCCTTCAGCAGATGTTGAAGTATCGGTGACGGCGGATACATTGTCTTCTGTATTGAAGGCAGCAGGGGTATTACAATTTTCAGAGATTGCATTTGTAGGCGAAGGCGGCAAATGTTATCTGAAAGCAATCGACAGTGCCAACGACAACGCAGATGACTTTGGCGTTGAAATTGGGGAAACTGCCGATGAGTTCAAGATTATCATTAAAACTGATAACTTGAAACTAATGCCAATAGACTATGATGTTACTCTTTGTTCAAAAGGTATCTCAGAGTTTAAAGGCGAAGGTGTCACGTATTACGTGGCTATAGATTCAAAGTCGACTTATAAGAAAAGGTAATGAATATGAATGACGTATCACAAAATGGCCAAGGCCAGGAACAAGAAGTGGTTATCAATCTTAGTGATCTGTCAACGCTGCTACAAATTATTGATGTAGTATCACAGCGTGGTGGATTCCAAGGACAAGAGATGGCCGGTGTAGGTATGCTGAGAAATAAAATCGAAGCATTCCTAAGACAGAAAGGTCCAAAGCAACCTGAAGGGGTTGGTGAGGAAGAAGTTTCTGTTGACACAACAAATCCTGATGCTCCTTTGGCTGAAAAGGTTATTGGTTAAACGATAACCCATTTCTCGAGAAGTGGGGGTGGTCAAACACCCCTACGTTTTCTCAAATTTTTTATATTATGTTTATGGTGAATTATGATTGATGCAAAATCAAACGAAGTCTTATGGGTTGAGAAATACCGTCCGCAAGTAGTTGCTGATACTATTTTACCAACCAAGACAAAAGAAACATTCCAGAAGTTCGTATCAGACGGAAGTGTTCCTAATCTATTATTAACAGGCGGTCCTGGTGTAGGTAAAACTACAATTGCCAAGGCAATGCTTGAAGAACTCGGTTGCGATTATATCGTAAAGAACGGTTCTCTTAATGTTAATATTGATACCCTCCGATACGATATCTCAACATTTGCTTCCGCAGTATCTCTAACAGGTACAGGACGTAAGTATGTAATTTTTGACGAAGCAGATTATTTGAATGCAGCAAACGTTCAGCCTGCTTTGCGTAACTTTATTGAAGAATATAGTTCAAACTGTGGTTTCATCTTTACTTGTAATTTCAAGAATCGTATTATCAGTCCATTAAGATCTCGACTTTCCGAAGTTGACTTCTCAATTGATACTGCTGATCGCCCAATGATGGCAATGGAATTCTTTAAACGTGTTAAGGCAATTCTTGAACAAGAAGAAGTTGAATACGATCCTAAGGTAGTTGCTAAAGTAATTGAGAAACACTTTCCTGATTTCAGACGTGTATTAACTGAATTACAATCATATGCTGCTTCAGGTAAAATTGATGAAGGCATCTTTGTTAATTTGAAACAAGAATCTATTGATGATCTATTTCGTTTATTGAAAGCTAAGCAATTTACTGAAATGCGTAAATGGGTTGCCAATAACTCAGATCAAGATATGAACGAAATGTTTCGACGTATCTACGAATCATGTTCACAAAAGGTCATTTTACAATCACAAGCAGGATTCATAGTTACATTAGCCGATTATATGTACAAGTCGTCGTTGGTTGCTGACCAAGAAATTAACATGGTTGCATTTCTAACTGAGGTTATGATTGAATGTGAGTATTCCTAATGCTGAAGACTCGATGTTTTAATTGTAATACCACAACAACGAAAAAGAAATCATTTAAGGTAGTAACGAATACCGATGAAGGTAAGACTGAACTTATTCTCTGCGAAGAATGTGGCAAAAATTTTGATGTTATGGTAAAGGAATACGAGGAGCTTTTCGATGAAAGAACTTAGTCCGTTTGATTTTATGAACGCTGCGTCCTTCTCAAAGGAAGATCTTATTCGCAATAGCGATATACCTGAACATACTGAAAAGTTGTATACGCCTTATGTAGTGAACCGTGGCTTCACAAATTTTGAGGATACAATATTACACGCAAACGAAATGAATATGCGTCATGGATTATTTCCTGCTGCTCAGTTCGATTACTATCGTGCTGTTCTTCGTAAGCGTAAGAGATTCTCTAAATGGCCTAAGGCTGAAAAGAACACAGATCTTGATGCTATCCAAGAAGTATACCAATGTAACCGAACAGTTGCCAAACAATATCTTAAAGTATTAAATAAAGAACAGCTCCAAACTATCCTTGATAAAATCAATGAAGGTGGCTAAAATATGATTATTATAAATAATCTTATATCGTATCATTACGATTGCCACTAACATAATAATTAACAAGGTGAATATAAATCATGGACACAGATATTTTCAAAGGAGTAGGTGTCGAAGTTGAATTACCCACGCAGGATTCTTTCCTCAAAGTAAAAGAAACATTGACTCGAATAGGCATTTCAAGCCGCAAAGAAAAAAAGTTATATCAATCATGTCATATACTACATAAGAAAGGTAGGTATGCCATTTTACATTTTAAAGAATTGTTTATTTTAGACGGAAAGCATAACACGTTAACAGAAGAAGATATATCACGTCGCAATACGATAGTGAATCTTTTAGAAGAATGGGAACTTGTTAAAATTGTAGATCCTTCAAAAACGAAAGATCCAATTGCTTCTCTAAATCAAATTAAAATCATTTCATTTAAAGAAAAGAATGATTGGGAACTAACAGTCAAATACAATATTGGAAAAAAATAATTGACATTTTTCTAAAACTGTTGTATAATAGAATATAAATAGATTTGTAAGATGCCGTAAGGGTCTTGCGAAACCGATGGGTATAAACCATCAGATATAAATTAATCTTGCTTAATAGGAGAATAACATGACTGGATTAAACATAAACCAACTACACCCTTTTGCTGTCGGATTCGATAGAGTCTTTGACAGATTAGCGGAGTTCCCACAAGTACATCAATCTCAAGGCTTCCCGCCTTATAATATCAGAACCACAAAAGGTGAAGAGTTCTTTATTGATCTTGCCCTCGCAGGTCTTGATATTAATGATGTAGAAATTGAAGTAAAAGAAGATGTATTAACCATTCGTTCCACTTGGGATGAAGCTGGTGATTACTTCAATGGCGGAGGTGATTACATTCACCGCGGTATTTCTTTCAAGAAGTTTACAAGAAGTTTTACTCTTGCAGACGATATTGAAGTAATCGGCGCCAACTTTAAAAACGGTCTTTTAACAGTTGCTTTGGAAAGAATTATTCCTGAAGCTAAAAAGGCTAGAAAAATTAAGATTGACACTAAGAAAGAATTCTTAAAAGGTTAATCAATTTAAAATCTGGGTAGCTTCGGCTACCCAACTATTGATAGGAAAATTTATTATGAGACAAGTCCCTAATGTAACATTTAAAGAAAGACGTAGAAACGTAGAAACCGGTGAGTTTGAATGGGTTCACCCAACTACTGACGATTACTTTAAAGGAAAAAGAGTTGTTGTATTTTCACTGCCTGGTGCATTTACTCCAACATGTTCTAACAACCAAGTTCCTGGGTTTGATGTATTATACGATCAAATTCTAGAAGCTGGTGTCGATGAAGTATATTGTATTTCATGTAACGATACTTTTGTAATGAATGCTTGGGCTGAAGATTTGAGAGTGAGAAACATCAAATTGATTCCCGACGGATCTTGCGAATTTACAGCAGGAATGGATATGTTAGTCGCAAAGGACAATCTCGGTTTCGGTAAAAGATCTTGGAGATACGCTATGGTCGTAGACGATGGTACTGTCGAAAGAATGTTTAGTGAACCTGGGATGGAAGATGATTGTGGAACAGATCCTTATGGTGAAACACAACCTGAAGTTGTACTTGCATATTTGAAAGGCGAATAAAAAAGCTTATGAGATTGTAATTCCTGGGTGACATCTCAGGTTGATAATGAGGGATAAGGATTGAGGTTCTCGGTCGTCTCCCCTCCTTTATGCCATCTGACCAGTCGGTAAACCAACTCCACCACTAAACCTACTAGATCCACCAACTCCACTTGCAGCAATCGCTGTATTCTTTGTAGAGTTAACTCTATTGTCAGCTTGATTCTGAACAACAGTATCCCCACCTTTATTATAATAGTTATTTACTATATTCAATGCAAACCCACCAGCAGCAACATTCTGTTTTCTTTCTCTTTCCTCTGTACTGGGTTTTATATCGACCTCATCTATTGGAGTATCTTTTATTTCTACAGTCTTTTCATTAACTGTTGTTGTGTTATCTTCAACGGCCTGTACATTTTCTTGTATTGCCTGCTCTTCTCCTTTCCTTGCTTTCAATATGTTTCTTGAAGTAATTAATTGTTGTTCTCTTAACAATCTTTCTTCTTTTAAATCTGCAAGTTGCTTTTCAGCTTCTGATTTTTTAATTAATGTACCATCAGGCATAGTTACATAATCGGAAAATCCTGATCTCCTAGAGCTTGAACTTCGTTGTCGTGTAACTTCACCGCCAAGAGCAGCTTCTAAATTTTTAAGATCTACATCTTGTCCTGCTATTGTGCCAACTAAACCATCTATCATTTTTTGAATAAGATCATCGTTAGCTTTTACTAAATCTTCTTTTTGTTTATCTGATAATTGAAACTGTCTGTTACGACCAGCTTTATCAGCCATGTTAAATTTTTCTTTCTTTAATAATGCTTCTAATTCATTAGGAATGTTATCAATATCATTTCTATAATCATCAACCGCTTCCCACGCAACCGTACCAAGACCAGTAACAGCCCCAAAGATTGCTCCACCAATAGCGCCAGGTATAGCTCCAACACCACCAGCAAAAGAACCACCTGCAGCACCAATGCCTGCACTAACTAAAGTTCCTGTTAATACATCACCAAAAGTTGTTCTATCTCTTTCTAAGGCGGTTTTATAACTGTCTATTTTTCCCTTTATAACTTCTTGTTCTTTTACTTCGTTTTCTCTTCTAATTCTTTTAATTTCTTCGTCAACATTTACAGGTTCGTCATCATCATCCATTACTGCATATGTTATACCGCCAACAGTAAGAAGTACAATACCAGCAACTCCACCTTTACCCTTTGTTGTTTTTAATAATCTTCCAAGTCTATCTTTGAGTCCCTTTCCTTTTCCTTTATTTGGCCCGCCTGCTACAACATCTGTACCACCACCGCTTACTCCAAGTGTTTTTGCAGCAGCCATCATTGCTAAATACATTTTTGCCCATTTAACACCGGCAAAAGCTGTAAGAGCAATACCAAGAGACGACCATGGATGATTTTTAACAAATTTCATAAACGCACTATTATTGATATCACTATAAAACTTGGCCATTTCAGAATCACCAAATATCAAATCAAGAACACCTTTTATTGCTCCTGCTAATATTGGTATTATAACTGCCCACTTTCCGATCTGAAGTAATGAACCCCACGGATCTTTTTTAACCGCTAAGAATCCTTTCTTTAAATCACCAAAGCCATTCATAAGAGTAGCCCTTAACGACTTTTCAGCCATTGATTGCTCTCTTTTATTTTCTTTATTTTCAATTGTTTCTTGTTTGGCTTCCTTTCTTCTTTGAAGTTCGGCTTTCTTTTGTTCGTCGGTTAAACCTTCTAATGATTCATCAACCTTTTTAAGTATTTCAGTATTACCATCAACAAAGTTTTCTGTCATAATTTTGGCAGTTTCTTCTGTACTTTTTTGTATGGCTGTAAAAGCATCAGCAAACTTGTCAAGATTTATTTTAATTGACTTGATAGAATTACCTTCACTATTACGCGTCAGCTGACCTTCTCGTTTCAGCCGATCTATAATAGCTTCAGTCTCAGGACTTAACTTTTTTGCTTTTGGTGCGTTGTTATCTGCCATTTAATTTAACCCTGTCGTTTTTCGTTTTGTTCTTCGATCCATGTTACTAGCATACTAAAATAAAGATCTCTTTCATAAGGCATCATTGCCTCAATTTCAGCCACAGACCATTTATGGTGTTGTGCCATGGAGAAAATCATTTGGTAGTAATGCCCTAGCGTTATGTGGCTAAGGCTTACGTAAAAAAACTTCGTGTTCCTTCTACTACAAATGTTTGCTCTTTACCTTCACTATTTGTATACGGTAATTCTTTTCGTATCTTTGGCATAGTTTCAAAGAAAGTAGTTATTTGTCTAATAACATCTCCTGAGAGACCATCCATAAATGTTTCTACATCTTCAGAACTATATTCTGAAAAATCATGTACTTCATCTTCTGAAGCCAATGTATCCAAGCAAGCAACCATTACAAAATAATTCGTTAACGGATCTTCCTCATTCATAGCAACGATTCTAATAAAACTATCCACGTTTGGATATTTTAAAAATAATGTATAATCATCATTAATTATAATTTCGTTTGTATGTTTAGGATCTCTTGCTACCTCTATCTCTGACATATCAAGTTCTAATTCAACATTCTCGTTTGTGTCAGGGTCTTTAATTACAAACTTTGCCATGTTATCTACAGACTTAGATCGTAATATCAAGTATACATATTCAAAATCGAATAATGCTATATCCTCAATATGATAATCAATCAAACAGTTATTAATTATCTGTTTCATTGCGATCACTTCAGCTTCTGCATCTCCAGCTTCCTGTGCGACTAATAATATCTTTTCTTCTTTAACCGTAAACGGTCTATATTTTATTTTATCACCGTTACTTGGAAGAGTTAATTCTCCAATCGGTAAATCAATTTTTGGTAGTGCCATACTATACTCCTATAATTTAAATCTAACCACCTAAGTTATCAATTGCATTCCCGAGTCTGTCTAATCTATTAACAGCATCTTGAATACTTGTTGGTTTTCCACCTTTCAAT